>Ga0194120_10010637_pt1 | contig 11296 bp, 10 predicted proteins | sample TA2MahCa65mmetaG_FD_148642 | JGI IMG/M metagenome (GOLD analysis project Ga0194120, IMG submission 148642) | Freshwater microbial communities from Lake Tanganyika, Tanzania - TA2015019 Mahale Deep Cast 65m | ecosystem: Environmental > Aquatic > Freshwater > Lake | place: Tanzania: Lake... | reverse complement strand
TACGACCATAGCCAATCAGGTCGCGCGGGTTGGAAGAGGTTACAGGCGTGGTCACGTGGATATCTCTAGGATTGGGTTCATGCAGCACTAGAATTCGGCATCCACCGGGGCGCCCGCCTTGAACCAGGCCGCCACGAGCTGCCGCTCTTCGTTGGTCATCTGGGTAACGTTATTCATGGGCATGGCCCGAAGTACGGATACCTGCTGATAGACCGATAAAGCATGCCGCTTGAGCTGTTCGGGCGAATCCAGGCGCACATTTTTCATTTGCAGATCTACCCCGTGACACTGCAGGCAGTGCTGGGCCATTACCTTTTGAATACGCAGTGCCCCCGCGGTTTCGAGGCTAGGGCTAGACCCTGCCTGCGGAGTCGGGCCCCCGCCAATGGCGGCGGGCTGGGTTGCGGGCTGGGTCGCCGCCCGCGACTCTGCAGAAGGCGCAGAGACCACCACAGCCGCAACCAGCAAGACCACCCCCGCTAGAGCATAGGGCCATGGGTGACCATGCCGCCCCAGCTTGTGGCCATGCATCTGAACAAAGAAATGACGAATCAGTGCACCACCCACCATGATCAGCACAAGCAGCGCAAGCCGGTCTTCGTGACCGGTGATAAACCCATAGTGGTTCGACAGCATGGTAAAGACCACCGGCAGCGTGAAATAGGTGTTGTGCACACTGCGCTGCTTGCCAATAATGCCCGGCAGAGGGTCGAGCGCCTCGCCTGCCTGCAGTCTGGCCACCATCTTTTTCTGGCCAGGAATGATCCAGAACAGCACATTCGAGGACATTACGGTCGCCATCATGGCGCCTGTGATCAGAAACGCGGCACGACCGGAAAAGAGTTCTGTGGCTATTGCGGCGGCGGCTACGACGGCCACGGCCACCAGCACCGCCACAAGGCCGTCGCCCTTTCCAGGCTTGGCCGCAAACCGGCAGATAAGCTCGTAGACCAGCATAAACCCCAGCAGCATGGCAATCACAATTACCACCGCCTGGCCCTCGGTAAGTGCGGCAACCGAGGGGTCGATAAGATAGCTTGAGGGGTTCCAGAGGTAGGATACGGAAAGCAGCAGAAAGCCCGTGATCCAGGTGAAATAGCTTTCCCAGTAGAACCAGTGCAGATGCCCGCCGATATAGGGCGGGGCACCAATGAACTTACGGGCATGATAAAAACCGCCACCGTGAATCGCCCATAGCTCACCCGCAACCTTATCGGGGTTGTCGCCCTTGGGAGACACCAGACTGAGATCGAGAAAAACGAAGTAAAAGGAAGCGCCAATCCATGCCACTGCGACAATGACATGCAGCCATCGCAAAAGCAGGTTGGCCCAGTCAAACAAAAATATTTCCATACCGTTGGAAGAGGGCTCAACCTGCTTACCACTGCGGGCGCTGTAAGCAGAAAAAACATCGCGACCAAATTTTCGATCAACCAACGACAGCGCCAACGAGGGATAAGCAGCTCTTACCAAACCTTGGGGCTTTCATACAGCCAGACCGAAAACGCCACGCTGCGACGTTGTTCTAAGTCTATTACAACTATCTTTCCGGTTGAAAGACTTTTGCCTCCTGTTTTATACCAATGCCCCGTTCCTGTTCGGCATTGGTGCATGGCCCTGCCCGGCGCGGGCTTATTTGCACCCAGCGGCAGGGTTCGGAGCCGTATGGCTGCGGAACATCAGTAGCTGCGCCGCCACCGAGGCGGCTATGACCTCGGGCTCTTTGCCAACAATTTCGGACAGCCCAATCGGGCAGGTCACCTGGCCGAGGGCATGGTCGTCAAAACCGTAGTCGGTAAGGCGATGCCGAAACCGGGCCCACTTGGTCTTGCTGCCAATCAGGCCAATAAACGGCAGGGGAAGGCCTACGGTGGCCGGTCTTGGCGACCCAACCGCCTCAGACGGAAGGCCTGCGCCTGCGCCTGCCGCGCGATTACGCGCCAGACAAGCCCGCACCACCTGCAGGTCTTCGGCATGGCTGAAGCTCATGATCAGCACCCGAGTGCCGTCCGGCAGATGCCCTACGGCATCCTCCACCGGATCAATCTCCTCGCGCACAACGGCACCTGGCAGGCAATCCAGAACAACTGCCGCAGAGGCGGCTGACAGAAAGCCTTCCCGGCTATCAATCCACGACACTGCGAAGGGGAGCGGCGCGAGGGCACGAATCAGCGCCACGCCCACATGCCCACCCCCGAATACCGCCACCGGAACCCGTGTGGGCGCGAGCCGAACCACCCAGGGCTGCCAGTCCGATTCCGAGGCAACCCAGGCATAGTCGAGCCAGACCACGCCGCCACAGCACTGGCCAAGCGATGGCCCGAGTGGACAGCGCTGCCGCCAAGACACAGGCCACGGATGAGCGCCGCTGGAAGTTGTCGCAACATGGTCTCGTTCAACATCAGAGGCATCGACACGCTGCATGTCGGCGGGGGCATGTTCCCTGGCGTTTGGCGCATGCAACCACTCGCGCGCGCGGGCAATTGCCTGAAACTCCAGATGCCCTCCGCCCACCGTGCCCACGACCCCATGGGCATCAACCCGCATAAACGCCCCGACCTCACGAGGCACGGAGCCTTCTGTGCGGACCACATGCACCAGTATCTGTGGGTAAGCCACTGCGACGGAGGGCACGCGCGCTAAGCCAGGCACGCGCTAGCCGCGCAGGGCCATCAGAATGCGCTCAGGCGTGCAGGGAAGATCAAGACAAAAGCTGCTGCCCTGCCCACGGGGCTCACGCGCATTGCCAATGGCATCACGCACCGCCTCCATCACGCTAAGAGCAAGCATGAGCGGGGGCTCTCCCACGGCCTTGGAACGAAACACAGTTTCTTCACGATTCGGATGGGGCCAGAAGTCCACAGAAAAATGCGCGGGCAGATCGCCTGCGGCAGGAATCTTGTAGGTGGAAGGCGCCTGAGTTTTAAGCCGGCCCGCAGAATCCCAGACGAGCTCTTCGGTGGTAAGCCAGCCCATGCCCTGAATAAAACCGCCCTCGATCTGGCCACGATCAATAGCCGGATTAATGCTCTGACCTACATCATGCAGAATCTCTACCCGCAGCACGCGCATCTCACCGGTGAGCGTGTCAATGGCAACTTCAGCGCAGGCCGCGCCATAGGCAAAGTAATAAAAGGGCCGGCCCTGTAGCTTCGTGCGGTCGTAGTGAATTTTGGGCGTGGCATAAAAGCCATCACTCCAGAGCTGCACTCGTGCCATATAGGCGCGCTGCACAAGGTCTTCAAAGGTGTCGCCCGGTTGCCGCAGCGGCGCAATGCGTTCTTTAATCTGCCGCGCAGCCAGCTGGGCCGCCTTGGCATTCAGGTCAGTGCCGCTTGAGGCTGCGGTGGGCGAGGCATTGGGCACCTTGCTGGTATCGCTGGCACTTACCCGCACCTTCTGCAAGGGCACGCCAAGTTCATCGGCCACCACCTGGGCCACCTTGGTAAAAAGGCCCTGGCCCATTTCGGTGCCGCCATGGTTCACGAGCACACTGCCATCGGTATAGACATGTACCAAGGCGCCGGCCTGGTTCATGTGGGTGGCCGTAAACGAGATTCCAAACTTCACCGGTGTGAGCGCCAGGCCCTTTTGTATCACCCGGTTCTGGGAATTAAAGGCGGCAATCGCCCTGCGCCGATCCGCATAGCCTGCGCGCCCTGCGAGGTCTTCTACCAGGGCCGGCGCCACGTTGTCTTCAATGGTCATGCCATAGTGGGTAACCGCCCGCGGCCCCGAGGTGTCATAGAAGTTTTGCTGCCGAATACCGAGCGCATCTTTTTGAAGATGCCGCGCAATCTCGCCCATGAGCGTTTCGATAAGCACCATGCCCTGCGGGCCCCCAAAGCCCCGAAAGGCAGTCATGCTCTGCAGGTTGGTCTTGCATCGGTAAGAGGCCACCGAGAGGTGCTCTAAAAAATACGCGTTATCCAGATGAAAGATTGCGCGGTCTGCCACCGGGCCACTGAGGTCGGCGCTAAATCCGCAGTTGCTGGCAATCAGAAGCTTTAGGCCAAGAATGCGCCCCAGACCATCAAAGCCCACCGTGTAGTCGTAGAAAAATGGATGGCGCTTTCCGGTAATGAGAAAATCATCATCGCGGTCGAGTCGCATTTTTACCGCGCGCCTCGTCTGCCGCGCCGCTACCGCTGCCCAGACAGCTACTTGGCCTGCCTGGGTCTCTTTGCCGCCAAAGCCTCCGCCCATGCGCCGGCACTCCACCCGCACCTCGTGATTCTGTAAGCCCAGAGCATGGGCGACCCAGTGCTGCACCTCGCCGGGGTGCTGGGTGCTGGAATGCACCCGCATCTGGCCTTGCTCATCGGGCAGTGCCAGGGCGGCCTGGCCTTCCAGATAAAAATGCTCCTGGCCGCCCAGATGAAACTGGCCCTGCAGACGGTGCGGTGCATTGGCTATGGCCGCCTCGGCGCTACCGCGCTCCAGAAATACCGGGGGCAGTACATAGCTCTTTGCCTCTAAGGCCTGGGCAATGGTAAGAATGGCAGGCAGCGGTTCGGCATTGATGAGCACCGCAGCCGCTGCGCGACGCGCCTGCAGGTGGCTCTCAGCGAGCACCAGCCCCACCACCTGACCGACATGCAACAGATGGGTCTGGGCAAAAATGGGTTCGTCCATGGCCGGAGTGGCCAAGATGTTGTCGGCCGGCAGGTGCTCGGCGAGCACCAGACGCTGCACCCCGGGAATGGCCAGGGCAGCGGTGGCATCCACCCCCAGTAGCCGTGCATGGGCATGGGGCGAGAGAATGGGCGCGGCATGCAGGCAGCCATGCGGCACAACAATGTCGTCAATATAGGGGGCAAGGCCTGTGACATGCAGGGCCGCACTATCGTGGCTAAGCGGCGTGCCGGCACTTGCGATACCCTCGCGGCCCCCAATCCCCGTAATACCCCCGAGGCCCGCGACATCCCCGAACCCCGTCTTACCCATCAGGCCTCCAGCCTTAGCGTCTCGCCGCTCGCCCATTCATGGCCGAGCTTGACCAACAGATTTCCCAAGACCGTACGCCGGTAGTCCGCACTGGCCCGCATATCTGAAATAGGCGAGAACTCGTTGCGTAGTAATTCCGCAGCTGCCTCGAGCGACGCCTGGGTTGCAGGCTGGCCTATAAGCGCCTGCTCGGTCTGGTAAGCCCGCACCGGCGTGGCAGCCACACCGCCCACACCGATGCGAATAGCCTCAATGTGGTCTGTGCCAAAGGCCCATACCACGAGGCTAATCGCGGAGATATCGTCTTCGAATCGTTTTGAAATCTTGTAGGCCGCAAGCCGTTCGCCCTGCTGCCGCTGCGGTAACAGAATGCGCTCTACAACCTCGGTAGGGGCGAGCGCCGTCTTGCGATAGCCCAGATAAAAATCGCGTAAGGCAACGGTGCGACGCTGTATCGGGGCCTGCGGGGCCGCAACCGAGGAGAGCACCAGAGAGGCATCCAGCGCCAGCAAAAAAGGCATGGAGTCACCGATCGGTGAGCCATTGGCCACATTACCCCCCAGCGTTGCTGACTCGCGAATCGGCCGGCCCGCAAACCGCCCAAAAAAATGGTGTGCCTCGGGCCATATCTCGGCAAGGGCATGAAAGGCCTCGGCCAGGGGCTCTGCCGCGCCAATCGAGATCTCGTGCACCGTGGCGCCCACAGTAACCTCAGCAGCCCCGGAACCCCCAGCGCCCCCCCGGCTCTCACCAACCTTGGTCACCATTCCCCGCAACTCAGGCACTGCGGTGAGGTCGATGACAAGGTCGTGCGACTGTAAGAGCTTAGTCACCCACAATCCCGCGTCGGTGGTGCCGGCCGCAAGCAAGGCCTGCGGATGTTGTGCGCGCAGTCCAAGCAGACTCTGCAGATCGGTGGGCCGATGGTAGCCCTGCGATGCGGCTATGCGGTGGCCGACCGAAAGACCTGCAGACGCATTATTGGAATGCGCTACTGTCAAAGCCGCTGCTAACGGAGGCACTGCCAGCACGTCTGCAAGCCACTGCGTATCAACCTTGACCACCGGGTAGTCGGCCATGCGCAGGCCTGCCTCGATAATCGGCTGATAGCCCGTGCATCGGCAGAGGTTGCCCGAGAGCGCCTCTTCAACCGCCTCTCGCGACACCGAATGCCCTTGGGCAATGGTGTTCATGTACAGCGCAAAAAGGCTCATCACAAAGCCCGGAGTGCAGAACCCACACTGGCTTGCGTGGCAGTCCACCATAGCCTGCTGCACCGGATGCAAAACCCCTTTTTCACCCAGAGCCATTTCGGCAAGGCGCGGCAGATCTTGTGCGGTAAACACCGCTGCCTCAGAGGCAGATCCAGCAAACCGAATGCAGCTATTTACCGCGCGCCAGCGAATACGGGCGACATCGAAATAACCGCGGGCATGAGACCGCTCCCCGCTGCTAGACTGGTATTCCGCGATCACCACTGTGCAGGCCCCGCAGTCGCCAGAGGCGCAGCCCTCTTTAACGGAACAGTTACCCGACTGCTCCCGCAGCCATTGCAGCAGGGTTTGCGTGGGAAACGAGGAAGGAGATAAAGAAGGCCCGCGCTGAGTCATTGCAAAATCTTACGGCCTCTTCTCAAAGACAACGTCCTGTGCGCCCTCCCAGAGGCATTTCACGCCCAAGGGACGCAGGTTTTCCTTGCCCTGGGTAATGGTTAAGAAATGATTTCCAGAGAGCTGGCCGAGCTTGCTGGCAAAGCAACACGACCCATAGGCCAGAATAATCTCGGTCTCCGAATAGCCCCCTGGGTAGAACAGAATATCGCCCACCGACGGATGGCTCGTGTGGTTCTCAAACCCCACCCCCAGCTGAAACTCCCCCAGGGGAACCCAGACGCCCTCGCCGCTCCAGCGCACGTGAATAAGCTTTTGCTTATAGGGCAAGAGTTTTAAAAAGGCCTCCACCGTCTTGGGCGCCTCGGGATGGGTCTCTGCCAGAAACTCAAAGCCGCCTGCCTTCACAACCAACTGGGTCAATTTATTCTCCTTGGAAACAACACTTCTGAAAACAATCAACGAAAAAACGCCAAAAACCTCTAGGGCTCAGACCTAAAACCCTTGCCGCATTCTACAAATCGCATTGTTAGGCGTTTGACGCCTGACCCCGCTCTTTAATGGGTACCGAGAATTGGTAGTCGATATCCCAGGGGAAAAAGATCCACTTATGCTGCTTGAATTCTTTTACACAGGTATCAACCAGCGGCCGCCCCGAGGGCTTTGCATAGAGCGTGGCAAAGTGAGCCTTGGGCAGCTTATTGCGCACAAAGGCAGCCGTCTTGCCGGTGTCGACCAGGTCGTCAATTAAGAGAAACCCCTCGCCATCGCCTTCGATCATTTTGAGCACCTGCAGGCTGCCCTGGGTCTTCTCGGCCTCGGCAGAGACACTTGCACCATAGCTGGTAATGCAGACGGTATCGATAAACCGAAGATCCAGCTCACGCGCAATCAAGGCTGCAGGCACCAGCCCCCCCCGGGTAATGGCAATAATGCCTTTCCAAGGGCCCTTGGCATGCAGCATCTCGCACAGATAGCGGGCATCGCGATGCAGCTCTGGCCAGGAAATAATAATGTCGTCTTCGTACGGGCGGCGCGCCTCTTGTGCGTCTTCTTTGGTCATGCAAAAAGTCTCCTAGGTGGTCTGGTCAAAAGCCCTATCTCAGCCGGTTCGTGCTGGTGCCGCTAGCCCAACGGCCGCTCGTCCCGGGGACGCTCATTCCAATGAGCCGCAAGCCACAATTATGACGTCTCCTTTGGTTAGTGGAATTGTTGTGTGAGTCTACTCTTGGCGGCTGCTGGTTTTCATTCGGAGTACACCGTGCCGCCTACCTGCTGCATTGCATTCGCTAACCTACTATCAAAGGTTGCTAAGCAGGCACCCTTACGGAGAGCTAGCTCTACGTAACTAGCGTCATAGGCAGTCAACCGCAGTTGCCGAGCTAAGCCAACGATCGCCTCCTGCCGCCTGACAAGAGACTCATCATCGAGCAGGATTGGGAGGTGGGATAGTCTTCGAAGAAAGTCGATAGCTTTTGCCGTACTCAGCACCTGCCTGCGCTCCGCAGTCAAAAGCGCGTTCGCGACCTCGAGGTACCAAAGACTCGGTACCCAAACACTCTGCCCGGTAACCGCATCGATCAAATGCTCGGAGAGTGCGGCCTCACGTGCATCTGGCCGCTCAAAAATCCACGACAGGGCCGCAGAGGCATCTAGTACGAGACTCATCTGCGCCCTTCACGAATCCACTGCGTGATCTCCTCGCTCGGCACACCCTTGATCTTTGGGAAGGCCTTTATCGCGGAGACGGCGGCCGTCGCAGTACCCGATTCCCCTGTGCCTCCAAACGGGATCAATTCGGCAATTGGCGCACCGCGCAGCGTTATCGTGAATCGCTGACCAGCTTGGACACTTCGTAACAACTCAGGCAGCTTTGTTTTTGCCTCATAAGACCCGATTTCTGTGTTCATTTCACACGCCCCCGCATTTCAACCAGTCTATAGACCAGTCTATATGAAAAAGTGGCGTCTGACTTCCAAAGAATGATGGCAGGCGTCGCCCGGGCGTCAGTTGCGCGTCAGCTAGCCGCCCAGCATTCCCTTCTTCAGGCCCGCATCCGCCGGCTGATCGCCCAGCCAGACCCGCAGCAGTGCAGCGGCAAACTTGGGGTTGGGAATACTGCCCTTATCGGCGCCTGCCACCTGAATGGCCACGCCGGACTGCGAGAAGTCGAGAATAATGGCGTCGCCCTCCTTGGCCTTGCCAATCGACAACATCAGGCTGCCCAGCTGCTTGGCCTCGGCATCGAGCTCGGCCAAGGCAGCCGCAGACAGGTTTTTCTTCAGGCCCTCTTGCAGTGCGTCGTTAAGGGCATCTGCACCGAGGTCGCGCAGCATAACCATATGCACCCGACGTGGGGTTTCAGCAGAGATCACCGCATTGGCATCGGTGGTCTTCTGTGCCGTGTAAAGCCCCGCCACATAGACCTTGATCACCACGCGGGTACGAATTCCTGCGCCATTGAGCACCAGGTTCTGCCCCTGCACCGAGGCGGAGTCTGGCAGCTTAACGCCCCCCACCTCGCGGGCCTGACCCGGCGCCAGAAACAGACCAAATAGGCCCACCGCTACCGCCGCTGAGGCCAAGACCATCTTTACCTGACAGAACGAAGGCTGAAGATTTCCAAACATGACTCCCCCTTTTATTGAATTTTTTCAATGAACCCTGCGAACAAGAGTCTACTCTTGAAGCGGCGGACCCGACAGCGATTCCTCGCACTTTAAAACCGTGCAGGGAATCAGTGCGAAAATGACATTCATGCTCACCCTTCAGTTGGTCCATCTGCGCTTATACACCGCGAACCCCGATGCCAACGGCAACCCGCACGTAAACGCTCGCCCAGATACCCGCTTGTGGCGGAGAGGAAAATGACCTCCAACACGGCTTCGACCGCAACGGGTTCGCCCTCAGATCTACGCCTGTACTTGCGCCTGCTGGTCTTTGCCCGCCCCTATTGGAAGACAGTTGCCGTGCTGCTTGCAGCAGTGCTGGTTGCCGCAGCCATGGAACCACTGATGCCTGCGCTAATGAAGCCGCTGATTGATGAAAGCTTGATCGCTAAGGACCCTACCAGTCTCTGGGCCATACCACTGCTACTTGTGGTCGTTGTATTGCTGCGTGGCGTAGCAGACTATCTCGTAACCGTATCAAGCCAGTACCTTGCCAGTCGCACGGTGGAGGATCTTCGGGCCGCAGTATTTGCCAAGCAGCTTGACCTGCCTGTATCGCGCCACGATGAGGAGCAGGGAGGGCGAATGCTGAGTCGCATTACTTACGACACACAAATGGTTGCAGAAGCGGTGTCTAACGTCTGGCTGGTTTTTATCCGGGACAGTCTCGTTATTCTGGGCCTGATTGCTTTTTTGTTTTATACCGCATGGCAACTCGCTTTATTCGTTTTCATCTCCATGCCAGTACTCGTCATCGCCATTCAGCGCATTGGTAAAAGACTGCGAAGTTCTAACAGCCGATTGCAAGAACGCGTCGGGCAAATGAGTGGCCTTATTCAAGAGGCGCTACTTGGCTTAAAGGAAATAAAGATCTTCGCGGCCCAGGGCTCCCGCAGGCAACAATTTGCTGGGCTGAATCTCAGCTTGCGCAAAGAGCAGATGAAGGTGGCGCGCACCGCTGCTCTGGCTGGCCCTCTGGTGGCCTTTCTCACTGGCCTTACCGTGGCGATAGTGATTTATTTCGCTTCGTTTATGGCGGCTCAGGGTCATCTCACACCGGGGGCATTCGTCTCATTCATTACTGCGCTAGCCATGATCTTCGGCCCCATGCGCCGGCTTGTGCAGGTCTACGCTCTGCTGCAACGAGGGCTTGCTGCTGCCGACTCTATTTTTGGGCTGTTAGATGAACCGGTGGAGTCGCTGGGCGACAGGCATAGGGCACACCTGGTATCGGCGGTTGACCCTGTGAAGGCCCTCGATAATAAAGGGGAGCGGCTTTTCGGTTCGGTGGAGTTTCGCGGCGTTTCATTTCAATATCCGCATCAAGATCAAGCGGCAATAACAGATATCAGTTTCACCGTGGCGCCACAGCAGGTGGTCGCTCTTGTAGGGCCTTCCGGCAGTGGTAAGAGCACCATTCTGTATCTCTTGGCTGGTTTTGCAGAGCCGCAGACCGGTGACATCCTCATAGATGGGCGATCGCTATCAGACATTGGCCTAGGGGTTCTTCGGCGGAATATTGGTCTTGTAAGCCAGCGGGTCATGCTGTTCGACGAAACCATTCGGCAAAACATTCTTTTGGGCAGACCAAACGCCACGGATGCAGAAGTGGTAAAGGCCTGTCAGGCCGCCCACGCCTGGTCATTTATCGAGGCTCTTCCACAGGGCTTAGATACCCCGCTTGGCTCTCTGGGGGATCGACTCTCGGGGGGGCAAAGGCAGCGCATTGCAATTGCCCGGGCATTTCTAAAAGACGCGCCTATTTTGCTTCTAGACGAGGCAACCAGCGCACTTGATAAGGAAAGCGAACAGGCAGTATTGGCTGGGCTCAATGACCTTATGGCTGGCCGAACGGTAATTTTGGTGAGTCATGCCCCAGAGCGTCTGGCGAATGTCTCGCAGCTTATCCGCGTAGGGTAGTCAACTATCGCGCGTCGCCGGACCGAGACACTATTACGAGACACCATTAAAAAACCCCCGGTATCGCTACCGAGGGTTTTTTGGATTCTAAGCCTTGGCTGCCGAAGCAGCGTGGAGATTAGAACGTGTGGCGTGCGCGAACAACAAAGC
>Ga0194120_10010635_pt1 | contig 11299 bp, 7 predicted proteins | sample TA2MahCa65mmetaG_FD_148642 | JGI IMG/M metagenome (GOLD analysis project Ga0194120, IMG submission 148642) | Freshwater microbial communities from Lake Tanganyika, Tanzania - TA2015019 Mahale Deep Cast 65m | ecosystem: Environmental > Aquatic > Freshwater > Lake | place: Tanzania: Lake... | reverse complement strand
GCGCGCCCATGCGCGCTCACCCCCGCGTCCGGCCGCAGCCGCGGCCGGAAGTACCTCGGCCCGGTTGCGCGCCGGAACCCGGCGCGAACTTCGGGCCTGAGGTACTAGGAAGTTTCTGCGAAACGCCGCCGCGGCGACAAGGCCAGCGCTCAAGTCGCGCCCGCGAGTCGCCTCAGCCTCGGTCCCTTTGAGGTCGACGCCGATCGCGCTACTTGACGGTGATCTTGCCCTTCATCTTCTTGCTGGCGACGTGCGGCGTGCAGACGTAGTAGTACACGCCGGCCTTGGCGAACGCGACCTTGGTCGGCGTACCGCCGAATTCGACCTTGAAGCCGTTGGCTTTGGCGGTGTCGCCGTTGGCCATCCAGGTGGCCTCGTCGACTTCGACGGCGTTGTGGAAGGCTTCGAGCGCGAACTCGACCGAGTCTCCGGCGTTCAGCGTCACATCCGCGGGATCAAAGGCGAAGTTCTTGGTCCCGACCTTGACGGTCTGGGGCTTGGGCGGCGCCTTGCACTTGCCGATGCCGCCGTCCACCACAGTCATGCTCTGGCAGATGGTCGGATCGTTGAAGGCCAGGCCGCCCTGCACGATCATGCACTGCACGCTGTAGCCGGTCTGATCGTTGACTGCGCTGTTGACGGGGGCCTTGTTGCAGGTGCTCATGCACTCGCCTTGGTTCTTGAAGCCGAGCGTGGCCATGCAGTTCATCTGGGCGAGCGAGCAGTAGTTCTCACACCACGTACCGCACATGTTGCCGCCGGTCTTGCCGGCGTGGGGGCAGTGGGTCGCCGCCGAGGAGGCGTCGACTTTGGCGAGCTTGGCGTGGTAGGCGCGGCAGCCGATGGTGTTGCCCGACTTGTCGGCGGCCGCACCCGGGAAGATCATCGCGAGGTCCGCGCACCAACTGGTGCACTCGGCCAACGAGGCGTATTGGGCGTTGGCGCCGCTCGTGCCGCACGCCGAGGTCACCGCTTCGCAGTAGGTGGCACAGGTCGGCGTCGGGTCGCTGGCGATGCTGCCGGCGCATTTGCCCGCGGCGCACACGTCGCCAGCGGTCTTGGCGTCGCCGTCGTCGCACGTGGCGGTGTTGTTGGTGTGCGTGCAGCCGACCTTGGCGTCGCACGCGTCGTCGGTGCACGGGTTCTTGTCGTCGCAGTCGGGCTTGCCTGCGCCGGCCGCGCACGCCTTGTCCTTGCAGGCATCGCCGGTGGTGCACGCGTTGGCGTCGTCGCACGGCGAGGCGGTCGCCGCAAGCTGGCAGCCCGATTTGGGATCGCAGCTCTCCGAGGTGCAGGTGTTGGCGTCGTCGCAGTTCTTGGCTTTGCCCGGCGCGCACTTGCCGGCGGCGCAGGCGTCGCCCTCGCTGCACACGTCGCCGTCTTCGCACTTGGCGGTGTTGTTGGCGTGGGTGCAGCCCTTGGCCTTGTCGCAGGCGTCGTCGGTGCACACGTCGCTGTCGCCGCACGCCAGTGCAGTCCCCGCCGAGCAGGTCCCTGCCTTGCATGCGTCGCCGTCGGTGCACGCATCGCCGTCCGAGCAGGCCTTGCCGTCGGCGGTATTGGCGTTGACGCAGCCCTTCAGCTTGGTGCAGCTGTCGTCGGTGCAGGGCTTGCCATCGTCGCAGCTCACCACCGTCTTGCCGGCCCGGCACTCGCCGTCCTTGCACTCGTCACCCTTGGTGCACGCGTCGTTGTCGCTGCACGGCGCCTCGTTGTTCTTGCCGATGCAGCCGAGGTCGGGGTCGCACGAGTCCGTGGTGCAGACGTTGTCGTCGTCGCAGCCCTTGTTGGCGCCCGGGGTGCACTTGCCCGCCGCGCACTTGTCGCCCACGGTGCACTCGTTGCCGTCGTCGCAGGTCGCGCTGTCGATGGCGGTATTGGTGCATTTGCCCTTGGCGCACACATCCACGGTGCAGGGCTGATCGTCGTCGCACTTGCTGGGCAGGGGCGCGAACACGCAGCCCGCCTTGGGGTTGCAGGTGTCGCCGGTGCAGGCGTCGCCGTCGGAGCACTCCAACGCCTTGTCACCCGCCTTGCACGTGCCCCCGGCGCATGCGTCGGCGCCGTTGCAGAGGTTGCCGTCGTCGCACGGCGTTCCGTCCTTGGCCAGTTGGGCGACGCACTGGCCCTTGGTGCACGCAGGCACGAGGCACGTGTTGTCGAACGCCGGGCAGTCCGCCGACTTGGCGCACGACGCCGGCGGCGCGATGGTGCCCGGCTTCTGCGCTGCGAGGTTCTGTTCTTCGCTCTCGCAGCCGATCGCGGTCAGCAGCGCCACGACCCCGAGCGTGCGCCCCGCGCGCTGCACCACCGAACACCCGTATTGCGACCACCGCGCCATCTCCGCACCACCCCGCGCCGCGCGCCAGACGCCCATTGCTCAGCGCCAGCGCAAGCACAAATCTTTGGAATTCAACTGCAAAATTCGCGGCCACCGCAACCCGGGTGGCCCAAAGGCGCGCGAGGATAAACGAACGAGGGCCAAAACTCAAAGCGGATGCCGCTGTCGTCCCCCGGCCGCGCTTGACACCCGCTGCGACCCGGGCGACCGTAGCGATTCCGGCCCCTTCGCAAGCGACTGCGCCCGCGCCGGATTCGGCCTCGCACCCATCCCCGCGGCCTCGATCGGAGTCCCCATGGCCTTGAGCAAACCCCTTGTCGCCGGCCTCGCAGGCGCGGTCGTCCTCGCCGCGGGCGGATGGGTCGCCTACACGCTGCTGCCCGGCATGGGCGCCGGCATGGGGTATGCCGGTGAACTCGACGGCGCGCACACGGTGGCGGTCGCCGAGGCCCGCCACCTCGACGCGGGGCTGGCCCGTCTGGCCGCCGAACTCAAGAAGCTGCCACCAGAGGTCCAGGCCGAGTTGCGGCTGGACAAGGCAAAGGCACAACTGGGCTTCGATCCGCTCGACCCGGCCGGTTGGGCGACCAGCGGCATCGATCTCAAGGCTGGCGTCACCGTCGCGCTCGACGCGCGCATGGCGGCCGGAATGCCCACGCCTGTGGCGGCGTTGCGCATCATCGACGAGGCCAAGCTGTTGGCGTTTGCCAGCAAACTCGGCGCCGACCTCCAGCGGGCAAAGACGGTTGGCGCGGCCCAGTCGTACACCCTGGCCGGCGGCGGTGGCCTGTGGGTTGGCAAGCGCGGCGACCGCACCCTGATCGCGCCCATGCTCGGCCCCGCCGATACCCCGCCGCCGGGGTTCGACGCCGTTCTGCTGCCATCGCCCCAGAAGCTCGGCGACACCCCAAATTTCAAGCAATTGGCCAACGACGGCCGCGGGTCCCTGGACTGGTTGGCCTACGCCGACAGCGCACAGGGCCACAAGCTCGTGCCCGGCAAGGCCAAGTTGGGCGACGACATGGCGCACTACGCCAAGCTGCTGCCGTACGCCGCCATGTTCTCCGGCGATCGCGGCGGAGTGCGCGTCGGCACCAGCCCGCAGGCGCACACCGCACTCCAGCAGTTGTTCGTTCCGGCCAAGCGTCCGCCCAAGTGTGCGAAGTGGTTTGGAAAGTCGGGTTGGTCGGCCGCAAGGCTGTCGTTGAACCTGCCCGACATGTTCACGGGCGCCGTGCAGTTCATGCCGCCGTCCGTCCCGGCCGAAGTGCGCAACGCGCCGGCGATGGTCCCCGGGCTGTTCGCCGTCGCCATGGGCGGCATTTCGTGGGGTGAGTTCACGGCGGCGTTTTCCGGCCACGTTTGCGCGGGTTTCGACGGCGCGGCGGTGGCCCAGTGGATGGCCAGCGGCAAGCAGGACCCCAGCGTGCCGTTCATCGGCGTCATCGGCATGGTGGACCGGCCCAAGGCCGAAGAGTTCCTGAACAAGATGATAACCTTTGCCAAAGGGCGGCTGCCTGCGGCGCCCACGGACATCGCGCTGGACGGCGCCAAGGGCTACAAGTTCAAGGCCGGGCCGCTGGAACCCATCGCCGTGCTGTACGAGGACGCCCTGATCGTGGCGTCGAGCGAGGCCGTCTTCAAGGCAGGCCGCGACCGTGCCAAGGCCGACTCGATGGCAGGCGGCGATCACGCCGAAGCGCTCGACGGCGACGTGGTGTTCGGCCAGGTCGCCGACTTGATGCCCTTCGTACTGGCGGCGTCGGACAAGGACAAGGCCCGCGGCAAGCACAATCCCTCCAGCGAAGCGGCCGTCCAGGCGCTTGCGGCCGAACCGGTCATGGCGTGGCAACTCGAACTCGACCAAGCGGGGCTGATCGGCACGGCTCGGACCAAGGGGGCGGCGGCCGCAGCGGGCGTGGTCGGCGTGCTGGCGGCCGTGGCAGTCCCCGCCTTGCACAAGTACACCAGGCAGGCAAAGACCAGCGAGGCGCTGGTGCACCTGCAGGACCTGCGGCGCGCCGCCTCGGCCTACTTCACCGCGCCGCAGGTGGACAAGCTGGGCAACGCCCTGCCGTGCCGCTTCCCCACACCGGCGCCGGTCACGCCCGCGGGCACCTCGTGCTGCGATCCGGCGCTCGACAAGGACGGCGACAAGCGCTGCGACGCCAACCCGACGCTGTGGGACGTGCCCGCCTGGCAGGCGCTGTCGTTCGCGCGCGGCGACCGCCACTACTACCAATACGCGTTCGACAGCAGCGGCGAGGGCAACGCTGCCACCTACACCGCGACCGCCTACGGTGATTTGGACTGCGACGGGGTCTTCTCGACGTTCCAGTTGACCGGCAAGGGCCAGGTCGACGCCTCGGGCGCCTGCGAGGCCGCGGCGCCGACCGAGATCGTGCGCGACAACGAATTCGAGTAGATACAGCCCGCGGGCGAGGGGCCAACTCGAGCTTGACAGCCGGGCACGCTGCGCCCAAAACGCAGGTGCGGCGCCCGTGCTCCGCCGGTGGAACGATGGCCCGCCCCCTGTGCCTTGCAGCCTTGAACGCAGTCCTGGTCGCCTGCTCCGGCGGTACGTCCGGCCCCAGCCTCGGGTCGGGGTCAACGGCAAGCATCCCAGGCGACACCGTGGCGAGGGGCGGTGACGGAGCGGCTGCGACGGGTTCAGACGGCGCCGCGGTCGGCGGAGACCCGGACGCATCGGCGACCGATGTCTTGCAGGCGCTGCCCCAGACCAGCCCCGAAACCGTGAAGTTCTTCGACGAGCTCGCCACCGCCGTGTGCGCCAAGGCCGCCGCGTGTGGCTCCGCGCTGTACCACTACAGCTCGCCAGAGGCCTGCAAAGCGGCTCTGTTGGCCGAATGGCGGGCCGAGCACGCGGCGCTTCTGGTCGGCCAGGGCAAGATGCTGCTCAGCGTCGACAACGCCATTCAGTGCAAGAAGGACATCGCCGCGCAGTGCGACGCGCTGGCCGGTCCGCCGCTGGCTTCGTGCATCTTGGCCGTCCACGGTTCGGCGCAGAAGGGCAAGCCGTGCATCCCTGGGGGCTGCGCGACCACCGTGTGCCAGAGCGCTGGCGGCTTGTGCGGCGTGTGCACCGACGCCATCGCCGAGGGCAACACCTGCGCCAAGACGGCGCACTGCAATCCGGGCCAGGTGTGCGCGGGCGGGCTGTGCAAGGTGCCGGGCAGCGTGGCGAATTTGGGCAAGTGCTCGCAGACGACGGACTGTGTGGCCAGCAGCTACTGTGGCCCAGGTGGACAGTGCGCGCCGCGGTTGGACGCCGGCGTGCCGTGCACGCCCAAGGAGGCCGGCTGCAAGACTGGACTGGTGTGCAGGGTCAACGCCGACGCCAGCGCCAGTTGTGCGGTGCCCGGCAAGGTCGGCGAGCCGTGCTACGGGCTCAAGGTCACCCGCCACATCGCCAGCGAATGCGAGCCCGGTCTGCGCTGTATCCCGCCGCCCGACGCTTTCAAGTCGTCGCTGCCCAAAGGCAGCTGCAAGCCGCTCGTCAAACTCGGGCAGCCGTGCGAGGCGGCCTTGCAATGCGGCAAGGGCGAGGCCCTCTGTGTCGCGGGCAAGTGCGCCACGCTGCCAGTCAGCGGCCAGCCGTGTGGCACTGCCCCTGAACTCACCACCGCGTTTCTGTGCGCGGCCGGCCACAAGTGCGATCCCGCCTCCAAGCTGTGCCAGGCCGGACCGGCCGTGGGCATGGCGTGCGGGTGGGAGGCCGGCTACTGCCCGCTCGGCCAGTGGTGTGGGCCTTCACAGACCTGCATTCCCCTGGGCGGCATCGGCGCCAAGTGCGACGTGGCGGTCGGCGAGGGGTGCATGGCCGCCCTCATCTGCGACGAAGACGCCAAGTGCCGGCCGTGGCCCCAGTGTTTGCCGTGATTCGGCCGGGAGAGGACCCATGCGGGGACGGAACTGGGTTGTTGTCGCACGGGTGACGACGGCCTGCGCGAATACACCCGCGCCGGCCACCGCACCGGCCGATTCCGTGCCGGCCGCCGACGTGGCCGCGGCAGACACAGCGACCTTGGGCGATGGCGCGGGCGCGGCAGGATTGGCCAAGCACGGGTACCGGTGGGTGATCTCGGCGGTGGTCGAGATCATGTGAACGACAGTCGGCGACGACAAGGAATTGGGCCACGGACTTGGGGGCCCCTCACGCGGCCTTGGCATGGGCCCGTTGGAGGGGCTCCAACCTCGCACCCGTGCGAGCCGGTTCTCCGGTCCGCCCGTTGCGTGGCCGATGGCAGGGGTTGGCTCGGGCTCCGCGTCAGGGCCGACCCGCTTCGCCAGGCACATCCGCCTGCACCACTGCCAGCCACGTCTCCAACCACGCCCGACCCGCCTCGCCGCCGCACTGCCAGTCGCGCTCGGGGTGGAATTGCACGCCAAACCAGGGCCTGTCGCGGTGCGCCCAGGCCTCGACGGGCGTCGGCACACTTTTGCCGATGCAGACCAGTTCCGCCGGCAACGCCGCCACCTGCTCGCGGTGGCTCTGCGCGCACGCGGCCGGGTTCGCGGGCACGCGCCAATGCGGTCGCAGCCAATCGGGCAGGGCGAGCGGCAGCGGTGCGATGGCCACCAGACCACTGACCTTGGGCCGATCGCCGTAGGTGGCGCCAACGACTGCCGCGGAGCCATCGACGGCTTGCAGCCGACCGCCCAAGGCCAACGCCGCCGCCTGCATGCCGCCGCAGATGCCGATCACGGGGACGACCGTGGCGCGCAACCACGCCGCCAGCCACGGCACAAAGCCAGGATCGTAGGCGCCGAACGGCGTTCCCTGCGGCCCCAGCACCCAGCCATCGATGTGCGCCAAACTGGTGGCACCGGCCCGCAACTCGACGAACGGCAGGGTCGCCAGCTCGACATTGGGGCGCAGTGCCGCCAGCGCCGAGGCAATGCCGTCGCAGCCGGCCGTTTCGCGCGGGTCGAGGTTCAGGTTGACGATGGCGATGCGCACGGCTCGCAGCCACCTACGGTGCCAACGTCGCCCGCGACACCCCGGTCTGGGCCGCGCTGTGCAGGAACTCGGTGTACAGGTCGGCCACCTTCTGGCTGGTGAAGATCGCAAAGTGGTCGAGCTTGGCCCATTGCGACACGACGCCGGTCACGCCAAAGCCGCCCTTGGTCAGGTTGTCCTGCACCGGAGAGAACACTTCGAGCGAATTGTTGGCAAGCAACGCTTCGTTGAAGTGGACCTTGGGTCCCAGCACGTCCAGGCCCATGCACGCCGCAAGCGCCTCCGAGGTGTCGGCCGGCGTCGCCTTGTCGAGCAGGCCCTCGGTCAGCAGCAGGTTGGGCGGCTCAACGCCGGCGGGCCGGGAAAACACCAGGTGGCCGTAGGCCAAGGGGTCGGTGGCATCGGCCAGCGCCTGCACCAGGCTGATGGCGGGGTGTGATTCGCTGAGTTCGCCCGGCTCCAGTTGCATCACGGTCGAGACCAGTGCCGCGATGTCCAGCGGGTCCTTGCGTTGCATGATGGTCAACGACAGACCGGCACCGGCGCCCGACAGCACGAACGTGGTGATTTCCGGTTCGATGGCCGCCAGCAGTGACCCGGACAGCCCGCCCTGGCTGTGGCCGATGAACATCAGCCGCGCCGGATCGAACGACACTTTCTTGCCGTCGGGCGAGAATTCGGCCGGCACGTCGAGCAACCCCTGCCGGGCCATGCGCGCCATCGCCACCGAGTCGAGCGCAGATTGTCGGAATCCCGAGCGGCCGGCGGTGATGTTGAGGAAATTGAAAGTCTTGGCGTCCAACGCCTCGTCCTTGAGCGGTGGATCGCAGCGCGGGCCGTGCATCGGCTGGTCGATACTGGCAATGGCCAGGCCCTTGGCGCCCAACTGATCAGAAATCTTGAATTTCCCTCCGTCGACATAGCTCATCCAGTCGCCGCCGGTGCCGTGGGCGCTCAGCACCAGCGGCGTCTTGCCGCCGACGTCGTTGGGCCGATCGACCGGCAAGAGCACGCTGACCCGCAGCATCTCTTCGACCGCGATCTTGGGGTTGCCCTGGCCGTCGAACTCGAAGCCGCCGCTGCCGCTCTCTTGATACGGGCACTTGCCGTGTTGGAAGTTGGGCGACCGGTAGCTGGCTTCGAGCAGCCAGTGCTTGGTGGTCTTCTTGGCCACCTTCCAGCCCACGGCCGGATCGGGCTTCCACTGTTGCCGCACCCAGGTCGCCATGGCGGTCAACTGTCCGGTCGGGTTGCCGGTCGAAAACACCGTGGCGGCGGCGATGTCGTCGTAGGGCACGGCCACCTTGCCGGCCTCGATGGCCTTGCGCAGCGGCAACAGGGTCAACGCATAGGCAGCAGTCGCAGCGTCCGCGGGAGCCTTGCCCGCCTTCCACGCCGCGAAAACGTCGGTCAGCACCTTGGGTTGGCTGAGCACCTTGCCGCTGGCGTCCACCATCGAGCGGCGCACCACCAGCGCGTACACCGTCGACGCCCGCAGGGGCTTGCCCCACACCGGTTGCACCATCAACAGGTTGGGCACCAGGTACATACCGCGGGTGGTCGGCGACATGGCGGTGCGCACTTCGGTGGGCTTGCCATGTCCGGGGCTGCCGTCGTCGACGTCCACCAGGAGGATCGGCGAATCGGCCTTGGACGACGACAGCGGGCCAGGCAATTTCTTGGGGTCGATCGGCGCCGAGAACTCGACGTACACGGTCGGCTGTACCGAAAACCCGCGCAACTCACCTTTGGCAAAGGTCAAGTAGGTCTTGAGCAGTTCGGCCATCTCGCCCGACTTGGGCGCGGGGAAGCCGTCCAGATTCAGACTGCCGTCGGTCGAGCGGCGCAGGTCGGTCGGAAAGGGCAGGGCGTGCCAATCCTTGCCGGCCAAATCGTACCGCGCGGTCGCGCCGTACAAGGCCCCAGCCGGGTGGACCGTGACTTTGGGATCGAAAGCCGAGCCGTCGACATGCGCGGCGGCGTCGGCGCCACTGGCGTCGGACCCTGCGGCAGCGCCGCCTTCGCATCCGCCAAGGGCGGTCGCTGCGAGCAGCAGGAGCAGCGTGGCAGACCACCGGGTCGGCGACATGGGGGGCTCCTGGCGGGCGCGATGGCTGCGAGGGCGGGCCGCGATGAAAGCGGGTCGATCAGTAGCCGCCCACGCGCCGCAATTGCGGCTTGCCGGCCTCCACTTTGGGGGCGGTGCCGCGCACGATGGCGACCGAAGCACTGGCGCCGATCCGGGTGGCGCCCGCTTGCAGCATTTTGTCGACGTCTTCGCTGGTGCGCATGCCGCCCGAGGCCTTGACCTCGAGTTCGTCGCCGACGATGGCCTTCATCAGTGCCACGTCGTCGGCAGTCGCGCCGCCGGGGCCAAAGCCCGTCGAGGTCTTGACGAACGCCGCGCCCGCGATCTTGGACAGCGCACACGATACGATCTTCTCGTCGCGGGTCAGTTCGCCGGTCTCCAGGATGACCTTGACCTTCTTGCCTCCGGCCGCGCCGACCACCGCCTGGATGTCGGCGAGCACCAACGCATAGTCCTTGCTCTTGAGGGCGCCGATGTTGATCACCATGTCGATCTCTTCGGCGCCGTCGCGGACGGCCTCGCGCGTCTCGAAGGCCTTGGCCGCGGGCGTGGTGGCGCCGAGCGGAAAGCCGACCACCGCGACCACGGGCACGCCCGACCCGCGCAGCTCGCGGGCACAGTAGCCGACGTTGGCGGCGTTGACGCACACCGATGCAAACTTGTACTTGCGGGCCTCTTCGCACAGCTTCTTGAAATCGTCGCGCGACGCGTTGGCCTTGAGCAAGGTGTGGTCGATGTAGCGCGCCAGATCCTGGCGGACTGCGGCCGCGTCCAGGCCGGGCGCTGCCGACACCCGCTGCGCGCCCAGATCGACGATCTTGGCGACGTCGTCGGGCCGGCGCGAAATCGACCATCCGCAGCCGATGCACTCGCCCTTGCCCGCCTTGCACGGCGTGCCGGGGCCGTGACCACCGGTGTGGCCGTGGCTGTGCCCGTGGCCCGCGCCGTCCTGGGCCGAACTGCGCGCCGGCACGCCCAGCGACGTCTGCCCCTGGCGGGCCAGCTCTGCACGTACGCGGTCGGCGATGGTGCTGACCAGTTGTTCGAATTGGCGATCTTGCGACATCGGCAGGCCCCCGTCGGCGGCGATGCTACCCGAAAAACCTAACGTTGGAACCTGCGCGCAGCGATCGCGCCGAGCAGCAATGCGGCCAGTGCGAAGGCGCCAGCGTCCGGCCCGCGCGGGTCGCGCACGTCGCAGCCACAGCCGCGGGACGCGCCTTTGGTCCTGCCGTCGCTGTTCAGGTCGGCGGGCTTGCGCTTGAAAGTGATCTTGATGGCCTGCCGCCCGCCGGGGTCGTGTTCGACCCGGACGATGCTGCCCGGCACCAGGTCCACGAATTTCGCGCCTTCGATCACTTCGTCCCAGGCCGCCGGTCCGCCCTCCAGTTCAAAGCCCTTTTCGCGGCCGTCGGGGGCGCGGATGTACAGGCGCTTGCCGCCGCGGTCGAGCACGCGGGCGTCGTCGTAGATCTCGATGCTGACTTTCTCAACGATTTCCAGGACCGGTCGCACCACCCCGGCGGGATCGTAGCGGGCGTTGATGACCGCGCCGCGCACCAGATCGTCGGGCGTGCCGCCGGTGATGCACTTGGCAAAAAACGCCCGATCGCGCGGCACCGGCACGGTGATCGAGACTTTGGACTGCGGACTGCTCTTGATGTACAGGTAGGTGTCGACCAGTTGCTCGACGACCGCGCCATTCATCAGGTTGTACGCGAACCCTTTGGGCTTTTCTGCCGTCGCCATCATGTCAACGAGGGTTGGCGAGGCCGGCACCGCGGGCGACACCGCCGCTGGAGGCTCCGCGGGTGCCGGCGCGGCAGCGGCTGGGGCGATGGCAGCGGCTGGGGCGATGGCTGCGGCTGGGGCGATGGCGGCGGCTTGG
>Ga0194120_10010632_pt1 | contig 11301 bp, 10 predicted proteins | sample TA2MahCa65mmetaG_FD_148642 | JGI IMG/M metagenome (GOLD analysis project Ga0194120, IMG submission 148642) | Freshwater microbial communities from Lake Tanganyika, Tanzania - TA2015019 Mahale Deep Cast 65m | ecosystem: Environmental > Aquatic > Freshwater > Lake | place: Tanzania: Lake... | reverse complement strand
GAATCGCGGTCGATGTGGTATGTTCCTGCATGGCGTTGCTTCCTTTCGTGGAATCAGCACCCCGAGCCTAACGGCTCAAGGCGAGCAACGCCGCTCCTCCTTTTTCAACAATGATCGGGACATCCCCGACAAAAGCCGTTCGCCTTTGCGATGAAGCTCGCGGCAAGTGGGCTAGAAGCGCTCGTAGCGTCGGGATAGGCCGTGTCGATGACGTAATCGACCGCCACGTCGGCTTCGCCTGTCGTTGACCTCGCCGGCCCCTTGAGGTTGAATTCAGCTTCGCCTCCAATATGTTGGCCTGAACTGCGTAAGACGGGCATGCGCAGACCGCCATGAGAAACGATACGACGGGTTGTCGTCCGCGGACGGCAATATAGTATGGATGCAATTCCATGCTGATGGAGCGTCGCCATGAAGAATAATGCCGCCGATAAGAAAAATGAAAATGCGCAAGCACGCTCGAAGGCTGTCGGAGAGAAGCCTCAGTGGACCAAACCTGTTCTCGCGATCCGCAGGATCAAGGATATCACGCGCGGGGGCTCATTTTCTGGCACGGACGGTTCCATGATGATGATGATGAGCAGCAGCGATGCGCGCCTTAAAACGAACATCGCCTGCATCGGGCGGGCGCCCAGCGGATTGAGTATCTATTCCTTCCGATACATCTGGGGTGGGCCGGTTCGTATTGGCGGAATCGCCCAGGAGATCGCGCGCGCTCGACCGGACGCCGTGTCGGTTGGGACCGACGGCTATTTGAGGGTCGACTATTCGCTCATCGACATTGATCCGACTTGAGAGGCGCCGGCGCAGATGACCGACATTCGATTCGTACGACGTAAGGACATTCCGGAAGCTGTTCTCGGGGAAGACGAAATCGCGCTCCTCAATCCCGAACGCGGAAATTATTATGGCCTGTCCGGGACTGGCTTACGAATTTGGACGCTTCTCGAGAATCCGACGAACTTGGCTCAACTGTGCGGCCAGCTGCAGACGGAATTCGCAACCAGTCCAGCGAATTGCGCCGACGACGCCCGGGAATTTGTGGAAGCGCTGGTCAGCGAGAACTTGGTGGAAATTATCCGTGAGTAAAATTTGGCGTTTTCTTAGCCTCGATCTCGACGGCAAGGCGATGCTGCTTGCGGCGGCGGGATATCTTTTGATCGGCAGAATTTTGGTAGCGGCCTTGCCGGTTCAAAAGCTGTTTCAGATGGCGTTAGCTGGTCAGCGAGAACCTTCAGTGGCGGCGCCTGCTCACGATCGCGCGCGGGGCATTGCATGGGCCATCGGCGTCGCCTGCCAATATGTCCCCTGGCGATCCGATTGTCTGGTCCAGTCGCTCGCCGCGCTTCTGTGGGCGCGGCGAACGGGGTTGGACCCGGTCTTTCACCTTGGGATCAAGCAGGAAGGTGCAAGTGAAATGCTTGCTCATACATGGCTGACCGTGGGCGAAATCTATATCACAGACCCCGGCGCGCCGAACGCGTTTTCCCAATTCGGCAATTTATCGATCCGATGACATTTATTTTTGGCGCGTTTTCGCCGACGCCCGCTCGTGCGGCCAATCGTCGTGCCGTCGACGCCATCGCACAGTCAACTGACGCCGCTCTTGTCTCAATCGTTGAGATCGACGAACATTTTATCGTGGGTTGGACCGGCGCGTCGTTCGAGCGCGAGGTTCTCGCGCGATCAGCTTCGTTGCACCTACTCATGGATGCTAGCCTCTATAACCGGCGCGAGCTTGAGGCGTCGTTGCTATCGTCGCAGCATCCGCTGGCCGAGATCACCGACGTTGAACTCGTCTGCAAGCTCGTCGCACAAGGCTCCAGCATTTTTCCGGACGCCATGAACGGCGATTTTGCAGGAGCGCTCTACGACAAGACATCGAAGCGATTCAGTCTTTTCAGAGATCATTTTGGCGTCAGGCCACTATGCTATCTGCTCGATGGCGCGAGCGTCTACTTCGCCAGCAAGGCCAAGCCGTTGATCGCCACTCCGAACGCGAACACGAACTTTCGACTGAACTCTCTCGCCGCCTATTTGATCAACGGGGCGGCGTTTGAAGATCACAGCTTTTACGAGGCGGTTCGCGCCGTAAGGCCAGGAACAGTTCTCGAGCGATGCGGAGCTTCGCTCAAGCAGCAACGATATTGGCGTCCAGAAAATACGCGGATCGCACGCGGAATTCCCGACGCGGCGCTGCTCGAGAATGTCCAGGACCAACTCGTTCAAGCGGTTCGCTCGCGCATTCCGGCGCGAGGCGTGATCGGCGCCATGGTGTCAGGCGGATTGGATTCCTCGACGATCGCGGCAATCGCCTGCGCAGGAAACCGCGATCGGCAAGTGCACGCGTTCAGCGTGGCGTTGCCGGTGGGATACAGCGGACCCGCCAGGGATGAGCGCCAATATATTGATGCGCTCGCAAGACATTACCCGAATCTCTCTGTCCACTACGTCGTGAATGTGAGTCGCGATCCGTTGGCAAGCCTCGTCGGACGCACGTCATTTCAGGGCGGTCCGCCGCTTGAGGATACCGGCGACTCGGACGAAGATCTTGAGAGGGCCGCGCAGGCTGAAGACGTCGACGTAATGTTGTCCGGTCTGGGCGGCGATCTGCTCCTATCGGGCTATGCTGACAGCTATTTGGCGGAATCATTGGCGAATGGAAAATTGGGGCGCGTTTTTGGGGAGTTCCGACGGCGCACGTCAAGCGGCGAAAGTACGCGTCAGACGCTTGTTCAGGGCGTCATAAAGCCGTTCCTGCCTTGGTCGATTCTTCGACTTAAGCGCCGCATGATGGCGCAAGATTTCACGCGCCATCATGCGTTGCGCGCCGACTTTGCGGGAAAGGCGGATTTTGAGTCAGAGTGCATTGAGAGCGGCTGGGAGGCGCGAACCTATCGTTCGGTGCGTGACGAGGAAATCGCAATGATCCGCCTGAGCACGCAATTGGGCGGATGGTTCTCTGATGACCTCAGCTGCCAGAACAGCAAGATTTCATACCGTCATCCGCTGTTCGACAAGAGCTTGGTGGAGAGCTGCCTGCAGACGCCATCGCACGTCAAAGTTTCGTCGGGGTTCAACCGGATGCTGATCCGATCGACAGCGAGGGATTTCGCGCCAAAGCAGATCGCAGATCGGCTCGATAAGGGCGAAGTTTTCCTACGCTACAACGAAATGCTGCGCCCTCATGTTGCAAGGATGCGTTCGGAACTCGAACGGTTCCGAAAGAACGAAATTTGGAAATCCATTGTTGATCAAGAAAAGATCGAGGAGGGACTTCGCGCGCTCGACTCTGATGCTCGGAAAGACGTGCTCGTCGTTTCGCTGAAGCTCTGGCGGCCCATCGCGCTGGGTCTATTGCTGTGTCCGCGGACGTAGGCGCGCAGCCTATGCAACGCCCGAACGACCTACTGAACATGCGAAGCTATCGACTTCACGGGCTATCGATCGAGTCGGCTATCGATCTCGGCTTGCCGGAGGCGGCGCCGGCGGCTACCGCAAAGCAGGACAGGGTCAGCATTGAATTGGGCGCCGTTCCAAGACGACTCCAAAGATCTTTAGGCTCGCGCGCTGGATTCAAAATCGCGCATCAAGAGGCGATTTTTGATGCGTCGGGCGTCGCTCGCTTTCATATCACTGGCGGCCAGCGAGTCGCCGTGGAGCCCGCTGCAGATTCCGACCCCGCGGCGGTTTGCCTGTTCATCCTGGGCGCAGCCATAGGCGTGGTCTTGCACCAGCGCGGATTTTTTCCGTTACACGGCTGCGCATTGGCGCTCGATGGGAAGGGCCTTGCTTTTCTGGGGCCTTCTGGAAGAGGTAAATCGACGCTGGCCGCGGCGTTCAGCGTGGCTGAATATAAAATCCTTTCGGACGATCGCTTCATGTTGAATCGTCCCAGCACAGGGCGATATGTCGTCGAACCGGGTTTGCCGATTTTCCGGCTGAGATCATTGGCGGTCATGAAAAGTCAGGATTTGAGCGCCGCCTATACGGCGCCGGACGTCGACGACAAATGGTCCGTTCCCGCAGCTCAATCATTTTCAACAGAAGCCGTTCCGTTAACAAGCCTGTTCTTTCTCGAATGGTCGAACGCGAAGACCACAAAGATTATAAGGCTCAATCGTTTCGAAGCCTTGACATTTCTTCGCCGCGACGTTTGGCTGAACTTCTTCATCAATATCCTTGGCCGTGAAAACGAGTTTTTCGATTGGGCGACGGATCTGCTCAATCATGTGCCGGCTTTCGTTCTTCGGCGCCCGCGCGATCTTGATGCGATGGGCGACGTGATCGCGCGTATCGAGGATCATGTCTCAATTCTCTAGCTTTTCTACGCTCCTGGGTGCGTCACATGAACTGAGGCTGCTCCGCGCCCTCACCCGACCCGGCGACGAGCGCCTGTCTAACGTCGCGATGGATGGAATTGATTGGGACGACTTCGTTTGGCATGCGCAGCGACACGGACTGGCGGCGCTGTCCTACTCGCAACTGCATGCGCTTGACGCCGGAGCCGTCCCGCGAAGCGCGATGACGAGCCTTGAGAAGGATTATCGATTAGGACAGGTCCGCTTTCTCGCCCAGGCTCATGAAACCGTCAGAATTACAAAGATGTTTTGCGAGGAGGGAATCGACAGTCTTGTTCTCAAAGGCGTCGCCGCCGCGCATCGTCTCTATTCGGCTGATCCGGCGGTAAGGCAGTCGACCGACATCGACCTGATCGTAGCTCCCGAGAATTTTTTGGCGGCCGATCGAATTCTTCGGCAAGACGGCTATGTGCGCAAGACGCCGAGTTTCGAGATTCCTAAGGAGTCCATGGAGATGATCGGCTTCTTGCTGCATGCATTCGAGTATGTGGACGTGCGCAACGGCCATAGCGTCGAAGTGCACCATCGCCTCACGGCGAACCCTCACGCAATGAATGCTGACTTTGGAGAACTTTCGTGTTCTGCTCTGTTCATAGAAATATCGGCGGGATGCATTCGTGGGATGAACGACGCCGATGCGGCGCGATACCTTTGCAGTCATGGAGGCGGCCATGCGTTTGCGATGCTCAAATGGCTATGCGACGTTGAGCGCGCGTTTCATTTGATTGGCAGAGACGGCGTTTGCGCCCTTCGTCATTCGGAGCGCACAGCATTTGCCGGCAACGCCATCGATCTCGCACGATCTCTCCTGGACGATGCGGACCATGTGAGGCCAACAACAATGGCGCCTGCTCGCCGTAACGACAGGAATATGTCGTTCGTCGTCGCGGAGCTCTGCGCGGACGAGGTTCCCGGCGGGCCACGCACGTCAAAGTCGATGCTACGTGAGCTCGCAATGTTGCGCTTTCAGGTCCGGATGGGCGTCGACATGAACTTCGCCATGAATGAACTGGTCAGATTCCTTTGCGACCCTCGCGACGCCTTGACGTTACGCCGAGGACTGGCGTGGTTGCCGCTATATATTCTGCTTGGTCCTTTCCTAGCGTTGCGGCGTTTCCTCACGCGGGCGTGACCCGCGCTCCGTATGCGCTGAGAAGTCGAAAAGTAGCGAAAAGTGTCGTATCTAGGCGCAAAATGGCGTGCGGATGACGCCACCTGCGCCGTAGAGACTAAACATACAATGCTGACAAGTCAGGACATTAGATTCGCCGTTGCGCCGATGATGGATTGGACGGATAGGCATTGCCGGTACTTCCATCGCCTGTTATCGCGCCGCGCGCGGCTTTATACCGAGATGCTGACGACCGGCGCGGTGATCCATGGCGACCGCGCGCGGCTGCTGGCCTTCGATCCCTTCGAACAGCCCGTCGCCCTGCAGCTCGGCGGCGCCGAGCCTTCGGCGCTGGCGACGTCGGCGGCGATTGTCGAGACATTCGGCTACGCGGAAGTCAATCTCAACGTCGGCTGCCCCTCGGATCGCGTGCAGAACGGCGCTTTCGGCGCCTGTCTGATGCGCGAGCCTTCGCTCGTCGGCGACTGCGTCAAGGCGATGAAGGACGCGGTCGCCATTCCGGTCACGGTGAAATGCCGCATCGGCGTCGACGATCAGGAACCGGAACAGGCCCTCTTCAGGCTTGCGGAAGCCTGCGTAGACAATGGCGCCGACGCGCTGTTCGTGCATGCGCGAATGGCCTGGCTCAAGGGGCTCTCGCCCAAGGAAAATCGCGACGTGCCGCCGCTCGATTATGCGCTCGTGCATCGTCTCAAGCGGGCGCTGCCGGATGTTCCGATCGCCATCAATGGCGGGCTCGCCCGCATGTCACAGATCGAGGAGCAGCTCGATCACGTCGACGGCGTGATGATCGGACGCGCCGCCTATCATGACCCCGCCCTGCTGCTCGCCGTCGATCCGCACTTGTTCGGCGCCCTTGCCCCGGCGGCCGACCTTTTCGAGGCTGTCGACGCCTTCCTTCCCTATATCGAGCGAGAATTGGCGGCAGGCGAACGGCTCGCCAATATGACGCGACACCTTCTCGGGCTTTTCGCTGGCATGCCGGGCGCGCGGTCGTTCCGCCGCCGCCTGGCGCTCGACGCCGTCAAACCCGGCGCCGGCGTCGAAACGCTGGTGCGCGCCGTCGACGAAGTGCGCGCCGCCATGGCGCGCCACGCCGAACTCGCCGAAACCCATTGACGGCTCACGCCGCCGACAGCGCCGCCAGAATGGCGATCTCCGCGAGCTGCTGCGCGGCGCCGAGCACATCCCCGGTGTAGCCGCCGATCTGTATTTTCGAAAGATTGACGATCAACGCCACGGCGGCGAAGGCCGCCGCAATCGCGAGCGCGATCTGGCCAGCGCCCGCGCCCGCCAGCCAGGGCGCAAGGCCGAGGGCGGCGGCGAAGAGACAGGCGCGGAGCCAGGTTCCGCGCGACGGCGCCGCGACGGTCGCCCCCAATCCCTCGACGCGCGCCGGCGCAAGCCACAGCATCGGCGCCAATCCGGAGACGCGCGACATGGCGCCGGCGAAGACGAGCGCAAGCGCCGCGAGCGTGACGCTTCGCTCAAAGATTGACGCGAGCGCGGCGACGCGAAGGAAGATCGAAAAGCACAGCGCCAGAACGCCATAGGCGCCGATCCGGCTGTCGCGCATGATTGCGAGTTTCGTCTCGCGCGTCGCGCCGCCGCCAAAACCGTCGGCGACATCGGCGAGCCCGTCCTCATGGAGAGCGCCGGTGGCAAGCACGACCACCGCGACGGCGACGAGCGCACAGACCAGCGAAGGCAGATGGCAGATGCACGCGACGACGAGCGCCGTAGCGCCTATGGCGCCGATCGCCGCGCCGGCGATCGGCAGCGCCGGCGCCATGCGCCCGAAATCAAGCGGCGCATGAGCGCCTGCGCCGATCGGAAGGCGCGAGTAGAACCGCAAGAAGGTCGCGACATCGGCGAGGAGCGGGCGTTGCATCACTCCCATTTTCGACTTCCCCGCCAATTTGTCGCGCAGCGTCGAATGTCGCCATGCGGCGCCGGCGATCTAAATCGTCTGATTATAGGCGCCGACCTCGGGATTTTCGCGCAGCACGGCGTCGATCGCCGTAAACATTTCCTTCATCCGCGCCTGCGACACCGGGCTTTCGACGACGACGACGAGCTCCGGCTTGTTGGACGACGCGCGCACGAGGCCCCAGGTGCCGTCGGCCACCGTCACCCGCACGCCGTTGATGGTGACGACGTCGCGTATCGGCTGACCGATGATCTTTTCGCCCTGCGCGCGCATCGCTTCGATGCGCGCCGTCACCTTTTCGATCACGCCATATTTCTTCTCGTCGTCGCAATGCGGCGACATGGTCGGCGAGCCCCAGGTCTTCGGCAGTTCGGCATAAAGATCCGCCATCGACTTGGTCGGATTGCGGTCGAGCATTTCAAGGACATGGATGGCGGTGAGCAGCCCGTCGTCATAGCCGCGACCGATCGGCTCGTTGAAGAAGAAATGCCCCGACTTCTCGAAGCCGGCGAGCGCCTTCTTCTCGCTGACCCGGCGCTTGATGTAGGAATGGCCGGTCTTCCAATATTCGGTGACGACGCCGCGCGCGACGAGTTCAGGGTCGGTGGCGAAAAGTCCCGTCGACTTCACGTCGACGACGAATGTCGCATTGGGATGAACTTTCGAGAGATCGCGCGCCAGCATGACGCCGATCTTGTCGGCGAAAATCTCCTCGCCCTTATTGTCGACGACGCCGCAGCGATCGCCGTCGCCGTCGAAGCCAAGGCCAACGTCGGCGCCGGTCTCGCGCACCTTGTCGGCGATGGCGTGCAGCATGTGCAAATCTTCAGGGTTCGGATTGTAGCGCGGGAAGGTGTAATCCGGCGTCACGTCGAGCGGAACGACTTCGCAGCCGAGACGCTCCAGCATCTGCGGCGCGAAGGCGCCGGCGGTGCCATTGCCGCAGGCGGCGACGACCTTCATCTTGCGGGCGAAAGGCGACCGGCGCGTCAGATCGTCGATATAGCGCGCGCCGAAATTTTCGATGTAGCGATAGGAGCCGCCCTCCGCCTCGCGAAACTCGCCGGCGAGAACGATTTCCTTCAGGCGGGTCATTTCCTCCGGCCCAAAGGTCACCGGCCGACAGGCGCCCATTTTCACGCCCGTCCAGCCATTGTCGTTATGCGAGGCCGTCACCATCGCGACGGCGGCGACATCGAGATCGAACTGGGCGAAATAGGCCATCGGCGACAGAGCGAGACCGATGTCGCGCACGCGCACCCCGGCGGCCATGAGGCCGCTCACAAGCGCCAGTTTGATCGATGAGGAATAGCTGCGGTAATCATGGCCGACGACGATTTCCGGCGCGACTCCCATCTCGCGCAGCAGCGCGCCGAGGCCCATGCCGAGCGCCTGCACGCCCATCAGATTGAGGTCGGCGCCGAACAGCCAGCGCGCGTCATATTCGCGAAAGCCGGTCGATTTGATCAGCGGCGCCTCTTCATATTCGAAGGTGTTCGGGCGCAAATTCGGGTCGGGCTTGGGAAACATCAACGATCCTTCGCTTGGACGAGCGTCGCCTTGGCGGGTTTGACACAGCGGCCTTGGCATAAGCGAATTTTTGCGCCGCGCCAAATTGGGGCCGGAGGGCGGTCGATCTCTGCTTGCGCAGCGCGCGTTGCGCTTTTAGGATGTTAAGTCGTTATGGTAAATTGCCTTTTTGCTTTTGAGGTTTCGCTATGGTCAAGAAAATTGTTATTTTGGCGGATGGCACCGGAAACGGAAGGCTGGTGCAGGTCTCAAACATCAATCGGCTTTCCCAGGCGCTCTGTCTCTCGGACAAGGACCAGGTCGTTTACTACATTCCGGGCGTCGGCACCGAGGGGTTCAAGCCGCTCGCGATGCTCGACGGCGCGACGGGCTTCGGCGTGCCGTCGAATGTGCGCAAGCTTTATCGCTTCTTGTCCTGGAACTGGAAGCCTGACGCGGCGATCTACATGTTCGGCTTCAGCCGCGGCGCATTCACCATTCGAATGCTGATCGACCTGATCCACAAGCAAGGGCTGCTGCCGACGGAATTCAACGAGAAGCGGGTAACCCACCAGGAGATGGTGCGCAATTCAAACGACGCGTGGCGGGCGTACTGCGCGCAGGATACGGAACGGAAAAAGAATATTTGGGTATTGCTGCGATTGCCCAAGCTGCGAGACGCCGTCCTTGGCGCCTGGAAGCGCTTTTGGGGGCAGCCGAGTTATGAGGAAGTGAAAAAGGCGGCTTCGGCTCGCCAGCCTTGCGAACTATCGATCGACTTTGTGGGATTCTTCGACACGGTGGAAGCCTATGGCGTTCCGATCGAAGAAATGCGCGACGTCATCCATCGTTTCGTCTTCCCGATCAAATTCGGCGGCGATCATACGATCTGGGAAAGAGTGCTTCGAATTCGTCAGGCTTTGAGTCTTGATGACGAACGCCTAACCTTTCATCCAATCCGCGTGTCCCTTCTCAAAAAGGATGTCGCGGAACTCGAAGGCGATTCAAAAAATCCCAAACGCATTCAGGAAGTTTGGTTCGCGGGCGTACATTCCGACGTCGGCGGCGGTTATCCCGACGACATGACGGCGCATTGCCCGCTGGTGTGGATGATTCGAGAGGTCGAGAACGCCAAATCTGAAAGAGCGCTCAGTTTCCACGCAACGGCGCTGGACGAATTCAGAAGGACGGCGACGCCATTCGGGCCGCTGCACAACTCGCGCGCCGGCGCGGCCGTGTTGTATCGCTACGATCCGCGACAAGTGGAGTCGCAGGATCCGGACAAGCACCCCTATTGCCGTCCAACCGTCCACCATACGGTCGTTGAACGGCTCGTTGACGGCGGCGACGATTACGCGCCGCTGGCGCTTGGCGAAATTAGCGCCGACGTAGCCGCACGCGGACCCAAAGGCGCCGACGTGTTCATGCCCGACGGCTCCATCGCGCGCGCCGAGACCGGAACGGGCTACGCGCTCATTCGCGAAGCGGATTCCGCCTCAGGGCCATCTAGCCTGCAGGGTGAAGGCCGCGAACTCGAAATCGCTCGGGGGGCGATGAGGAGCCTCGACGCCCCCGACCGGGACGAGATGGAAATCGCCCGCGACTATGTGTGGCTGAACCGAATTGCTTACTATTTCTTCGTGGCCCTGTTTCTCACAGTGCTCGCCCTGCCGTGGATCGCTCCGGCGATCGAGGAATTTAATAAAGGCGTCTGGAGCCAGATTTCGGGAATCGCGCTTCCGTTCCAGTGGCTATTGGGCGTGCTCGGCCCCATTGGCGACGCGCTGTCGCGATTCATGTCAGGCTTCGAAAATGTGCTGCGCGGCATGGGCGATACGCTCCTGTCGATTACGCCTTCCTATCTCTATGCCCATGTCAAAGCTGCGCTCGATCACCCGTTTTTCACCATTGCCCTCGCGATTTGCTATTTCTTTCTGCGCTATAAGAGCGACTCGTACGAGGACGCCACGCGCTATCATGCGCGCTTGGCGTGGAACATCCAGAACGACAAACTGAAGAAGGACATTGAGCCCGAGGCAAGCGGACTATCGAAAAGAGTGCGCGCGGTGAGAAATTCGCCTCGAGCAAGGTCTGTCCTTAAGGCCGGCCGCGCATTGATGCCCGGCGTTTATGCGCTCCTATTCGTGATCGCCCCCGTCTTCATTGCCATCAATCGAATCGGCTTCAATTATCTCGAGGGCTCTGGACGCATCTGTGAAGGCTCTACTCAAGCCGAGTGGGTAGAGCTGGTCCCGGTTGTTTGAACAGCGCCCCGTGGAAGTTAAGTGGATTCCTGCCGGGTTATTCTGAATGCGGGGCCTTGCGATTTTGATGCGGCGTCGGGAGGGCGAAGCCCGACCAGAGCTGCA
>Ga0194120_10010626_pt1 | contig 11307 bp, 13 predicted proteins | sample TA2MahCa65mmetaG_FD_148642 | JGI IMG/M metagenome (GOLD analysis project Ga0194120, IMG submission 148642) | Freshwater microbial communities from Lake Tanganyika, Tanzania - TA2015019 Mahale Deep Cast 65m | ecosystem: Environmental > Aquatic > Freshwater > Lake | place: Tanzania: Lake... | reverse complement strand
TCCGGCTTCCCGGAAGCGTAGTGCCCGGCGTCCTTAATGCGGCGTGCGTTCGCGTCAAATGTCCTATATTGTTATAAGACACGCAAGAAACATCTTTTCCGGACCATCCGACGGGGGCGACCATGAGCAAGAAGATTTCCGACAAGGTATCGAAGACGCGCCGCAAGGTCCTGGCGGGCGGAGTGGCGATGATGGGCGCGCCATGGGTGGCGCGGTTCGCGAACGCGCAGACGGCGGCGGACATCGGACCGTACCAGGCAGCGAAGGTCAACTGGCGGCAGGCGGAGGGCGAGAAGCTCACCGTTGCGGTGATTCCGGCGGGGTATTTCGATGCGCTGATCAATGAGGCGCCGACATTCCAGGCGCTCACCGGTGTCGAGGTGCGCTTCGAGAAGGTGCCGCCGGGCCAGATCCGGCAGAAGGCGATCCTCGACTTGAGTTCCAAGACCGGGACCTACGCGACGCACGCGGCAGACCCGATGTACTACGACCTCTACGCGTCCAACAAGTGGTGCGACCCGATCGACGGGATGCTTGGCGATGCCAGGCTGACGGACGCGGCCTGGTTCCGCAACGACGACATCATCCCGGCCTGGCGCGGGGCGAACACGGTGGCGGGCAAGCCATACGGAGTGCCGTTCGACGGCGAAACGACGGTGCAGATCTACCGCAAGGACCTGTACGCGGCGAAGGGCCTGAAGCCGGCGGAGACGCTGGACGACCTGGTGAAGAATTGCGCGGCGGTTCACGACCCGAACAACCGGGTGTGGGGCGGCGCGATGCGGGGCTTCGCCGGCGCGGGCCAGAACATGTACATCTATCCGTCGATTTTCCGCGCCTTCGGCGGCGATTGGTTCAAGACCGGCCAGTTGGTGCTGAACAGCCCGGAAGGCGTGGCGGCGCTCGAGTGGTACGTGAACCTGCTCACCAAATTCTCGCCGCCTGCGGTGCGCAACTGGAACTGGCCTGACCTGGCGGACGCGTTCTCGCAGGGCACGCTGGGCCTGTACGTGGACGCCAACACCTCGGCTTCGGTGCTGAACAATGCGGAGAAGTCGAAGGTCATCGGCATGATCGGCTACGCCCGCTGGCCCAGGGGCCCGTCGGGCAAGCGCGTGACGTCGATCTGGAACTGGGGCTTCCCGGTGAACGCGGCGCTGTCGGAGAAGGCGAAGCGCGCAACCTGGCTCTTCATCACCTGGGCCACCTCGGCGGAGACACAGGCGCGCACCTCGTTTCGATCCAAGAGCATCAAGCGCCTGGGCATCAACCGCCTTCCGCAACTCAGGTCGCCGGAGTTCGCCGCGATGGTGAAGGACTACGGCGACAACTACCTGCAGGCGACGACGGAATCCATGGCAAACGACGCCGACGTGCACTGGCGGCCAAGGATGCCGCAGTGGCCGGCAGTAGGCGAGACCATGGCGACCGCGATCCAGGCGGCGCTGGTGGGCCAGAAAAAGCCCAAGGAAGCGCTGGACGAGGCGCAGGGGCGCGTTGCGCAGATCCTGAAGGGGTAGATGTCCTCCGCAATACGGGGAGGCGAGCGCCGCTTCGCGCTGGCGCTCTTCCTCCCCGCGCTTTTGCTGCTCGTCGTTACCACGGCGCTGCCGCTCATCTACCTGGTTTGGACGAGCTTCCAGCGCATCGATCTCTCCATGCCGTGGCTGAGCGGATTTGCCGGGCTGGGCAACTACCAGAAGCTGGGCAGCGACTCGCGCTTCTGGAATTCGCTGGGCCTGACGGTGATCTACACCGGAACCACGGTGGTGCTGCAGGTGGTGCTGGGCCTGTCGCTTGCGCTACTCGTCATGCAGGTGAAGCGGGGCCAGGCGATGCTGCGGATCGCGGCGATCCTGCCCATCGTGCTGGCTCCGGTGGTGGCGGGCCTCTTCTGGCGGTCGCTGGTGCTCGCGCCGGATTTCGGCATCCTCGACTTCATCACGCGCTGGCTGGGCCTGGGCAGCTACAACTGGCTGGGCGAACCGAGACTGGCGCTCGCATCGGTGATCGCGATCCACACCTGGCAATGGACGCCTTTCGCGTTTCTCGTGCTGCTGGCGAGCCTCGCCGCGCTGCCGCCGGACATCTATGAGGCGGCGCGCCTGGATCGCGCCAGCGCCTGGCAGCGCTTCCGGCACATCACGCTGCCGATGCTGCGGCCGGCGATCGTGATCGTGGTGATCCTGCGCATGGTGACTGCGCTGTCCGCTTTCGCCGCGATCTTCGCCGCCACCGGCGGCGGGCCGGGGTCGGCCACCGAGATCCTCAACCTGTATGCGTATCGCCTGTCGTTCACCGAGCTCTCCGTGGGTTACGGTTCGGCGGTGGCGACGGTGCTGCTGGCTATCACCCTGGCGGTTGCGTTCCTGCTGTTCAGTTTCAGGACGAAGAAATGAAGGCGAGAAACATCGTCCTGCTTTCCATCGCGGTCCTGATGATGCTGGTCTGGACCTTCCCGGTCCTGTGGGGGCTGCTCACGTCGCTGAAGACCGAGAAGGACGTGCTGGCGTATCCGCCGTCGGTGATCTTCGAGCCGACGCTGCGCAACTACGTCGACGTGTTCAAGGGTTCGCAGAGCATCGTCCCCAACCTCATCTCCAGCGTGATCGTCTCCGGGCTTACCACGCTGCTGACGATGATCTTCGCCATCCCGGCGGCCTACGCGCTGTCGCGCCTGGACCTGCCGTTTAAGAAGGGCGCGGGGTTCTACGTGCTCGCGACGCAGATGCTGCCGCCGGTGGGCCTGGTGATCCCGTACTTCCTCATCCTGCGCCGGATCGGCTGGACCGACACCTACCAGGGCCTGGTGCTGGTGTACCTGACCTTCGCGCTGCCCTTCGCCATCTGGCTGCTGGTGTCCTACTTCGAGGAGATCCCGCGCGAGATGGAGGAGGCGGCGCTGCTCGATCGCGCCGGGCGCTGGCGGGCCTTGTGGCATGTCATCCTGCCGCAAGCCAAGGGCGGCATCGCGGTGACGGTGATCTTCGTCTTCCTCAATTCCTGGAACGAGTTCCTGTTCGCCGTGGTGCTGGGCGGCAACAACGTGCGGCCGGTGACGGTGGCGATGTTCAACTTCATATCGCTCGAGCAGACGCAGTGGGCGCGCCTCGCCGCCGCGGCGATGGCCGGCATGGCGCCGGTGATCATCCTCGGCCTGATTGCGCAGAAGCACATCGTGAAAGGATTGACCGTGGGCGCGGTGAAGGGCGGAGGCAGAAAGTGACGGCAGCAAGCGTGCAGATGTCGGGCATCGTGAAGAAGCACGGTGCGGTGACCGCGCTGGCGGGCATCGACCTCGAAGTGAGGCCGGGGGAATTCTTCTCGCTCCTCGGGCCCTCCGGGTCGGGCAAGACCACCACGCTGCGCATCCTCGCGGGCCTGGAGAGCGCGACCGAGGGCCGTGTCCTCTTGAGCGGCAAGGACGTGACGAACGCCGAACCGGGAGAGCGGGATGTGGCGATGGTGTTCCAGAGCTATGCGCTCTATCCGCACATGACCGTGAGCGAAAACATTTCGTTTCCGCTGCGCATGATTCATGAAAAGAAGGAAGAGATCGACAAGGCCGTCAGGGATGCGGCGGCACGGGTCCGCATCGGCCACCTGCTGGACCGCAAACCCGGCCAGCTCTCCGGCGGCCAGCAGCAACGAGTAGCGCTCGCGCGCGCCATCGTTCGCAAGCCGGCGCTGTTCCTGCTGGACGAGCCCTTGTCGAACCTCGACGCCAAGCTGCGCATCGAGACGCGGGTGGAGCTCAAGCGCCTGCAGCGCGCGCTGAACGTCACCGCCGTCTACGTCACCCACGACCAGGAGGAGGCACTGTCGCTCTCCGACCGGCTGGCGGTGTTCATGGACGGACGCATCGTCCAGGTCGGCACGCCGGAGGAGGTGTTCAGCAAGCCGGCGACGGTGGAAGTGGCGGGGTTTCTCGGCAATCCCCCGATGAACCTGATTCCGGGGAGCACCGAAGGCTTTCAATCGCTCAAGGGTCCCGACGTCATCCTGGGCATCCGCCCGTCCGCCGTCCGCATCGGCAATGAAGGCGTTCCCGCCACGGTCACCATGGTCGAGGCGCTAGGCGAGGAGGTCTACGCCGACCTGTTGGTTGGCGAGCTGCTGGTGCGGGCCAGGTTGCGCGAGGGGGAGCGGCCCGCGGAGAAGGCGCAGGTGAAGATCCACCTCGATCCTTCGGCCCTGCATGTTTTCGACAAGGCGACGGGGAAGCGCCTGTGAAGCAGAGCCCGGGGCTGCTGCGCAACAGCCAGGTCGCGATGCACCGCCAGCTGGCGCAGCAATTGCGCAGCGCGATTAGGGCAGGGACCTACAAGACCGGCGATCGCATCCCGGCAGAGCCTGAGCTGGCGCTCAGGCATGGCGTCTCGCGCATCACCGCGCGCCAGGCGGTGATGCACCTCGCGAAAGAAAAGCTCGTCGTGCGGCGCCAGGGCAAGGGCACCTTTGTCGCGGAGCCGCCGGTGCACCACGACTTGCTTGATCCGCACGGTATTTACGACGAGCTGGTCGCCAAGGGCGTCAATCCGCGCACGGAGTTGCTGGCGTTTACCGAGCGCGTGGCGCCCGCCGCGGTGGCCGAAAAGCTGTGCTCCGGCGGCCGCAGGCTGACCCACTGGAAGCGGCTCTACCTGCGCCGTGGCGCGCCGTTCGCGGTGTCCTGGGTGTGGCTCGCGCCCTGGCTGCCCAAGCCGACGCGCGAGCAAGTCGCCGGGAGTTCCAGCTACCACCTGTTCAAGGGTCCGTTGAACGTCAAGGTGGCGAATGCCGATCTGTCGATCCGGGCGCGCGCCGCGACGCCGGAGCTGCGCCGCACGTTGCGCCTGCGCGGCCGCGAGCCGCTGATCGCGCTGGAGCGCGTTTCCTACGATGTCGAAGGTACGCCGATCGAGTACACGCTCTACTGGGCGAACGCCGAGACCTACGAGTTCGTGCTGCGGCTGCGCGGCGCGATCCCGATCACTTCTTCGATGAAGGGCATCAAATGAAACTGAACGCGCTCGAGCAGGAGATGCTGGCCGGGAGGCTGGGCCGCGGGGTCAAGCAGGCCATCGAGCACCAGATCAAGGTGGGCGAGTTCTTCGGCGCCGACGATTTCGTGGAGGTCAGCCAGGCGCACATCATGGCCGACACCGAGAGCCTGGGCGAGGAGGGCGTGAAGTGGATGGAGCAGCTTGGTCGCGAGGATGACGGCAAGCTCCGGGTGCGCATCCCGACCATCATGGATCCGCGCGGCACCGACTTCGCCAAGACCGCGGTGCTCCGGCATCCCGATTGGGTAGTGAGCCTCGAGCGCCGCTGCGTCGACGCCTTCAGGAAGCTCGGCATCCTGATGACCGACACCTGCATCAACTACCAGACCATCCAGGCGCCGGCCCGCGGAGAGAGCGTGGCCTTCGGCGATACCGGGGTGGTGATTTATTCCAACTCGGTTTGCGGCGCGCGCTCCAACTTCGAGGGCGGCCCCTCGGCAGTTGCGGCGGGCCTCACCGGCCGCACGCCGCGCTACGGCTTCCATCTCGATCGGCACCGGCAGGCGACGGTGCGCATCCAGTGTGATTGGACGCCGATGACGCTTAACGACTGGGGCGCGCTGGGCGGCGTGGTCGGGCGTCTGGGCGGCAATTACTGGGCGGTGCCGGTAGTGGAGGGACTCTCCACCACGCCCACCTCGGACCAGTTGAAGCACTTCGGCGCGGCGATGGCGAGCTTCGGCTCGTCGGCGATGTTCCACCTGGCGGGGATCACCCCGGAGGCGGTCCGGCTGCAGGATTGCGGCGGCGACAAGCTGCCGGTGGCACGCAGGATTGGCGAGAAGGATGTACGCGCGCTGCAGAACACCTATGCCGGAGGAAAGGACATCGACGTCGTCGTCTTCTCCGCGCCGCAACTTTCCCTGTACGAATTGCGCGACCTCGCCCGGATCTGCGACGGCAGGACCTTCGTCAAGCCGCTACTCGCCATCACCAGCCCGCAGGTGAAGCCAGATGCGGACCGCATGGGACTGACCGCCAGGATCGAGGCCGCCGGCGGACACGTACTTTCCGGCATGTGCTTCTACCAGTCCTATGCCCGCGAGATCGCGGAGGCAAACGGCTGGAAGCGGCTGGCGACCAACAGCGCGAAGCTGGTCAATATCCTTGGCGGCTACGGTTACGTGCCGCTATTGGGGAGCATGGAGCAATGCGTCGAGGCGGCCTGCAGCGGGAGGTTGTCATGAGCAAGACCTTCACCGCGCGCCATGCCATCGGCAGGAAAGTCACCGGCCAGGCGCTGGTTGCCAAGGACGGTTTTTCGGCGCGCTACGACCTCGACCGGATCAAGGGCTCGTTCTCGCGCCCGACCCACAAGCTGGCGGGAGAGTCGTACGTCGGCAAGATCCTGATCCTCGACACCGCCAAGGGCGGCGTAGCGAGCGCCTGGATGCTGCGCGAAATGGCCTCGCGTGGAATCGTGCCGCTCGCCGTCGTGCTGAACACGGTGAACCCGATCCTCGCGCAGGGCGCGGCCTTCGGCGATCTCACGCTGCTGGCGGGTTTCGAGGGCGACATCACGAGCCTGGTGCCAAGCGGCGCCACGGTGGAACTCGATCCCGCCGCGCGCAGCCTGAAGATCGTCCAAGGATGAACTTTGACTACGTCATCGTCGGTGCAGGCTCCGCCGGCTGCGTGCTGGCCAACCGGCTGAGCAAGGACGCGAAACACACGGTCCTGCTGCTGGAAGCGGGGCCGGCCGACCGCAATCCCTGGATCCACGTGCCGATCGGCTACGGCAAGACCATGTTGCACCCGGTGCTGAACTGGGGCTTCTGGACCGCGCCGGACGCGAACATGAACAACCGCCGCGTCTACTGGCCGCGCGGGCGCACGCTCGGCGGATCCTCGGCGGTAAACGGCTTGATCCAGATCCGCGGCCAGCCCGAAGACTTCGACGCTTGGGAAGCGCAGGGCGCGGCGGGCTGGGGCTTCAAGGACGTCGAGCCGTACTTTCGCAAGTCGCTCGAGCTGCTGTCGGTCGAGCCGATCCGGCAGAGAAGCGAGCTGGTCGACGCCTTCATCGGCGCAGGCAAGGAGCTCGGCATCGCCGCGAACGCCGACTTCAATGGCCCGGTGCAGGAGGGCGCGGGGTACCTGTCGCTGACTACACGCAGAGGCCGGCGCCATTCCACGGCCAGCGCTTACCTCAAGCCGGCGCGTGGCCGAACGAACCTCAAGGTCGAGACCGACGCCCACGCCATCGGCATCGTCATGGAAGGCAAGCGCGCCACGGGCGTGCGCTTCCGGCATGGCGGGCAGGTGCGTACCGTGCAAGCCAACCGCGAGGTGATCCTCGCCGCGGGCTCGCTGCAGTCGCCGCAACTCTTGCAGCTCTCCGGCATCGGGCAGGGCGCGATGTTGCAGCAGCACGGCATCCCGGTGGTCGCTGACCTCCCGGGTGTGGGAGCGAACCTGCAGGACCACCTCGCGCTCCGGCTCCTCTACAAATGCACCCGGCCCGTCACCACCAACGACGATCTGAAGAATCTCTGGCGGATGGCGCGCACGGGACTGCGCTATGTCCTCTTCCGCACAGGACCAATGGCGATCGGGGTAATGACCGGTGGCCTGATCACGAAAGTGTTTCCCGAGTCGAAGACGGCCGACATGCAGGTGTTCATCAGTACCGTGAGCGCCGAGCAGCGCGGCTCGATGCCGCACAAGTGGCCGGGCTTCACGCTGGTGTACTACCCGATGCGGCCCACCAGCCGCGGTTCGGTGACGCTGCAGTCGAAGGAGCCGCTGGAGCCGCCGTCGATCCACGCCAACTACCTCGATACCGACTACGACCGGCGCGCGATGCTCGCCGGCGCGCGCCTGTGCCGGCGCCTCGCGCAGACGGCTTCGCTCAAACCCTACGTGCTGGAGGAAACCAATCCAGGTCCGCAGGCGCAGTCGGATGACGAGATCCTGGAAGCCGTCCGCAACCACGGCTCCTCCGGCTACCATCCGGTGGGCACTTGCAGAATCGGCCGCGACGCCGGCGCGGTCGTGGATCCGCGCCTGCGCGTACACGGCGTCGAGCGCCTGCGCGTCATCGATGCCTCGGTGATGCCCACCGTGGTCAGCGGCAACACCAATGCCGCCGCAATCATGATCGGCGAGAAGGGCGCTGCGATGGTCCTCGAGGACGCGCGCGGAGAGGCAACCCGCAGCACCGTTTGCCCGGGCGGCGCCTAGCCGGCCTCGAAATCAACCCGGCGGCTTGCCGAACGGCGGCCTCGGTTTGGGCTTTGGTCCCTTGTGGACGCCGTCGGGTCCGCTGGGCGCGCTCCTGAAGCCGGCACCGGGCGCGCCTTTGTAGCAGCGCGGCACGAACGGGAATCCCTCGGAGATGACGTAGTGGTAAGTGCCCTCCGGCTGCTCCGGCGTGACTGCGAAGCGGCCGTTGCACTCGTCGAGGTCGCCGTGGCCGGCGACCCATTCGTAGTCCTGCACGAATCGACCGTCGTGGCTGCCGCCGGGGCCGCCTGCGCGCGTGCCGGACTTCAACCGGTAGCCGGAACGCAATTTCGTCACCGGCGAGGCGGCCTGCTTCGGATCCGCGTGGCCGATGGGGCCGTAAATGGGAAAACCCATCCGCCGCGTAGCCGATGTGCGCGGGCCTGGCGCGATAGCCGAGGCGCTCGAGCAGCGCGTGCGGCATGCCGTGGTAGTGGTAGGCGCCGGTCGGCTGCACGTGCGCGTTATTCGCGTCCAGCCCGAGCGGGATCGCGCGCGACATCGGCTCGTACTGCCAGCCGGTCCTCCAGTCGTCCTGCCAGAACTCTGCCGCGCCGGCGTCGAAGGGCACGCCGTTCAAGGCGATGCCGAACTGCCCGAGGTGGATCCAGGTCGCGGCGCCCGTGAGCTGCGGTTTCGCCGGCACGCGAAACTCGTACTGCTGCGCCGACATGCGGTTCGGATTCTCGCGATTGGGAAAGGCGCCAGTGGCGTGGTCGGGAAGGCCGTCGGCGCGGATCACGCGCCAGTCCCCTTCGATCGTCATCGCCAACATGGCGGCGCGCGCGCTGGGCACGGCGCGCTCGAGCCAGCGCCACGGGCCCTCCCCGCGAGGGGCGCTGGTCGCGCGCTGCGGATCGTGGGCGAGCGCGGCGCCGCTCGCAATTGCGCAAAAAAGGATGATGGCGTTGCGCGTCATGGGCTTCTCGTTTGCCGCGCGACCGCGCGCTTTGCCGCCTGCGCCGGCTGACCGGCGACGATCTCTGCCGTAATCTCGACGTGGCGTTGGAGCAACGCGATCGCTTCGTCCGCGCGGCGCGCGAGCACCGCGTCGACCATTTTCTTGTGCTCGTCCTCGCGCGGCACGATCGCGATCTTGCGCGACAGGTTGCGGTAGCGCTCGGCGTGGTCGAACAGCCGCTCGGCGATGTCGATCATCCAGCGCGAGCCGCACGCCGAGATCAGCGCGATGTGGAAGTCGCGGTGCGGCCGGTCGTAGCCGGGGTTCGGCTCCGGCGGTTGGATCGAGAGGTAACGCGGCACCTTCTTCAGGCGGTGGTAGGCGAGCAGGCAGCGCTCCTCCCAGGCGTCGTCGCCGCGCCGCATCGACTCGCGCATGGCGATCTCGTAGACCCACGCGCGCGCCAGCAGCGGCAAGCTCAACTGCGGCCATCACGGCATCGGCACCGGCACGCACCTCGCCTGCGTGCAGTTCGCCCGGATGACCGGCACGCAGATCGCCGACATCAGCTACAAGGGCGCGCCGCAAGTCAACGCCGATCTGCTCGCCAACCGCGTGCAGCTCTACTTCGCCACCCTGCCCACGCAGCTGCAGTACATCCGCACCGGGCAGATGCGCGCCTACGGGGTGGCTTCGCCCGAGCGCGCGCCCTCGGCGCCGGAGATTCCGACGCTCGAGGAGCAAGGCCTGAGGGGACTGAATCTGGACAGCTGGAACGCCCTCTACGCGCCGGCAGGCACGCCGAAAGCGATCGTGCAGCGCCTGAACGCCGAGCTGGTGAGGCTCCTCAATATTCCCGAGGTGCGAAAGCGCATCGAGAACACCGGCTCGATCGTGCGCCCGGGTACGCCCGAGGCGCTGGCGAAGCTGACCGCGGACGAGTACGCGAGCTACCGCAAGCTCGGCGCCGACGCCAACATCCGCATGGAATGACCATAGGACCCCTGCCATGACCTACTCGATCGTCGCGCGCTGTCCGAGGACCGGTCAGTACGGCGTGGGCATCGCCACCTATTCGCCGAACGTCGGCATGCGCTGCCCCGTAGTGGTGCCGCAAAGAGGCGCCGCGTCCATCCAGGCGGTGGCGAACCCGCAACTCCTGCCGATCGCGAGAAACCTCATGGAAGCTGGTCTTTCGGCCGAAAAGATCGTTTCCGAAATTCTCTCCGGCGACCCGTATCCGGATTCGCGCCAGGTTGCGGTAGTGGATGTCTATGGCCGCGCGCACGCGGTGACGGGCGCGAAGAACGCGAAATGGGCCGGGCACCACGTCGGCGAGGGCTATGCGGCCTCGGGCAACGTGCTCGCAGGCGAAGCGGTGGTGAAGGCGATGGCACGGGCTTTCGAAGCAAGCGCGAGCGAGGCGCTCGCCGAGCGCCTCGTGCACGCGGTGGAGGCAGGCCGGGACGCGGGCGGCCAGCCCGAGGGCCAGAACTCCTCCGCACTCCTCGTGTACGGCGAGCACATCTTCCCGCTCGTCGACCTGCGGGTCGACCTGCACGACGCGCCGGAAGCCGAGTTGCGGCGCCTCTGGGACTGGTACGCGCCGATGGTACCGTACTACATCGAGCGGGCCTACGCCGCGAACGTGCCGCGCTGGTGGCAGTGGCGCATGGACCACGTGCCGGGGTGGACGGCGCGCCACTTGCGGCGCTAGCCCCGATTCGGTCGTGAGCCGCGGCGGCTATGTGGACAGGATCGCGACGACCTGCCCCTCGCGGACCGCCTCGCCCTCGGCGACGTGCAGCTCGGCGATGGTGCCGCCGTCCTCGGCGAGCACCGGCAGCTCCATCTTCATCGACTCGACGATCAGGATCTCCTCGCCCGCGGCGATCCTCTGCCCGGGGGGGGCGAGGATCTTCCACACCGTTCCTGAGACCTCGGTCTTCACCTCGAACGCGGCCATGGCGATCTCGCTAGCCGACCACGTAGGCCGCGCCGCCGGTGGCGATCAGCTCGCCCTGGTTTTACCAATAGCGGCTCGTGGGGCGACATAAGCTGCATTGTGCGCCGTCAAACCGGGACCGGGGAGCGGCAGAATGGCTAAATCGTGCGGCGCACCGCAGCCTGGGGCGT
>Ga0194120_10010622_pt1 | contig 11310 bp, 11 predicted proteins | sample TA2MahCa65mmetaG_FD_148642 | JGI IMG/M metagenome (GOLD analysis project Ga0194120, IMG submission 148642) | Freshwater microbial communities from Lake Tanganyika, Tanzania - TA2015019 Mahale Deep Cast 65m | ecosystem: Environmental > Aquatic > Freshwater > Lake | place: Tanzania: Lake... | reverse complement strand
TCGACACGACGCGCGCGAGAGGGCTCAGCGTTGCCATCGCACCATTCGCGCGTTCGGCGCGCGCTGCGCCGGCTTGACCCACCCAACGACGCGCGCCATCAGCCAGTTTTCCCCACATGCTCAGGCTCCGCCCTCAGCGCGGCGTGGCGCCGACCGGTGCCACGGGAAGCGAGCCTTGGGCGAGCAGCAACGCGGGCGCCGGGGTCGCGCCTGATTCGTCGAAGTCATGGTGCGGTTCGGGGTGAGGGAACTTCAGTGCAGATCGATGCGCTCTCCGACGCGGTGCAGCTTGACCACGTTCGTGCTGCGCGACACGCCGGGGGGGACACCGGCAACGAACACGAGCTCTTCGCCCTGCGTGACCCAGCGGCGCTCCAGCAGCCGCTCGCAGGCCAGCGCCAACATCTCCTCGAGGCTGGTCAGGCGCGGAAAAGCGAGCGGGCGGACGTGCGCGAGCAGCGTCATCGTATTGAGCGTGCGCTCATTCGGGGACAGCGCAATGATCTCGGCGCTCGGGCGGTAGCGCGAGATCAGGCGCACCGAGTTGCCGGTCTCGGTGAAGCACACGATCTTCGACAGCTTCAACGCGCCTGCCGCGTCGGTCGCGGCGAGCGCGATCGCGTTCGAGAAGGTCGGTTCGGACGAGCGGAACACGACGCGCGGCAAGTCGTAGTAGCGCTGACTGTGCTCGATCGCGAGGGCGATCCGATTCATCGTCGCGACCGCTTCGACCGGGTACTTGCCGACCGCGGTCTCGGCCGAGAGCATCAACGCGTCGGTGCCGTCGAGCACGGCGTTGGCGATGTCGGCGACCTCCGCGCGCGTCGGCCGCGAGCTCTCGACCATCGATTCGAGCATCTCGGTCGCGGTGATCGCGAACTTGCCGGCCTTCAGGGCGGCCTGCAGCAGCGACTTCTGCACCAGCGGCAGGTGCTCGAGCTCGACCTCGACGCCCAGGTCGCCGCGCGCGACCATGATGCCGTCGCTCTCGGCCAGGATCGCGGCAATGTTCGACAGCGCGGAGAGCCGCTCGATCTTGGCGATCACCGGCATGCCCGGCGCGAGCAGGCGCACCGCGCGCACGTCGGCCGCGTCGGCGACGAACGAGATCCCGATCACATCGACGCCGAGCGCGCGCGCCAACTCGAGATCGCGGCGGTCCTTGGCCGTCGGCAACTCCACGGCGAGCGACGAGTCGGGCAGGTTCACGCCCTTGTGGTCCCCCACCAGGCCGCCGCGCACGACGCGCGCGACGACCTGATCGCCGCGCGCCTCCTCGATTTCCAATTCGACCGCGCCGTCGGCGAGGAACACGCGGTGCCCGGCCTGCAGCGCTTCGGACACGCCGTCGAAATCGAAGCACAGCTCGCCCTGCGCCGCGGGCCCGGGCCCACTTCGAATGCGCAGGTGCTCGCCGGCCTCCAGCCGGCGCTCGCGGTCCTGCAGGCGCCCCATGCGCAGCTTGGGTCCCTGGATGTCGGCCAGCACACCGACCGGCACTCCGCGCTCGGCCGCCGCCGCGCGCACGAGGGCGGCGCGGCGCTTGTGATCGTCGGGCGTTCCGTGGCTGAAGTTCAGACGCGCCACCGACATGCCCGCGTCGATCAGCTCACCGATCCGGCGCTCGGAGGCAGGTCCCAGCGTCGCAACGACCTTGGTATGAGCGTGCCCGCTCTGAGCGACGCCCAGGGATAGCCCGAGCGACGTGTTGGCGGCGGGAAGCAGCGCGTTCTGGACCATCAACGGGATCCGCCGCGGCCAGCGGAGCCGAAGCGTGCAGCGGACCGCAGATGGTAGTGAGTTCGGCCCGCTCGTAGAAGCACTGGAGCGGTCGAAGCTGGCCGCCCTCAGCCCGGACGGGGCGGCGGCCGGCCCGCGTCTCAGCGGGCCGCCGGCGCGCGATGGCGCCGCAACCAGTCCAGCAGCGCGTTCAGGTCGGCCGGCAGCGGAGCCTCGAAGCAGAGCGGCTGGCCGGAATCGGGATGAACGAGTTCGAGACGGGACGCGTGCAGCGCCTGGCGCGCCGGAACCGGCGCCTCGCGCGGCAGCGCGGTGCGCCGCCGGCCGCGGTACAGCGGATCCCCGAACAGCGGCAGGTCGATCGCCTCCAGGTGCGCGCGCAGCTGGTGCGTGCGACCGGTCTTGGGCTCGAGTTCGAGGAAGGCGGCACCGTCGAAGCGCTCGAGCGTGCGGTAGAAGGTGCTGGCCGGCTTGCCCTGGCCGCCGGTCGCGATCTGGACGCGGCCCTCGTGCTCCGCCGAGCGCGCCAGCGGCAGCTCGATCCAGTCGCTGTCGAAGCGAGCCTCGCCCTGCGCGATCGCGTGGTAGATCTTCCGCACGCGCCGCTCGCGGAATTGCTCGATCAGATGCTCGGCCGCGGCCGGCGTGCGCGCGAGCACCATCACCCCCGAGGTCTCGCTGTCGAGGCGGTGCACGATGCCGGGTCGATCCGCTCCCTGCGCACTGGGCAGCTCGCCGTAGCGCGCGCGAGCCAGCTCGCTGACCGTGCCGCCGCGCACGGTCGTGCTGGGGTGCGCGACCATGCCGGCCGGCTTGTCGATCGCGACCAGCGCCTCGTCCTCGTACAGCACGCGGAAGTCCAGACCGGCGCGCGCGCCGGGTCGGACCTCGTCCTCGAGTTCGAGGTGCACGCGCAGGGCGGCGCCGGCCGCGACCAGCTCGGACGGTCGGGTGACCACGACGCCGCCGAGTTCGACCTGACCGGCCTCGATCACGCGGCGCAGGCGCTCGCGCGACCAATCCTCGACCAGCGCCGCGAGCGCGCGATCGAGGCGCAGGCCGTCGAGCTCCTGCGGGATGACGTATTCGCGCGTCCGTGAGCCGGGCATCCGGGCATTGTGGCATGCGCGGGGTTCGGCTCGTACCCTCGACCGGGAGCGCGGCTACAAGGATCGACGACGAGGCCCACCGCGGGCACGAACGAGCAGCCACCCACGATGGGACCCGAGCACCCGACTCCGCCCCCGCCCCAGCGGCCCTTATCGGTGCTGCGCAGCGGGCTGGTGGGAACTGCACTGTTTGCGCTGGCCGCCGCGTCGCCGGCTCGCGCTCAGCAACCCGAGGCTCCGCTCGCACCTGGCCTGATCCGCCTGCCCGGCGGCCGCACGCAGGTCGGCACGGACATCGCTTCGGCGCGCCGCTGGATCGCCGAGGGCGGCGGCGCGGAGATCGCCAGCGAGACGCCGCGACACGAGGTCGCGGTCGCACCGTTCCAACTGATGCCGACCGAACTGACGCGCGAACAGTTCGAGGTCTATGTGCGCGCCACGGGCGCCAGGCCGCCGCACGACTGGGCTGCGGAGGCGCTCGAAGCGGCGCGCTCCGCGCACGTGGAGGCGCAGTCGCGGCAGAAGAACGCGACCGGCACGGGGAAAGACCTGACGCCGCGCGCTTTCCAGCCACTGGATTGGTGGGACAAGCATTGGACCGAGGCGGCCTGGCAGGTCGCGCCCGAGCATGCCTCCCAGCCGGTGGTGAACGTCGCGTTCGAGGAGGCCGCGCTCTACGCGCATTGGGCCGGGCTGCGTCTGGTGACCGAGGTCGAATTCCAGCACGCGGGTCGATCCGGCGGGACGGCCGCCTATCCGTGGGGAGATGCTTTCGCGCCGGAACGCGCGGCCACCTGGGAACGCGGCATCGCGCATCCCGAGAGCGTCGGCTCCTTCGCCGCGGGCGCGACGGCGTTCGGCGTGTTCGACCTGGTTGGAAATGTGTGGGAGTGGACGACCAGCGAGTGGTCGCCTTTCCCCGGGTTCAAGCCGCTGACCGTGGAAGTCACGGTCGGACCTGGCAAGCAGCTCGCGCAGTTGGAGCCGTCCTGGGATCTCGGTTGGCGTGTGGCGGTCGGCGGCGCCTTCGATTCGCGGCGGTACGAGGCGCGCGTTTCGGCGCGCGTTGGGCTGGACCCGGGCGAGCGGCGCGCGAACCTCGGGCTGCGCTGCGCGCGCTCGAACGAACTCGGACTCGATCGGATCGAGTGGTGGTACACGCGCGTGCTGGGGCCTGAGGCGCGCCGCGCGCTGCCACGGCTCGATGCGCTGTCCGGCCTCGCCGCGGAACGCTGGAAGGCCCGGACTCCGCCTGCGCGCCCGCCGGGTTACGTGGTGATCGAACGCTACGACGCGCTGTTCGCCTTGCCCGTGGCGCGACTCGACGTCGGCTCGCGCAAGAGTCTGGAGGCGCGCGCCGCCGACAGCGGAGGATCCCTGCTGATCGGTGTGTTCGAATCCACGCTGCCGCTCGACGCGCCCGCGTTGGAGCCGGGCGTGTACTTGCTCGCGTGGCGCATGCGTCAACCGCTCGGCACCACCTCGCGCAGCCCGTTCGGCAAGGTGCTGCCGGAATCCACCGGCATGGACGAACTCCTGTTCCTCGATCGCAACGGCGAGTTCATCGGCCGCGTCAACGGGATCGCAACGGAATTCGAGCGCCGGGCGCCGCGCGCGAGTACGGCGGCGCCGCAGGCCGCCGTCAGCGCGAATGGGCGCGACGCGCGCATCCTGCTGCAACTATCGATACCGACCTCGGTCGAGGAAGTTGCGCTGAGCCTGCGCTGCGAGCTCGGGATGCAGGCCGCGCAGCTCGAGGGTGCCTGGTCGGGATTGCGCGGACAGGGCCTGTGAGGCGGCGGCGGCGATGCGCCTTGCGCTGCCCGAGGCCAATCCGACGCTGGCGCTGACGGCCTCGCTGGCCGTCACGTTTCCGTTCAATGTGACGCTCGGGATCCCGCTCTACCACGAGCTGGCGAAGTGGCTTGCGCAGCCCTGAGCGGCACGAGGGAGTCCAGCATGGAGACTGCTATGTCGGATCGAAGTCGCTCGATGAAGCTGGTTACGATCGTCTGCGAGGAAATCGCAACCAAGCAGTTGCTGCGCATCGTTGCCGACAGCGGCGCGCACGGCGCGACCCTGAGCCGCGCCTCCGGCGTCGGCCGCCATGGGAAACGCGCGGCGGATATCGGGGAGTCGGCCAATGTGCGCGTCGAAGTCGTCTGCGCGGGTGAAGTCGCCGAGTGCCTGATCTCCGCCGTCGAGCGAGAGATGTTCCGGCACTACGCGTGCACGGTCTGGGAGTGCGACGTGCGCGTGCGTCGTCCCGAGAAGTTCTAGCGCCCGGATGTGCGGAGCCCGATTTCCGGATGGTCTGAGGCTTGCGTGGGCTACGAACTCGACGACCTGCCTGCGCGCTACCGCGCGAAGGTGCGGGCCGCGGGCCTGCCTGCCCCCGCCGACGAGCACTTCTCGGCTGCGCCGCAGACCGACCTCGCCGGCGACACCTACGTGGCAGAAGAGCCGTTGGAGTGATTGGCGCGCGCCAAGCGCGCGCGGCTCGCCGCGGTGTCGGCGAAGTCCGGCTCGCGGAAGGGCAGCATGAACTTCTGCAGCAAGGTCGGCTCGCCCGGGCCGATGCCGGTCTGCGTGACTTCGCCGCGCGAGTAGGTGCCGAACAGGCGGTCCCACAGGATCGCGTTGCAGGCGAAGTTGGTGTTGCTGGTCTCGAAGTGGCTCGAGTGGTGACGACGGTGCTGATTGGCCGAGGTCACGATCCAGTTCAACCCGGGCATCTCCATGCGCACGTTGGCATGCGCCGCGGCGGTGTTCACCACGATCAGCACCGTGGCCCCGCCCACCGCCTCCGCCCCGGCTCCGAACACCGTGGCCACCAGCACCATCGGCAAGGTGAGCAGCACGATCTCGAACGGATGATTGGTGCCGACGTTCAACGCGTGCACGTTCTGGAAGGCGTGATGGAAACCGTGGCCACTGGCCTTCCACAGCCAGCCCCAGCGGTGGATCGCGCGGTGGATCCAGTAGTAGAGGAAGTCGCTGGCGAAGAAGAGCAGCAGCACCTGCGCGAGGAGCGGCAGCGCTGAGGGCGAACCGAGGCCCAGCGCCTCGCGCGTCGTCGCCAGCGGCGTCAGCAGCAGAGCTTCGTGGATGCTGGTGAGCGCGGGGAACAGGAAGAAGCTCAGCAGGTACAGGCCGACGAGTTGCAGGCGCTGGCCCGGCCGCAAGCGCCAGTCCGGCATCGCCGGCGTGAAGTGCTCGAGCAGCGTCAGCAGCGCGAAGGCGAGGACCAGGGCGACCAGCACCGCATCGGCGCGCCGGTCCATCGCCCACCAGACCCAGCCCGCGCCGAGCAGCAGCACGGGGTGGACGAGGCGCTCGATCCAACGCGGCGCGGCACGGAGGCGGGGTGCGTCGCTCATGGGTCGGCAGGCTCCGATACGGGGGTCGTCGCTGTTGTATTTCGCGAACATCGCCGGCGCGAGCGTCGCGCGTCATGGGGAATGGCGCCCGCGAGTTGGGAGATGAACTCTACCTGCTCGTGCGGTGGGTGCCGGTCGCGGTGCGTACGATGTTTCCCGAGGCTCAGGACTCCGGAGCGAAGCGTCCCTCGCGCAGGAAGCGCAGCGTCAGTTCCTGCACGTCCGCGCGATTCATGAGGAACGAGTGCAGCCCTGGCACGGTGACGTGGTCCTTCTCCCCCGCCAGGTGAGTCTCCTCCACCTGTACCTTGCCGTCCAGCGCGCCGGCGATGACCCCGATCTCCAGCGGCGGCACGGGCAGGCGCGCGGCCGCGCCGGCGGGTCCCAATTCGTCGAGCGGCTCGAGCAGCCACCCGAACCACGGCGCATAGGCATCGGCCGCCGCCGCACCGCGGTTGGGCGGTGCCAGCATGACGATGCGCCCGACATGGGCCGGCGGCGTCGAGCCCAGCGCCCCGCGGATCAGCAGATTGCCCAGGCTGTGGCCGACGAAGTGCACGCGCGCGCCCTCGTCCCGCTCCAGCTCCGCGACGTGCGACGCGAGCTGCACGCACAGTTCGTCCACTCCGTGCCGCGTGCTCGAGTAGTCGAAGGACGAGGTCGCGAACCCGGCTTGCTTCAGCGCGCGCGCCAGCGACCGCATCGACAGCGAGCTGCGGCCCATGCCGTGCACGAGCACGACCATTTCGCGCGGCGGCGCGGGGCTCACGGGCCCGACCGCCGAGCAAGCGCAAGGCAGTAGCAGTGCGAGCAGTACGAGCCGCCGTTCAAGCCTGCCCATGGCGGCGACACGAGCTCAGTGCGTAGGACAAGCCGGCGCATGACATCGGCGGCTCGATCGTAGCACGCCCGGGTTCGCGCTCTCGTGCACGCCTGCGCCGGTCAACGGCTCCGGCGCGCTGATCGCGAGGTCGACCGCCGACGCGGTACGAACGCGCTCACACAGCCATCCTGTCGCCACAGCTCACGGCGTCAGCGCGAGCGCCTGCGTGACGACGACAGGCAACGCGCTCGAGCCGCAGTTGAAGCTCAGCACAGCCCCCTGCACGGCGATCGGGAAGGTCAGCGGCGGAACGGTCAGCGTCGCGACGCCGGCCGTGTTCGTCATCAGACCTCCGACCGTGTTGAACGGCAACAGGGGGTCGATCGACTGGTTCGTGAACCCGCCGAACGAAGTGAACGGGATCGTGCACGGCGACGGCGGCAGGAACATGCTGTCGGGGAAGACGGCCGGCGACCAGATGATCCAGGCTGGCATGTTCGGCGAGCTGCTGAAGATCTGCAGCTGGCCGCCGCAGGACAGGTTCGTGCCGCTCGCGCCGAACGTGCCGGATTGCGTCCCCGATCCCTGCGGCAGGCCGCAGCTCGCGGTCCAGACGAGGTCGTTGATGTTCGGCACGCCGGTCACGCCGGCCTGCGTCGTGGTTGCGGCGATCAGCGCGGCGGCAAGGAGGAGACGGGGTACTTTCATGGGGCTACCTGTTGGGTGGATGGGTGGAATGCGCTGTCGGCAATAGCGACAGGCGTTCGAGGGCTGCTCGGACCTCTGCCAGATCCGCGAATCAAGGGCATCCCCCCCAACCTAGGTGGCACAAGGGCTGGGACCGCCCGCGGTACCATCCACGCCATGCCTACGGCGCCTTCTCCGATCCGTTCGCCTGAGCTTGGATTCCTCCGCGACCTCGGCGCGCATTTCGACGCAGGCTTGATCCCCTGCCTCGCGCTCCTCACAGCGTTCGCGCTCAGCCTGAGCAGCGCGAGTTGCCGCGCTTCCGAAGTGACCGCCCCCGAAGTGACAGCCCCGGACGCGATCGCCCCCGAAGCGACTGCCCCAGAAGCGACGGACTTGGAAGCAGCGGACCCTGAAGCGACTGCTCCCACAGCAACAGTCTCCGCCGCGGCACCCTGGTCGAAGGCTTTCGTTCCGCCGAACTCCTTGGACACCGCCCGCGTGCACCTGGAGCCGCTGCGGCCCGAGCACACCGAACTCGACTTGGCGGCATTCCTCAGCAGCGTCGAGCACCTGCGCCGCACACTGCATTGGGGCAACTGGCCTAGCGCGGACTACACGCTGGAGCAGAACCGCGCGGACCTCGAGCGTCACTGGCAGGAGTTCCAGAACCGCGAGGCCTACGCATACACGGTGCAGTCGAGCGACCGCTCACGCTGCGTGGGCTGCGTCTACATCAACCCGTCCAGAAGTCCGGGAAAGCGATCGGAACCGATCGACGAGCAGTCCACCGAGGCCTCGATCGACTTCTGGGTGATCGAGAGCGAGCTCGCGAACGGCCTCGACCGTCACCTTTTGCAGAGCCTGCTCGAATGGATCGAGCGCGATTGGCCGTTCACGAAGGTGCACTTTCCGCTGCACGTCGAGAACGAACGCGGGCGCGTGATCGCCGCCTCGCTCGGACTCCCGCCGATCGTGCCGAGCCCGAGGCCGCAGCACGAGATCCACGTCTGGCGGCGAGACTGAGGTCCGCGCCACCGGCTGGTCCGGCACTCAACCGAAGCACTTTCCTGTCTTCACGGCCGCCGAGCCGCACGTTCGAGCCCGCGCATGTGCAGTGCCTCGAATCCACCGAGCGCGTCGTACAGCCCGAGCTCGCGCGCGCGCGTCGTGTCGAGCGCCGCGTCCGCGGGCCGCAGCGCGGCGAAGGCATCGCACGAACGGGGAACGGCATCGAGCCGGGCGCGCGCGGCCGCAGGCTCGATCCCGCCGGCCGCGAGCAGCTCGAGGCCGAGCTCATGGCGCGACAGCCGCCGCGGCCCCGCCACGTGCAAGAGGCCGCGCTGCGTGCCGCGCGCGAGTTCGCGGACGAGCTCGGCCGCCAGCGAGACCTCGAGCGGCGTGCGCAGCTCGTCGACATACAACCGCGGCCGTTCGCCGCGTGCGAGCGCCGCGTGCAACGCATCGCTCGCGCCGAGCTCGCGGCCGAAGGAGTCGCCGTACAAGAGCGGCAGCCGCACGACCAAGGCGTCGCCGCCTGCCTCGAGTACGCGCTGCTCGCCGGCGAGCTTGGTCCGGCCGTAGACCGAAAGCGGTTCGGCACGGTCGTCCTCGCGCCAGCCGCGCTGCGGCGCGCCGTTGCCGAACACGAGGTCGGTCGACACCTGCACGAGGCGCGCGCCGCGGCGCCGGCATTCGACGGCCAGGCGGCCGGGCAGGTCGGCGTTCAGGAGCTCGGCCAGCTCGGGCGCGCGCTCGCACTCGGCCAGCCGCGCGTGCGCGCAGGCATTGAGCACGAGCGAGGGCGCCAGCGCATCGAGCAGCGCCGGCAGCGCGCCGGGCAGGCTTGCGTCGAAGGCGTGGAACTGCGCGCCTGGGGCGATCGGACCCGGGCTGCGGCTCGCCGCGTGCACGAGCACGCCGCCGGGTTCCTGCTTGCTGCGCGCTGCGAACGCGCGCGCGAGGTGCGCGCCGAGAAAGCCGCTGCCGCCCAGCACGAGCACCGCCGCGGGCGGCGCAACGGATCCGGCGGACGCTCCCACTGCGCCCTCGCTATCGATTCGCGGCCGTGCCGCGGACCTAGCGCAGCACCTTGATGCGGAACTTCTTGATCGAGAATTCGGTCCCGATGGGCACGGAGAAGGCAATCGCGCCCACGCGCGGCTTCCACCAGATCAGTGGCATGTCCTCCGAGCTGCTGAACTCGGACGAATCACTGGAGACTTCCCAGCTCGACGCGATCACCTTGACGCGCAGCGGGTAGGCCGTGCCGCGTGCGAGCGCGTCCTCGCCCTCGGTCGTGAACCCATAGACGGGCACGTTGACCAGCGAGCTGACCGGAGCGCGCACGTACATGTCGAACTTGCCGCGCGTGATCTCGAGATCGAGTTCCGCAACGAAGTCGCGCCACTTGTCCTTGTCGCCGATCGAGATCACGCCGTCGCCCTTGGACTCGGGATCGGGGCCGATGATGCGCAACTCGCCGCGCGAGTTGATGTCGTAGGAGAAGCCCGGGGCGGGACTCTTGACCCAGCGCGTGGCCTGCTCGCCGCGCAGCAGGTCGGTCCAGGGTTGGGATTCGATGTACTCGGGCGTGAAGACGTTCGAGCAGATCTCGTCCGCCTCCTTCACCATCGCTTGCATCACCGCATCGAGAGGTTCCTTGAGCGCCTTGTTGGAGTCCTTGGCGGCCTTCATCCACATCGCGCTGATGATGTCCTCGACCTGCGCATAGCGCGTCAAGGTCGCCTTCGCACCGGCGCCCGCCGTCGGCAGGGCCGACAGCTCGGTGTGCAGCTTGCGCGCGTAGGAAAGGTCGAGCGTGCCGCGCATCGAGCCCAGTCGCGCCAGCACGTCGCCGCCGTAGCCGCCGCCCTCGCTCTCGAGCGTGTCGCGGTCGACGCGCAGCGTCTGCAGCTGCTCGGAACTCAGCGAGCCGGCGTTCTTCACATCGGACTCGAGCTTGTCGAGGCGCGTCATGAACTCGCGCTGCTTGATGAAGCCTTCGAGCGACCGCGCGACGCGGATGTTGGCGGTGTTCACCTCTTCCTTGAGCTCGTCGCGCTTGGACTTCGAGCCCAGGCTCTCCAGGTAGGCCTTGAGGGCCTTCGCGCCGTCCTCCTTGGTGGCGTCGAAGGTCTTGATCTTCGCCAGGATGTCCTCGTTCTCCTTGTCGTAGGCGGCGATCGTGTCAACTCTGTGCTTCTGCGTGGCCTTCGAGTACATCATCACACCGCCGGCAATCCCGAGGATCACCAGGCCGGCGACCCAGCCGATCATCAGGACACGGTTGTCCTTCTCCTTCAGCGCGCGCGCCTCGCGACGCACCTCGTCCAGGTCCTGTGACGTGGCCTTCTTGCCAGCGAGCCGCTGCGTCTCGACCTTCGAGCGCGCGGCGCCCGCGATCGGAGTGGGCACACTCGGGCGCGGCACGCTGGCGGCCGGCTTGGAGGCACTGCTTGCCGACCGGGAGCTCGAGGCCGGCGCGGGCCGAGCCGCGGGCGCGGAGTTCGCGCTCGCCGAGCGCGCGGATGCCGGCGCGGCAGCCTTCGCGGCTACCGGCGCGGCGGCC
>Ga0194120_10010617_pt1 | contig 11313 bp, 9 predicted proteins | sample TA2MahCa65mmetaG_FD_148642 | JGI IMG/M metagenome (GOLD analysis project Ga0194120, IMG submission 148642) | Freshwater microbial communities from Lake Tanganyika, Tanzania - TA2015019 Mahale Deep Cast 65m | ecosystem: Environmental > Aquatic > Freshwater > Lake | place: Tanzania: Lake... | reverse complement strand
AGGGATCCTCGGGCTGCGGACCGCAGGAGCGCCCGCAGAACGCCATCGGCACGCCGTCGGGTGTCACGAGCAGCGCGATGCGCACGCCGGGGATCGCCGCCAAGGGTTCGAGAACTTCCTTCATGGCGAGCTAGCTCCGTGGGCCTCGACGTGGGCGTGAGCGAGGGCGAGCAACGCGGGTCGCAGACCGTCCGGCAGGGACGTCGCACTCGACTGCACGGCCGCCACGCCCTCGTCGTGCGGCAGCACGAGCAGGCTGCCCGAGCGACCCTCGAGCTCGACCTCGACCACGCTGCCCAGACCCATGCGCCGCGCGGCCGCGCGGCTGCGCTGGGCCACGTCGCGCACCGCCCGCGCGCAGCGCTCGGCCGTCGCGCCGCAGGGACCTTGCACGAGCGCCGTGGCGCCGCGCTCGAACACGGCGACCTGCACGCTGGGCTGAGCCACGAGCTGCTGCAGCTCGGCGCGCACCGGACGGCTGGCAGGACGCGTCGGGAGCGCGCGGGCGTGGGCCTGTTCCTCGGGGAAGGTGCCGCGACGCTCGACTTCGCGTAGCGCGGCGTCGAGCGTGGGGCCGTCGTCTGCGAGTGCGGTGTACGTGCGATAGCGCGCCTCGAGCGCGGAATCGCCGGGGTGCAGCTCGAGCAGTTGCGCCACGCTGCGCCGCGCCTCGCCCCACGCACCGACACGGCAGACGACGTCGAGTCGCAGGCGCAGCGGACGTTCGTCGCGCGCCAGCGCCGCCTCGCAGGCCGCGAGCAGATCGAGGGCCAATCGAGCGTCCTCGCGGCGTCGATCGGCGAAGTAGCGCGCGACGCGGGCCTGCGCACGAATCCACTGCGCCTCCCCCGCCCCACCCGCCGCCAGCCACGCCGAGGCGAGTTCCTCGGCCCGCTCGAGGCGCCCGCATTCGAGGTAGATCTCGGCGAGCTCTCGGTACAGGCCCGGACGCGGAGCCTCGCGCAACTCGCTGGCGAGCGCACGGGCGCGCTCTTCCTTCCGCAGCACGCGCATGCGCGCGCGCAGCCGCGAGAGCTCGGGATGCGATGCCAGCGCCGCGAGGCCTTCGGTGCAGACGCGCTCGGCTTGCGCGAAGTCCTCGATGCGCGCGTGCTCCAAGGCCAGCGCGGCGAAGTGCTCGGCGCTCGGATCCTGCGCCAGGCTCGCGCGAGCCGCGCGCAGACGCGAGCGCGCCATCCAACGATCGAGGAATTTCATCGGCGTTCTCCCGCGCGCGTCGTGCTCCACTGCTCCAGCAACGCCACTTCACGCTGCGTCGAAGCGCGGTGTTCCCAGTCCTCCGGCGCGGCTTCCAGCGCACCTCGGAAGTGCGAGAGGGCTCGCTCGAAGTCCATGCGATCGGCGGCCACGAACGCCGCCGACCGCTCGGCATCCGCGCGCAGTGCGGCGCGCGAGCGCAGCTCGAGCCGCCGCTGCGCCGCCGCGATCTCGCGCTCCTCGAGCCGCTCGATCGAGAGCGCGAGCAGCGTGCGTTCTCTCGACACCGCGCCCATGCCGAGCCACGCGACGTTGCTCTCGAGCAGGAGTTCGAGCCCGGCGAGACGCTCGCGGCTCGACACGAGGTCGTCGGCCCGCGCCGCGGGCAGGGCCGCCCGCTCGGCCTCGATGGCTCGCTCGCGCTCGAACGCCACGGCGAGCGCCGCCACGCCGACGCAGGCGAGCGCCGCCCTGCGCAGTCGCAGCCGCCACCGCTCGCGCGAGAGCTGCGCTTCGAAGCGCAGGTCGCGGACCATCCGCGCGACGTCGCGCCGACGCGGCTCGAGCGCGAGCACCTCGCGCAGGTTGCTCAATGCCTCGTCGCGCTGCCCCGCGCGCAGCGCTTCCTCGGCCGAACGCAGGTGCCGCTCGACGCGCCGCCCCATGCTCCCGTCGCGGCGCTCGAGCGCGCGCAGCTCGAGCTGCAGCGTCTCGTTCCCCGGGAACATCTCGAGCAGCAGCCGCAGCATGTCCTCCGCCCGCGCCGAGTCACCGGCGCGTTCGAGCAAGATGGCGAACCGCCGCCCCTCTTGGGGCATCGAGATGCGATGGCGGTCGTGAACCTCCCTGTGCGCGAGGCCGAGCACGAGCAGCGCTTCGAGCGCCAGCGCATCGTCTGGGTTCGCGGTGAGGTACGGCAAGAGCTCCAGACACCACGCCTGCGCCGTCGGCTCGTCGATCGCGCTCGCGGCGTGCTCGACGAGCGACTTCAGGGCGGGCCGCGGCGTGCGCTCCGCACCCGCCAGCTCGGACTTCATGCGCGCGATGCCAGTGGGAGCAAACGTCGGAGCGCGGAGCGTGGCGGTGTCGGCGAGGTGCATGCCTTGACGGTCCCACGACTCGCGAGGGAGCGTGGGTCGGTCCTGTTTCGACGTCGGTTCGCCGCGTTCTTGAAGGGCGCGCGGGAACTTCCTTCGCGCGAGCTTCCTTCGCGGATGCCGCAGGTGCCCAGCCGCGCAGCGCCTCTACGACCGCGCAGTGCCTCGACGACCGCGCGGCGCTGCGTTCGAGCGCGCGAGCGGCGCTCGGGAGGCGCAGACAGCCGCCCGAGACAACCGGGGGAACGCCCTAGAAAACCTCGACGTGCAGCACTTCGCTCGTCACCCGAGACGGGCTCCCTGGGCAGCGCTCGACGCACTGCACGCCCAACGACGTTCCCCAAGCGGCCGCCGGGATGGCCAGCTCGAGTCGCGCCACGCCATCGGGATCGACGGCGCGCAGCTCCACGCTCGCCGCGGAGCGTTCGATCCACCACGGCACGGAGAGCTGCACCACGGGCTGCGGGCGCAGGGGACCAAAGAAGAACAGCACGCGCGACGCGAGCGGCGCGCGGCGCTCGACGCGCAGGAGCGCGCCCGCGAGCGGCTCCTCCAGACTCTGCAACGCTCGCTCGCCCGTGTCGTACAGCCGCACTTCGCCCGCGTTCGAGAAGCTGCCCGCGTGCGTCGACTTGCATCCGACGGCGAGCCGTGTGCCGCTCGCATCGAGCGCCAGCGAGCGCACGCTGCCCGGCAGGGTCGCGGAGAGCAGCTCGTTTCCGCTGGCGAGGTCGAACAGCCACGCCTGCGCCACCGCGTCGCCGCCCCAGCGGCCGCAGCCCAGCCGCGAGCCGTCGCGAGCGAGCGCGAGCGCCTCGGGAAAGTCCTGTGGTCCTCCGACCGGATTCACGAACGAGCGCGAGAAGCTCCGCACGAGGTCCTGCACCTTCCACGTCTCGAAGCGCGCGCCGCGGCCGCTCGCGGCGTGCCACCAGCCCAGCGCCAAGGTCGCGCCGGAGTCGTCGAGCGCCGCGCGCACGGGCTGCTCGCCCGACAGGCCCTGAAATTCCGCGCTCGGGGCCCACAGCGACGCGTTCGAGCGCAGCACGCGCACACTCGCGCTCGCTCCGACGGCGAGCAGCGAGCCCTGCGCGTCGAGCGCGAGCGCCGTGGTCGAGCCCGCGAGCGTCTCGACATGCTCGAGCGTGGCGTCGTCGCGCAGCACGCGCAGCACGTTGCCGGCGACGCAGGCGAGCTTGGAGAGACTCGCTGTGGCTTCGCAGGCGCGCAGCGGACCCGCGCTCTCCACGCGCGCCGCGCTCACGGAGCCGTCGAGCGCCGAGCGCCATTCACACAGCAACTGCTGCGTGTTCGCGTCCTGCAACACGAGCGCCACGCGGCTGCCATCGCGCGCGAGTGCAAGGCGACCGCTCGTGTTGCCGATGCCGCCCACTTGCGTGCGCCAGCGCTCGACGAGCGCGCCGCCCGCTCCCGGCTCGAGGCGCACGAGCTCCGTGCGCTTGGACGAGGGGCTGCCGAGCGAGGTCTGGACGAGCACGAACAGCTCGTGCGAGTCGTCTCCGGCGGCGGCCGCGATCGGACCGCTCGCTCCCCCGAGTGCGAGCGCGCGCGAAGGCGGGAGCGAGAGCGCGCCAGCGCACGGCGCGGTCGAGTGCAGGCTCGCGCGCGGCGCCACGCCCGACGCCACGGCGAACAGACCCTCGCCATGCGCCACGAAGGCGAGTGCGCCGGGGAGCCACGGCGAGCCCGCGGGCGCGGACTCGCGCCAACGCAAGCCGGGCTCGAAAGGCCCTCCTTGGGCGAGGGCGACGAGCGCGGCGGCGAGCAAGGCGGCGACCATGGATGGAGAGCCGCGAGAGGCCCCTCCAAGGCTACACCCGCGCGCGGCCATGGGAGCAGGGCGCCGCGCATGGATCGCACGGCCCGCATCGTCTAGAGTCTTCGGCCCGCTCCCCGCCGGAGAGGCTCGGAAGTTCTTTCCGCAGTCCACCCCACCACCGCCCGCGCGAGCCCGTTCCCAGCGATGAAGCAGACCGCCCTGCACGACGTCCACGCCGCCCTCGGGGCCAAGCTGATCGAATTCGGCGGCTGGCACATGCCCGTGCAGTACGGCGCGATCCTCGACGAGGCGCGCTGCGTGCGCACGAGCGCTGGACTGTTCGACCTCGGCCACATGGGCCGCGTCCACGTGCGCGGCAAGGACCACCTGCGCTTCCTCGACCGCGTCTGCTCGAACTTCGTCGCCAAGATCCCCGTCGGCGCGATCCGCTACTCGCTGTTCTGCAAGCCCGACGGCAACCCGATCGACGACCTGCTCGTGTACCGCGAGGCGGACGCCGTGTATCTGGTGGTCAACGCCTCGAACACGCCGGTGGACCTCGCGTGGCTGCGCGAGCACGCGCGCGGCTACGAGGTCGAGATCGACGACCGCAGCGACGCGACCGGGATGCTCGCCATCCAAGGCCAGCACTCGACCGAGGTGCTCGCACCCCTCGTCAGCGGCTGCGACCTCGCGCAGATCGGCTACTACAAATTCGCCTTCGGCACCGTGTGCGGCCTTCCCAACACGCGCATCAGCCGCACGGGCTACACCGGCGAGCTCGGCTACGAGCTCTACCTCGACAATCGCGATGTCGTGCGCGTGTGGCGCTCGATCCTCGCCGCGGGTGCGAGCGCCGGAGTTCGCCCGATCGGACTGGGAGCGCGCGACATCCTGCGGCTGGAAGCCGGCATGCCGCTGTACGGACACGAAATCGACGCGACCCACAACCCAATCGAGGCCGGGCTCGACTTCGGCGTCTCCTTCCACGAGGCGAAGGGCGACTGGATCGGCCGCGAGGCGCTGCTGGCGGTGCGCTCGGCGCCGCGCCGCAAGCTCGTCGGCCTCTCGACCGACGGCCCGCGCGTGCCGCGCCAAGGCGCGCGGGTGTTCGCGGGTGCGACCGACGTGGGCTACGTGTGCTCCGGCGCCGTGTCCCCCATGCTCGGCACCAACATCGCCTCGGCCTACGTCGCGCTCGAGCACGGCGCCCCGCTCACCGCGCTCGACGTCGACTTCAAGGGCAAGCGCCAGCCGTGCACGGTGCGCGCGCTCCCGTTCTTCTCCCGCACGCGCGTGTGAGCGTGCGGACCGACCGATCCCATTTTCTTCACGGACTCTCCCCCTAAAAGCCCCCACCATGCGCCCCAACGATCGCAAGTACGCCCAGTCCCACGAGTGGGTCAAGCTCGACGGCGACGTCGCCATCTTCGGCATCACCGACTTCGCCGTGCAGGAGCTCTCCAACGGCAACGAGTCCGACCTCGTCTACTGCGACCTGCCCGATGCGGGCCGCGTGCTCTGCGCCGGTGAGACCTTCGGCGAGATCGAATCGGTCAAGGCCGTGAGCGACCTGTACGCGCCGATCGGCGGCGAAGTGCTCGAGATCAACGCCGCCATCGAGGACCACCTCGAGATCCTCTCCAAGGACCCTTGGGGCGCGGGCTGGATCATCAAGGTCAAGCCGGAGAGCAAGAAGCTCGACGGACTGATGGACGCGGCGGAGTACGAGGCGTTCGTGGCCTCGAAGAAGCACTAGTCGCGCGCGCCGCACGCGCGAGCCTCGACCGCCGTGGAAACGTGGCGCCTCGTCACGACGTGGAACGCGCCGCCCGCGTTCAACCTAGGACTCGACGAGGCGCTGCTCGAGTCGCTCGGCGCCCCGGTGACGGTGCGCTTGTATTCGTGGAAGCCCGGCGCGCTCTCGCTCGGCTATTTCCAGCGCCGCGCCGACGTCCCCGCGGCCGCGGACGCGCGCGCGGTGGTGCGGCGCTTCACGGGCGGCGGAGCGATCCACCACCAGCGCGAGCTGACGTTTTCCATCGCGGCCGACGCGGAGCACCCGCTGTACCGCGGACCGATCGCGGAGTCCTACGTGCGCGTGCACGCGGCGCTCGCGCGCGCGCTCGCGGACTTCGGCGTCACGGCCGAGCTGCGCGGTGAGCGCGCGCTCGCGAGCGAGCGAGCGGACACCGGCATGTGCTTCCACAAGTCCTCGCCGCTCGACCTCGTGTGGAACGAGCGCAAGGGCGTGGGCTCGGCCCAGCGTCGCTCCAAGGGTCGTGTGCTGCACCACGGCTCGATCAAGCTCGGCACGACGCCGCTCGAGGGCGACATCGCGACGCTCGAGCACGTCGCGCCCGGGCTCGAGCCGCACGGCTTCGCGCCGGCGCTGCGCGAGGCGATCGAGGCCCACTTCGGCGTGCGGCTCGTCGCCGACGTGCCCGATGCGCTCGAGCGCGGCCGCGCCAAGGAGCTGGCCGTCCGCTTCGGCTCGCGGGAGTTCCTCGAGCGCCGCTGAGCGCGCCACCCGCGACGAAGCCCTCCGCTACCGAACCACCCGCGCGACCCTACCCGCGCGCTCGCGCGCGACGCCACCCGCGCCCTCGGCCGCTGGGTGGTTACCCCGCATGGATTCGAACCATGAATGAGAGAACCAGAATCTCTAGTGTTACCGTTACACCACGGGGTAGCTCGGGGGTCGCACGCAGCCTCGGAGGGGGGTTACCCGACCTGGATTCGAACCAGGAACGAGAGGACCAAAACCTCTTGTGTTGCCGTTACACCATCGGGTAGCCGAGGGGGCGAGGATTGAACCAACGGCGGGGCGCCGCGTCAATCGTTCAGCGGCGGCGTGGGGTGAGCGCGAACCCGGCCGCGGGGGTGCGCGGGGGTGCGCCGACCTGCTCGGGCCTGCTCGGGCCTGCTCGGGACGCTCTCGCTGTGCCCTCGAAACTCGCTTCGGGGGCCGGGGGAGAGCGCGCTCCCCTTCAGCGCGAGGCGAGCCGCACGAGGTTGAGCGCCGTGTGCGCGGCGTAGCGGCGGATCGAGGCGCGATCGACGGGCGGAAAGCGCCGCTCGAACGCTTCGAGGCGTCCCTCGCGCCACAGGCCGAACCAGACCAACCCGACGGGCTTTTCCGGCGTGCCGCCCGAGGGCCCCGCCACGCCCGTGATCGAAACCGCGAAGTCCGCGCCCGAGCGCTCGGCGGCGCCCTGCGCGAGCGCCAGCGCCACTTCGCGACTGACGGCGCCGTGACGTTCGAGCAGCGCTGGATCGACGCCCAGCGCGCGCACCTTGGACGCGTTGGAGTAGCTCACCCAGCCCGCCACGAACACACCGCTCGCGCCGGGGACCTCGGTGAGCAGCTCGGACACCAGGCCGCCGGTGCACGACTCGGCCACGGCCAGCGTCGCGCCGCGCTCGGAGAGCTGGCGCACGATCGCCGCGCCGGGCCGCGGGTCGTCTTCGGAGTAGATCTCCTCGGCGAAGCGCGCGCGCAGCTCCGCGGCGCGCGCGGCGATCTGTGCGCGCGCGCCCTCGACACTCTCGCCCTTGCCGAGCAGCGTGACTTTCAGGATGCCGGTGTGCGCCGTGACGCCCAACAGCGGCGTCGCCCCGCGCGCCATCCACTCGCCCGCGCGATCGGAGAAGGCGCTCTCGGGCAGCCCGAGCAGGTAGAACGAGTGCCGCACGATGCCCGGACCTTGGCCGCAGGTCGAGCGCAGCCACGGCAAGAGCTCGCGCCTGAGCATGTCCTGCATCTCGTGCGACGGACCGGGCAAGACGCACAGCGTGCCGCCGTCGATCCACACGCGGAAGCCCGGCGCGGTGCCCACGGCGTTGGGCATGACCTGCGCGCCGCGCGGAAACCACGCCTGACGTTCGTTCGACTCGGGCATCGCGCACGCTCGGCGCGCGTAGCTCGCGCGCAGCTCCGCGAGCACCGCCTCGTTGCGTTCGAGCGCGACGCCGGCGGCCGCGGCGGCGGCCTCGCGCGTCACGTCGTCGAGGGTCGGCCCGATGCCGCCGGTGCACACCACCAACTGGTAGCGCGCGCACAGCTCGTAGATCGCGCTCTCGAGCTCGTCCTTGCGGTCGCCGAGCACGACGAAGCGCTCGACCACGATGCCCAGTTCCGCCAAGCCACGCGCGATCGCGCCCGAGTTGGAGTCGGGGTAGTCACCGGCGAGCAGCTCGTCCCCCACGGCGATGCAGGCCGCGCTCCTCACTTCACCGAGCACCGCACGCTCCCACGCTCAGGCCGCCTTCGCGCCGCGCTCGCGCGACACGGGCAGGAACCATGTCCACAACAGACCCACCTCGTACAGCAGGATCATCGGCCCCGCCGCGAGGAACTGCGTGATCGGATCGGGCGGCGTCAGGATGCCGCCGACGATGAACGCCACGAGGATGAAGTAGGGCCGGAAGCGCACCAGGCTGCGGCGCTCGAACATGCCGACCTTGACGAGCAGGTACATCACCACCGGCAGTTGGAACATCAGCCCGAGCGCGAGCGTGACGGCCTGCAGCCAGTCGAGATAGGGCGCCACCGACGCGATGTACGTCACCTTCTCGGGCGCGAACACGGTGACCATGAACTTGAACCCGAGCGGGCACATCACGTAGTAGCCGAACAGCACGCCGACCACGAAGAGCCCGACCGTGATCGGGAAGAACTTGAGGATCGCGCGGCGCTCGTTGGGGTAGAGCCCGGCGGCGACGAACTGCCACAGCTGCCAGAGCAGGACCGGCATGCCGAGCACGAGCGCGGCGATGATGCAGATGCGCATCACGACCGAGAAGCCGTCGCCGACGCCGACCAGCGTCATGCGCTGGGAGACGGTGAAGTCGTCCTGCAGGCGATTGTCGGCGGGATCCTCGACCACGAAGTACTTCGTGCGCGGCGTGTTCGGCGCCGTCTTGAGCTCCTCGAGGAGCAGCGCTTCGTACTTCGCGCGCTGCTCGCGGTCGACCTCGGAGAGCACGTCGTTCATCGGCCGCGCGACGATGTCGAAGATCGGGTCGTAGAACGAGAAGGCGACGGTGAACGCCACCACCACCGCGATCGCTCCGCGGAACAGGCGCGTGCGCAGTTCGCGCAGGTGCTCGCCGAGCGACATGCGCGTGTGCTGGAACGGATCGTCTTGCTCGGCCATGAACGCAGAAATGTAGCGCCGCGACAGGACGCGGCGAGCGCGTGTTTCCCGAAGCTCGCGAATTTCACGAGGCCCGCAAAAAGCCGCGCGGGCGAGCCCCCGAGAGGGGCCCGCCCGCGCGGAGCGTCGTTCGGCCTAGGACGGCGAGTCAGCTCGAGCAGCTCACTCGAGCGGAACGCTCGAGCAGCTCACTCGCAGCGGAACGCTCGAGCAGCCCACTCGCAGCGGAACGCTCGAGCAGCCCACTCGCAGCGGAGCGGCTAGAACTTGAAGTACGAGCGCAGGTCCTTGATCGGCACGATCTGGGTGCCCTGCGACTCGGCGTTCTTGTACACCGGCAGCTCGTTCGCCGGCAGCGGCGTCTCGAGCGCCTGACCGTCGGCGTCGACGAACAGCTCCGCGCCCACGATCAGGTAGTCCGAGTCGGGGCCGAGGGTCGGCTGCACGGTGATGCCGATGTTCGACAGCAGCACCTTGAGCTCGGTCTCGTTGAACTGGCCCGAGAAGCGGCCGCAGAGCACCGCGGTGCGCTCGCTCTTGGGGTCGTACACCGGGTTGTAGACGATGTCGCCCTCGATGATCGGGTCGAAGCGGTCGGCGACGTTCGTGAAGGTCACCTCGGCCATGGTGGGCTGCACCTGAGTGACTTCCGCCCAGCCCTTGAGCTTCTGGGAGCCGACCTTGCCGGACACGACGCGGAAGCGCGTGCCGCGGGCGAGGCGCTGGTTGGAGCCGATGTCGATCCAGCCGAGCGCGAGGTCCTTGGAGACCGAAAGCACCTTGCCGTCGGCGGCCTCGGGCTCGCGCTGGAACGCGAGCGCCTTGGTGATGGCCTTCATGCGCGTCTGGGCGGCGAGGCGCTCGTCCTCGAACTTGCGGCTGTTGGCTTCGATGGTGTTGCGCGCTTCGCGCAGCTGGGCGTCGAGCTCGTTGCGCTGGCTCTGGAGCGAGGCGACGCGCGACTCGAGCTCCGACTGGCGCTGGGCCGCGGTGTTCTGCTCGTCGGCGACCTGCCGCTGCAGGTTCGAGATCTCCGAGTCCTTGCCGCGCAGGGCCTCGCGCAGGCCGCGCTCGAGCGCTTCCTTCTCGCCCTCGAGGGTGCGGATGGAATCGTTCAGAGTCGCGATCGTGCGCTGCTGGGACAGGTAGGCGTCCTTGGCCTTGGGCAGGGCGAGCTCGACCGTCTTGATGTCGTCGCCCATGTTCGGGAAGTTGGCCTTCCAGTCGCCGAAGCTGAGCTTCATCTGCTCGAGGTTCGTGTTGGCGGCCGCGGCGTCGGCCGGCGACCAGCCGACCACTTCCGACAGGCGCACGCGCGCTTCGGCGCTGGCTTGGTCGCGCTCGGCGATCTCCGCCTTTTCCTTGGCGGTGGCCTCGGCGCGCTGGCGGAACATCTCGGTTTCGCTCGAGGCGCTCCACGCCATCACGACGCCGATGATGAAGAGCACCAGGAAAACAACCAGCCAAATGACGTGGACGCGGGCAGCTCCGCGGCGGGAACGGTTCATGGACATCGATCCTTGCGGTCGTCGGGGGAGACCTAGGGGCTCCCGGAGGGTTCCGGAGGGGGTGGGACGATCGGACGCCACGCGGGCGCCCGCACGGGCTCAGCGGGTCCGACCCTGCGGGAGGTCCGGACTGGCCGTTGGGGCGTGTGGTGATACCCGAACGGCGGGTGGCGCGGCAAGGGAGAACCCGGGGTCCCTTGACCGTTCCGGCGCGCTCCCTAGGCTCGTCGCAGCCTGCAGGTCGGTTCCCGGGGGCCCTTGGAAGAGCCTTCGGGGCGAGGGCTATCCCGCCGAGCGCCTGCGGTTTCCACCGTCGGGATCCCTGTCCGCGTGAGCGCCTCGAACTCCCCCACCCCGCCGCTGCTCCTCGGAGTGCTCGGCGGCATCGCCTCGGGCAAGTCCGCCGTGGCGGCGCTGCTCGCCGGTCCCGAGGGCAGGGTGCTCGACGCGGACGCGCTCGCCCACGCGGAGCTGGAGGCGAGCGACACGCGCGCGTGGCTCGGGGCGCGCTTTGGGCCCGCGCTGATCGAGGGCGAGCGCGTCGACCGCGC
>Ga0194120_10010613_pt1 | contig 11315 bp, 11 predicted proteins | sample TA2MahCa65mmetaG_FD_148642 | JGI IMG/M metagenome (GOLD analysis project Ga0194120, IMG submission 148642) | Freshwater microbial communities from Lake Tanganyika, Tanzania - TA2015019 Mahale Deep Cast 65m | ecosystem: Environmental > Aquatic > Freshwater > Lake | place: Tanzania: Lake... | reverse complement strand
CGGCTACGAGAGCGGCCGATGGGTTGGCGGCAAGGGCGGCCGATTGGAGCGTGTCATGGACGAGGCGGAGGGTCTACGCGCCTTCCAAGAGGCCTTGGAGTTCGCGAAGAAGGTGCGCGAAAGCGGTGGCGAGCTGATATCACCCATTTTGGCACCACGCAGGGTCGACACCTGCACTGCGGAGTTGCTCCGACAGACGGCTCGGGCGTCGCGCAAGCTTGGCATCCCCATGGCGACGCACGCGGCGTATAACGTCATCGAGTTTTACGAAACCGTGCGTCAGTACCGCATGACGCCAATTGAATTCCTAGACAGCGTGGGAATGCTTCGTCCGGAACTCAATATCGGCCACGCCAACCTCATCGCAGACAGCCCGCGCATGAATTATTCTGGTGCCCGGGATCTCGATCTGATGGGTAAGAATCACGTATCGATTTCGCACTGTCCGATCAATATCGTGGGGCGCGGGCGCGTGCTCGATTCGTGGGAGAAATACCAGAAGGCCGGTGTCAACCTCACCATCGGCAGCGACACTTACCCCCGCGACATGATGATGAACATGCGGGAAGCTTCTCATCACGGCAAGGTGATGAGCCATAACCTCAAGGCAGCCACCGCCGCGGAAGTTTTCACCGCGGCCACGCTGAACGGGGCGAAATCCCTTGGACGCGATGATCTCGGGCGGCTTGCACCAGGCGCGCGCGCCGATATCATCTGCACCGACCTCACCGGCCGAGGCACCTTGCGCTACGGACCGGTACGCGACCCCATCCGCAGCATCGTCGAATGCGGCGTGGGCGACGACGTCGATACGGTCATCGTCAACGGGATCCTGCGCATGAAGAACGGAAAAATTCCCGGCCTGGATCTTGATTCACTGCGCGCCGAGGTGCAGCAGGCCGCTGAGCAGATCTGGCAACTTCTGCCAAGCTGGGATCTGCTCGAGCGCACGGTTGACCAGATGTGCCCACTATCCTTCTGTACGGATGAAGACCACATCGATCTTTCGCGTGCTTGAGCTGGGAGATTTGAAAAAGCGCTCAGCCAGAGCGAGCTCCCGGTCGGAAATGCTCACGCCATCCATGCCTGAATCGAGCTTCGCATGATCATCGATCTGAGCTGTTACCCGACCGACAAGGTCGACAGCGCCTGGCGCCCCGACGGCCCGCCGTTCACCGGCGAGCGGCTGCTGAAGATGCTGGACGGCCCGTACAGCGTGAACGGCAAGCCGCGCCGCATCGACAAGGCGTTCATCGCCCCGCCCGAGGGCAACACCCTGCACAACTTCGACAACGACCATCTCGACCATCGCGAAGGCATCCGCGCGTACATGGCGTACACGGTCGAGATGGTGAAGAAATACCCCGACCGCTTCATCGGCTCCTTCGTCTTCAACCCGCGCTACGGCGTGCAGGACGGCGTGGCGGAGCTGGAGCGCCACGTGAAGGAATACGGGTTCAAGATGCTGCAGCTGCAGGCCAACATGCACGCCTACCGTCCCGACCGCGCGAAGGACTGGGTGCGGCCGGCGCTGCGCAAGGCCGAGGAGCACGGCCTGCTGGTCAAGGTGCACACCGGCGACGGCCCGTACAGCATCCCCACGGAGTGGGTGCCGCTCATCAAGGAGTTCCCCAAGGTCAACTTCATCATGGAGCACTTCGGCGTGCAGACCGGCGGCGTGTACTGCTTCGAGCCCTTCCAGTGGGCGATGGAGCTGCCGAACGTGTACTGCGAGTCGGCCTGGTGCCTGCAGTCGCGCATCGTCGAGTTCGCCAAGGACCTGCCGAAGCACAAGATCCTGTTCGGCTCCGACACGCCGCCCAACGAGCCAGGCATGTGGCTGCGGCTGCTGGAGGTGCTGTGCCACGAGCCTCCGCAGGGCATGAACCTGGACGAGGAAACGCTCGAGGGCTACCTGGGCAATAACGTCGCCAAGATGATTGGGCTGAGAGTATGATCATCGACACCCACCTGCACCCGACCAACCTGGTCGACGAGGCCTGGCGCCACACCGGCACGCCGTTCAACGGCGAGCACATGCTGAAGCTCATGGACGGCCCGTACATGATCAACGGCAAGCCGCGCCGCATCGACATGGGCTTCATCCAGCCGCCGCCGGGCAACACAGTGCACCGCATCGGCGGGCGCACCGGCCGCGAGGGCATCCGCGACTACATGGCCTACTGCGCCGAGCTGACGCAGAAGTACCCGGACCGCTTCATCGGCAACTTCAACTTCAACCCGCGCTTCGGCCCGGAGAACGGCGCGCTGGAGCTGGAGTTCCACGTCAAGGAGTACGGCTTCAAGATGCTGAAGCTGCACTCCAACATGCACAACTACCGCCCCGACCGCGCCCTCGACTGGCTGCGGCCGGCGATGAAGGTGTGCGCCAAGTACAACCTGGTGGTGCTGATCCACACCGGCGACGGGCCCTATTCCATCCCGACGCAGTTCTACCCGGTGATCCGCGAGTTCCCGATGGTCAACTTCATCATCGGCCACTTCGGCATCCAAACCGGCGGCAACTACTCGTTCGAGGCGTTCTGGATGGCGATGGACACGCCCAACGTGGTTTGCGAGTCGGGCTGGACGTTCCAGGCGCGCATGGTGGAGTTCGCGAGCGAGCTGCCGCGGCACAAGATCGTGTTCGGCACCGACTCGCCGCCCAACGAGCCAGGCATGTGGCTGCGCGAGCTCGAAGTGCTGTGCGGCCCGCCGCCGCAGGGCATGAACCTCGACGAGGACGGGCTCGAGGACTACATGGGCAACAACATCGCGCGGCTGTGCGGCATCAAGCCGACCCCGCCGCCGAAGAACCTGGACGAAGCGAAGACGCGCCTCAAGGACACTTACGCGGGAGTGAAGTAAATGAGAAACCTGATCGCACTTTTTTCCTTATTCGTTTCCTTATCTTCTTTTGGGCAAACCAACGTGCGTTTCCAGCACGAGTGGCGCTTCGAGGGCCATGTCGCTCCCTTCCTGGTGGCGATAGACAAGGGTTACTACAAGGCGGAGGGGCTGAACGTCACGGTCGACGCGGGCACCGGGTCGCTGGACAGCATCAACCGCGTCGCCACGGGCGCCTACGACATGGCGGTCGCGGACATCAATTCGCTCATCCGCTACCGCGACAGCCGTGCGAGCATCTCCATGATGGCGGTGATGATGGTGTACGACTCGCCGCCGTTCGCCATCCTCACGCTGAAGAAGAACAACATCACCAAGCCGAAGGACCTCGAGGGCCGCGTGCTCGGCGCGCCGGCAGCCGACGGCGCGTGGGCGCAGTTCCCGATCCTCGCCAAGGTGAACAACATCGACGTGTCCAAGGTGCGCGTGGACAACGTCGGCTTCCCGGTGCGCGAGGCGCTGCTTGCACAGGGCAAGGTGGACGCGGTGACCGCCTTCGGCTCCAACGCGCTGGGTGTGGTGGCGCAGGGCGTGCCCGAAAGCGACGTGGTGGTGCTGCTGATGCGGCAGTTCGGGCTCGACCTCTACGGCAGCGCGATCTTCGCGCACCCGCAGTTCGCCCAGCAGAACCCCAAGGCCGTGGCGGGCTTCGTGCGCGCGCTCATCAAGGGCTTCCAGGACACCATCGCCAACCCGGAGGCCGCCATCGACAGCGTCATGAAGCGCAACCCGGTGGCCAAGCGCGACATCGAGCTCGCGCGCCTGAAGAAGGTGATCGAGCAGAGCTACGTCACCGACGAAGTCCTCAAGAACGGCTTCGGCGGCGTGGACATGAAGCGCCTGGACCGCGCCATTGACCAGGTGGCGATCGCGCACAAGTTCACCAACAAGCCGAAGGCGACCGACATCTTCACCCCGCAGTACCTGCCGCCGCGCGAGCAGCGTCTGATTAAGTGACGCAGGACTTCCACGCCTTTCTCGCTGATTACCGGGAGCGGTATCCGGACGACGTCGTCCACGTAGCCGAGGAAGTCTCCCCGGACCAGGAGGTCACCGCCCTGGTCTGGGCGCTCGCCCGCCAGGGCCGGCAATCGATGGTGGTGTGCGACCGCGTCGGCGACACGAAGGTGGTCACAAATATTTTTGCCTCGCGCGAGCGCATTGCGCGGCTTCTGGGGTGTGACGTTTCAAGGATTCACCCTACCTATCAGGAAAAATTCCGCAAAGCCCTTGAGCCCAAAGTGGTGAAGAGCGGGCCGATCCTCGATGTCTTTGAGGAGAAGGTCGATCTCGCCAAGCTGCCGCTGCTCAAGCACTTCGAGACGGACCGCGCGCCGTACATCACGAATGCCATTGTCTGCGTTCCGAGTAACCTGAGCTATCACCGCGCCATGGTGCACTCGAGTAACGAGCTCGCCACCAGCCTGCACTCGCGCAGCCACCTCTGGCGCCTGTGGCAAGAATCGAAAAAGCCGCTGCCGGTGGCAATGGTCATCGGCGCGCATCCGCTGTTCATGATGGCGGCGTCGGCGCGCGTAGCGTTCGGCTTCGATGAGCGGAGGATTGCGGGCGGACTTCTCGGCGAAGCTTTGCAGGTTGTCAAAACGCCGAAGCACGGCATCGCGGTGCCCGCCTATGCCGAGTTCGTCCTGGAAGGCACGCTCGACCCCGAGGCGAAGGTCGAGGAAGGCCCGTTCGGCGAATTCACCGGCTATTCCTCGAACCGCACCACCAACACGCTGTTCCGCGTTGACACGCAGCTGCGCCGCAAGGACGCGATCCTGGTCGACGTGGTGGGCGGTAACGCGCCAGAGCACCTCAACCTTTCGCGCGTGCCGCGCGAGTCGGAGATGGCCGAGAAGCTGATGGAGCGCTTCCCGAGCGTGACGCGGCTGCACTACCCGAATTCGGGCGTGCATTTTCACGCTTACTTAGCCCTGCGCGCGAAGCGCGATGGCGAGGCGCGGCAGGTGATGCTCGCCCTGCTCGGCTGGGACCCGTATCTGAAGACGGTGATCGCTGTGGACGACGACATCGACGTCACCGACGACTCGCAGGTGATGTGGGCGCTGGCGACGCACTTCCAGCCGCACAAGGACGCGCTGATCATCGAAGGGCTGCCGGGCAGCGCCCTCGACCCGTCCGCCTCCGCGGTCGGCACCACCTCGCGCATGGGGCTGGACGCGACGCGCGGCCCCGGCTTCGAAGGCATCAAGGCGCGGGTCAGCGACGCGGCCATGGCGCGGGCCGCGAAGCTGCTCAAGTCCTGATCCGCTTTCTCGTCATCCTCGCCGCCGGGTACGTCTCGGCGGCGTCCTTGGGCAAGCTCGTTCCGCACCTCGACTGGCTGTCGCAGAACCTGGGGGTCCCTCTCGCCGCGGCCGGCTTCGCCGTTTCGTGCCTGATGCTGCCCGGCGCGGCTGCCGGGTGGACGTTCGGCGCCATCGCCGACCGCTACGGGGCGAAGAACGTGACCGTCAACGGCCTGCTGCTGTCCGCGTTTGCGAGCGTCGGAGCCGGCGCGGCGGATTCGTTCGCCATCCTGGTTTCAATCCGCATCGTCGAGGGCATCGGCTATACGCTGCTGGTCGTAGCCGCGAGCGTGCTGGTCGCGCGCCACGGGGCGATCGGCCTGTCGGTCTGGTCGAGCTTCGCGCCCATCGGCTTCGCGCTGGGTCAGTGGGCCGGCTCCTATGCCGGCAACGGAACCCCGCTGTTCGACATCGGCGCGCTGCATGCGGCGGCGCTCGGCATCGCCGCCGCTGCCGTGCATGTATTCGTGAAGGATTCCCCTTCGAAGAAAGCCGCAACGCGGGTCAGCGCCCTCAGCCATCGCCCTGCGCTGCGCTCGGCGTTTTCCTTCGGCGCCGTGTGCCTGGTGCTGCTGGCGGCCGTCGCACTGGCGCCGGTGGTGCTGTCGAAGGCGCATGGCATGACGCTGGCGGAGATCGCCAGCCTCACCGCGCTGGCCGCGCTCCCCTCGATCATCGGCCGCATCATTCCGGGCTGGCTGCTCGAGCGTGGCGTCCATGCCCTCGCCGTCTTCGTCATCGCCGCGGCGATCGCCGCCGCGACCCTCGCCGGCGCGCTGCTCCTGCCCGGACCGCTATGGCTCGCGCTCGCGCTCTTCGCCGTTTTCCAGATCAGCGCCGGCGCTCTGCCCGGCCTGCTCTCGGCGATGATGCCGCACGTCGCGCCGACGCCGGCGCAGCTCGGCACGGTGTCCGGGATGTGCTCGCAGGCGGTCAACATGGGCAACCTCATCGGCCCGCCGCTGGTGCTAGCGGTCTACGCCGCCGCGGGCGCGGCTACTGCGGTGGTGCTGCTGATCGGCTTGCTCGCCGCCGCCCTGGCGGTGATCGCGGGGCTGGCGGTCTTTCGCCGCAACCTACGCCAGGCAGCCTGACAGCCCGCGCTCGAGCGCCCCGCGGTCGAGCGCGCGGCCGATGAAGACCAGCTTGCTCTCCGTCTTCTCGCCGGCCCACGCGTCCGCCGGGCGGATCTCCATCATCCGCCGCACCGCCTGCAGCACATGGCGGCGCGGCTCGCCCTTTATGGCCAGGATTCCCTTCAGTCGCACGATGTCGTCGTTGAGCGCGCTCTTCAAGTAGGCATCCAGCCGCCGCAGGTCGAAAGGCTTCTCGAACACGAAGGATTCCGTCTCCATTCCCGGCGTGTGCGCGTGATCGTCGAGCGAGATCGCGCTGCGCTGGCCATTGAAGGCCCCGATGCCGAGGATGTTGTCCAGGTCCACCTTGGCGTGGCTCGTGCGCAGGATCGGCGCGGTTTCATTCAGCTTGCGGATCGCGGCCTCGAGCTCGGACAGCCTCGCCTCGTCCACCAGGTCGGTCTTGTTGAGGAGGATACGATCGGCGATCACCACCTGGTTCACCGCCTCGTGGTCGAGCTCGGCGTGCAGCGAATCGACCAGCGTGACCACAGCATCGAGCAGCGTCCCGGTCATCACCTGCTGGTTCACGAAGAAGGTCTGCGCCACCGGCGTCGGGTCGGCGAGGCCGCTCGTTTCCACCAGGATGTAGTCGTACTTTTCGCGCCGCGCGAGCAGCTTCTCCAGGATGCGCAGCAGGTCGGCGCGCGCGGTGGCCACGCAGCACACGCAGCCGTTGGTGAGCTCGAAGATCTCTTCGTCCGAGGACAGCACCAGCTCGGAGTCGATGTTGATCTCGCCGAACTCGTTCTCGATCACCGCGATGCGGTGGCCGTGCTTCTCGGTGAGGATGTAGTTGAGGAGCGTGGTTTTCCCCGCACCCAGATAGCCCGTGAGAATCGTGACCGGGACCGGATTCATCAATACTTTCATCGCTTCTCCCGCAATCCCTTCAGCACGTCCTCGGGCGAGATCGGATAGTGCCGCAAGCGCACGCCGGTCGCGGCGTACACGGCGTTGGCGATCGCCGGCCCGATGGCGATGATCGGGTCCTCGCCCACGCCCTTGGCGCCGAACGGCCCGCCCGGATCGGGCGCGGTCTCCAGCATGATGGTGCGGATCGGCGGCATGTCCAGGGACAGCGGCATCTTGTAGTCGACGAAGCCGGCGTTGAGCGAGCGGCCGGTCTTCAGGTCGACCACGTAGTCCTCGGTGAGCGTGTGGCCGATGCCCTGCTGGATGCCGCCTTCGATCTGCCCCGCCGCGGCCACCGGATGGATGATCTTTCCGAGCTCGTGCACCGGCACCACCTGCAGGATGTCGATCTGCCCTGTCTCCCCGTCAACCTGGACCTCGACGAAGTGCGCGGCGAACGAATAGGACTTGGTCGGCGTGTAAGTCGCCGAAGCGATGAATTGCTTCGAGGGCATGCCGCGGGTGGGACTGACAACTTTCTTCACCGAGAGTTTCTTGTCAGCGCCCTTGATGCGCACTTCACCGCTCTGGATCTCGAGATCGGCGGCGGAGGCTTCGAGCTTTTCTGCCGCAACTTCCAGCAGCTGCTTCTTCACCTGCTCCGCAGCCATCTGCGCCGCTCGCCCGCCCATGTAGGTGGTGTGGCTCGCAAAGGCACCGATGTCCCATGGCACCACGTCGGTGTCGCCGTGCACCACTGAAACATCCTCGAACTCGAGGCCGAGCTCCTCGGCCACGATCTGCGCGAGCGCCGTATGCGCGCCCGTGCCCAGGCCGGTGGTACCGGTGAAGAGCTGCGCCGAGCCGTCCTCGCTCAGGCGCACCGTCGCATTCCCCTGCTCCTTGATGCCGGGATACGCGCTCGAGCCGTGCATCTCGCAGCCCATGCCCCAGCCGCGGTACTTCCCGGGCTTAGGAGCGTTCCAGTTCACTTCCTGCATGCCGCGCCTGATGCAGTCCTCCAACCCGTGCCCGACGATCGGATGGTTTGAGGGCGCGATGTCGCCCTCACGAACCGCATTTTTCAATTTGAGAAGACAAGGGTCTATTCCAAGGCGTTCTGCGGCCTCGTCCATCTGGATGTCGAGCGCGTAATAAGTCTGTACCACGCCGTAGCCGCGGTACGCCCCGGCAATCGGCGTGTTGGTGTAGACGCACTTCCCTTCGAGCAGCAGGTTGTCGCAACGATAAAGCGAGGTCAGCGCCGCCGTTCCCACCGCCGTCACCCCGGGGCCGTGCGAGGCGTATGCGCCGGAGTTGAACGTCACCTTGGCCTGGCGCGCGGTGATGGTGCCATCCTTCCTGAAGCCCTGCTTCAGCCACACAGTGCCAGGATGCCGCGAGCGCCCGCCGAGGAAGGTCTCCTTGCGCGTGAACTCGAGGCGCACCGGCCGGCGAGTCTGCTTCGCGAGCAGCGCGCACAGGAACTCGGTCTGGAAGAGGTCCTGCTTGGCGCCGAAGCCGCCGCCCATGTGGTCTACCAGCACGCGCACCTTGGAGAGCGGCACGCCCAGCACCTCGGCGAGGATGCCGCGCACCATGAACGGCGTCTGCGTGGAGATCCAGGCCGTGAGCCGTCCATCTTCTTCCCAGCGGCACAGGCAGACATTCGGCTCCATGTAGGCCGGCGTCGGCCGGCCGAGCTCGAAGGTGCCTTCGACGATTAGGTCGGCTTGCGCAAAGCCCTTCTCCACGTCGCCGCGCTTCACCGTTACCGGATCGACGACCAGGTTGTCCCTGCGTTCGTGAATCATCGGCGCACCGGGCGCGACGGCCTGCTCCACCGTCAATGCTGCAGGCAACTCCTCGTATTCGACGTCGATCAGGTCCAGCGCCTCGTCAGCGATCTCCTCGCTTTCGGCGGCCACTGCCGCCACCGCCTCTCCCCAGTAGCGCACCTTGCGGTCGAGGATGTACTGATCGCAGGCAAGCGAAGCGGAGCGCGGATGCGGCGAGCCGAAGTGCAGCACTCGCGGCACGTCCTCGTGCGTGAGGACCGCCTTGACGCCGGGATGGCGCAGCGCCTTCGAAGCGTCGATGCGCTTGATGTTGGCGTGCGCGACGTCGCAGCGCTTGAGCTTCGCGTGCAGCATCCCCGGCAGCGCGAGATCGCCGGCATAGCGCGCGCCACCGGTGACCTTTCCGAGCACGTCCGGCCGGCGAACGCTTTTACCGATTACTGGCATGCAGGATCGCTTCCACAATCTTCGTGTATCCGGTGCAGCGGCAGATGTTGCCGGCGATGGCAAAGCGGACTTGCTCTTCCGTCGGCTTCGGAATTTCGTCGAGCAACGCCTTGGCCATCATCAGCATGCCCGGCGTGCAGAAGCCGCATTGCGCGCCGCCGTGCTCGATGAAGGCTTCCTGCAGCGGATGCAACCCGTCTTTACCCAGTCCCTCGATCGTCGTAACCGTGCTGGCGTCTGCCTCTACTCCCAGTACAAGGCACGCATTCACGGGCTTGCCGTTCATGATGACCGTGCACGCCCCGCAATCGCCGACGTCGCAACCTTTCTTCGTGCCGGTGAGGCCGGCGTCGTTGCGCAGCACGTCGAGCAGGCTGCGATACGGCTCGACCTCGAGCTCGCGCTTCTCGCCGTTGATGGTCAGGGCCATCTTCATGTCATCTGCAGTGCGCGCTTCACCAGCACGCGCACCATTTCCCGCCGGTAGTCCGCGCTCGCGCGCACGTTGCTGATCGGTTTGCACTCCGCCGCTGCCGTCTCCGCAGCCTTTTCGGGATCAGAGATCTTCTCCGCCGCCCGCACGCGAATCACGGTTGGCGCGACGGCGCCGAGTGCGATATGCACTTCGTTGGGCAGCCGAGTTACCGCGACGCCGACGGTGGAGAGCTCCATCGCCTTGCGCCGCCCGTGCTTGATGTACACCTTCTTCGTGCCCGCGGGCGGCGGCGGGACCAGGATCTCGGTCACCAACTCGCCGGGTTTGAGCACCGTCTTGCCGGGCCCGGTAAAGAAGTCCTCGAGCGGGATGACGCGCATAGTCGTTTTGACCTGCGCCCCGTCTGCGACCAGCGGCGGGATTGTGTCGGCAGACGGCGAGGCGCGGCAGATGTTGCCGACGATGGTGGCGCGGTTGCGCACCTGTATAGAGCCGAGCTCGTGCACCGCCTGCCGAAGGGAAGGGAAAAACTCTTCTACGAAAGGCCACAGTTCCACCTCTCGCGCGGTGACGAGCGCGCCGATGCGCAGCCCTTCTTTCCCGTACGAAAGCGTGGCGAGGTCCGGAATTTTTTTCAGGTTGGCGACGCACCCGACCTCGCGCAGGCGCTCGCGCATCTCCACCAGGAGGTCCGTGCCGCCGGCGAGCGCCTGCGCGCCGCCAGCGAGCAGCGTCGCTGCCTCCTCGAGCGTCTTCGGCTCGAAATACTCGAAGCGCTTCATGTAAACACCGCCGCCAGCGTGCTGGGCGCCTCGGGCTCGTCCTCGGCGGTCAGCTGGCGCTCGACGTTGGCGAGGTGCTCGGTCATGCGGTGCACCGGCGCGGCGGCATCGCGCTTCGTGAGCGCCTCGACCACCCCGCGATGCTCCGCGGCGCCGCAGTAGGCAATGCGCCCGGTGCGGGCGAGGGCGAGGAGCGGGGTGCGGCAAATCAGGTGCTGCATGAAGCGGTCGGGCGCGGCGTTGCCGGCGAGCTCGGAGAGCTCCTTACGGAAGCGAACCGACAGCCGCTGGCCTGCCTTGCGGTCGCCGCGGTCGTGGGCGCGCTGCTCCTCGGCAACGAAGGCGCGCAGCTCGGCGACCTGCTTTGCCGTGATGCCGGCGTATAGGAATTTCAAACCACCTTTTCCCTGATGGACAACGGTACCGGCATCCCGAGAGAAAGTCCAGCGCCGCCAAGCGTGCGCTGTTTGGCGAAGACTCCCCTCCCTCGATGAGGATTAACCCTCTGAATCGAGACGAGTTTCCACCCTGGCAGGAGCTGGGAGAGCTAGCTCATGCCCTCCCCTTGTCCAAATCCAAGTGTAAGGGGTGCGCGGATGGAACCAGATTGAAAAGCGGGGGGTACCCGCGGGGTGGGGGCT
>Ga0194120_10010612_pt1 | contig 11316 bp, 9 predicted proteins | sample TA2MahCa65mmetaG_FD_148642 | JGI IMG/M metagenome (GOLD analysis project Ga0194120, IMG submission 148642) | Freshwater microbial communities from Lake Tanganyika, Tanzania - TA2015019 Mahale Deep Cast 65m | ecosystem: Environmental > Aquatic > Freshwater > Lake | place: Tanzania: Lake... | reverse complement strand
CTATAGCCCAACCCCGGCATCACTCGATCAACAACCCGCTATGCAGTAAACTCCCATTTCGCTTGGTACAAAAAATCAGGCAGGCCAGAACAGGTTCTTGTCGATGTGGGCCGGCACGGTCGTCGCCGGCGTCTCGATCTCGAGCCTTCGACCCGCGCCCAGCAAGGGCCGCAAGAGATGCTCCTGGTGGCGGATCAGATCGGCAAGATCGACCGCCCGCGCCTGCGCGGGATTGCGTCGGCCGAACGCCAGCATTTCGCGGGTCATGGTGGCGGCGCGCTCGACGCCTTCCTGGATGCGCTGTGCCGCTTCGCCCTGCGGCGAACCCGCCGCCGTCTTGCGCCGCAAGATGGTCGCGTAACCGCCGATGATCGAGAGCACGTTGTTGAAGTCATGCGCGATGCCGCCGGCGAGCTGACCCAAGGCTTCCATTTTCTGGGACTGGAGCAGCCGCTGCTCGAGGAGCTTCTGTTCGGTGATGTCGCCGGTCGCGCCGGCGATCCGGATCACGCGGCCCTGGTCGTTGCGCTCGGCCGCAGCCGCGGTGCGAAGCCAGCGGATCGTGCCGTCCGGCAGGATCGCGCGAAACTCGAACGACAGCGAGGTCCGGGCGCTCGCCAGGAACGCCGTCTGCAATTCCATGGCCTTCGGCAGGTCCTCGGGATGAGTGAATTGCAAGAAAGCGTCCAACCGATCTCCGATCCCTTCGGGCCTGCGGCCCCAGATTTCGTAGAAGCGAGGCGTGTAGTAGGCCTTGCGCGAGACCATATCGAGTTCGAACAGCCCGGCATCGGAACCCTTGGCGGCCAAGGCGTAGCGGGCTTCGCTCCTTTGCAGGGCCTCGAGCGTCGACAGCCGCTCGGTCACGTCGGAGATCGATCCCGCCATGCGAAGCGCTCGCCCATCGGGCCCGCGTATGACCGCGCTTCGGATCGTGATCCAGCGCTGATCGCCCTTGGGCCGCAATACGTGCATGCTGATTTCGAAGTCCTTGGCCCGCGACTTGAGGAAAGCCTTGAGTTCGCGGAGTACGGGAGCGGCATCGTCGGGATGCACGACCTTCATCCAATCGCCGATCCGCCCGTCGAGGTCACCCGGGCGCGTGCCGAAAATCTCCATGACGCGCGGCGAGGCAAAGACTGCGCCCGTCGCGATGTCCCATTCGTAGATGCCATCATTCGAGCCACGCACCGCGAGCGCGTAGCGCTCGGCGCTTTCGGCGATTTGCTGGCTTCTTTCTTCCTGGCGTCTACGGAATTGCTCGGCGATCGATGCGGCGAACAGGATGGCGGCGACCGCGACGGCGACATAGATGAAATTCGCCGCGAACAGGCTGGGCTTCAGAAGGCCGAGGTCGATGAAGGTGCGCGACAGGCTGCCGACGACGATGCAGGCCCAGGCCGAGAGATATTTCTGGCTGTCCCGCCGGTTCTTGCTCCGCAAGGCGATGAAGCCGGCCAGGATCATCAGCGCGGCGCCGATCATGACCGACCCCGTGATGGCACGCTGCACCAGGCCGATATCGACGAAGATCAGCGGATAGAGCAGGGCGAGGAGCGTCGCCATGCCGAGGAAAATCCGATAAAGCCACGGCGCGATGGTTTTGAGGTCGAGGAACGACGCGGCAAAGCCGAAACCCGTGATCACCGCGGTGACGACGAGGGCCAGACCGGAGAAGCTGTTCCACCAGGCGGGACCGGTCCAGAGATATTGGGCGCTGAAACCCGTGAAGACGACGAAATAGCCGGCGAGCGAGAGAAGGAAGAAAAACAGCCACAGGCTCGCCGGCTGAGAGACGGCGCGCCAGTGAATGAGGCTATAGGCCGCGACCGACAAGAGAATGCCGAAAAGCAAACCGAACAAGGCCTGCTCGGTCTGGCCCGTGCGGAAATAGCGCTCGGGCGTCTCCAAGGCCATGACCATGTGGAGCGGCCCGCGACTGGCGACCCGGACGAGATATTCCGCGCTTTCACCCGGAGCAAGGCTGAGCGGCACGATCGGGTGACGACTTCGCAGCTTGTCGGGGCTCGGGATGTTCAAAATGCCGGCCGTCCCTTGATGGACCGGCTGGCCATCGATCATCTTGAAGACGTCGAAGCGTTCGGTTCGGGGATGACCGAGGATCAGGAACCAACGTTCCGTCGGGTGACCGTCCCGCTCGACATCGAACCTCAGCCAGGCCTCGCTTCGGGAAAAGCCGAAACTCGGAGACGCCGACTTGCTCTTGAACCAGCCGCCATGAGCGCCGGCGGCGACATCCTTGACGTCGAGGCCTGGCGTCGCGTCCTCTAGAATCTCGATCGCCAGGCCGAGCGCGACGCGATCCGTTCCCGATTGCAGCAGGACCGGCGCGGCCTGGACCATCCAGACCGGAAACAAGCCTGCGACCAGGGCGAGCCAGAACCGCTTCATCGCCCGGCCGCGCCCCGCCGGCTCACATCTTCTGCGCGCGGTCGCGCAGAATGAACTTCTGCACTTTGCCCGTCGACGTCTTGGGCAACTCGCCGAAGACGACGGATTTCGGAACCTTGTAGCCGGCGAGGTTCTTGCGGCAATGCGCGATGATGTCGTCCGCGCTCGCGTTCGCGCCCGGCTTGAGCGTGACGAAGGCGCAGGGCGTCTCGCCCCATTTTTCGTCCGGACGCGCGACCACGGCGGCTTCGAGCACCGCCGAGTGCTGGTAGAGAACGCCTTCGACTTCGATGGTCGAGATGTTTTCGCCGCCCGAGATGATGATGTCCTTCGAGCGATCCTTGAGCGCGATGTAGCCGTCCGGCTCCCAGACACCGAGATCGCCGGTATGGAACCAACCGCCGGCGAGCGATTCGTCGGTTGCTTTCGGGTTCTTCAGATAGCCCTTCATGACCACGTTGCCGCGCATGAACACTTCGCCCATGGTCTTGCCGTCCTTGGGCACGGGCGCGAGCGTCTTGGCGTCCGCGACCATCAGGCCTTCGAGGACTTCGTAGCGCACGCCCTGGCGCGCCTTGACCTCGGCTTGGCGATCGGGCGGCAACGCGTTCCATTCGTCATGCCAGGCGCAGACCGTGACCGGACCATAGACCTCGGTCAGGCCATAGACATGGGTGACGCGGAAGCCCTGGGCTTCCATGCGCTGAAGGATAGCGGGCGGCGGCGGCGCGGCGGCCGTCATCACCTTGACCGGACGCGGCAACGTTCCGGCATGTTGGGGCGGCGCGTTCACGATCATGTTGAGCACGATCGGCGCGCCGCAGAAATGATCGACGCCGTGCTTGCGGATGGCCTCGAAGATCGCCGGCGCCTCGACGCGGCGGAGACACACATGCACGCCCGCGATCGCCGTCACCGTCCAAGGAAAGCACCAGCCGTTGCAATGGAACATCGGCAGCGTCCAGAGATAGACCGGATGGCGCGGCATGCTCCAGGAGACGACATTGCCCATGGCGTTCAGGTAAGCGCCACGGTGATGATAGACGACGCCCTTGGGATTGCCGGTCGTGCCCGAGGTGTAGTTGAGCGCGATCGCCTGCCATTCGGTCTCGGGCAGGCGCCAGGCATATTCGGCATCGCCGTCCTTGATGAAGTCTTCGTATTCGATGCCGCCGAGGCGCTCGCCCGGGCCCTGGTATTCCGGGTCGTCGTAATCGACGACCAAGGGCTTGCGGATGGCGAGCGCGAGTGCTTCCTTGATCACCGGGCTGAATTCGCGGTCGGTGATCAGCACCTTCGCCTCGCCATGATCGAGGGTGAAGGCGAGGGTCTTGGCATCGAGCCGGTAGTTGAGGGCATTCAGCACCGCGCCGGTCATGGGCACGCCGAAATGAACCTCGAGCATCGGCGGCACGTTGGGCAGCATGACCGCGACCGTGTCGCCTTTGCCTATTCCGCGCCGGGCAAGCGCCGAAGCGAGACGCCGGCAGCGCTGATAGACCTCGGCATAGCTCCGCCGTAGCGCGCCATGCACGCAGGCGGTCTTGGCCGGATAGACATCGGCCGTTCGCGCGAGAAAAGAGAGCGGCGACAGCGGCACGTAGTTCGCCGCGTTCATGTCGAGATGCTGTTCGTAGATATTGGTGGTCATGGTCTTTCAATTCCCCGTGGCGATTGAGGAACGTTAGGCGAGGCCAAGCCATCTGCCAATGCCCAGCCCGTCATAGATCAGCCTGAGGCCGACGACGAAGACCAGGGCATAGACGATGCGATAGAACCAGAGCGGGCTGACCCGCTTGTGCAGCCAAATGCCGAGCCCCATGGCGAGCGGCGCGAGCGGCAACAGCACGGCGGCGGTCGCCAGGTTCTCGAAGCGCAACTGGCCAAGGAAATAATAGGGCGGCAGCTTCACGTAATTGACCACCGTGAAGAACATGACGGTCGTTGCCTGGAAGACCGTCTTGTCGATCTTGAGCGGCAGGAGATAGACCGACAGCGGCGGGCCGCCGGCATGGGCGACGAAACTTGTGAAGCCGGAAAGTCCGCTCCAAAAAACGCCTTTGGGCCAGTTCCTGGTCGTCGGCTCGGCATCGGCGCCGCCGCGAAACCAGTAGTTCAGCGAAAAAGCGACCGCGACCAGCCCGACCATCAACCGCACCGAGGCATCGTCGACGATGGAGGCCGTCGCCCAGCCGACGGCAATGCCGATCAGCCCGCCCGCCAGGATCACCGGCATGTGTTCGCGGCTCCAATTGTTGCGATAGGCCCAGACGCCGAAAAGATCCATGACGCAGAGCACCGGCAGCATGATCCCGGCGGCTTGGAGCGCCGGCACGGACAGCGACATGATGGCCACCGAAGCGAAGCCCAGGCCTGCGCCAAAGCCGCCCTTGCCGATACCGGTCAAAATGATCGCCGGCACGGCGATGACGTAGAAAAACGGATCGGTAATCAACGGGTCCCCGAGCGCTTTTTTGGTCTGTCTCGGCATCTAGCACGAAATCTCGACCATGTGTCCGCGAAGCGCGGCGAGTTGTCGCAAGGCTTCCTCGACCTAGGTCCGATTGACCCGCCGGGGTCTGCCATGAAAAATAGAAGCAGAAAAAGCGACGCCCGGAGGAGGCGAGAAATGGCCCGATACGACGACATTTATGCCGGCTGGCGGAAGGACACTCAGGGTTTTTGGGCCGCCGCGGCCGAGGACGTCTCTTGGTCCAAGCGCTGGACCAAGGTGCTGGACGACAGCCGCGCACCGGATTTCTACCGCTGGTTTGCGGGGGCCGAGACCAATTCCTGCTGGAATGCGGTCGATCGCCATGTCGATGCCGGGCGCGGCGATCAGGCGGCGATCATCTATGACAGCCCGGTCACGGGCACGATCGAGGCCATCAGTTTTCGCGCCCTCAAGGACCGCGTCGCCAAGGCCGCGGGCATGCTCAAGGCGCTCGGCGTGGTCAAGGGCGACCGGGTCATCATCTACATGCCGATGGTGCCGGAAGCGGCGATCGCCATGCTCGCCTGCGCCCGCATTGGCGCCATTCATTCGGTCGTTTTCGGCGGCTTTGCACCCAACGAACTCGCGACGCGTATCGACGATGCCAAGCCCAAGGTGATGATCGCCGGTTCCTGCGGCATCGAGGGCGCGAAGATCGTGCCTTACAAGCCACTCCTCGACGGCGCGATCGAGCTCGCCCAGCACAAGCCCTCGCACTGCGTCATCCTGCAGAGAAAGCAGGGGCCTTGCGCCATGATCGCGGGCCGCGACGTCGATTGGCATGAAGCGACGGCCAAGGCCCAGCCCGCCGATTGGGTGCCGGTCGCGGCGACGGATCCGCTCTACATCCTTTACACCTCCGGCACGACCGGCATTCCCAAGGGCGTGGTGCGCGACAATGGCGGGCATCTGGTCGCATTGAAGTGGTCGATGAAGAACATCTACGGCATCGAGCCGGGCGAGACCTGGTGGGCGGCTTCCGATGTCGGCTGGGTGGTCGGGCATTCCTATATCGTCTATGCGCCGCTTTTTCACGGCGCGACCACGATCTTGTTCGAAGGCAAGCCGGTCGGCACGCCGGATGCCGGGGCCTATTGGCGCGTCATCGCCCAGCACAAAGCGCGCGCGCTCTTTACCGCGCCGACGGCCTTTCGCGCCATCAAGCGCGAGGACCCTGAAGGCAAGCTGATCGGCACGCATGATCTCTCCAACTTCCGCACGCTGTTTCTCGCAGGCGAGCGCGCCGATCCCGACACCGTTCAGTGGGCGGAGAGGATGCTCAAGCGTCCGGTAATCGACCATTGGTGGCAGACCGAGACCGGCTGGTCGATCGCGGCCAATCCCGTCGGCATCGGCCAAATGCCGGTGAAATACGGCTCGCCCACCAAGGCGATGCCGGGTTACGACGTCCGCATCGTCGACAGCGATGGGCACGAGATGAAGCGGGGCGAGACCGGCGCGATCGTGGTCAAGCTGCCGCTGCCGCCCGGCTCGCTGCCGACGCTGTGGAACAACGATGCCGGCTTCAAGAAGTCCTACCTCGCGGCCTTTCCCGGCTTCTATCAGACCGGCGATGCGGGCTATCAAGATGACGACGGTTATCTCTACATCATGGCCAGGACCGACGACATCATCAACGTCGCGGGACACCGGCTCTCGACCGGCGGCATGGAGGAGGTGCTGTCCGGCCATCCCGACGTCGCCGAATGCGCGGTCGTCGGCGTCGCCGATCAGCTCAAGGGTCAGTTGCCGGTCGGCTTCGCCGTGCTCAAGGCCGGGGTCAATCGGCCGCATGAGGAGATCGTCAAGGAACTGGTGCAGCGCGTGCGCGACCGCATCGGCCCGGTGGCGGCGTTCAAGACCTGCGTCGTCGTGCAGCGCTTGCCCAAGACGCGCTCGGGCAAGATCCTGCGCGCGACCATGCGCCGGATCGCCGACAGCGAGGAGTTCAAGATGCCGGCGACCATCGACGACCCGGCCATCCTGGGTGAAATCGCCGAAGCGCTTCGTCCGGTCGGTTACGCCAAGAAGAAGTAGCGGGGCCTATTCCGTCGGCGGCGTGTCCGAAGCCGGCGCCGCGGCCGCTTCGGCCTTGGCCGCAGCCGCGGCCGCCGCCGCCTTCTCGGCCTTGGCGGCGTCCTTTTTCGCCTGGCTGGCTTTGCGCTCCTGACGACGACGCGCCAGCGTCACGGCCGTGTCGAGATCGACCTGGCTGCAAAGACCGAGCGAGACCGGATCGGTCGGCTTGATCGCTTGCATGTTCCAATGCGTCCGGCTGCGGATGCTCTCGATCGTCGGCTTGGTCGTCCCGACCAGACGCGCGACTTGACCGTCGGTGAGTTCGGCATGCGAGCGTAGCAACCAGAGGATCGCGTTCGGCGTCTCCTGGCGCTTGTTGATCGGCTTGTAGCGCGGGCCCTTGCGGGCGGCGTTCGACAGATCGACCGCGGGCTCGAGCATGGCCAACTCGGCGTTCGGATCGGCCTGACAGCGCGCGATTTCGGCCTCGGACAGCTCGCCCGAGACGACCGGGCTCCGCCCGACGATGCCTTGGGCAACCTCGCCGTCGGCGATGCCTTTCACTTCCAGAGGATGCAGGCCGCAGAACGCCGCCACTTGTTCGAAAGTGAGCGACGTGTTCTCGACCAGCCAAACGGCGGTCGCTTTGGGCATCAGCGGACGGGCCATAGCGTCTTCTCCGGCGCTCCGGCTCACCCCGGCCGAAGCACGTAAACGGTCTAGAATGGGTGGAATTGGCGCGCTCTATAGCCCTTTGCGGCAGCGCCGTCAAAGGGGCATGATCCGCCGATGCGCCCAAGCATTGACCCCGTCACGACCGCCGACGATGTCGCGGCGGCCAAGGCCTTGTGCTTCGAATATGCCGAAACTCTTGGATTTTCCTTGTGCTTTCAGGGGTTCGACAAGGAAATGGCCGAGTTTCCGGGCAAATACGCCCCGCCCATGGGGGCGCTCTTCTTGGCCAAGGCCGGCGAGACCCCGATCGGCGTCGTGGCGTTGCGCGACCTTGGGCAAGGGGTCGCCGAGATGAAGCGGCTCTATGTCAAACCCCAGGCGCGCGGCCAGGATCTCGGCCGGCGCCTCGCCGAGCGGATTTGCGCCGAAGCTTTCAATCTCGGCTACCGCGTCATCCGGCTCGACACGCTGCCATCGATGCAGGCGGCGATCGCGCTTTATCGCGACATGGGTTTTGTCGATATTGCGCCCTATACCCACAATCCGGTCGAAGGCGCGCTGTTCTTGGAAAAGCGCCTCGCCGTCTAGCCGGCGAAACGGGGCTCCGGCAAACCGGGGACGTCGGCACGAAAGACGAATAGCCCGCCCGAATCCGGCGAGGCCGCGAGCTGATCCTTCGGACGATTGTGCCGAAGGCTGGTCACATAGACGTCTCTCATTTCCGGCCCGCCGAAAGCCGGCATGGTCGGCCAGCGCGACGGCACTTTGATCGAACGATCGAGCCGCCCATCGGGTGCGAAGCGATGGACCATGCCGGCATCGATGCCCGCGACCCAATAGAAGCCTTCGGCGTCGATGGTCGCGCCGTCGGGTCGGCCGAGAGGCGGGTCCATGTCGATGAAGACGCGGCGGTTCGACCAGGACCCCGTCGACGGATCGACATCGAAATTCCAGACCTTGCGCGTCGGGCTGTCGGCGAAATAGGCCCTTCGGCCGTCGGGCGAAAACGACAGGCCATTGGCAATGATGACGTCGCCGAACAGCTTGTCGAGCTTGCGCCCGGGGCCGAAGCGATAGAGCGAACCCAACGCCTTGTCGCGCGGCTCATACATGCTGCCGACGACGAAGCACCCTTGTCGGTCGCAGCGCCCGTCATTGAAGCGAACGGTCTTCTGGTCGTAAGGGGCGGGTGCCAGAAGGTCGAGCCTACCGCTGGTCGGATCGAAAGCGTGAAGTCCGGTCCGCAGCGCGACGATCAAGCCGCCCGCCTCGCGGAGCGCGAAGCTGCCGATATCGGTCGGCATGGCGAAACGCTCCGTCCGTCCGCTCGTCGGGTCATGGCGAAAAAGCGCCGGCGCGACGATGTCGACCAGCCAAAGCACGCGCTCGCGCGGGCACCAAATCGGACATTCGAGCAATTCGCCGTCGATCCCGGAAACGCGTCGGACTTCGGTCATGGATCACCTCGATTGAGCGCGATGACATCAAGACGCAGCCGAACGGACATGGGCTCGCCCGGCGCGAGCACTTGTGTGCCTGTGTCCGCCTCGCCCCGCGCGAATCTGTTCAAGCCGTCGCCGACGATGCTCGCAGGTTCCAGACAGACGAAATCGCCACCCGGCGGCGCGTAGATGACGAGATGCGGCAGCGCCGGTACGGTGGTCATGCGAAGCCCTAGGCCGAACTCTGGCCAGACGATTTCGGCATGGCCGTCCCAGCCGGAAAAGCCGTTATCGAGCGCGGTCGCGCCGATCCGTCGCCTCGATCCGAAATCGATCGCGGATGGCACGGGGCTTCGCCGATGGGGCAACATGCGCGCATCGTTTTCCCAAATGGCCTCGACCTTGGCCTCGATCTCGGTCTCCGGCGTCTTGCGAAAAAAGGGATGCCAGCCGAGTCCTGCCGGAAAAGGCCGATCGTCTTCGTTGCGAAGTTCGAACCGATAATCCAAGCCGCGCGCGTCCAAATCAAAAGTCTGGCTCGCCCGATAGCGAAAGGGCCAGTGGTCGTCGGGCGCGTCATGGCGGAGCTCGATCCGGCAACGGCTCATCGCGGCCTCGGCAACGCGCCAGGGCTTGAGCCGCGCATTGCCGTGGATCGAATGAGGGTGGCCGCCGAAATTGTCCGCAAGCCGGTAGGCCATCCCGGCGAAAGCAATTCGCCGCTCGGCCAGGCGTCCGCAATAGGGCGCCATCGGATAGGCCGCCATGCCGAGCGGATTGCGCGCGCCGACCTCGGTCGCGCTTGCGCGCCTGAGGAGGTCGATACCCTGCCAGGCGAGCCAAGCGACCGAGCCGCCGATGTCCGGGACGAGGCCGAGCGAGAGATCGCCGGCCGCTATCTCATGCGGCCTCACGGCGCGCCTTGGGCCAGCGCCTCGATATCGCCGAGCAGCCCGGCATCGACCTGGATCGCGCCGGCTTTGGCGAGTGCCCGGCCGGTCAGACGCTTCTCGCCCGGCAGGCGCGCCCCCGGCTGAGCGGCGATCGCCGACAGCAAGGCCTCGATCCGGTCGATAAAGCTCGGGCCGGCGAAAGCCTTGGGTTCGATGGCGATCACAAGCTGACCGATGCGCGGCGGCGCGCCTTCGGCATCGAAAAAAGACGACGCCTCGTTGCCGAAATGGGACGCGCTCAGCCCGGCCGCCAAGATCTCGACCATGAGCGCAAGCGCCGCGCCCTTGGCATCGCCCATCGGCAGCATGGCGCCATCGAGCGCGGCCTTGGCATCGCTTGTCGGCCGGCCCTCGGCATCGAGTGCCCAGCCTTCCGGGATCGCCTGACCGGCTTTGGCCGCGACCATGACCTTACCGCGCGCGACCTTGCTGAGCGAAAGATCGATGACCAGCGGCGGCGCGCTCCGCCGCGGCGCGGCAAAGGCGATCGGGTTGGTGCCGAATAGCGCCTTGGCGCCGCCCCAGGGCGCGATCGCCTTGGGCGTATTGGAAAACATCAATCCGATCAGGCCGAGTTCGGCCAATTTCTCGACCGATCGGCCGGCGACGCCGCAATGATGGGAATGATGGATGGCGACGGCGGCGATCCCTGTCGCGGGCGCGAGGCGCGCGAGCTCGCGGATGCCGAGATCGAGCGCGGGATAGGCGAAGCCATCCGCGGCATCGACCACGATCGCCGCCTTGGCCGTCTGGGTCGCGCGCGGGATGGCCCGGCCATTGACCTTGCCGCTCCTGGCCTGAGCGGCATAAGCGGGGACGCGCGAAAGACCGTGACCCGTTTGGCCGTCGATCTCGGCCGCGATCAAGGCGGTCGCGACCGAGACGGCGTTTTCGGGCGCGGTCGCGTTCGCCACGAAGGCACGCGTCACCAGGGTCTTGAGTTCGCCGAGCTTCGCCGCGCGCTTGGACATGCGGTGGGATCAGGCGCTCTGATAGAGCTTGGTGAGCACGAATTCGCGGTGCCCGAGCGCCTCGGCGGCGGTGAGCCGCCCATTGCAGGTCCGAAACGTGATCGCTATCAGCCGGTCGCCCGCCTCGTCGAGATCGATTTCGCGTCGCAAGATGCCCGAGACGTCGAGGTCGATATGCTCGGGCATGGTACGAACGGTCTTGGGATTGGCGGTCAGCTTGATCACCGGCTCGATCGGATTGCCGATGACGTTGCCCTGACCGGTCGGGAAGAGATGGACGACGAAGCCAGCCGCGGCTTGAAGCGTCACGCATTCCGCCGCCGCCGAGGACGTGTCCATGAAATAGAGGC
>Ga0194120_10010605_pt1 | contig 11323 bp, 12 predicted proteins | sample TA2MahCa65mmetaG_FD_148642 | JGI IMG/M metagenome (GOLD analysis project Ga0194120, IMG submission 148642) | Freshwater microbial communities from Lake Tanganyika, Tanzania - TA2015019 Mahale Deep Cast 65m | ecosystem: Environmental > Aquatic > Freshwater > Lake | place: Tanzania: Lake... | reverse complement strand
TCAACCGGGGCAACTCGGGAGGGCCGCTGGTCAATGCGGAGGGCGATCTAATAGGGATGAACACTATGATCTTCACCGAGGGGGGAGGCGGGTCGATCGGGCTTGGGTTCGCGATCCCGTCGAACAAATTGAACCGGCTCTTCGAAGACCTAAAAGGCCGCGGGAAGATCGAGCGGGACTTCTGGATCGGCTTTCAAGTGGGGGAAGTTACCCGGCTCATCGCGCGGTCACTCCGTTTGAATGACCTGCACGGCGCGGTGGTAACCGATGTCGAAAGCGGCAGTCCGGCTGAGAAGGCAGGACTCGAGCCGGCCGACGTGATCGTCGCGGCTCAAGGGCGTCGAATCGAATCGCCCTATGACCTGCTGACCCTCCTGCGCAACGCCGATCTGCGGGTCGGCGACATGCTGAAATTGACCATCTGGCGCAGTGGCAGCACCGAGGAGAGGGAGATCAGGTTAGGAAAGCGGTAAACGGAGTAATCTTGAACCGCGATAACGTAGCGCCAGCATCTTTCTGGCAACGCCCTGCCGCCAGGATGGCGGCGTTACGGTGATAACTTAGCGCCAGCATCTTGCTGGCAACGCCCTGCCGCAGGATGGCGGCGTTACGGTGATAACGTAGCGCCAGCATCTTGCTGGCAACGACCTGCCGCCAGGATGGCGGCGTTACGGTTTTGTGGTGTCAGGTGTCCCCACCTGACACCAATGATCTATTATTTACAATAGCATGTCGTCGGGTGAGGACACCCGACGGCACAAGTCTGTCTATTCTCGGACAGTCTGCTGCGCGGGAATGACGAGGACTCGCGTCGTTGGGTATAGTTAATGAAGCGATCGCGCTTGACGGCCGACTTTCGTATGGCTGATAAAACGACTCAACAGACAATCCACCAACAACTGGCAACTGAGCGACTTGTTCTCCGACGCCGCTTGACTGCACCGGCAACCCTTCCTATATTACAAGATTGGCATATTCGTCATTTATTGACCGGACTTGCCTATCGGCCCCTCAAACGGTCGCAACATCACATTATTCGTTTATTATCAATGGACAAGAAAGACCTACTCTACGAAGGCAAGGCCAAGAAGGTCTGGAGCACCTCGGAGCCGGACCAGGTAATCGTCCAGTTCAAGGACGACGCCACTGCATTCGACGGCACCAAGAAAGGCCAAATCAAGGGCAAAGGCGAAGTGAACTGCGCCATGAGCGACATTCTCTTCACCTACCTCGAATCGTATCATGTGCCGACGCACTTCATCCGGCGGCTGGGGCCGGTCGAGTTTCTGGCCCGGCATGTCGAAATCGTCAAGATCGAAGCGGTGATGCGCAACATTGCTGCCGGATCGCTGGTGAAGCGACTCGGTCTTGACGAAGGGCAGGTGCTCAACTACCCGATCTTCGAACTCTACCTGAAGGACGACGCGCTCCACGACCCACTCATTAACGAGCATCATGCCTTTGCCATGGGCATCGCCAAACAGGAGGAGGTTCGCTCGATCTTCAGATTGACGGCCAAGATCAACGCGGTGCTGAGGTCTTTTTTCGAGCGTCGCGGTCTGGTGTTGGTCGATTTCAAACTGGAATTCGGCCGGCATGGCAGCGAACTGATCCTTGCCGATGAGATCTCGCCTGACACCTGCCGCATCTGGGACAAGAAGACGAGCAAGAAACTCGATAAGGACCGCTTCCGGTTCGACCTCGGCGGAGTCGAGAAGGCTTATCAGGAAGTCCTTGAGCGGATTGCTTAAGGTGCCTGCCGGAGGGGAGGAATGAGGCTGGCACCGGAAGGCGCGGGGATTATCGCGGCGAGCGCTGCACTGGTGCTCGTCGCGGTCGTGGCGTCATTGCTGGTCGATGGGGGGAGGTTGCTCTTCCTGCCGGCGCTGGCGGTGCTCTGGTTCCTGGCGGTGGTGCAGTTCTTTCGGGATCCCGAGCGGGTGCCTCCGCGTGGATCCGAACTGATCCTGTCGCCGGCGGACGGGAAGATCATCTCGGTCGGACCGGCGCCGCGAAGCCCGCTCGACCCGCCGGGTAAGCGGGTTTCCATCTTTATGTCGCCGATCAATGTCCATGTCAACCGGGCGCCCGCCGCCGGGAAGGTGGTCTCGGTCGAGCACTTCGACGGGAAGTTCCTTTCGGCTTTCAAAGAAGAGGCCTCCCGTGAAAACGAGCGGACGATGATTGCGATGGAGACTGCCTCGGGCCGGATCGCCTTTTCGCAGATTGCCGGCTTTCTGGCGCGAAGGATTGTCTTTCATCCGAAACCGGGCGATTCGCTCAATTCCGGCGAGCGAGTCGGGATGATCAAGTTCGGCTCAAGGGTTGATCTGCACTTGCCGGATAACGTTGCCATTCGGGTCGCGGTGGGTGACCGGGTGGCAGCGGGTGAGACTGTTATAGGAGTCTTCAAGGATGCGCAATAGCCGGGCTTTCTGGCCCAATCTCATCACCTTTGGCAACCTCTTCTTCGGCTTCTGGGCGGTCGTCTTGATCAGCCAGGGCCGGTATCTTTCGGGCGCATGGCTAATCATTGCCGCCGCCATCCTGGACGGCGTCGATGGCGCGGTGGCGCGAATGGTGAACGCGTCGAGCAAGTTCGGCGCCGAGATGGACAGTTTGGCTGACGTCGTATCGTTCGGCTTGGCGCCGTCGGTGCTGGCTTACCAGATGCTCTTCGAGCGTATGGGTCAGCCGGGGGCGTTGATCGCGTTCCTGCCGTTGGCCGCTGGTGCGGCGCGGCTGGCACGGTTCAACGTGATCCTGCGCGAACGGCCGGGTGCCAAGGGTTTCGTCGGGATGCCGATTCCGACCGGAGCATTGACGCTCGTCGGATTCTTCCTCGCGTCCTATAAGAACCCCGAAGGCGTCGCAACGCTGCCAATGTGGCTCGCGTTGATTCCGCTCGTGGCGCTGCTCGAGGTGAGCACGTTTCCTTATCGCAAACTGCCGCTTCTGGTGAAGCCGGACCGAAAGCACCTTTGGCAGAGTCTGCTGACCCTGGCAGTGATTGCTTCGGCGATCATCTTCAAACCGTCGCGGGTGATCTTCCCGCTAATGCTGGTATATGCGCTCTCGGGACCGGCGATGGGAATCTTCGGACTGCTCGTCGGTCAAGGACATGGCGACGCACCGCACGATCCGGTTCATGACAGACTGCGGAGGCGGCGATGAAGGTGCGCGTGGTGGTGCGACTTAAGCCGGCGATCCTCGATCCGCAGGGCAAGACCGTCCAGATGGCGCTGGAACAGATGGGCTATGGTGCGGTGAAGGACGTCCGGATCGGGAAGTTGATCGAGTTGGAGGTAGAGAATGGCTCGCCGGAAACGGTGCAGGCGCAGGCTGAGGAGTTCAGCCGTAAGTTGCTGGCAAATCCGTTGATGGAGACGTATGAGATCCAACTTATTGAGACGTGATTACGGGGGTATTGCTCCGGTCACCTTGCAGTTGCTCACTTGATAACTCAGTGATTTGCGTAGGGTCGGATTCCGATCCGACCATTTGTGTCGTGATTCGCGTAGGGTCGGATTCCAATCCGACCGATACGATCATCAGGCTTGAAACCGCGCAGTCGCATCTCATCTCACAATCATAACTCGCTGTTCACTTCTTGTCTTCCGATAAAGCCGATCTGTCGGCACTGAGATTGGACCGCTCGCCGGCGGCACGACCGCCGCGCCGGAGCCTTTGGGGGACGCTGGCTACGCTCGTTGCCGTCGCGGGAGTCTTCCTCGCCGGTTATCTGGCGTGGAACCGGCTCATCGCCCCGCCGGTCGAGGTTGAACTGGTTGCCGCGCAAATGCGCTCGCCGGCCGAGGCGCGCTCGGTGCTCTCCGGCAGCGGCTACGTCGTTGCCCAGCGCAAAGCCGCCGTCGCGTCCAAGGCGACCGGGCAACTCGTGGCGCTGAGCGTTAGAGAGGGCGACGCCGTCAAGCGCGGCGATGTTCTCGCGCGGCTCGAGGACGATGATATCCGGGCGATGCTCGCCGAAGCCGAGGCCCAACGGGCATTGGGCGAAGCGGAGTTCCAGCAGGCTAAGAAGAACCTCGAGCGGCAGCAACGGCTGGCATCCGGCAACGTGGGTGCACAGTTTGATCTCGAACTTGCTGAGGTTGCCCACAGACGCGCCGAGGCCGCGCTCGATATGGCTAAGGCGCGCACCAGAGCCATTCAGGTCGCGCTCGAAAATACCGTCATCCGCGCCCCTTTCGACGGGACGGTGCTGACCAAGAACGCCGACGTCGGCGAAATCGTCGCCCCGATGGCTGCGGGCGTCTCGGCACGGGCGGCGGTGGTTACCCTTGCCGATCTCGGTTCCCTCGAAGTCGAAGCCGATGTGTCGGAGTCTAACATTCAGAAGATCGCCCTCGGCGCCCCCTGCGAAGTGCGGCTCGATGCCTATCCGACGGTTTCTTATGCCGGCTACGTTACGAGTATTATCCCTACCGCCGATCGCTCCAAGGGGACGGTGATGGTGAAGATCGGTTTCCGGCAATATGACAACCGGGTGCTGCCGGAGATGAGCGCCAAGGTAACTTTCCTTAAGGACGATGCCGGCGGGAATGCAACGCCTCTGCCGGCGGTGCTTACGGTGCCGACAGCGGCAATTGCCAATCGCGCCGGGCAGACCGTGGTCCTGATGGTGGAAGACCAACGGATCATCGAACGAGCGGTCGTAACGGGATCAGTCATCGGGAATTACACTGAAATTCGCAGCGGACTGCAATCCGGCGACCGGGTTGTGGAGAGGGCAACTTCGGAACTGGCCGTCGGTACCAAGGTGGAAGCCAAACCGGCGCGGGGCCGGTAGTTTCGTATCGAAGCAACAAACCATTCATAGAATCGTGCCACCTGCAATACAAGTTACCGGCCTCGCCAAGTCCTACTTTAGAGACGGGCACGAGATACCGGTGCTGCACAATATCAACCTGAACGTCCAGCAGGGCGACTTCCTCGCGCTGATGGGGCCGTCGGGGTCGGGCAAATCGACGTTACTCAACCTGATCGCCGGCATCGACCGCCCGACCAGGGGCGAGATCGTCGTCGAAGGCGCTGAAATCGGCCGGATGAGCGAGTCGCAACTGGCGCGCTGGCGAGCCGATAATGTCGGATTCATCTTCCAGTTTTACAACCTGATCCCGGTCCTGACAGCATTCGACAATGTGGCTTTGCCGCTGCTGCTCACGAAGTTGAATAAGGCTGAGCGTCGCAAGCACGTCGAAACCGCGCTCGGTATCGTCGGGCTGGCCGACCGGATGAAGCACTATCCCAAGCAACTATCCGGCGGTCAGGAGCAGCGCGTGGCTATCGCCCGGGCTATCGTCTCGGACCCCAAGATCCTCGTTGCCGACGAGCCGACCGGCGACCTCGACCGCAATTCGGCTGCCGAAATCCTGACCATCATCAAGCGACTCAACTCCGAATTCGGCAAGACGGTCATTATGGTCACGCACGATCCTCACGCTGCCGAAGCAGCCCAATCTGTGATGCACCTCGACAAGGGCGATCTGATCGGAGCGGCAGCATGAGGCTCTTTCGACTCGCATTCAAGAATGCCTTTCGTCATCGCTTCCGGGCGTTGCTCACCATACTGGCAATGGCGGTGGCGTTGATGGCGTTCGGAGTGTTGCGCACCGTCGTAACGGCTTGGAATGTCGGGATCGATGCCGCTCAAGCGGACCGGCTGGTGACCCGGCAGGCGGTGTCGTTCATCTTTCCCCTGCCACTGGCTTACTTCGACAAGGTCCGGGAGATCGAAGGCATCGAGTCGGTCACCCACTCCAGTTGGTTCGGCGGGATCTACATCGACCGGCAGAATTTCTTCGCCCGATTCGCCATCGACGCGGAGACCTTCTTCGAGGTCTATCCGGAGTATATGCTGACACCGGAGGAGACCGAGAATTTCAAGAAGCAGCGCAATGCCTGTGTGGTAGGCGCCGATATCGCGAAGCAATATGGTTTCAAAATCGGTGACAAGATCACACTCGAAGGCGACATCTACCCGGGAACCTGGGACTTCATCGTTGCGGGAATCTACCAGCCGAAGTTCAAGAGCACCGACGCCACCGCGATGGTCTTTCATTGGCACTATTTGAACGAACGGGTGGCTGAAGATTGGCCTACCCGCGCGAACCTGACCGGCTGGCTAACGGCCAAGATCGCGGATGGAAATCGGGCAGCAGAGATTTCGGCACAGATCGACGACCTCTTCCGGAATTCAGCGGCGGAGACGAAGACCGAGACCGAAAACGAATTCGCTCGCGGGTTCATCGCCTCGTTTGGCGCGATCTTCGGGGCGATGAACTTCGTCTCGTTCACGATTGTGGCGATCATCCTGCTGGTCGTAGCCAATACGATGCTGATGGCCGCGCGGGAGCGAACCCGGGAATACGCCGTCCTGAAGACACTCGGCTTTTCGGTGGGCCAGATTTCGGCACTGATCCTGATGGAATCTACCATACTGTCGATCGTCGGCGGGACGCTGGGACTGGGGCTGATAGCCCCCTTGATTGCCGGGCTTGCCGAAGCGGTGCCCAAGGCCTGGTTCCCGATCTTTCAACTGGAACCGATTACGGTGTTCCTGCTTGCGTTGGCCGTCGTTTTTATCGCGCTGGCGGCGGCGATCTTCCCGATTCGGCGGGTGGCGCGAGCGACAATCGTCGAAGGTATTCGGTTCGCCGGATAATGGCATCAATAGTTCGTAGCCCCAGCATCTTGCTGGCTCCGACCTGCCGCCAGGATGGCGGCGCTACGGTCAACGTCGGTAATCTCTGAGTCAAGGTGTAAACATCTCTAATAAATGGCCGTTCCATATCTATATGCCATTCAGAACCTCCGTCACCGCAAGACGACGATTGCGGCAACGGTAGCCGGTGTCGCGCTGGTCGTCTTCGTCTTTTCGGCGGTATTGATGATGTCGAACGGGATCGACTCGACCCTTGCCTCGACTGGTTCCGAGGATAACGTCATCATCACACGCAAAGGCGCCAACGGCGAGATAGCGAGCATCGTTACCGGCGATGTTCGGGCTATAGCGACGAGCCTGCCTCAGGTGGCGCGCACCCCGGAGGGTGAGCCGATTGCATCGGCCGAGCCGGTCGTGGTCATCAACCTGAACAAGGCTTCAGGTGGAATGAGCAACGTCACGGTGCGCGGGGTGTCGTCGCACGTTTCAGCGCTAAGGCCTGGCTTTCGCATCATTCGCGGCCGGGCTTTCAACCCGGCGCTACGGGAGTTGGTTGCCGCCGAGGAGATCGTCAAGCGGTTTCCGGGTGGCGATATCGGCAGCAAAGTGAAGTTTGCTGGCGATCTATGGGAGGTGGTCGGGACGTTCGAGTGCGGCGGTGGCTTCAACTCCGAGATGTGGGGCGATGCAGATCAACTGCGCAGCGCCTTTCAGCGCGGGAATACCTGCTCGTCGCTGACGCTGAAACTCGACCGTCGGGAAAGTCTGCCGGCAATCCTGCGCGCTTTCGATGAGGATGTCCGGTTGAAGCAATTTGAGGCTATTACGGAAAAAGAATACTTTGCGCGGCAGTCGCAGGAACTGGCCACCTTCATCCGCATATTGGGCATCTTTGTGACCGTTGTCTTCAGCGCCGGAGCGACGCTGGGCGCGATGATCACGATGTATGGAGCGGTTGCCGGTAGAACGGTCGAGATTGGGACGCTGCGCAGTCTCGGCTTTCGGCGGCGCAGCATTCTGGCGGTCTTCTTGGCTGAGTCGATGCTGATTTCGCTGGTTGGCGCGCTGCTTGGTGTGGTGCTGGCTTCGAGCCTCTCGCTGGTGAAACTCTCGACTATGAATTTCAACAGTTTCTCGGAGATCGTCTTTGGATTCACGCTATCGCCGGGAATCGTCATCGGGAGTATTCTCTTCGGTGTTGCCATGGGATTTCTGGGGGGCTTCCTTCCGGCTATACGGGCCGCTCGAATGAACATCATCAATGCCCTCCGGGCAGCATAGCCGACCCTCCTCAGCCAGGCCGCGTTCCATTACTGATAAGTCGCCAAATGCCAGTGCATGCCCGAACCCGGTGGGGGGTCGTCATCTTCCCCGGGTCGAACTGTGATCATGACGCTATCGAAGCCCTCTCGCGCCACGCCGGTCAGGAGGTCGTCCCGGTCTGGCACCGGGAACGACTTCCCGACGGTCTGGACGGCGTCGTCCTACCGGGGGGGTTCAGTTATGGCGATTATCTCCGCTCCGGCGCAATCGCCCGGTTTGCACCGGTGATGGAGGATGTCGTCCGGTTTGCCGATGGCGGAGGACTCGTAATCGGCGTCTGCAACGGCTTCCAGATCCTGACCGAAGCCGGGCTGCTGCCCGGCGCGCTGGGCCGCAACGCGGGATTGCGCTTTATCTGCCGGGAGGTCTATCTCCGCGTAGAGCGAACGGATACCCCCTTCACCAGCCGTTACACCTTGGGCCAGGTGTTGAAGATTCCGATTGCGCATAATGAAGGCAACTTCTACCTGCCCGAGGACAACCTGGACCGTATCGAGTCAACCCGCCGTGTTGTCTTTCGCTACTGCGACCGGGAGGGACGGACCGGGCCGGAGTTCAACCCCAACGGGGCGAGCCGCGGCATAGCCGGTATCATCAACGAAACGGGCAACGTTCTCGGGATGATGCCGCACCCCGAGCGGAGGTGCGATCCGCTGCTGGGCAGTCCGGACGGCTTGGGGCTTTTTCAATCGGCAGTTGACTTTCTCGCGCGAAACTGATGCCCGCCTCGGCGTCGGGGTATCTTTACCTCATCCCGCACATCCGGAATGGCAAATCCCGCGACTACTAACGAACCCACCGGCGGCGGGATGTCCTTTCTCGGCCACCTCGATGAACTGCGCCGAAGGCTGACCAGGGCGCTAATTGGCATCGCCATAGCCACCGCTGTGGCGCTTTACTATTCCGAGGCGATCATCGCGTTTCTTACTCGGCCGGCGGTGGCGTCGGGCAATGTAAAGTTGACTCTCCTCGCTCCGGCGGAGGGCTTCCTGACCCACCTGAAGGCTTCGTTCGTAGCCGGACTCTTCCTTTCGTCGCCCTATTGGCTCGGGCAGGTATGGGGATTCATCAGTCCCGGACTTTATGCCCGCGAGAAAAAGACCATCGTCCCGGTGATTGCGTTATCGGTGGTGGCTTTCGTAGGCGGAGCGGCGTTTGGCTGGACGGTGCTGCCATTTGCAACCGAATACTTTGCCTCCTTCGCGACCGGGCCGATCGAAGCAGGCTGGTCGCTGGCCAGTTACGTCTCTTTTAACCTACAGTTTCTATTGGCTTTTGGAGTCGTCTTCGAACTGCCGTTGATCATCTATGCCGCAGCAATGATCGGCGCAGTAACGCCTCCGCAACTGCGGCAATACCGGCGGCACTCGATCATCGGCATACTAATCGTCGCCGGGATCATTACCCCCCCCGATGTCTTCTCGCAACTGCTCATCGCCGGGCCGCTCATTATCCTCTATGAGGTCGGTATCATAACCTCATCGATCGCCCTCAAGCGGCGCGCCCGCCGTGAAGCCGCGCGAACGTGAGCGGTTCCGAAATCGCCGTCGTCATCCTGGCGGCGCTCGTTCTCTTCGGCGGCAAACGGCTTCCCGAGATGGCGCGAACCTGGGGCCGTATGCTGCGCGATCTGCGCCGCTCGTGGAACGAAATGAAACGCGAAATGGGGCTCGACGCGATTGATGATATTAAGAATATGAAGGATGGGAAAAAGGAGTGATGCGCGGGAACCGGCCTCATGACCCACTATCGAACAATCTGACATCGTAGCCACTTGAACTACCTTACCGCATCCTTCGACACCCGGCAGAAAGCGCTCGCCCGGAACGAGACATCCGTTGTTGCCTTGGTTGAAGCGGCTCTTGAATCTGCCAAGGCCAAATCGCATCTCAACACCTTTGTCACGTTGACGCCCGAACTGGCGCGCCGACAGGCGAAGCGGGTCGATGACGAGCAAATGCGCGGCAAACTGCTTCCCCTGGCCGGCGTAGTCCTCGCAGTCAAGGATAACATCGCACTGGAGGGCGTCCCTCTCACCTGCGCCTCGAAGATACTTGCCGGTTACGAGAGCCTCTTCACCGCGACGGCGCTCGAGCGACTCATCGACGCCGGAGCCGTCGTTATCGGCAAGACCAATCTCGACGAGTTTGCGATGGGATCTTCAACCGAAAACTCGGCTTTTGGCCCAGCGCTGAATCCCTGCGACGAGGCGCGGGTGCCGGGCGGATCTTCGGGGGGATCGGCGGTGGCTGTGGCGGCAGGTATCGCTACCGCGGCATTGGGATCTGAGACCGGCGGTTCGGTTCGTCAGCCGGCTGCGTTTTGCGGGCTATTGGGACTAAAGCCGACTTATGGCCGGATTTCAAGATACGGCCTGGTGGCTTTTGGATCGTCGCTCGACCAGATCGGTCTCTTTTCCCAATCTTCTGAAGAAATGACGCATATCTTCGAGGTAATGGCCGGGCTCGATCCGCGAGACAATACTTCCTCGGACCAGCCGGTTCCCAGCGCGTCGAACGGCGTCATCGACCCGGCGGGGCTGAGGATCGGCTTGCCGGTCGAGTTTTCCGGCGAAGGCGTCTCCCCCGAAGTCGCCCGCGAGGTCGAGAAGACTGGCCAGCGGCTTCGTTCGCTCGGAGCCCGTGTCGAACCGTGCTCCCTGCCTCTAACACGCTACGCCATTCCGGTCTATTACATCATCGCCCCGGCCGAGGCTTCTTCCAACCTGGCGCGCTACGACGGCGTGCGCTACGGGCCGCGGGCAGAGGATAACAGCAGCGGCGATGTGATCCGCCTCTCCCGACAAGCCGGATTCGGTCCGGAGGTGAAACGGCGGATCATGCTCGGCACCTATGTCCTCTCGAGCGGTTACTACGATGCCTACTATCGCAAGGCGCAGCAGGTGAGGCGGCTCATTCGGGATGAGTTGCTCGCCGCCTTCGACCGGTTCGACCTCCTTTTGACGCCCACGACCCCCACGACAGCGTTTAAGATCGGCGAGCGCATCAGCGACCCGCTGGCGATGTATCTCTCGGACATCTTCACCGTAACCGCCAACCTTGCAGGCATACCGGCCCTTTCGATTCCGGTCGGAACCGATGACCGGGGGTTGCCTGTCGGAGTCCAACTTATGGCGCCGCCGTTCCGGGAAGACTTGCTGATCGGCTCAGCCCGACTTCTCGAAACCGCATAGTCCTGATGTTTGCCGACCTGCGCCGTCTTGCCGGACAGACGCTCGTCTATGGCGCGGGCAATGTCCTGACCCGCCTTGTAGGGTTCCTGCTGCTTCCCTTCCTGACCCATCAGTTGTCACCG
>Ga0194120_10010604_pt1 | contig 11324 bp, 6 predicted proteins | sample TA2MahCa65mmetaG_FD_148642 | JGI IMG/M metagenome (GOLD analysis project Ga0194120, IMG submission 148642) | Freshwater microbial communities from Lake Tanganyika, Tanzania - TA2015019 Mahale Deep Cast 65m | ecosystem: Environmental > Aquatic > Freshwater > Lake | place: Tanzania: Lake... | reverse complement strand
AAGCAGTCGCGAGGCCGCCAGCCCGAGGCCCAGCGCGGCCGTCGCCACCGAGACCGACTCCACCGTCACGTGCGAGACCGGCGCGCCAGCGGCGATATCTGCCGCGACGTCGGCGCCGATCGCCGCGAGCACCACCGCCGACACGCCCGCCGTGGCCCACCACCCGCCGTCTGCCGCGGGCGCTCCCGTCGCCCGGCGGGTAGGCGAATCGCCGCCCGGCGATGACTCTTGGTTCACACCCACGAGGTCGTCCATGCCCCTGCACCCTATCGTCGTCCACTTCCCTATCGCGGGCGCGGTGTTCGCCCTGCCGCTGGTCCTCGGCGTGCTCTGGGCGGTCCGCACCGGTCGCCTCGCGCGCCAGGCCTGGCTCATCCCCGGCGCGCTCCAGTTCATCTCCATGGTCGGCGCCTTCGCCGCGCTCGCGTCCGGAGAAGACCTCGAGGAAAGCGTCGAAGACGAGCAGGACGAGAGCCAGATCGAGGCGCACGAGGGTCACGCCCAGCGCCTCACCGCGGGCATCGCCCTGGGCACCGTCGCCACCGTGGCGGCGGCGTTCGTGCCCGCGGCGGTGGCGATCCCGGTGGAGGTGGCAGCCGTCGTGCTCGGCGCGGCCGGCGCCGGGCTGGCCGTCCCCACCGGGCACAGCGGCGGCGAGATGGTGTGGGGCGATGAACCCCCGGCCGACCCGGCCTTCCCCCGCTACACCGATCGCGACGACGACTAGGCTTGACTGCCGCCCGGCCCGCGCATAGTAGGTCTGCGCTCGCCGGGCGCATAACTCAGCGGCAGAGTACTACCTTCACACGGTAGGAGCCGCAGGTTCAAATCCTGCTGCGCCCACCACCTCGACGCCCGCTCCGCCTCGTGCGCGAGCGGGCGTCTCGCATTTTGCGATCCAGGCGCGACGTCTTCACATCTCGAAGGGCCGCTCCCAGGATAGTCGCGAACGATGCTCGCGCTCGCCTTCCTCGCCTGCCTCGACACCGCCAAGGACACCGCCAGCGCCGATCCCGCCGACGACTGCGACGAGTCCGACCTCTCCACGGGGCAGGTGTTCTACGTCGACGCCGACAACGACGGCTTCGGCAACCCGGCCAGCCCGGTGGCGGCCTGCGCCGCGGGCGACCGCGCCGTCGACAACGACCTCGACTGCGACGACACCGACAACGACATCAACCCTGCCGAGGACGAGCTGTGCAACGAGTACGACGACGATTGCGACGGCGAGGTGGACGAGGCCGGCGCCGAGGGCGCCCCGCCTGGTACGACGATCTCGACGGCGACGGCTACGGCGACGAGGCGAGCGAGCGACGCCTCTGCACCCAGCCCGCCGGCAGCATCGCCACCGGCGGCGACTGCGATGACACCAACGCGGCGGTGTCGCCGGGCGACCCGGAACTCTGCGACGGCGTCGACAACGACTGCGACGCCGAGATCGACGAGCCCGACGCCGCCGACGCGCCCACCTGGTTCATCGACAGCGACGGCGACGGCTCGGGCACCACCGCCTACACCCTTGTGCAGTGCGACGCACCGGAGGGCTACGCCGACGACCCCTACGACTGCGACGACACCCTCTCCACCACCTACCCGGGCGCGAGCGAGTACTGCGACGGTGCCGACGACGACTGCGACGGCGAGGTCGACGAGAACAGTGCCGTCGACGCGCCCACCTGGTACGCCGACAGCGACGCCGATGGCTACGGCAACCCCGCCAGCACGACGATGGCATGCAGCCAGCCGGCCGGTCACGTGGGCGACGACACCGACTGCGACGACACCGACGCCACCGAGTACCCCGGCGCCGCCGAGTACTGTGACGGTGACGACGACAACTGCGACGGGACCATCGACGAGGCGAGCGCCGTGGATACCACGTCCTGGTACCCCGACGACGACGGCGACGGCTTCGGCGACATGCTCGCGGGGGTCACCGCCTGCAACCCGCCCGTGGCCCACATCGCCGACGGCAGCGACTGCGACGACGGCGACGACAGCGAGTATCCCTTCGCAGACGAGTACTGTGACGGTGACGACGACGACTGCGATGGCGAGGTCGACGAGGACAGCGCCGTCGACGCGGGCACCTTCTACGCCGACAGCGACGCTGACAGCTACGGCGATGCCGCGTCGAGCACCCGTTCCTGCGCCCGTCCCTCGGGCTACGTGCTCGACGACACCGACTGCGACGACACCGACAGCGCCACCCACCCTGGCGCCGACGAGTACTGCGGGGGCGGCGACGAGAACTGCGACGGCAGCACCGACGAGAACACCGCCGTCGACGTGGTGGTGTGGTACGGCGACAACGACGGCGATGCCTACGGCGTGAGCGGCACCCGTGCCGCGAGTTGCACCCAGCCCACCGGCTACGCGGCGACGAGCGGCGACTGCGACGACGGCGACAGCGGCGTCAATCCCGGGGCCCTCGAGTACTGCGACGGCGAGGACGACGACTGCGATGGCACGACCGACGAGGACGACGCGGTCGACGCGATCACCTGGTATCGCGACGCCGACCGCGACGGCTATGGTGTCGCGACGACGACGGACATCGACTGCGATCGTCCCAGCGGCTACGCCGCCACGTCGACCGACTGCGACGACGCCGACGCCGACATCAACCCCGGCGAGGCGGAGGTGTGCGACAGCGCCGACGTCGACGAGGACTGCGACGGCCTGAGCGACGACGACGACCCGGGCGTGTCGGGCGAGAGCACCTGGTACACCGACGGCGACGGCGACGGCTATGGCACCGGGACGGCCACCATCTCCTGCGATCCCATCGCAGGCCTGGTGTCGACCGGCGGCGACTGCGACGACGGCGCCGCCGACGCCAACCCCGGCGAGACCGAGACCTGCAACGACGGCATCGACAACGACTGCAGCGGCGACCGCGAGGGCTGCGAGTGGGTGGGCGTGAGCGCCACCACCGAGGCCACCGCGAGTTTCCTCGGCGACCAGGCCGGCTACTACCTCGGCTACGGCCTCGGCCATGGCGACATGGACGACGACGGCGACGACGACCTGCTGTTGTACTGGGCCTGGAGCGAGTACGCCGGCGACAACGCGCGCGGCATCTACGCCTACGACAACCACGCCAGCGGCAGCTCGCTCTCCTCGCTCGACCAGCTCCTGCGCGGCAACACCTCGTCCTGGCGCCCGACCGAGGGCATCGCCACCGGCGACATCGACGGCGACGGCGACGACGACCTGCTCGTGGGCGTCGACAACAGCAGCAACCACAGCGGCGCGTACCTGTTCGAGGGACCGATCACCTCGACGATGACGATGTCGTCGCCGGACGCGAGCTTCACCAGCACCGGTAGCAGCGAGGAGTTCGGCGTGGTGTCGGCGGTGGGCGGAGACATCGACGGTGACGGGCGCCGCGAGATCGCCGTCGGCGGCGCCGAGTACGATTACTCGTCGAGCAGCGGCGTGGGCGCCGTGGCGTGGATCGAGAGCCCGAGCGGCAGCTACACCTCGGGCACGGCCGGCGCCTTCCTGCGCGGCGGCTCGGCGAACGACAACCTCGGCAGCTCACTGGCCTTCGTCGACATGAACGGCGACGGCGCCGACGAGCTCTTCGCGGGCGCGCCCTACGCGGGAAGCCTCGACGTGGGCGTGCTCTACATGGCCAGCGGCGCGCTCGCGACCACCGGCACCTTCTCGTCGACGGCCGACGCCACCTTCACCGCCAGCTCGCGCGGCTACTACTTCGGATTCGACCTCGCCCCCGCCGGCGACATGGATGGCGACGGCTACGACGACCTCGTGGTTGGCGGCTACTCGCTCTCGCTCTCGTCGCGACGCGGCGGCGCCGTGATCCTCTCGGGCGGCGCCACGCTCCCGTCGGGCACGGTGGACTGGTACACCGAGGCCACCGCGCTCATCGGCGGCCCCACCACCAGCACCGGCACGTACTTCGGCTACGCGGTGGCCGCCCCGGGCGACACCGACGGCGACGGCGAGATCGACCTCGTCGTGAGCGCGCCGTACTACGACTACTCCACGTCGAGCCGCGGCGTGGCCTACCTCTTCCTCGGGCCCTTCTCCGGCAGCCTCGACGCCGACGACGCGGCGTGGGCGGTCACCGGCCCCAGCAGCTCCGACCACCTCGGTCGTGACGTGGTGGGCATCGACGACCTGGAGGGCGACGGCCTCGCCGACTTCGCGGTGGCCTCGTCGGCGTACAGTTCTAGCCGAGGCGCGGCCTGGTACTTCATGGGCCTGGGCGAGTAGGCCACCCGCCGCCGGCGCTGTCCGTCGATGTCACGGCGTCGCGAGGCGGCCGCCCTGAGCACGCCGCGATACGCGCGCCGGATGTTCCTGCTCCTGGCCGCCTGCGCGTCGGTCACCGGCTCCCACCCGCCCAACATCCTGTGGGTCTCGATGGACACGGTGGGCGCCGAGCACATGGCGCTCTACGGTGGGCGGGCGGGCCTCCCTGCGCTCGACGCCCTCGGCGGCCGCGTGTACGAGCACGCCTACACGCACTACCCGGAAACCGCCGTTTCGCACTGGACGATGTTTACCGGCGCCTGGCCCGAGCTGCACGGCAACGTGCCCCGCAACGGCACCTCGAGCTACGCCGGCCCCACCCTCGGCGAGTTGCTCGCGCCCCGGGGCTACGCCCGCGGCGCCTTCATCGGCGGGATGACGCTGCGCAACAAGAGCTCGGGCCTCGGCCGTGGCTTCGCGACCTACAACGAGGCTTTCGGGGGCGAACAGCGCTCGGCGCACGAGGTGTCCACCGCCGCTGCGGCGTGGATCGACGAGCAGTCGGGCCCGTGGTTCGCCTTCGTCCACTACTTCGACGCCCACTACCCCTACACGCCGCGCGACCTGCGTACCTACGATCCAGGCTATACCGGCCGTTTCGACGGCACCGACGGCACCCTTCGCCCCCACCGCGATCGCGGCGTTCCGATGGCGCCGCGCGACCTCCAGCACGTCGAGTCCCTCTACGACACCGAGATCGCCGAGCTCGACGAGCCGCTGCGCGAGTTGTTCGGTCGTGTCGATCGCCAGGACATCGTGGTGGTGACCTCCGACCACGGCGAGTCCTTCGGGCACGGCTACCTGTTCAACCACCGTGGCTCGCTGCACGAGGAGGTGCTCCACGTGCCCCTCGTGGTGCGGGCGCCCGGTATCGAGGCTGGTCGCGACAAGCGATTGACCGGGCTCACCGACATCCTGCCCACCGTGCTCGGGCTCTTGTCAATCCCGGTGCCGGAAGGCGTGGGGGGCCGCGACCTGCGCGGGCCGTCGCAAGCGGCGCTCGCGGCCATCACCGATCCCTTCGTCACGCCCTCGCTGTTCTCGATCCGCGACGAGCGCGCGCGTGCCACCTGGCCGCTCGACCCGGCGGGCGAGCCGACCTACTACGACCTCCTGGCCGACCCCGGGGAGCTCGCGCCGGTGGCGCCGATCGCCGAGCTGTCGGCGGCGCGCGAACAGTACCTTGCCGCGGTGGGCGGGCTGGCCCACCTGGTGCGCGATGCCTCGGCGCTGAAAGACGTGCGCGAGGACGTGGCCGAGCAGCTCGAGCTCCTTGGCTACGCGGTGCCGGCGGCGAAGCAAGACTCGCCCAGGCACCCGCCCCCGCCCCCCGGGGGGACGCCCGCGCCCCGGTGATACGCTGCGAGCGTGCGAAAGCGCCTATTGTTCAGCCTCGTCGTGCTCCTGGCGGTGTTCTCCGCCGTGGAGACCTGGGCGCGCCGCGGTTTCCGGGTGGGCGACGAGATGCTCGCGCCGCAGAACGCGATCTACCAGGACGACGCCCTGGTGTTCTGGCGGCTGCGGCCGCACCTGCGCGCGCCGCAGATGTACGGCACGCTCACCACCAACTCGATGGGCATGCGCGGCCCGGAAGCGACGCAGTCGCCCGCGCCGGGCGTTCACCGCGTGATCATGCTGGGGGAGTCGGGCACGATGGGCGTGGGCGTCGACGACGCCGACACCTACGCGGCCAAGACCCAGTCGGCGCTCGACGAGGCGCAGCCGGGCAAGTGGGAGGTGCTCAACGCCGGGGTGGGCGCCTACACGATCGTGCAGTCGATGCTCTGGTTCGAGGGCAGGGGGCTCGCGCTGCAACCGTCGACGATCGTCGTGTACCACGAGCTCAACGATTACCTGCCCACCGGGGTGATCGACCCGGCCAACGTGCTCTACGCCGTGGCCGACACCGATCGACAGATGTACGAGAAGCGGCGTTACCTGCGACCGCTGCTCGAGCTGGCGCTGCACAGCCGCGCCTACATGCGGCTGCGCAAGTGGATCCTGCTCAACAAGACTCGCCTGCCGATGATCCACACCGTCCCCACCGTCGGGGTGCGCGTGCCCCGGGCCGACCGCGAGTGGGCGTGGAACCGCCTCGTGAACGCGGCGCAGGCGGCCGGGGTGCGGGTGGTGGTGCTGCGTCCCACCTACCAGGGCTGGCAGCCGCACGACCAGCTGGTGCCCTGGGTGGCCAAGACCCGCGGGCTCACGCTCGTCGATCTCGCCGAGGCTCGTCGCCAGTCGGGCGTGCCCGAGCGCATCTACTTCTATGACGGCGTCCACCCCGCGCGGGCGGGGACCGAGGTGATCGGTCGCGCCGTCGCCAAGGCTCTACTTGGGGAAGGCTAGGGTGTTCTTCGGCATCGGGGGCGCGGGGATCACCCGGGGACGGAGGCCGGCCGCGAAGTCGCGACGCAGCCCATCGTGGCACATCGTCCGCTCGGGCGCGTTGGGGTCGTAGCGGTCGATCTCGCCGGTGTCGTCCTCGGCCGCCGCGAGGTATCGCTCCACCTCGCCGCCGCTGCCCACCCTCGACTGCCAGGCGCTGTGGGGGCCGAAGGCGCTCGGCACCCAGCCGAGCACCATCGCCACCGCCCCGAGCACGGCGAGCGTCGCGCGCGCCAGCCCCCACCGGTCGCCCAGGCCCTCGGGGCGCCACGCGCGCCAGAGCCGGCCCGGCGCGTCGATGGCCAGCGCCAGGACGATCACGCCCGCCGGCCAGCTGATGCCGAGGAAGCGAAGGTCGAAGCTCACCATCGCCACCGACGAGTAGAGCTGTGCCCCGAAGGGCAGGATCGTGCAGAACAGGCCCCAGAGCACCCAGCCACGGCGCAAGTTGGCCACGACGACGGCGGCGAGGCACAGGCCGAGCGGCCACAGCCAGGGCTGCACGAAGGCCCGGTAGCCGTTCTGGATGGCCCAGGTCTGGTACCACTTCGCCGGCGCCACCTGCGTGCTGGTGGCCATCCACTGCAAGGTGCTCAGCAGCGTGGGCAGGTCGGAGCGGCCCCAGACGAAGCCGTTCTTGCCCTGCGTCACGTAGGGCACCTCGGTGAAGATCCCGTTCTCCAGCAGGAGTCGCCACACGTCGCCGCGGTACTCGAGCGGCTGGATGTAGGGGCCGAGGGCCCAGCCAGCCACGTTCCAGGAGGCCCATAGCGGCAGGAGTACCAGCGCGACGCGCACCGGGATCCATCGTGGTGTCGCGATGACGGCCCGCAAGAGGAGGCCCCCGGTGAAGGGCAACATCCACACGATGCCGCGCACGTCGACCAGCGCCATCAGCGCCGCGCCGCAGCCTCCCGCAAGCAGCGAGACGAGGTTGCCCCGGCTGAGCCCGTGGGCGGCGCAGGCGGCGCCGAGCGCGAGGATCGCGGCCGTTTCCGGGTAGATCGTCGGCGTGCGCGCGAGGATCGCGAGCGGCACGAAGGCGAGCACCAGTGCCGCCGCCGCCAGCGCGACCGCCGCGTCGGCGAAGGCCCGCGCCCAGAGGTAGCTCGCGAAGGCAAGCACGCCGACGCTGATGATGGCGCCCAGGGTGAGCCCGTCGATGATCCCGAGGGAAGAAGCCAGCGTGTAGGGGAGGTACACCACCAGTCGCGAGCGGTTTCCGCTCCACCACAGCGAGGGACCGTGTCGCCAGCGCTCGGCCCCGGCGCAGTACTCGTGGAAATCGCTCGGGTACCAGGTGCTGTCGAGCCGCCCTGCCGTCACCATCGGCGCCCACAGCGCCACGGCAGCCGAGAGGGCGATCGCCGCGGCGACCTCGGCCACGCCGAGTTTCCAGCCCCTGGCGCGGGCGAGCCCGAGCGGCGCCAGCACGACGGCGAGCACGACGAGGGGCGCCCAGGCGGTGGCCGTCATGGCGGCAACTTAGCACTCGCGCGCGATAGGACCGGGTCATGGCGGCAAGCACGGAGGCCGAGCCCGCGCCGAGGTGGCGCCGGCGCGTCGAGATCGCCTTGTGTTTGTTGATCCCCCTGCTGGTGGCGCTGGCCGCGATGTGGCCACGTGTCCCGGGGAGCGGCCGCTTCGCCTACGACCTGTTCAGCGCCAGCCAGGTGGTGGTGGCCCAGGATGTCGCGGCGTGGATGCGAGGCGCGGCGCCGAACTTGCAACACCTGGACCGCCTCCGCTTTCCCGACGGCGCGCACGTGGCCCAGGTGGGCTGGCCGGTGATGCTGGTGCAGGTGCTCGCCGAGCCCTTGCTCGGCGCCATCGACGCCTTCGCGCTGGCGGAGTGCCTCAACCTCGCGGCCGGGGGCGCGATCCTGGCCCTTGCCCTCCGCGACCTCGGCCTGCGCCCGGCCGGCTACCTCGTGGGCGGCGCGATCTGGGCGAGCGCCTCTCCCTTCTTGCACTTCATGGCGAACGGGCAGGTGGAGAACCTCGTGGGGGCGCCGCTGGCGCTGGGCTTCTGGGGCGCGTGCAACCGGGGGCCTTGGGCGATCCCGCTGCAGGCGGTTGCTGGCCTGGCGGTCGGGTTCTCCTCGCCCTACCACGCGATCCCGGCGGCGATGATCGCCGCGGGGGGCGTCATCGCCGGTCGCGACCGCTGGCGCGTGCTTGGCGCGATGGCGATGGCGATCTCGATGGCCCCGGCGGCGTGGTGGTTCTCGCGGCCGTCGATGGGCATCCCGCCGATGGGGCCAGGGCCGTCGAGCGATTTCTTCCCGCTCGACCTCGACGGGCTCGTCGCCTGGCGCCTGGTCGGCGGCTGGGACCGGTCGCTGGAGCTGTTGTCGCGACAGGCTTCGCTCTGGTGGCGTGGGGTCGATGCGACCAACGTCTCCTTCGTCAACGAGACGATGCAGACCGTACACCTCGGCGCTCCGGCGCTGGCACTTGGCGGCGCCGGGCTACTCTTCTCGCGACGGCCTGCGCTCGCGGTGGTGGTGGGCCTCGCGGCAGCGGGCGCCACCTTGCTCGCGATGGGCGGGCGCCCGTTCGAGGTGTTCGGCCAGCATTTCGTGGGGCCCTGGCCACAACTGAGCATGCAGGGGCCGCTCAAGCGCATGGGCATGACCTACCGCTTCGTCACCGGGCTGGCGCTGGCGCAGGCGGTGGGCGTGGCGCTCCTCGTCGATCGGCTCTGCGTGCGAGGCTGGCTGGCGCCGGTGATGGTGGCGCCGCCGCTCGCCGCCCACGCGGTGGCCCTGCTGACCGCGCCCTTCCCGCTGCCCCTGGCCTCGATCATCCCTCGCCTCGACGAGGGCTACGCCGCCGTGCCCGCGACGGGCGGTGTCCTCGACCTGCCCTCGGCGCCGGCGCGGGCGTCGCGCCTGGAGCTCACGGCGGACTTCCCGCTATTGCAGATGGCCCTCCACGGGCGCCCCTCGTCCTACGCGCCGGGAGGTTCCCTGCCGCGGTCGCTCGAGCGCTCCAGCCTCACGATGGCGGCCCAGGGCAAGGAGGTGTCGGCCCCCACCCTCGCGGCCGAGCGCGCCCGCCTCGCGTCGGCTGGTTTCCGCTACGTGGCGCTGCACACCGGGCTCGTCCCCGGGGGTGCGCGCCTCCGGGCTCGACTCGAGGAGGCCTGGGGCCCTCCCGACGCCGAGGGACGCGACGTGGTGGGCTGGGTCATCGGCGACTGAGAGGGTGCTGGGGCGTTGCCAAATTCCGTCACGGGCTCACAGAAAAACCGTGACGGGTGGTAGCGGCCCACGGGGAAACGAGGCAAAGTCGCGGGCACGCTCCTTGCTCAGGCCGCGCCCGTGACCGAACTCCTCTACAAGCGCATCCCCGCCCTCGCGACGGCGCGCGACTACTCCCTGGACGACCTCCGCGGCGACCTCGTGGGTGGCCTGAGCGTGGCGGCGGTGGCGGTGCCCCAGGCCATGGCCTACGCGATGATCGTGGGGCTACCCCCCGAGATCGGGCTCTACACCGCGATCGTGATGACCACGGTGGGCGCGCTGCTCGACTCCTCCAAGCAGCTCATCAACGGGCCGACCAACGCCATCAGCATCGCGCTGCTCGGGGTGGTGGCGCACATCGAGTCGCCGGAGGGCAAGCTCCACGCGGCAGTGCTCGGTACCCTGCTGATCGGCGCGATCCAGCTGGCGATTGCCTTCGCGCGGCTCGGCGACCTCACGCGCTACATCAGCCACTCCGTCGTGGTGGGCTTCACCGCCGGCGCGTCGCTCTTGCTGGTGTTCGACCAGCTCAAGAACCTCCTCGGGCAGAAGGCCGTCGGCAGCGCCCACGACCACTTCCTGGCGCGAGTGTGGGGCTCGCTGAGCGAGGGCGGGCCAGTCCATGGCCCCACGTTGGCCGTCGGCCTCGGTTCCATCGGGGCACTTCTCGGCCTCCGGTGGCTCAAACGGCGCCTCGGCGCGCCGCTGTTCCCCGAGTTCCTCGTGGTGGTCATCGCGGCGGCGGCGCTCACCGCGCAGTTCGACCTCGCGGCACAGGGCGTCAAGGTGGTGGGCGCCATCCCGTCGGGCATGCCGAGCTTCGCGGTGCCCACGCTCGACGCGGCGGTGATCCGAGAACTCGCCCCGAGTTGCCTCGCCATCGCCCTGCTGGGCTTGCTGGAAGCGATCTCGATGGCCAAGGGCATCGCCGCCGTTACCCGGCAGAAGCTCGACATGAACCAGCAGTGTTTCTCGGAGGGCTACGCCAACATCGCCGGCTCGCTCTTTGGCTGCATGCCCGGCTCCGGCTCGCTCACCCGCTCGGCCATCAACCAGCAGGCCGGCGCCCGCACCCAGTGGTCGGGCGTGGTGAGCGCGATCGCCGTGGCCGCCACGATGTACGTGTTCGCCCCCTACGCCCAGTACATCCCTCGTCCCGCGCTGGCCGGGCTGCTCATCGTCACCGCCACGCGCATGGTGAACATCCCCGACCTGCGCTACCACATGCGGGCCTCGAACTTCGACAAGGCGATCGTGCTCACCACCGCGATCAGCGCCTTCGCCATCAGCATCGAGTTCTGCATCCTGATCGGGGTGTTCATGAGCTTCCTGCTCGCGGTGCCGCGGGCGGCGCAGCTGCACCTCACCGAGTTCATCGTCACCGAGGAAGGCCAGGTGCACGAG
>Ga0194120_10010601_pt1 | contig 11325 bp, 9 predicted proteins | sample TA2MahCa65mmetaG_FD_148642 | JGI IMG/M metagenome (GOLD analysis project Ga0194120, IMG submission 148642) | Freshwater microbial communities from Lake Tanganyika, Tanzania - TA2015019 Mahale Deep Cast 65m | ecosystem: Environmental > Aquatic > Freshwater > Lake | place: Tanzania: Lake... | reverse complement strand
ACGAGACAGAAGAAAATCCAGCGCAAGAGTATCTGCGCCACTCTTGGTGAACCGCCGGATGCGGACCCGCATGTCCGGTGGTGTGAGAGGGAGCGGTTAGCCGCCGCTCCCTACTCGATCGGATGAGGGGGACTGCCCCTGAAACGCGTACCAGCTGTACGTTAAGAGTGAGGCGTTTGTCCTGTTTACATCGTGGAGGCGCGGTCTTGCATTTGGTGGCGGAGGTCGGCGGTGTCCTTGTCTATGGTGAAGAGTGCGCCGAGGTAGAAGAAGAAGCACAAGCCCCATGCCACGATACAGATCAGCAGGATGGCGGTCTTGAGGTCGATGGCATCGGCGATCAGCCCGGTAAGGATGGGCGCAAATGCCGCGCCTGCGTTTTCGATGAAATATTCAGTGGCTTGTGCCGTCGAGCGGACTTCGGGGACTGTGACATCATACACGGTGGCGATGACGTTCGCGCTTGAAAGCGGCATGAAAACGGCGGTAAGGCACATGTAAATAAAGAATTGGTTGCGGGCTTCGATGGGCGTGTTGAGCGCGAGGGTGATGAAGATCGCGCCCATCACCACGCCGATACTGGAGACGATGATGCGTCCCTTGCGCGTGCGTTTGAAGGCGAAGTCGCCCAGCGAGCCGCCGATGAAATATCCGCTGGCGAGGATGAGGATGACGGGCGCCATCGTGAAGAGAATGCTGCCTTCATCGTATCCGCGTTCGCGCGCGAGATAGGCGAAGAAGAAATACGTGATCACGTTCCACGGGAAAACGCCCGCGAAACCCTGCGCAAAGATGAACCACATGGTCTTCTTTTTGAAGATCTGCCTGGCTTCGTCCCATGAGAATTTGAAGGTCTGCATCTCTGCCATTTGCTCGAACTCGGGTTCGGCTTTTCCGCGCGGCATATCTTTGACGAAGAAATAGATCAGCACGGCTATCACCAATCCCAGCGAGCCTGTGATGTAGAACACGCTGCGCCAACCGCCGATGGCTGGTGCCACCATCAAGGCAAGGATCATCCCAACGAGATAGCCGATGGGCTGCGCCAATTGCAAGATGCCATAGACCTTTCCGCGCATGGTGGGACCGAAATAATCGGAGACGAGTGTGTATAACCCGGGGTAGGAAGAGTCGTCGATGCCAGTGGAAGCGCGGGTGGCGACAAAGAAACCAAAACTGCGCGCCAGTGCATTCAGCCATGTGGTTGCGCCCCACACGAACGAAGCGAACGCCAGCAGTTTGGCGCGGGCGTAGCGGTCATATAAATAACCCCAGATCGGGTAAAGCACGGTGGCGACGATGAGCGCGCCTGAATTCACCAACCCCCATTGCGTATTGCTGATTCCAAAATCATCTGAAATTTGCACTTGCAGCGAACCGATCATCAACTTGTCGGTCTGGTGCAGAAGCATGAAAAAGAAAAAGATGATAACCACGACCCAGCGATTGTTTTTGGACATAGAACCTCTTTTGATTTACGATTTTTAGACTTTGGTTTTACGATTGACGATCGCGCCCAATTTTACTCGCCTTCGGAGAGAATTTGCTCTGCGAGTTTTTTTAACTCATCGGCATTCGTCGCCTTTGCCGAGGCAAGATATTGATCCAGTAACTCCAGCGGGCTGAGGCTGCTCACCACCTGTCCCTCGGGCAGGCGCGCGCGCGACTCGCTTTGCGGGCGTTTGACAAAATGGAATTCGAACGCATCTGCCGTATATTTTCGCAGCGCAGGTTCATCAATGAGCGTATCCCACTCTCTTGGATATTCGACCACGAGCCGCACGATCGCATCGGACATTTCTTTTTGACCTGGCAATGCCTCGATAAGTTGTTTTGTCGCTTCTTCACTGGACATTAGAGTGGTTCGGCGGTCTATGAATTTTCTCACCCCTGTGAGTTGATTCCACTCTACCGTGGTGTCTTTCCCTTGTTCCACATCCGCGATGACGAAGAAGCGGTCTTCCTTTGCTTCGCCAAAATCCACGCGTTCGATGGAGCCAGGGTAAATCACGGGCGGCTGATGTCCCTCGTTCACATCCTGCGGCTTGTGGATGTGCCCCATTGCCACGTAATTGAACTTTGGGTTCTTCACCAAACTGCCTGAAAGCACAAGGTCATTGCCGAGCATCACCAGCCGTTCGCCGCCAAACTTCGCCCCTTCGATGGAAGCGTGCGCGGTGAGAATGATCGGTAGGGATGAATCACATTCCTCGATCCAGTCTTCAATTAACTGCCCCATATTATCTTCAATGCGTGAAAAAGCCTGCGTAGAGTCTGTTTCGCCTGTGGCAGCCATCAACCCTGAGCGTGCGATCCACGGCATGGCAATGACTTGCACGGGCAGTCCCCACAGGTCTTCAGATTTCAATAAGGTTGGCGCATCCAACACTTTGACATACGGCACTTGCAGGGTCTTGAATTCCTGCAAGGCGTGCGCCCGCCCAATGGAGGGGGAAATGTCATGGTTGCCGACCAGTAACAGGGTGGGGATTTCCGCCTGTGACAGTCGCATGATGCGCTTGCCCCACTCACGCTGAAATGTCGGTGACGGAGAGCGGTCTTTGTAGGCATCGCCTGCAAAGATGACCATGTCCACTTTGCGCGAGATGGCGGTATCCACAATGGTATCGAACGATTTGAGAAAATCCAATACACGCAGCGGCAAACCCGTCACGGGGTCATGCCGTCCGTAATTTGCCATGTCGATATGCGCGTCGGCAAAGTGGAGTAGTTTCATTAGGGCTGCACTCCCAGTTCCTGCAAGGCCTGCACCGCGGGGAACCAGTTCGTATGGACTTGCAGTGCGGCGCGATAGTCTGCGATGGCTGCGGGGGTGTTGCCGATCATGTAGTAGGCACGTCCGCGCCAGAGCAGGGATTCTTCGAGCGTGGGTGTGGAGATGGTGTCGTTGAGAGTGGTGTCTGCAAGGCTGACTACATCCTGATAACGGGCGGAGTAATAGTATGCGAAGTACGGTCCCGTTTGATACCATATCATGCGGAAGGGACGGTTGCTTTCATTGGTATCCCAATCTGCATAGTCACGGAAGGCTTGATCGTAGGCGGCGGATGCATCGGTGTATTGATTTAGCACAACATGGCTGGTGCCTTTGTTGAACCAGGCGAAGAAACGGTTGTTACCGCTGAGTGTTTGCAGTTCCTTCTCTGCGATTTCCAGCGCATTTCTGGCAGACCATTGATAATCTGCCCACGGACCGAGAACCTCAAGCACTTCCGCTTCACGGTCGGCAGGGTAGATGACCATGAATAGGTAATTGAAGGAACGCCAGCCGTCTTCATATTCTTCATATTTGCTGAGCAGGTCTTTGCCGGGTTTGAGGTAGGCATCCTGTACGATGAATCCACCTTTGGCATCATCATAGCCGGTGGTGAAAAGGTAGTGACCGAGCCAGTCGATTTTGCCGGTGTAATCGCGTTCGTAGTAGCCTTTTTCCACTACAACGGGGAAGCCTGCCGCGATCAGGCGTTTGACCAATTCCATGTCACCGCCGTGACGGTAGAGGGCGCGAAATTCCGTTTGCTCGTTGACGAAATCCACCAGTTCATACGGCATGACGTTCTTGTCCGCCAGACCGCGTTCGATGAAGGTTTTGTTTTTATCGGGGGAACCGGGTTTGACCACCATGGCGACATCGTCACGATCACCCTGCCAGCCCCAGTAATTGAGCGCCATTGTTAAATTGGCAGGGCCGCAATAATTCCAACGGTTGTGCTGGTCGACGTAGGTAATCCCCGTCAGAATAACAGAGGCAGGTACCGGTGTTGTGGTGATCGTCGGTGTGAGGGTGGGACCTGCTTTCGGGGTGGAGGTCGCTTTAGGAGTCAAGGTCAAACTCAATTCAGCGCGAGCTGTCCCGACTGCGGTTTCAACAGTAAGGGGATTTTGTTCGCCGGGCTGGAAGACAGCCTCGCTGGGTGGGTTGAAGAAGTAGACGATGCGGGTGCGCAGGAGATCGATACGGGTTTCGAGGCGGCTGCGGACGGGCGGCAGGAAGTAAATGCCGACGACGATCAGCAACGCGATCGGGATCAGCCAATATTTGTTTATTTTCTTGATTTTTTCTTTTAACATAAAAAAGATTATATAACAAAAAGACCCCGAAGGTTTTGATGCCTTCGGGGTCTAAACTGTTTATTATTTTTCTTCTTTCACTTCGCCATCGATAACATCGCCATCTTTCGGGGCGGAAGGTCCGCCTTCAGGCTGTGCTTGCGGCTGATCTTGCGCGTACAACTGCTGACTGAGCGCATGGAATGCCTGCTGAACGGCTTCAGATGCCTTTTGAATTTGGGTGATGTCGTCACCTTGTGCAGCCGTTTTGAGGTCGTTGATCTTGCTTTCGATCTCGCCGCGTTCGGCAGCGGGGACTTTGTCGCCGAGGTCGCGCAGGGCTTTCTCGGTCTGGTAGACGAGATTGTCTGCGGTATTTTTCGCATCGATCATTTCGCGGCGTTTCTTGTCTGCTGCTTCGTTTTGCTTGGATTCCTGCACCATGCGTTCGATGTCACTCTTGTTCAAATTGGTCGAAGCGGTGATAGTAACCTTCTGTTCCTTGCCGGTCGCCTTGTCCTTCGCGGTGACATGCAAAATGCCATTCGCATCGATGTCAAAGGTCACTTCGACTTGCGGAACGCCGCGTGGTGCCGGTGGGATTCCATCAAGGCGGAAGCGTCCGAGTGACATATTGTCACCAGCCATGGGGCGTTCACCTTGCAGCACGTGAATGTCAACCGCAGTTTGATTGTCTGCGGCAGTGGAATACGTTTCGGTCTTGCGCACAGGGATGGTCGTGTTGCGTTCGATCATCACGGTCATCACACTGCCCATCGTTTCGACGCCGAGGGAGAGCGGGGTCACGTCGAGCAGCAAAATATCTTTGACTTCACCGCCAAGCACGCCGCCCTGAATTGCCGCACCGATCGCAACGACTTCATCAGGATTGACGCCTTTGTTCGGTTCCTTGCCATTCGCCAACTTGCGGACCAAGTCTTGCACCATCGGCATGCGGGAGGAACCGCCCACCAAAACCACTTCATCGAGTTTGCTTGCATCCATACCTGCATCTTTGAGAGCCGCTTCAAATGGTCCACGGCAGCGCTGAAGCAGGTCTTCGGTCATCTGCTCGAATTTGGCACGGCTGAGTTTCAATTGCAAATGTTTTGGTCCTGAAGCATCGGCAGTGATATACGGCAGGTTGATCTCAGTTTCCATTACAGTGGAAAGCTCGATCTTCGCTTTTTCCGCCGCCTCGCGCAGACGTTGTAACGCCTGGCGGTCACTGCGCAGGTCTATGCCCTGATCTTTTTTGAATTCATCTGCCGCCCAATTGGTGATCTTCTGGTCCCAATCGTCGCCGCCAAGATGGGTATCACCGTGCGTGGATTTCACTTCGATCACACCTTCGCCCACTTCAAGGATCGATACATCGAACGTACCACCGCCAAGATCGAAGACGAGAATGGTTTCATTTTTCTTCTTATCGAGTCCATACGCCAAAGCGGAGGCTGTCGGCTCGTTGATGATACGCAGCACTTCCAAGCCTGCGATCTTGCCCGCATCCTTGGTCGCCTGACGCTGGCTGTCGTTGAAATACGCAGGGACAGTGATAACCGCCTGTGTGACAGGTTCACCGAGGTACGCCTCAGCATCTGCCTTCAGCTTGCCCAACACCATTGCGCTTATTTCCTGCGGAGAGTATTCCTTGCCATTGACAGGAACCTTCACACGCACATCGTTCGTGGGTCCTTGAATGACCTGATAGGAAACCATGCCGCGCTCGGCACTGGTCTCTTCGAAGTGGCGTCCGATAAAGCGTTTGATGGAGTAAATGGTGTTATCCGGATTTACAACCGCCTGACGTTTGGCAGTCTGCCCGACCATGCGTTCGCCATTTTTGTTGAACGCTACAACAGACGGGCATAAACGTCCGCCTTCCGCTGTGGTGATGACCGTCGGTGTGCCGCCTTCCATGACGGAGACAACGCTGTTGGTTGTGCCGAGGTCAATTCCTATGATTTTTCCCATGAGTATGCTCCTTGCATTAATTCGTTTTCAATGTACTCATGTTAAACGATGTATGCAAGAATTCTATTAACGGTGCGTAGGTTTTTAATATAAAAGCAGGGGGGTTACTCAATGCCGACCCGTACCCACTCGAATAGCACTGTGATCGGCGCTTCTCTCAATGAAGAGGCGGCGATGCCGATCTTTCCCTCGGCCAGGCCGAAATTTGTGACATCCAGTCTTCGCAGGAGTGATTCATTCAGGTAAAGGAAGATGTAATTATCCTGACAGAAAAGACCGATCTCATAATTGAGATCGACAGCGGTGAATGGTCCGCTGGTTAGGGGGACATATTTGACGACGCCGGGTGCAAGCCACTGTCCGTAGAGAGCGTTGTAGGTCCCGTCGCTGGACACGTTGTATTCATACCAACCAGCTTCTTCATCGTAACGGCAGATCAAGCCGATGGAACCTGTTGGGCTGGCTGACGCTCGTGCGCGCACGAACACGCTTTCGTAAACGTGTGCATTATGAACGCCAATGGACCACGTGTCTGGCGAAGAGATGTCAAATCGCAGGGTGCTATTTTTATAGGCGAAGGTCGGTTCGGTTGCCCCGCCAGTTTGCAGGATCTCCCAGTATTGAGAGCCTGTGTCGAATTCATCGGTGAAGTAGTATGGTGGCAGTTCGGGGGTGGGTGGGACTGTTGCAGTGGGGGAAATTTCCGGGGCTGGTGTATCAGGTATCGGTGTGGGAAGAGGCGTTTGTGTGGGGTTAGCTTCAGGTATGGGTGTGGGTTCTGTGCTTTGGCAGACGGTGATAAGGAGGAGAAATCCAATTAATAAAATGAGTTTTTCCATTGTTGCTCCAATTAATGAAATTCGACCAGCAGTATACCCTGCTGGTCAAAAGTGTGGAGATGCCGGGAATTGAACCCGGGTCCGAAAGATTCGACCCTCGGAAATCTACGAGCGTAGCCTGCCGTATATCGTCACCACAGGCGCCCCGGCGGGCTGGTAAGCCTGTGACCATCTGCTAGTCTTTCGCGTGTTTAGCAGAATCGCACGCGGCACTCCATCTTTGTTTCGCCCGGTCCGTCACCCGATGAAGGGCGGTGCCGGCGGACGTGGCATCCTAGGACGCCAGACTGTTATGTCTCACCTTAGGCGGCGAGGGGCATAGCAGCGTAAGTGCGGTTGTTGGCACTTAAAGGTTTGCACTGCGTTTACGAGTTCGGTGCGCGCTCGGCTCGCATTCCGGAACCAGCCTCTCCCGTCGAAGCCTGTCATCCCCTTGGGCGAAACGATTGTTCCGTTGCGTATTTATTATAGCATGCGCAGTTAATGAAATATGAGAGCTTGTCCGTTATAATTAGGCATTGATTGTGTTCTGGAAAGATGAAGGATTATTATGCCTGAGAAAATATTGATTATTGATGATGATGTAGATACACTGCGGCTGGTTGGTTTGATGCTCCAAAGACAGGGGTATCAAATTGCAGCAGCCCCCAATGGCTCACAAGGTCTGACAAAGGCATTGGAAGACCGCCCGGATCTGATTCTTTTGGATGTGATGATGCCGGATATGGATGGGTATGAAGTGACCCGCCGCCTGCGCAAAAATCCTGCCACCTCTGCCATTCCCATTATGATGTTCACAGCCAAGACTCAATTGGACGACAAGGTGACCGGGTTTGAAGTTGGGGCAGATGATTACCTGACGAAGCCCACCCACCCCACTGAATTGCAGGCCCATGTAAAAGCATTGCTTGCACGAGTTGCTCCGAAGGATGGCACAGCAGGTACAACGGCGCTCCGTGAACAACGCGGTTATGTGGTTGGTGTGATCTCCGTGCGCAGCGGCATGGGCGTTTCTTCTCTTGCAGCAAACGTAGCAGCGGGATTGTTCACTCGTGTCCAGTCGGATGTCATCCTTGCCGAACTTACACCTGGGCGGGGCACTCTGGGCATGGAATTAGGCGTGCCGAACCAGAAGGGTCTCACTGAAATTTTACGCGGCAAGGTGGTTGAAGTCACCCGCGAAAAGGTGCAGTCCTCCCTGGTGCCGCATAACTCGGGTGTCAAATTGTTCCTCTCCTCTGAAAACCCGCGGGATGTGGAGCTCATCTCTGAGGTAAAGAACTTTGAGACATTGGCTGCCCGCCTTGCCTCTCTTGCCCGCTTCGTTGTTCTGGACCTTGGGGCTGGTCTGCCAGCCTTTACACAGAAGCTCCTCTCGATGTGTAACGAACGGATCGTGGTCGTTGAAGGAACTACCAGCAGCATTTTGCATACCAAGATCTTGATCGATGAGATTCTAGCTCTGGGTATCGAAAGCTCCTCGATCCATGTGGTCTTGAATAACCGCCAACGCACCGAAACGCAAATGTCATGGACGCAAGTGCAGGAAAAGCTCGGTCAACCGGTCACCGCGACCATTACCCCGGCGCCGGAATTGTTCATGCAGGCTTCACGTTTGCAAACTCCGGCTATTCTCGCGCAACCCACGAATTTGACCGCCCAGCAATTCCTCAAGATTGCAGATTCGATCATTGAACGCGAAAAAGCGCGATGACCTCCCGCCCGTCCCAGGTTCAGACCAGTATTGAATTTGCCGCGGATTTGATCCGCCAGTCTAAACATGCTGTGATTCTGACCGGGGCGGGAATTTCCACCTCCTCTGGGATTCCTGATTTTCGCTCCACAGGGACAGGCTTATGGTCTCGTGATGAGCCGCTGGAAGTAGCATCCCTTTCCACATTCCGTACCAAACCAGCTGATTTTTTCAACTGGTTCCGCCCGTTGGCTTCGCAGATATTTAATGCACAACCCAACCCTGCTCATATTGCATTTGCAGAGTTGGAGCGGCACGGGTATGTCAAATCGGTCATCACGCAAAATATAGATATGCTGCATCAAAAGGCGGGTTCAAAAACTGTCATAGAAATGCACGGTACGATGCAAACCCTAACGTGTTCACAGTGTTATTATCAGGTGGAAGCACATCCATATCTTGGTCCATTTGTGGAGAATGGCGAAATTCCGCATTGTCCAAAGTGTGCCCAGATACTCAAGCCAGATGTCATCTTGTTTGGAGAACAATTACCGCAGGTTGCCTGGTTCAAGGCCCAAAAAGAAGCGCGTCAGTGTGATCTGATGCTTGTTGCCGGGTCCTCTCTCGAGGTCCTGCCTGTGGCGGGGCTACCCATGCAGGCATTGGATCGAGGCGGTCATCTGATCATCATCAATAATACGCAGACCTATTTAAATGTCCGTGCAGATGTGGTTCTTTCTGAAGATATATCCACGGTTCTTCCTTTGATCATGGAGAGAGTGATTCATGGCTGAAATAAAAACCGAGCGTTTGGATGGATATCGCCGCTTAATAGATATCGCACGAGATCTCGCATCCACTCTTGATTTGGATATCCTGCTCTCGCGCATTGTTCACGCTGCGGCAGAGATCAGCGGGGCAGAAGCCGCATCCATTTTGCTGTACGACGATGCTTCACGCCAGTTGTACTTTCAGGTGTCCACCAATATGGACGAATCCACCCGCCGTGGAATTACCGTCCCATTGGATGGCAGCATTGCTGGCTGGATCGTAAACAATCGCAGGCCGGTCCGAATCACCAATGCCCATGAAGACCCGCGTTTTTATTCCAACGTTGAAGCGGTGACCGGGTTAACCACCCAGTCTTTGCTTGGAATTCCATTGATCACAAAGAATAAAGTGGTTGGCGTGCTGGAAGCGTTAAACAAACACAAGGGGAAGTTTACCGATGCGGACGAATCGATGCTGTTGGTTTTAGGCGCCCAAGCGGCAGTTGCCATCGAGAATACCCGCCTCTTCCAACAATCGGATCTGATTTCTGAATTCGTGCATGAGCTTCGCACCCCGCTTTCTTCCCTGAGCACAGCCACTTATTTGTTGCTGCGCCCGGAGATGTCGCAGGAACAGCGCGAACAGATCATCAATAATATTCATAGCGAAACCATGCGCCTGAATGCGCTTGCATCCTCCTTCCTGGACCTGGCAAGACTCGAATCTGGCCGGGTGCAATTCCGTAAAGTTGCCTTCAGCCTTGCCGATCTTATGTATGAGTGCAAGGATGTCATGGCTTCCAAAGCGGTTGAGGATAACATCCAACTGCGGGTCGAGTCTCCAGATGGATTGCCCCTCCTAGAGGGTGATCGGGACAAGATCAAACAGGTGCTCTTGAATCTGTTGAGCAATGCGTTGAAATACAATCGTCCAAATGGAACTGTGATGCTGCGCGCCGAAGTCACAGAAAATGAGATCTGCATCCATGTGCAGGATACCGGCGTGGGCATTCCAGATGAAGCCCTGCCGCACTTGTTCCAAAAGTTCTACCGTGTGCGCGAGCATGAATCGCGGGCTTCCGGCACCGGGCTTGGGCTTTCGATCTGCAAACAGATCGTGCATGGGCACGGCGGACGGATCGAGATAAAAAGCAAACTCGGGGTTGGCACGGTTTTCATGGTCTATTTTCCACGCGCTACTAAGTCTGCACAACGCAAGGAAAGTGTTGTTTAGTTGTTTTGCAGAGGTCACCCATATTACCTATTCCCCTTGAATTGACTTTTTAGCTCTAAGATTGTACACTAAGCAAAATTATCCTTGTTATTATTTTGGAGGAAGAGATGTCGAAATTTCAATTCGTTATGAGGTCAGGACCTACACTAGGTGTGACCTTCCCGCTTGATGGCGACCAACTCCTGATCGGGCGTGATTCGTCCAATGCGGTTTCGATCAATGATGCTGAAGTATCGCGCAAACATTCGCGACTTTCCTTTCAAGGCGGCAAGTATGTGATCGAAGATCTGGGCTCCACCAATGGTACATTCGTAAATGGACAACGCCTCGCCGGTCCTGTCGTATTGAAGGCAGGCGATGTGGTTTCTTTGGGTGAGCAGATCGTTCTCATGTACGATGCGGTCAACATGGACCCCGGTGCCACGGTTGCGGTTTCCCGCAAGGCTGTGCAGGCTCCCCCGGCTCAGGCATCCGCACCGGTTTATTCACAACAACCGGCACCTTCCTATGCCCCCCCGTCGCAACCCGTTGCAGGTAAAAAGAACAACATGACCCCGATCTTCATTGGCGTGGGTGTTTTCCTTTTCATTTGTATGTGCTCAGGGTTCTTCTGGTGGGTCGACTCCACCTACCGCTGGTGTACCTTCTTCCCCTTCATTTTAGGCTGCTAAAAATTGTATACCCCAACCCCGCGAGAACCTCGCGGGGTTTTTGTTGTGCGCCCAGCATGGGCGTTGACTAGAG
>Ga0194120_10010598_pt1 | contig 11326 bp, 6 predicted proteins | sample TA2MahCa65mmetaG_FD_148642 | JGI IMG/M metagenome (GOLD analysis project Ga0194120, IMG submission 148642) | Freshwater microbial communities from Lake Tanganyika, Tanzania - TA2015019 Mahale Deep Cast 65m | ecosystem: Environmental > Aquatic > Freshwater > Lake | place: Tanzania: Lake... | reverse complement strand
CTCAGCCGCGCGGAGCATAGGGCAAACGACTGCGAGTTCCCGACCGTCGGCGAAGGGTCGTGCGGGAGCGATCGCGGGTCGCGACCCCGTTTTTCGGAGAGTTCGGGGTGGCCGAAGAGGAAACCCCGTGGGCGGCAATCGGATGGGGCGATGGACGGACGGCGGTGGGCAACGCGGGAGCAGGCTCGTCAGTCGATGACGAGTCGGGTTTCGGAGGAATGGTCATCGAGAGGAAGTGGCGCGTCGTCCGCTGCGGGGTCGATGGCCGGATCCTGTTCGAGGACGATGGTCGCGTCAGTGGGGGGGCCGCGCGCGGCGGGAAGCGGCGCGAGGTCGAGGCAATGCAGGATGGCGCGAACGACGTCGGGGCGCGTGATGACGGCGATCATGCGTCGCGCGCCGCCGCAGGAGCAGCGCAGCACATCCATGGCGAAGACGCGCTTCATCAGATCGGCCCAGGTGTCGTTGCGCGAACGGGACGAGCCGGCATCGGGCGCCGCCGACTCTCTTGCGTCCTGTTCTCCCGCCGCAGCCGAGGTTGCAGGCGCGACCGGCGCGCAGGGAATCACGTGCCGTCGCATCGCCGCGGCCGAGGCAAGCACCCCGTGGTAGAGGACCTGGTGCGCATGCGGCGGCGGCACCAGCGCGGCGAGGCGTGAGAGGAACGTCAGCGGATCGAGGACGAAGTGCGTGGTGCCGTCGGAATAGGGCGTCTTGAGCTCGAGCGCGATCGTTCCGTCGTCGGTGATGGCGAGCCGCCGGTCGGAGATCGGCGGGCGGACGAGGTAGCGGCAGAGGCGCTCGAGCCGGCCGCGATCGCGCGCGGCGACGCGCACGCCGGCGTGGAGGGAGAAGCCGTCGAGCTCGGCGCAATCGGCCTTGGGCGGGGCGGTCTCGCGCGCGAGCTCGCGCCGGCGGCGGCGACGGAGGGGAGGTCCGCAGCCCGCAAGGGGGCCGTCCGCCTCGTCGCCCTCGACTCGTAGCCGTCGCAACAGGGCGAGCACGCGCGCTCGGATCCTTCGCACCAGCAGCTGCAGTTCTCCCGCAGTCGGCGGCTCGAACGGAACGAACTGCAGGTCACCATCCGCGACGCCGGACCGGAACGCGCCATCGAACGCGAGAGTGTGGAAATGGACGTTGAGGTTGAGCGCGCTGCCGAAGCGCTGCACGGCGGTGACGGCACCGACTTCGGAGAACCGGATGCCGACCGCGAGACCGCGACGGCGCAGGAAACCGAGGACCGCGCGCACGAAGACGTTCCGCACGCGCCGGCACAACGCGCGCTCGAACGCGATCCGGTACCGCAGAGGGATCGGGACCGAGAGCACCCACTGCCGGAACGGCACGCGGGGAAGCACGCGATCGACGAGGTGCGCTGCCGTCGAAGCCATCCGCCGCCCGCCACAGGACGGACAGAAGCCGCGGCCCTTGCAGCTGAACGCCACCAGGGCGTCCCCGCCGCAATCGTCGCAATGCACGCGCACGAAGCCGTGTTCGAGCAGTCCGCACCGTAGGTAGGCGCGCAGCTCACGCTCGACGAAGTGCGGCAGACCACGGCCGTCGGCGCATTCACCAGCGCGCGCGAGGAACTGATCGAGGTGCTCGGAGACGATGCGGTGGAGTACGGAGCGTTCTGGCTCGCGGCGCCGGTACTCGCCCCGAGTCGCCGCCGCCGCGACCGTCGTGCCTGGCTCCATCCGAGAGAGATGGTCGATCGCCGCGTTCTGCGGTGACGTCGCGCACGCGACCCTTCACGCGGTGGTCTACGCGAGTCGTCGGCGCGGCTCCGACCCGGCTGAGGAGTCGAGCTTCCATGGAGATGGCGCCGCCAACGAGGCGGTGACGGTCACCCGGTTCGTGCGGATCACGACGACGACGGCCGATGGCAAGGCCGGGTCCGCAAAGACGCTGTCGCGCGCGAGGTACTTCGTGGTCGCGGGCGTCGAACTCAACTCGAACTGGCATTTCGGCGACCGCGGCGATCCGAACGACGAGTACCCGGCCGCTGGCACGCCGGAGCTGAGTGAGACGTCGGCGCCCGAGCGAGCAGCGCCCACGCCACCACCAGCGCCGCCTCACCGTGTCCGGCCGCGCGACGCCGGTCCGTAGTAGCTCCTGGACGACGTGCTGCGCGAGGACGACATGCACGCGACGACCTGCGTGCGATGCAAGGGGACGGCACGGCCTCGACCTCAGTGCTCTCCGATCGGGCAATCGCGACGCGCGAGAGCGGTGGCCCCTCGACCGGGTTCTCCACCTGCTCGCCCGCCGTCAACCAACGACCGATGTCGCCTTTCCGTATCGACCGCTGGAGACCGCCGCGGCCCCGTTTCCGTTAACCACCTGTTAACCGCTCTCCCGCTCTCCGTTTTCGATCGGAGAGTTTCTGAGCATTCGGGCCGCTTCGTTCGCCTCGACGCGCGGGCTGCCCGATCGTGCGACGCGAACTGAGAGCGACTTGCCCTCCGGGGACGCGGGCGCTCGCGTCAACCACGGCGCGCGCCGAGCGGCGCTGCCGCAGCGCACATTGGCTCCCCGAGTAGGACTCGAACCTACAACCCTCCGGTTAACAGCCGGATGCTCTACCATTGAGCTATCAGGGAGCTGCGAAAGAGGCGCGGAATCCTAGGCCGTATCGGCCGGAAATCAACCTTCGCTCAAGCGCGGCGACGCGGGCGCGCGGCCGGGCTTCGGGGTGGCGCGCTTGCGGCCGCGGCGGCGCGGGCCTACGGTTCGTGGATGCGCTTCGCCCAGGCTCTGCTGCTGCGGGTCGTCGGTCTCATCGCGCTGCCGGTCACGGCGCGCGCAGCCACTCCGGAAGTGCCGTACGTCCATGACGCGCCGCGCTTCGAGCTGCGGCTCCCATCAAGCGCATGGCAGCGGCGCGACGTCCTGGCCGAAGGCGTGGTCGCCGTCGTGCTGGCGCCGGTCGCCGACCTGACGACGCGCTGCTCGGTGCTGCGCATGGACACGCGCCACCTGCCGGACGGAATCGCCACCCGCGCTCGCCAGCTCGCCGCCGCCGCCGGTGCCGGGTTCCGTGACGACGGGATCCGCGAAGAGCCCCTCGACGGCCGCACGGCGCAGCGCTGGGACTACGCGCTGCACGGCCAGCCGGTGGCGGAGTGGCTGTTCGCCGACGCCGGCAAGTGGGTCCTGTTCCAGCTCGCCGCGCCGACCGAGGCGTGGAACGACCCGATTCGCCGCGCCGAACTCGACGCGATCCGCGCCTCGTTCCGCTGGACCGGCGGGGCCGATCCGGTCCCGGCGCAGGTCAGCGCCACGGCACCGGAGGCGATCCGCGCGCGTCGCGCCGAGGCGCTGGCGGCGGTCGCCACCGACTGCGCGGTCGAGTCGCATCGGATCGAGGTGCGGGTAGAGCCGGCGGCCGGGACGCTGGACGTGCTGGATGAGCTCGAGCTGGTCGCGACGGCGGATGCCGTCGCCAAGGTCGAGCTCTACACCAGCGTCGTCAACGTCGATGAGGTCACCTGCGACGCGCCGCACCGCTGGTCGACCCGCAAGCTCCCGCAGGTCGACGTGCTCGAGCTGCAGTTCGACCCGCCGCTCGCGCGGGGCCGGCGTCTCACGGTCCTGGTGCACGCCGCCGCCGACGACTTCTTCCTCGCGCAGGATCAGCAACTGGTCGCGGAGATCGCGGTCTTCGGTCAGGTGCGGCCGCGCTCGAGCTGGTCGAGTCACGTGGTCTGGTATCCGATCGACGGACGCAACGACGCCGCCGTCGACATCACCTTCGACGTGCCGGCGCCGTACGTCGCCGTGACGGGGGGCGACCTTGTCGTCGAGCGCGAGGAGGGCGGTCGGCGCATCCGCCGCTACGTCGAGGCGTCGCGCCACCCGCGGCTCCTGCCGTTCGGCTTCGCCGTCGGCGAGTACGTGTCGCAGGCGACCCGCAGTCCCGGCGGGCTCGCGCTCGAGGTGTTCGGCTTCGCCGGCGAAGAGCAGCGCATCGCGCAGCGGATCGAGTTCCTGGCCAAGGCGGCCGCGGCGTTCGAACCGGCGTTCGGGCCGCTGCCGTGGGCAGAGGTCCGCTTCTGCCACGTGCAGCCCGAGCGCAAGGAGACCGGCGTCAGCCTGCCGGGCCTCATCCTCGTGTCCGACGCCTACTTCCCCGACCTCGAGGGGATCGATGCCTCGGATGGCGACCTGACGCGGCCGGACGTGCTCGGATTGCTGGTGATCGCCGATGAACTCGCCCACCAGTGGAACATCTACGCCACCGGTTTCCCGAACGAGCTCGGCGAGGGGCTCTCGACCTACTCCAACGCGCTCTTCGTCGAGGCGCTGCACGGCTACGACGCCTACCTCCGCGTCATCGCCGGCTGCCAGGACGGCTGGATCGATGCCGCCGGCGCCATGACCGAGTTCGCCGTGGCCGACCCCGCGATCTACTCGAACGCCCGCTATCGCAGCGTCGTCTTCTGCAAGACGCCGCTGGTGCTGCACGCCCTGCGCGAGCAACTCGGCGACGCGCGCTTCTTCGCCGGTCTCGCCGCCGCGTTCGGCGAGCGCGACCGCGCTGTTGACGGCTTCGAGCGTTTCGCCCGTGGCTTCGCCCGTGGAGCGGGGGCGGACGTCGCCGCCTTCTTCGAGCGCTGGTTCTTCCGCGCCGGCTTTCCGCAACTGCAGGTGACGCAGCGGCCGATGGCGGGCGGCGCCTCGCTGCGGGTGGTGCAGGTGCAGCCGGAGGCGCCGTATGAACTGATCCTGCCGCTCGAGTTCCGCGGCGAGGACGGGCGGACGCACCGCACCTGCGTCCTGGTCAACGAGCGCGAGCAGCGGTTCGACGTCCCGGTCCCGTTCCGTCCGCTCGGCGTGACCGCCGATCCGGACGGCGTCGCACCGGCGCGGATCGACGGCTGATCGCGGCTGCCACGTTGCGCTACCCGGAGGCGCCAGCTCCCCGACCGGGCGGCGCCGCCAATTGACGGTCGTTCGCGGCAGGGATACGGTCACGTCCTCGTGGCCGCACGGCCCCCCGGCGGTCGCCTCGAGGGAGCGAGCATGGAGCTCCGCGCGCTCGGCGGTTCGTGGCTGGTCGCCGCGCTGGCGTCCCTCGCTCTGCCGTTCGGCGACGACTGGAAATCGCAGCGCGCCGAGCTGGTGAAGGCGTGCACCGCCGACCAGGATCGGGCGACCCGCGAGAACGCGATCACGAAGATCGGCGGCCACCCGGGCGTCGACCCGACGCGCGCGCTGCTCACCGCGCTCGACGAGTGCCTCGCCGAACAGGAGTTGCTGCAAGCGCGCTTCGACGAATTGTCGAAGGAGGTGCAGGAGATCCTGGTCGGCAAGCAGGATGTGCGCCTCGCCGCGCCGAAGACCAAGGGGCAGATCGAGGAGCGCAAGAAGCTCGGCGACAAGATGCTCGAGGAGGCCGCGCTCGAGGAGCACCTGCTGGCGACGCTCGGCAAGCGCAACGATGACGAGTCGGTGATGCTGCTCGGCGGGCTGGTCGGGAAGCCGGCAGACTGGCGGACGCGGGCCCGCCTCCTCGACGTCGTCGGCCGGGTCGGGCGCAAGGAGACGGCGAAGGACGTGCACGGGGCGCTGCGCGACAAGGACCCGCGGGTGCGCATCGCGGCGATCGACGCGGCGGTCGCGCTGAAGCAGTCGGAGTCGGCGCCGTTCGTCGCCTCTCTGCTCGGCGACAAGGAGTGGCCGGTGCGGGCCGCCGCAGTCGCCGCCTTGCGCAAGTTCCGCGACCGCACGACCGTGACCGCCGCGATCGACGCGCTGGCGAAGGAGACGGGCCGGCTGCGCGAGGAGCTCGCCGATCTGCTGTCCGAGCTGACCGGCCAGACGTTCGGCGGCGAGGCGCGAGCGTGGGCCGGCTGGTGGGAACAGAACCGGGAGAGCTTCCTCGCCGCCGGGGCCACTGCGGTGGCGGGCGCTCCCGCCGCCGGAACGCCGGGGCCGCCGCCGGCGAACGCCGCCGCCAGGGGGAGCGACGAGTTCTCCTACTACGGGATCAAGACCACCAGCGACAAGGTGGTCTTCGTCCTCGACATCTCCGACAGCATGAACGACGACGCAGGCGAGACCGAGCTGCCGGCCGACGGGATCCCCAAGCGGGTCGGCAACCTGCGGCCGAAGATCCAGGTCGCCCGCGATCAGCTGGCGCAGACCATTGTCGATCTGCCGGGCGGCGCCACCTTCGCCCTGATCACCTACAACAAGTTCGTCAAGGCGTGGCAGGACAAGCTGGTGCCGGCCAACAAGCGCTGGAAGAACGAGGCGCTCTCGTACGTGCTCGGCATCCAGGCGACCGACGCGACCAACATCTTCGACGCGCTCGAGCTGGCGTTGTCGCTCGGGGGGCGCGGGCTCGCCGACAAGTACTACGCCTCGCAGGTCGACACCATTTTTTTCCTGACCGACGGCAAGGCGACCGAGGGGCGGATCCAGGAGCCGGCGAAGATCCTCGACGAGATCCGGCGCATCAACAAGTTCGGCAAGGTGAAGATCCACACCATCGGCGTGGGCTATCTCCATGACCGGCCGTTCCTCGAGCAGTTGGCCAAGGAGAACGGCGGGACCTATGTCAACGTGCAGTGACCTGCGGCAAACCGGAAGTGGGAGTGCAGCGATGAACGCGCGGAAGCACGGGTGGGTGGTGGCGGCGCTGGTCGTGCTGAGCGCCGGCGCCCGAGCGCAGGATTCGAAGCCGGTCGCACCGCCGCCGCCGCCCAAGGACGCGCCGCCGGACGCCGGCGCGCCGCCGCAGGATCCCGGCGCCGACCCGGCCCCTCCGGCACCGCCCGTCGCCACCCCGGACGTGACCGGTTCCGGCGTGAAGTCGCTGGCCGAGAAGACGCCTGAGGAGCGCGCGGAGGAGGAGAAGCTCACCGACCAGCCCGAGACGGAGGTCGTCGGCGCGATCGAACTGGCCAGGGCGCGCGCCGCCGGCGCGGTCGAGGGCGAGTTCCCGGCGCTCGCCGCGGAGCGGCGCAAGCGCGCCGTGCTGAAGCTGGCCGAACTGCCGCACCCGAAGACGCTCGAGGCGCTGCAGAAGCTCCAGTCCGGGCCGTACGACGACGATGTCCGCGCTGCCGCGGCATTCGCGCTCGGCCACATGAAGTTCGCGCGCGAGGCGGCGGCGAAGTTCCTGGTCAGGCGCATCGACAAGGACTGGGACCACCCGGAGGTCCTGATTGGCATCGCCCGCGGCCTCGGCGAGCTGCAGCTGGTGCCCGATCGCGAGGAGATGCACCGCTTCTTCAAGCACCCGAGCGACGAGGTCTACGTCTCGATGATCGTCTGCCTCGCGCAGATCAAGGACGTGCCGTCGCTGCCGCGGCTGCACCAGATCTTCAGCCAGTTCGGCAAGATCTCGACGCAGAGCGTGAGCGTGCGGGTCGACACCGGCACCGCCGGCTCCGGCGACCAGCGCGCGGCGGAGTCGCGTGGCCGCTCGATGCAGCAGAAGGCGCGTCCGGAACGGCGCCAGGGCGCCATCGAGGCGGTGACGCGCGCGGTGAAGGACATCACCGGCATCCACTTCGAGTTCGCCGACAAGTTCCACGAGTGGCTCAAGGCGAACGAGAAGCAGCTCAAGATCAAGGTCGGCAAGTAGGCCGGCGCGGCGCCGGCGCTCCGGGGCCGACCGTCCCTGAAGAACGACCCGGGAACGACGCGGGAGCGGACCGCGCACGACTCAGCCGAGTGAGTCCTTGCCGACCTGACTGCGGCGGGTCTGCTGCTTCCCGCCGCGCGTCTGGTGCATCCACGAGCCGAGCGGAGGCTTCTGTTTCGCCTTCGCGTCCGGCTCGGCGTCCTCCGCCGCCGTCGGCGCTGCCGCCGTCGTCGCCGCAGCGCCCGGCACCGGCTCCTTGGCGTCGTCGGCAGCCGCGCAGCACTTCTTGTACTTGCGTCCCGAGCCGCAGCGGCACGGGTCGTTGCGTCCCGGTTTCATCGATGGCTCCCTGCCGACTGCCGGCTCACTTCCCGATCAGGAAGTGGCAGACGTCGCTTTCGCGCATGACGTAGTCGCGGCCCTCGCTGCGCAGCTTGCCGGCCGCGCGGATCGCCGTCTCGCTGCCGTGGCGTTCGAGATCGTCGACCGAGTACACCTCGGCACGGATGAAGTTCTTCTCGAAGTCGGTGTGGATGACCCCGGCGGCCTTCGGCGCGGTGTCGCCGCGGTGGATCGTCCACGCGCGGATCTCCATCTCGCCGGCGGTGAAGAAGGTCTGCAACCCGAGCAGCGAATAGGCCTGCCGGATGAGGCGATGCAGCCCCGGCTCGGCGAGCCCCATGTCGGCGAGGAACGCCGCCCGGTCGGCCGGATCGAGCGCCATGATCTCGCCCTCGATCCGCCCCGACAGCGCCACCACCTGCGCGCCGGTGGCGGCGGCGTGCCGGCGTACCTGCTCCACCAGCGGCGACTTGCCGTCCAGGTCCTGGTCGCTCACGTTGGCGACGAACAGCACCGGCTTCATCGTGATCAGGAAGAGCGGATCGAGGACCGTGCGCTCCTCCGCGGTCCAAGGCGTGAGGCGCAGCGCCTTGCCGGCGGCCAGCAGCGCCTCGGCGCGCTCGAGCACGCCCTGCGCGAAGACCGCCTCCTTGTCGCCCGAGCGCGCCTTCTTGCCGTTGCGGTCGGCGGCGCGCTTCACCGTGTCGAGGTCGGCCAGCGCCAGCTCGAGGTCGATCACCTCGATGTCGCTCTGCGGCGCGACCGCGCCGGTCACGTGGATCACGTCGCTCTCGGCGAAGCAGCGCACGACGTGGAGGATCGCGTCGCACTCCTTGATGTTGCCGAGGAACTTGTTGCCGAGCCCCTCGCCGGTGCTGGCGCCCTTCACCAGGCCGGCGATGTCGACGACCTTGAGCGTCGCCGGCACCAGCCGGTTGGTCTTGATGTGCCGCTCGATCCGGGCGAGGCGGTCGTCGGGGACGTCGACCACGCCGATGTTCGGCTCGATGGTGCAGAAGGGGTAGTTGGCGCTCTCGGCACCGGCCGCCGTGATCGCGTTGAAGATGGTCGACTTGCCGACGTTGGGCAGTCCGACGATGCCGCAGGCGAGGCCCATGGAGCGACTCGAGAACGAGGGGGGGAAGCCCGGAAGGGGCGGAAGTTCTAGCCGGCTTTGCCGCGCCACCGCAGCCTCGTCCGGGCAGCTTCGGCGGAACGACCGGTTCGCGTGGCTTCACCTCCGCCGCGCGACGGATTATCTTCCGCGATTCGCCCGGCTCGGGGGGAATCGCATGGATCGTCGGCTGGCCGTCTGTTTCGCCTCGCTCGTGGTCGCCACCAGTGCCTCGCCCGCCGTCGCCGGGGAAGCGGCCGCCGCCGCTGCCGCGCCGCCGTTGCGCCTGTTCCTGCGCGGCGGCCCGAAGACGCACGGCCCCGGCGAGCACGACCATCCGCGCTGGGCGGCCGAGTGGAAGAAGCTCCTGACGGCGCGCGGCGCGGAGGTGACCGCCGAGCTGCGCTTGCCGACCGCTGCCGAGCTGGCGCAGACCGACGTGCTGGTGATGTACGCCGCCGAGGGCGGATCGATCCACGGCGAGGAGCGCACCGCGCTCGAAGCGTTCCTCGCGCGGGGCGGTGGCGTCGTGGCGCTCCACGACTCGGTCTGCGGCGACGACCCGCACTGGTGGAAGACGGTCATCGGTGGCGCGTGGGAGCATGGCCATGCCAAGTGGCACACCGACACGATCGACCTCTACTACACCGATCGCGCCCATCCGATCAGCGACGGCTGCGGCAACTTCCGCTTCAAGGACGAGATCTACCACCAGCTCCACTTCGTCGACGGCGTGAAGGTCCTGGCGTCGAGCTTCCACACCGTCTTCGACATCGCGCCGCAAGCGTGGAGCTTCGAGGGCAAGGCGCACCGTGCATTCGTCTCGCTGCAAGGCCATTTCCACGACAGCTTCTCCCACCCGGCGTGGCGCGGTTTCGTGCTGCGCGGCATCGCGTGGGCGGGGCGGCGCGACGTCGACGCGCTGACCGTCGCGGAAGAGCGCGCGAGCCTCGCGTACCCGCCGGGCGGCCCGACCGCCCCCGGCAAGGCGCACGAGCAGCTCGTGCTCCATCCAGAGTTCGACCTCTCGCTGGCGGCGGCCGAGCCGGTCGTCATCAATCCGATCTCGATCGACTGGGATGCGCGCGGTCGCGCGCTCGTCGCGCTGACGCCGGGCTATCCCGAGAAGGAGCAGTTCTCCGGCATCGCCGCCCGCGACGAGATCGTGATCCTCGTCGACTCCGACGGCGACGGCCGCGCCGAGTCGGCGCAGACCTTCTGGAAGGGGCTCGACCTGGTCACGTCGGTGGTGCCCTGGAAGGACGGCGTCATCGTCTCGGCGGCGCCCGAGATCCTCTGGTTGCGCGACACCAACGGCGACGACGTCGGCGACGAGAAGGTCGTCCTCTTCAAGGGCTTCGGCTTCGGCGACACGCACGCCACCATCAGCAACCTGCGCTTCGGCCTCGACGGCTGGATCTACGGCACGCAGGGCTACAGCGGCGGCGCCTCGCGCAACATCCTCGGCATCGACGGCACCGACCACGGCCACATCGGCAACGGCCTGTTCCGCTTCCGGCCGGACGGCAGCGCGATCGAGATGGTGAGCGCCTACGGCAGCAACACCTGGGGTCTCGACTGGACCGACGATGACGAGCTTTTCTTCACCATGGCCAACGGCGCCCATCTGCGTCACGTCGTGCTGCCGGAGGCGGTGCTGCGCGGCGGGCGCGTGGGGGGCGTCGAGAGCTTCGCCGAGGTGCCTGACCACGACCGCGTCTTCCCGCTCTCGCGGGAGACGGTGCCGGCCTATGTGCAGATCGACTTCGTCGGCGGTTTCACCGCCGCGGCCGGCTGCCTGCTCTACACCGGCGGCGCGTGGCCCGACGCCTGGCGCAATGCCCACTTCGTCACCGAACCGACGGTCAACCTCGTCCACCACGATGTCCTCGGCGAGCGCGGCGTGACCTATCGCGGCAGCAAGGCGCGCGACGCGGAGTTCCTCGCCTCGGCCGACGTCTGGTTCCGGCCGATCCACCTGCGCCAGGGGCCCGATGGCGCGGCCTACGTGCTCGACTTCTACAACCAGGCCGTCGTCCACAACGACACGCGCGGACCGCCGCACGGCCCGACCAACGCGGCGAAGCGGCCCGACCGCGATCACCAGTACGGTCGCATCTGGCGCGTCCAGCATCGGGAGGCGCGGCCGGCGGCGCTGCCGCAGCTCGCCGGTGCGGACGGCGCCGCGCTCGTGGCGGCGCTCGACCATCCCAATCGCTGGGTGCGCGCGACCGCGTTGCGCCTCCTGATCGAGCAGGGCGCGAGCGGACGGC
>Ga0194120_10010597_pt1 | contig 11327 bp, 15 predicted proteins | sample TA2MahCa65mmetaG_FD_148642 | JGI IMG/M metagenome (GOLD analysis project Ga0194120, IMG submission 148642) | Freshwater microbial communities from Lake Tanganyika, Tanzania - TA2015019 Mahale Deep Cast 65m | ecosystem: Environmental > Aquatic > Freshwater > Lake | place: Tanzania: Lake... | reverse complement strand
GAGCACGGGTCGCGCGCCGTTTTCCAAATCTTCTTTCATAACCCCTTGCTAAAAAAGTTCTCCTTTCTCGGTTGGTTTAAGTTTCTGCGGACCCAGAGTGGTGTTGGTTTAGCACATCACCCAGCCCAACTTTTCGGCGCTGATCCGGCCGGTTTTCCAACGCCACAAATCCGCCAACAGCGCTCGCGCAAACGCCACAATCGCTTTTTTGCCCAACCGCCGGTGCGCTTTGGACCCAGTCCCCAAAACGTGCTTCCATTTCTTGACCAGCCAATAGTCCGGCTGGCGGCGCATAGGGTCCGACCTCGAGGATTGGTCGCTCGAGAACTGGGGTCACATCTCACAACCTGATTCCGCTGAAAAACCGATCGGCTACTTTTTCGGGCGAGGAGAGGCCGGGGGAGCGTGCAATCGGTGGAGTCGCAAGTCCGAGCGGCCGAGCAGTTGCCATTGGACTTGTTCGCCCCCCTGGATCTCCAAGGCGGCGGCCAGCGGGATGGGGAGGTTGACGTAAAAGCGCGGGGCCTGGCCTTTGGTACGGATGACTTGAACGCGCATGGGATATTCTGAGCCTGCCCAACTTCTCCACTCAGTCCGAACTGTTCTCCACCGCCAGCTTGTCGGCCCAACTCTTTGCCGAAGGCGACCGCTACCGGCTGTTTGCCAAGCTGGTTTACCCGAAGCTGGCGCGGGCGCGACCCGCGCTGGAGAAGTGCTATTGCGCGGATAATGGGCGCACGGCCCTTGAACCGGTGCTGAGGCTGGGGGTTAGTCTGCTGCAGGATTTGGACGGAGTGCCCGATCGGCAGGCGGTGGAACTGTTGCGCTATCATGCGGGGTGGAACTTCGCGTTGAACCGGCAGTTGGGCGATCCGGGCTTTCATCCGAGGAGTTTGGTCAACTTCCGCCATCGGTTGAATGAGCACCAACAAAGCGGGCTGGCTTTGCAGACCGTTTTAGATGCGTTGGTCATTGCCACGACTGCCTGCTGCGTGGAACGTGTCTGGGCAAGGATCAAAAGCATCGGACGATTGTGGTTGGGGAGCATCACACTCCGTTGCAAGCTCGGCGCAAAGAGCAGCGGAGCGAGGCTTTCCAGCAACGGATGAAACATCGCAACGGGATTGAAGGGACGCAGAGTGAGTTAGTGCGCGGACAAGGCATGCGCCGGGCGCGCTACCGGGGTTTGCCCAAGGTGAGACTGCAAAACTATTTTATTGCAGCAGCCTGCAACGTGAAGCGATGGATTCGGGGGGAAGCCTGGAAGCTGGCGCAAGCGGTGTCGGTCGAGGCTGCCGCAACTGGGGCGGCGGCGGTCCAATGAAGTGAAAAAGGGGGCGGATCGGCCCCGCTTTCTTTTGTGGCGGGCTGGCCGAGACGGTTCTGGCGCGACCGAGTCAGGATACCTGCAGTGCTCTGGACATTTCGGGTCGTATTATTTCCCCTGCGTGCTGCCGGGACGGGCGCCGGCGGGGCTCCACGGAGCCGAAAGACTCCTGCTGAAAAACCTATCGGTTCTATGCAGAATCCAATTGTGAGATGTGACCCCGATTCACCTGGTGTTCTTTGCTAGTCTGCGGATCAAAAAGGGAGCCAAAGGGGATGTCGGGGGAACTGTCGTCGTGCGACAAGAAGGATGCCGAGAAAAGTCACTGACGAGATTCTCGGAATCCTGAAAATCTGAACCCGGCGGAATCAAGCCGACAATTCAGACCACCTTCCGAAATTGCTGCGATAAAGTCGGTGCGCTGGAAGAGCCATTCCATTGTGGCACTGACAAAATGCGCCCAACATGCCCGATCACAAAGCGCTCATCAAAATCTCTCTCATTTCATCAGCCGTGAGCTGAATCGGATTGCTCCGCATACTGCTCGCTTTGCCTGCTTTGTCCACAAGCTCAGGAATATGAGCCTTCGCCACGCCATAATCGCCCAGTGATGCAGTTTGCAGGGCAGAGCACAACTCCCGCAGCCAGCGGACCCCATCCTCAGCGCTGGCCTGCGGGCGTCCCGTGAGGATGCGGGCCATCTCTTGGTATCGCCGCAGCGCTTGAGCGTGAGGCTGACGCTCGCGCAAGGCACGAATGTTGATCTCAGTAGCATGAGGAAGCAGGGCGGCGCAGACGGCCCCGTGTGGCGCGTGAAACATCCCGCCGAGCGGAGCCGCAAATCCATGCACGGCTCCCAGCCCGGCATTTGCCAAAGCTAATCCGCCGAACAGGCTCGCAAGCGCCATATCTTCGCGCGCTTCCTGGTCATCTCCATTTTCGCAGGCACGCCGCAACGAGACGGCCGTTCGCCGCATCCCTTCGATACAAACTGGATCGGTCATTGGATTGGCTCGATTGGAAACATACGGTTCGATGACTTGCGTAAGAGCATCTAACCCCGTGCTCGCGGTCAAGGCCGCCGGCAAATTGCAGGTCAGTTCGGGATCAACCAGCGCCACCTTTGCCAGCATCAACGAACTGCGCAGACTGACCTTCACATGATGCCGCGTAGAGGCCAGCACGGCGTTGCGCGTAACCTCAGCTCCCGTGCCTGCTGTCGTTGGCACGGCCACAAAGGGCGCCGGAGAACGCACGAGCGGTTTGCCTTGCCCAATGACTTCCAGGTAGTCCAGCAACTCACCTTCGTTGGTCAAGCACGCCGCGATCGCTTTCCCAGCATCGATAACACTCCCGCCACCTACACTCAGGACAAGATCGCAACCTTGCTCCTTGGCGAGACCGGCGCCTGCCGCAATCAGGTCAACAGTCGGTTCACTACCGACTTGAAACGGAATCAAATTTAGAACTTGCGATGCCAAACTGGCCCGGATCCGTTCGACGCGCTCGGCCGAACGTCCCGTAACAAACAGGACACGGCGCCCCAGAGCTTTAGCGATCGATCCGAGTTGCGCGACCGCACCGGGGCCAAAAATAATTCGTCCAGCCGTGGCAAATTCAAATTGCATCCTTTTCGCTTTCCCGAGCAGTTGACAGTTCGCGGAACAGAACAAGAACGTCCCCGCTGCGCTCTACGGCGCTGAAACCTACCAATCCGAATCGTCCGGGAACACGTTGAAAAACTTCACGCTGCTTCGCGGCTCCGCCATCATTGGCGCTACCGTGTCGCGCCAAACTGTGTAATGCGCGGTTTCTTTATGTTGGGCAGGGGCATCCTCGTTGCGATAGACCTCGGTTAGTAAAAATCGCGCCGGATCATCGTGGCGCTGCAACACATCGAATCGAGCGATGCCAGGCTCTTGAACGCTGGCGCGCGCATTTTCCATCGATGCCTTGCGAAAGGCATCGATACAGTCGGGCTTCACGGTCACATGAACGTGGACAACTAGCATGGTGTTCCTGTTCTGTTGTTTCGCAGGATGGTGAGCAAGGCTGGGAATTAAGCAAGCCTGGCCAAAACAAAATGAGAAGGCGGCCGCCTTTCAGCCGCCGCCTTCGCGTGACACAGATCGAATCGCCGCGGTCAACGACGATGAATCAGCAGGCCGATGACCAGTCCAATCCCCGCAGCCATCCCGATGAGAAACACTGCGAGAGGCACGAAGCCGTTATCAATCGCTTCATCCCGCAATGCAGAAAGCGGAGACGAGCATGGATCCCGTCTTGCGTCAGTTTCGCGATTACGTGCTGTATCTGAAACACAGCTTGAATGCTCAAGCGGCAGGCGCGCTGAAGAAAAAGGCCTTGGACATCGAACGCGAGATCGAACAGTTAATTCGCGACATGAACGTTTCCATTGCCGCCGCGGACGACTTCGTCAAGGTCTTGCAAGGTTGGCAATAAATCGGTGACCTTCCACGATCTCGTAACGCAGAGTTCCACTCTGCTGTATGGCGGATTTTCAATCCGCAGAGCGTCCGTTAAACCGGAAGCGTTGGACAAGGCAAGCTGGCGCCGACTGCAACGGCTGCAAGTCGGCGATACGGCAGAGTGAAACTCTGCGTTACAACCGCCAGAATGTGCGGCTGCTTTCATTCGACATCCATCTTGACAGCTCCCCAAAACCGGAGACCCTAGGCTGCGGGTTCGCTAATCAAGATCAAAGATCAGTGTGTATGAAAGTCTCCATTTCGACCTCGGTTCATAATTTACATCCAGACCTAGGCCTCAAGAAAGCGTTCACGCTCATCGAGCTTTTGGTTGTCATCGCCATCATTGCGATTTTGGCCGGAATGCTTCTCCCAGCGCTGAGCAAATCCAAATACCAAGGCAGCCGATCCGTTTGCATCAGCAACATCAGACAACAACATCTCAGCCAAATGATGTACGCTGATGACAATAAAGGCCGCTTTCCAAAGCACGATGATCCCAGCCCAGATTATCATCGTTCGCCCGCGACAGGCGCTCAAAGCATCGTGAACGCGATGCAGGGATCGTACGTGCCCAACTCATGGATACTTATCTGCCCCATCACGAGCAAATCGTTCGGCAAGCTCTGGCCGATGTATCGATCCCCCTCCGCTCGTGATCCCGGCTACGGCGGCTGGGATACCAAAGAGCCTCACGTGTACACTCCCTACATGTGGCTTGCGAATTATCCGGGGATGAGGTTTGTCTCGCTCAGTGGAAGCACTGATCCGAATGCCCTAGACAAAGAACCCGCCTGGCCGAACACGGCCGAGGAATGCGACAGTTCTCGCGCCTTCATTACGCATCGAATCAGCGATACGCCAGGGACAGCGTTGTGGGATGTTGGGCATTTGGGAAGACACGGCGCGGGAACCCAGAGCAAACCTTTATGGGCCTTCTCCATCACACCGGATCAACCGGTCGGCCACGCTGACGGAAGCGTCAAGATACGCCCGAAATCTCAAATTAAGAAACGGGCTGTAGGAGCTGCCGGTGGCAACACCTCGTACTACTATTGAGCCCAGTCACAGTCAGATCGTTATTCACCAACCAAATGCTCAAGGTCTTCGCGCGAAACGGTGAACACGTCCATATCGGGCTTCACTGCGCCAAGACTCACCAAGCATTCTGTGAACAGTTCGCGCGTCCTCAGCTCCAATTCCTGCGCCCCCAAGCTCGTCATGCACTTCAGAATATGCTGGCCCTTTCGGACATGCGTCCGTTCATCCGAACGAATGAAGTCCGCGATGTGCACCAGCAATGCATCATCGCGCTGCCGCGCGGTGTCGATCAATCCGTTGATCGTCTTCAGCACGCCGACCTCTCCGAACAAATTGATTTCGGCCATCGCAAACGCAGGTTCCATCGGCCCGCGGCAGGTCGATCCGGTTAATCGGTTCCGCAGTTCAAATGGATCGTAGCCTGCCGCAAGCAATGCGCGATGGCCAATCTCCGTGTGTCGCGCCTCGTCCCAAGTAATCCGCGCCAAGTCGTACTCAGCCTGAAAATCCTTAAAGCGAATGTCCCAAATGAATGTTCCGAATGCTTCAATCGCGTCCACCTCATCGCGCTGCGTGCGGATAAAGCGAAGTCGAAGCCCTTCGTATGAGTCCGCCGGAAATCGCGCCTCGCCATCGGCGCGATCGTAATCGCCGGTATGCTTAAACGTGTCGAACCGCGCGTCGCGCAACGGCGCCGTCCCGCGCTCGAACGGTTTCTCGGCGATTCGCATCGGACTGGGCTCAGCGTTCCGTGCCTCAACGCCTGTCACTCCACCGATGCTGCCTAACACGCGTTGCAAATGCCAACGCCACGACGCCAGCCGGCTTTCGTCAATCCCACCCGCGACATAGGCGGCGATGGCCGCTTCGGCCCATGCCAGCATCGGTTCGTAATCAACCAGAATTCGCCTGAGCACCCGGAGCGTCGGCGCATCCGCAACCGGATCCGTTTGGTCGACATGATGGCGATAGGCTGTTTCAAGAGATCGGCCAACGACCTGATGGATCCCGACAAGCAATTCGGGCGCGTCAGCCGCGCTCAACATTTCGTCAATGAACCGATCAATCTCAGCGTCGCGAAACTGGTCAATTTCTTTTGGACGCATTTCCTGCTCGCTCAGCCTTTCTCTCAATTGCCGCGCGGCGTCCGCATGAAAAAACAGGTGGCGTCCAGTTTCGAGCTTAACCTCGAATTCGCGGATCGAAAGTGTCCAAGCCCCGAGGGCCTGCATCAAGCGGCGTTCAAAATAAAAATATCTCAGCAGCCGCCGCGCATTCTCCGCCACCGAGAATCTGCCGCTCAACTGCCGCGCATCACGCGGAAAACGGTAAGGATAAGCTTTCCGCCGCTCTTGCGCAGCGGCACGGTCTTCCGGTCGCGACACGGCTGGAATTTCAGCTTGAAGGTTATTTTGCTCAGGGCTCGCACTCATATAATTCCTCATTCGCTTGGATGTACTGTTATCACGAGTGGCAAGCACGACGCAACACACGCGACACCAACAAAGCACTTGACGGGATAATAGAATCCCTTAGGCTGGATTCCGAACTAACCCCTAAAGGAGGTTTGACCTATGACAAAAACAAAGCCCGCTCATGAAGTCCGCTTCGGCGCCATCAAAGCCACGATTTGGGAGAATTCCGTTGGCGAAGGCACCAAATTCAATGTTACGTTCTCTCGCATCTACAAGGACGGCGAGGAATGGAGATCATCCGAGAGTTTCGGTCGCGATGACTTATTGCTCGTCGCCAAAGTTGCGGACGAGGCGCACTCATGGATTCATGAGCAACGCCCGGTGAAGGAAACGCCCGCGCCGCCGCAGCGATTTAACAACTCGCCAGCGAACGCTTAACCAAGAAGACAGGCCACTGCCGCAAGACCGGAAGAACGAAGCTGACGTGGAGGACTGGCGGGCTACCGTCAGCGTCGGCCGTTCGGGCGTTGCTGCGATTCGCTTGGCCCTGGGTGTGTCGCATTAAGCTTCGCCAGGGACTCTCTTAAGGAGGCGATTCTTTCTTGGGCGGCCATGTATTCGGGATGCCTGGCCCGGTATCGCTTTTTCAGTTCAGCGAAGCGAGCCTCTTCCAGCGCCAACGCTTCGTTGAGCCGGAAGGCCTCCGGCTGCATCCGATTCGCCATCTCCGTCATCCTGCGCAAGGACTCTTTCAGGGAGATGATCTTTTCCTCGGTGGCGATGTATTCGGGATGCTTCCGAAGGGAGCGCTTCTTGAGATCTGACAGTCGCGCTTCTTGCAGCGCCAGTTCTTGCTCTAACTTTCGCACGGACGCATTGGCTCCAAATTGTGTTTGCGGATCAATCGATGCAGCGGCGTCTTTCAAGGCCTTGGTTGCGTCGGCGGTTTCCGTTCCATTTTCTAATTTGACGCCCTTCGAGCCAAGCGGATGGACGCCAACATAACTGGAGTACTCGAATCCAAATTGATTTGCGAATGTCGCGGCGGCCGTTTGCGCTTCGTTAGCTTGAGCCAGCGTTAATTGGTCCGATTCGACGGCAACCTCCAGAACGGTTGCAGCGCGGTTCGGAATCTTATCGAGCAGGGCGGGCAGTTCTTTCAAGTTGTCGGCGTTCCTTCGAACGTCAAAGAATTCCGGCCAACAAAAATCCGAACGAAGCGCCGTTTGCTATTCTCATGCTGCGCGGCTTGGAGCAATTCGAACGCCCCTTTGGCCTGCTGATACTCCCGTTCGCTGACGAGCTTTTGTTCATATAATTTGCCGACACGTTCGAACTCTTCTTTTGCTTGCAAGAGCTGCAAGCGTGAGACGGCGGATTGGTCCGCAGCCAGCTCGGCTTTAAGCAACTCGATTCTGTCCTTCGCTTTCTTCACTTCGTACGCACTGACCAGGTTCTGAGATTGAAGGGCGGAGATTCGATTGAGTTTCTGCACCGCAAATTCCAGCGTAATGCGCGCTGTTTCAGCGGGATCGCCCTTAAGCCTGGCCTTCAGCAAATCAAGCTTGAACTTGGCCTCCTGAAAGGCTGCTTCGCCAATGAGCTTTTCTTTGTAGTGCGACGAAGCCCGCCGAAATGCCTCTTTGGCCTGGCATAACTCCACAGCGGCAATCGATGGGTCAGGGCTTTGGTTTTTGCCAACTGCTTCGCTTGTATCGTTTACGCCCACCGTCCCGCCAACCGGCAAAACCACTGTTCCACAAACCACGCTGGCGCAGCAGAGCCGCTCCCAAAATGGCTCTGCACTGAACAATTTGGAGAAGCTGTTAACGCAAGATGAAAGAGTCATTGTTTTCGTCCTTTCTCTTTGTGTTTGGGGCGGATATTACGCGACACGCGACAGGCTCAAGCAGCCCCCCTACAAATGGCGAATGCGGCTCTTGTACTTCTGGAGCAACTTTTCGTTATGATCGTCCCCGCAGCTGTTGCTGCTAATGTAGATTTCGGGCTGGAAGCCGCGGGCGACCGCATTCTCAATCGCCTGGACGATAATGACGTTGATTATCATTGCTCCGGTGATGGTCGAGGTCGGGCCTACTTTGTCGGGCATACCGGGCAAATCGAGGCAAGCGTCGCCAGGCACGCCGCAATTATCGATGGTTAGATCGGCAACGTCGGCGAGATTTTTTCCGGAGCGATGGCGGGATGGCCATTGTCTGCTATGAGCGAGATTGGTCACAGCGATGACTTTCAATCCACGCTGCTGCGCTTCCAAAACCATCTCCACGGGCACGGCGTTTCGCCCTGAATTCGAGGCGACGATCATAACATCTCCAGCTTCGACAGGATAAAGGCTCAGGAATTGCGCGGCGTAGCCTTCCTTGCGTTCTTGCCACGTCGCTTCAATGGCATTCTCGTGCAGCATTAACTTTGAATCGAGCATCGGAACACCACGCGCCAAACTGCCGGCCCGGAAGAAAATCTCTTCCGCCAGAAGATGGGAGTGGCCAGTGCCGAATGCGTAAAGCCAATGATCGTTGGCCAATGCGGCGCCCACCCAGTCGGCCGCTTGTTCCAGTTTGTTCCACTGCGTTGAACGCAGTTGTTCCAACTGGCTCAAGGCGGCTTCATAAAAGCGTGTCATCGCGTTCTTCATAATTTCTTTGCCAAATAGAGGTTTTGCTCGGGGCCCGAGCCGACGCGCGTCAGTTCGTGAAAGCCAAGCTTCTTATAAAATCGTTCTGCGCGCGCATTGCTGGCGGCCATGGCCAGATGCACGCCGATTGACTTGTCCCGTTTAAGTTGTGCCAACAACGTCTCCATCATCCGGCAGCCGTTCCCCTGCCCCTGCGCTCGCGGCAACAAGTCCAAGTGCAGGTGCGACGGATAGCCGCGAAAGCTCTCGGGCAAATAAACTTCGGGATGATAGCATTGGTGATAGATTTTCTCCGTCGGAGTCCAGCATATTGGATCACCGCTGGGAACCGGATAACCGTTGCGAACCCGGGGCAGCCAATCCCCGACGTACTTCTGGTAAAACTGCGCCGAGTCCAGCGCCCCCAACGCGTACCCACAAACGCCCTCGCTGTCCTCCAACACAAAGGCACGTTGAGGTTCGAGGTTAATGTACGGTCCGACGAAGATGTGTCCCAAGGCCATTGGATCTGAGTAAAGATGGGTGGCATCTTGCCCAGCGTCACTTGTCTTAAGGCAGACATTGTACACGGCAGCCTCGTCCCCTGGCTGATACGGACGGATGCGGTAAGCGCACTCAGACATTTGAAAGAACATAGTAGGATAGCGCGTCTCGCCTGTCCCGATGAGACCCAACTTTTGTCCGCATTGGGACCATGAACCTGGTGCATAAGGCCCCTCTCCCTAACCCTCTCCTCATCGGATTGGGCGAGGGAAAGTTTTTGCGTAATCCAATCGCTTCAAACTTATCTAAGGCAGACGCGCCCGGCTCTTTTCCCTCGCCCCATCCGATGGGGAGAGGGGCTGCTTTTTGCCTTCGCCAGCCACAGTTCACAAGCAGGTTCATGGGGAGTTCTAACGTCATACACACAGGTTGACGGGATGGTGCTAAAACTTGCCTCACTTTGTCTATGCGGGCGGAAATGCCTCGTTGTTGCCCGCAGGTCACGCATGGTCCAAACCCCAAACAAAGAGTCGATTGCGGACGTCCTCAGGAAAAGCTCCTTCGCCCGGCACGAACACCATTTCGTGGTTTATGCCCTTTGAACTGGGCAACGGACTCAGGGGCAAATCAAGACTCCGAACCCAGTCTTTCAAATCGGGACGCGTGTGAAAGATGAGCATTGGCACGTTCGTATCAGGCGTCCAAGTCTGGGCGATGCGCCGCAACAAGCTCACGATTCCGGGAAGTTCTCCGCCATATTCGGTGATCCCTTGTTTGTTGACGGCTTGGGCATGACAAACATAAGCAACGACACGCCCATCTCGACTCGCTACCCAAACAGATACTTTGGGAAGCGAAAACAACTGCTCAGCTTCGGACCGATTACGCGACAGACGAATTGGGTTCCGATCATAAAGTTCGAGCACCGCGTCGAGGTGCCTATGAACATCGAATGGCACGCACTCATAAGGGCCGGCCGAAATGCGGCCGCCAATCGTCCTGGTCAACTCGGTCATTGCGCCGCGCGGCGTAACGAGCTGCCAACCCAGCTTGAGATAGAAGCCGGGCACGGTGGTCCAAAGGATTGCGCAGTCGTACGATTGAAGCTGCTGCTGCAAACTTCCCATAAGGGTCGTTGCATAACCACGATGCCGAAACTTTGGATCTGTGGCCACGGAAGCGACGATCGCCACCTTGAATCTCCGGCCATCGCACACCAGCTCGCGCGGCCAGAGCGCCGCGTGGCTGACCGCACGACCTTCCTCGACGATCAAACGATTGTTGCGGAGATTTTCAGGACGAAAGATCAGCGGAAAATCGGTTAACTGGCTTTGGTCGAAGACACCTCTCGAACGTCGAAAGACATCGTCCAACAAGTCGCCCACCAGGGGTAAATCTTCGATGCAAACGGGGCGAACGTTTGCGGGCGTGGCGATATGCGATGTCGCGGTTGCGTTCATGGTTAGCGGCTCTCGATTGGTGACACAAAGCAATCGACGCCACTTTCGGAACTTTTTCAGGGCTTTCCAAGACATTCAAGCGCCGTCTCAATGGACAGGTCACTCGGATAATTAGCGAGCATAGGCAGAGTGCGATCAAACTGCCGATCAGGGACCGCAGCGGTCGCAACGGCTTCCATCAAACTGCGCATTTCCTGCACCTTGGCAGTTCATCGAACCCGCACCGCCTCTTCCACTTTAGCCCATTCCGATGGCAATTGCGGTGCGCGCAACTTCACGCAGGCTTTCTTGGTCAATTCCCGAACCCAAATCTGTTTTGGTGCGTCGTTCTTCTCGTAAGAATCATCGGCCTGGCGCTTCCAGCCAGCCGTTTTGCCCAGGTGCGACCAGCCGCTGACCTTGCAAGCAGTGCCTTGGTAGTGGCGAGGATCCACCAACCTCTCCACCATGGCGATA
>Ga0194120_10010596_pt1 | contig 11328 bp, 8 predicted proteins | sample TA2MahCa65mmetaG_FD_148642 | JGI IMG/M metagenome (GOLD analysis project Ga0194120, IMG submission 148642) | Freshwater microbial communities from Lake Tanganyika, Tanzania - TA2015019 Mahale Deep Cast 65m | ecosystem: Environmental > Aquatic > Freshwater > Lake | place: Tanzania: Lake... | reverse complement strand
GCCTGCACGATCGGTGCGGCGCTCCCATTTGCCAAGCGCTGGCTCGTAGCTGAAAAGGTTTTTGTCGAGGCGAAGATAACCTTTGCCTGCTTCGCTTTTGGGTTTTGTAAAAATAAGCATCCATTTATCGTCGGCATCTCGGCGAAAAACAGTTGCCTCGAAAGCTTGAGTGACCTTGCCCTTCTCTGACTGTTCAATAAATACAACTGATTTGTAATCGCCAGAGTTGCGTTGACGTTCATCAAGTTCAACAACGAGTTTTTTGAGGTCGGTATCATTCAGAGCAAGCGCTTGTGCAGAGCTTAGAAGCGAAGCTGCCGCGAGCACGAGACAGTTTGTGAAGAGAGACGTTTTCATGGATATCTCCTTATTTGCCTTGATTCAAAGCTTGTACAGGTGGCATCTGGCTGGCCTTCAGTGAGGGATAGAAAGCTGCCAGGGCTGTGAGCGCAGGCAGGAAGAGAAGCGCACCTACCAAATGCACAGGTTGGAGCGAGAGTTTCACAACATCGGTCATCAGAAAAACGCGCAGCCCAGAATTGTTGATGGGGATCTGAGCTGTGTTGAGCGCAGAAATCAGAACCAAGCCGAGTACGCAACCTGCAAGCGCACCAAAGAGTCCAAGCAGCGCAGCTTCGATCATAAAGAGTGTGCGCACCTGAGCCTTTTGCATGCCGATGGCACGCAGCGTACCAATTTCCTTGGTACGCTCGCGCACTGTCATCCACATGCTATTGGCGATACCCGTTGCAATGATGAGTCCTAAAATAATGACAAGAAAAACTGAAAGCCCATTCAAACTGGTGACAATCCAGTTAATGAACGAAACCTCGTCATCCCAGGTTGTGAGGTCGAGCCGAAGTCCACGCCAGTCCTGACCAACAATCTTCTGGAATTTAATAAAGAAGGGTCTGGGGTCGTGCTCAAGCAGTGTATAGCCTGCCTTGCGAAAAACATTTTCGAGCTGCAGCCTGACTTCGTTGGCGCGGCGAATGTCTTTTAAATAAACCCACACCGCTCCGGTGGTGTCAGAACCACGCCTGTCCAAATCCAGTACGGTTTGACGTGGCACAAAGACGCTGAAGTTGCTCAGAAAGCCCATGTCACGCGCAATGGCTGCGACCGTCAAATCAACCGAGTTTGCCTGCCCACCGTTCGCTTCGGTAATGAAAGTGAGAGTGTCACCCACATCGACGCCGAGTTTCTTCGCCTGGCCTGCAAAAATGAGAATTGTATTACGGGCGCCGAAGTTTTCAATTTTGCCGAGAACCTTGTTGGCACCGTCTTTCTTGTACTCCGACTGCTCTGCGAGTTTGACCTCTTTGAGGAAAGCCGATTCCTCAAGAATAAGGCCGTTGAGCCCCGTGTTGAAAGAACCGCCTGAGCCAATTAGACGTCCCCAGCCGCGCGCACGGTCGGTAACAAGCGCCAAGCCTGAAATATTTTCTTGAACCAGAGAGCGGATCTTTTCGCGGTCGGTAATGAGCGGAGTGGCAGAATTTGCGCGCTGTTTGTAAAAACCGGCAACATTCACATGCCCAGTTGAGGTGAGTGTAGAGGCCTCAATCAGACGGTCCGATACGCCTTTGCTTATGCTCAGCAGCAGTAAAAGTAGGAGCGACACGAAGGCAATGGCTGAGCCGAGCAACAACGTGCGTCGCCGGGCTTGAATAAGATTACGCAAAGCAACCAGGAAAAAAGTCCACATGAAATTCACTCCCTATCCTGCATGGCCGCAGCAGGTGCAATGCGGCTGGCCATGAAGGCCGGATACAATGTGAAGATAAGCGCGAGCAGTGCGACAACGCACGGTGCTGCGAGCGCGACGGTTGGAGACAGGCTGGGATAGAGACGCGGTCCACCGAAAAGGAAACTGACAAAGTCAGACGGCGAGGCAATACCTCGAACTCCAAGGAAGGCAACGAGTATTCCAGCCAGAAGTGAACCGAGAAAAGTAGCAAGAACCGCGATGGTCAGGGTTTCTACAAAGAACATCCGCAAAATAAAGTTACGTTGCGCACCGATAGCCCGCAGTGTGCCAATCTCGCGTGTGCGTTCGAGCGTGGTCATCATGATGGCGTTGTTGATGATTGCCATTGCGACGATGAGAATGATGCCAACGGCGATAAGCAACACCGCGCGAATCACCGTAACCAGCTGACCGAGAGTTCCCGACGCTTGCTTCCAATCTACAACCTTGAGTTGCATGTTAGCGGCGCTGAGGCGCTGTTCCAGTTCAGCGCGGGTGGTTGCGAGTAGACGTGGATTCTTTAACAAAATTGAAGCATTGATAACCATTCCGGTGTTAAGGTCTTTGGGATTGTAGCTGCCCGTCTGTAGGCGTTTGAATTCAAGCACGCGGGTGGCTGTTGAACTTGAGTCTTGAGATGTGCTGTCTGCAGAGCGAGTTTCAAGAGCGGTTTCAGAACCAAAAAGCGCATCTTCAAGCGATGCTCCCTCGACAGGTTTGAGGTCGACTTCTTTGCGGAGTTCTTCGAGCTCTTTCTGACCTTCGCTGCTCATCCGTCCGTAAAGCTCACGGTAACTAACCATGTCAACAAAATTGAAAACACCGGCGAGATCGGAGCTTTCAAGGCCAGAAAACTGGTAGGTTCCATAGATTTTGAGGGGAACCGTTTTGAGGAATCCGCTGCGCGTGTACGAGCGCAGATTGATGGTGTCGCCGACTTTGAAGGGGTAGAGGCGGATTTTGGATGCAATGATTTTGTAAAAGAAATCATAGCGCATGCTGAAGTTTGAGTCGTCAACGGTCAAGAAGTTCTTCATAAGAGCTTCGATGTCGTTCTCGTCAGTTTTGAGGAATTCTTTGAGGCTCGAGCTGACCTCTTTGCGCTGCTCACCGTTCAAGTAAACGAGTGTCTCAAGATATTGCTTGGGAAGGTCGGAGGCGATTGTTCGAAGTGCAACATCGTCAGATATTTTCTTGCGCTGCTCAACTGTACCTTTGCGAAGGTTGTCGAACCCCCGAGCAACAATGTTTTTGATCTGCGTTTCGTAGATTCTCTGACTGAGCAAAATCCCGCGTTCGCCTGGTGGAATATTTTCGCCTGAAACAATTTTGAACTTACGGAAGACCTGGGTGAATTGTTCGGGGTTCGTTCCCATGTAGCGGAGATACAGAGGTTCCTTCTCGCCCGAGAGAGGTGCGATTTTGGATTCAAGAAAAAGCAGCACGCTCTCGGGATCGGTTGGCAATTTGCTCCAGAAATTTTCCGAGAGAGCTTCTTCAACATCGGCAATCTGCTTCTTGATGTCTTCGGGAATACTTGAAATCTTCAACTCGTTTTCGAGGTCGGCACGCACTGTTTTGAGGTTGGTTTTGATAGTCTCAACCATTGCTAAAGTGTCACTTTCAGCACCTGCCTTAACCGTCGCCCTGAAGCGTTCAAAGAGGTCGTCCAAGAGGTTGCCTCGACCAAGGAATGCGTTTTCGAATCCGAGCGGAACAACATCTGCAACGTTGGGATGATTCAGGAGTTCAGCTTTTACATCTTCAAATTTTTCGATTTCACCGAGATCGTCGCGGCCAAAGAATCCGCTCCCAAACAGCGCCAATTCGTCGCGTGCGTTGGATGAGTATACCTGGAGGTGGCCAGCTACACTGCCAATGATACTCTGTGACATGGTGTTTTCGATGCTGCCAAGCAGAGACAATCCGAAAACAACGAGGAAGCTGCCGACAAGGAGGATGCCACCAACCACGAGAGTTTTGACCTTGTGCAGAGCTAAATTTCTAATAGCAACCAGCAGGAGAACCTTGAGTTCTTCAATCATGTCTCACTTCCTCACGTCTTCTATGACCCGGCCATCCTGCAGGCGCACAATACGGCGTGCATGCTCGATCACCTTGGGGTCGTGAGATGAGAAAATGAAGGTTGTTTTCTGCTTGCTATTTAGGGTGCGCATCAATTCGATGATGTTTTTCCCGGTTTCAGAGTCTAGATTTGCAGTGGGTTCGTCGGCGAGAACGATTTTGGGTTGAGTGACAAGCGCTCTCGCAATCGCAACACGCTGACGTTGTCCGCCTGACAACTCGTGTGAGCGGTTCTTTGCTTTGTTGGTCAGTCCCACCTGTTCGAGAAGCTCGCTGATACGCTTGCTGCGTTCGCCTGCGCTCAAGCCACCCTGCAACAGGAGTGGAAGTTCGACGTTCTGATAAACCGAGAGCACCGGTACAAGGTTGAAGCTCTGGAAAATAAAACCAAGAGTATTGAGGCGCAGCGTGGTTTGTTCTTTGTCGGAGAGAGCATTGGTGACTTTTCCCTCGATGCTCACAGTTCCCGAGGTTGCAACGTCCATGCAACCAATCAGATTGAGCAGGGTTGATTTTCCGCAGCCTGATGGACCTGCGATTGTGGTGAATTCGCCTTCGCTAATGGTGAGATCAATACCACGGAGTGCACGCACCATGGATGCTCCGAGAGGATAATCTTTGATGACGCCCTTGAGTACGACTGACATGGAGCCTCCGGTGAACGGCAAACAGTGAAAATAACCACTGTATCTGCGAAGCCGGAATCCTAGCTCAGGAGTCGGCACACGCAAAGGATTGTTGGTTATTTTTGCGAAAAAGCTGATTCCTTGGGGGCGCCTCATGTGTCGAAAATAACTTAAATTAAAAAAATCACCATCAAGAGCGCAGAGACCGGTGCCGAAGAATTCTAACCAGGCAATAAGGGGACAATCATGCGCTTTCCAGTCTCTAGTTTGTGTTCAGTGTTTCTTGCGGTGGCTGCATCAGCATGCGTCAAGAAGCCGCAGGACGCCGCACCTGCAGCAGACAAGCCGAAACCTGAGATACCCGTTGCGGTGGGTGTACCTCAAGGAGCGGTGGAGGAGCTTGGGCTCTCCGAAGATCTTTTGCGGAGTGTGTACACAACAGAGAACCTGAACCGCGCGCAGCAGCAGCTCAACAAAGATAAAAATTTCGAACTAAATATTCTCCTGCGGGAGGACTGGCGAGAGCGCATGCCATTGCGTGTACGCAATGGGGTCATGAAGAAGCATGAGGAGCTCGACAGTCAGGATCAAGTGGTTGGGGTAGGTGACCTACTCATTAAGGCGTTCAAGACGAGTGCAGTGGCGAGCGATAGCCTTCGCCGCGCGAGTCTGAACAGCACAGCGGCGGCACAAAAGCCCTTTGACCTGATGAAGATTGAGTTACGTGGCAACAATCTCCCCGAGCTCATCAAGGCGCTGAACCAGGTTCACCGTTTGCCGAGCGTGATTTTTGCTGAGCCGAACTTCAAGGTTCAAAAGATAGCTGTGCCGAATGATCCTAGCTTTCCATCGCTTTGGGGCATGACAAAAATTAAGGCACCGGAGACCTGGGATTCATTCACGGGTGCTCAAGAGACTGTTGTGGCTGTTATCGATACCGGCGTGGATTACCGCCACGAAGATCTCAAAGACAACATTTGGGTCAACACGCGGGAAATTGCCAATAACGGCATTGACGACGATAGCAACGGCTACGTTGATGACGTGAATGGTTGGGACTTTGCGTATGGCGACAAAGACCCCATGGACGGTGACTCTCATGGCACACACTGTGCGGGTACGGTGGCCGCCCGTGGTAACAATGGCGTCGGTGTTGTTGGGGTGAGCTGGAAAGCCCGCATCATGCCTATCAAGGTTCTCGATGATTTTGGCAGCGGCTACAACTACGACATCTACAATGGAATTATCTACGCGGTGACCAACGGCGCGAAGGTGACCTCGAACAGCTACGGCGGTGGTGGGGCAAGCTCACTTATGGCGTCAGCTATCAAGACTGCGCAGGACAGAGGTGTGTTGTTCGTTGCGGCTGCAGGGAATGAAGCTGCAGCAAAAGCTTCCTACCCAGCCTATTATACCAAAACCTACAGCAACGTGATTTCTGTGGCCTCCACGGAAACCAACGACAGTCTGAGTTCATTCTCAAATTACGGCGACGGCGTTGATGTTGCGGCGCCCGGGCGCAATATTTTGAGTACGACTCCCTCGAATGCTTACGCGACGTTCAGTGGGACCTCGATGGCTACACCTCATGTGGCAGGCGTGGCTGCTCTCCTGTGGGGCGCTGCACCTTCAAAAACAATGGCGCAAATCCGCACTGCAATTCTCAACAGTGTCGATGCGGTGCCTGCACTGTCGGGTAAGGTTGCAGCGGCTGGGCGAATCAACCTCAAATCTTCGTACGACGCGGTTATGACCGCTCCCTCACCCACTCCAACGGCGAATCCAACGGCGAATCCAACGGCGAATCCAACGGCGAATCCAACGGCGAATCCAACGGCGTCTCCAACGGAATCACCGACGGCTGCACCAACACCATCACCCACACCACAACCGACACCACAACCGACACCACAACCGACACCTCCCTTTAGGGATGGCCTCCGGTTTAACTACTATCATGGTTTCTGGTTCAGAGTTCCGCGTTTCGACTCACTTCGTCCAATTGCAACGGGTACAACACAAGAGATTTCGACTGCCAATGCGCAACGACGCTCTCAGTTCGGTTTCGTTTTCGAGGGGAATTTGTGGGTTCCAACGGCAGGGTCTTACACGTTCTTTCTCCGCTCCGACGACGGCAGTTTGCTCACTATTGACGGGCAACGTGTCATTGATAACGATGGCGTGCATGGTTCGCGTGAGCGCACGGCAACTGTGAATTTGAATGCTGGTTTTCACACGATTCGCGTAGATTATTTCCAATTGCTGTTTGGCTCTGCGCTCAACTTGCAGTGGTCTGGTCCCGGAATCACGCGCAGAAAGTTGGGTGGACCGGGTGTCTTGTTTCACCAGTGAGAATGAGGGCTCCGGATCTGAGGAGCCCTTTTTAATTCACAAAATTAAATTTCTTATTTTTTTACTTCTTGTCTTCAAAATAGCGGGTTGAATCGCGGGTAAATACGTAAGCAGCGCCACCAAGGCAAATCACTAGACCTCGGATGCCATCGCGGAACCCAGCCTTCAAGATATACGCTCTTATGAACTCCCAAACAGGACGCAGCAGCAGTTGCCAGGCAGACATTTTGCGTCCGATCCGTGCTCGTTCATCTGCAGCCAAAAAAGCATAATTTTGGTTTTTCTGAAAGAACTGACGGATGGTGCGATAGCTGTAGTGAACGATGGCGTTTTTGAGCTCAACAGTCTTACGTTCGCCCTCGGTGCTGAGACCCTCGTGCACAGTTTTGTCATCAAAGCGGGTAAGTGATCGATTGAAAACGCGCAGAACGCGATCGGGCGACCAGCCACAGCCCCGAATTTCCTGCCCAAGAAAGAAATTTCGGCGCGGGATAGAGAAGACAGCAGCGGCGGGAGAATTGTTCAAATGTTCTTGAATTTCGAGAGTGAGTTCCGGAGTCATCCGTTCGTCAGCATCGAACCACAAAATCCAGTCGTGCGCTGCAGCGTCGACCCCAACCTGACGGGTGCCGCCATAACCCTTCCAGGGGCTAAGAATGAGGCGGGTGTTACTGAATGACTTGATGATCTCGCAGGTCTCATCGGTTGAGCCGTTATCGACTACGATGACCTCGGAGTAATCTTTGAGGCTTTCAAGACATGCTTTAATGTTGTGCGCTTCGTTGCGGGTCATCATCACAACCGTTATCTGGGTTGAACGGTTGTGGCCTTGTACTGCCATTTTGCGTCGCCTTTCGATATGCAGCTATGTGCAAAAAGCTGGACGATCAGAGACAAATTTGATATCGCAGAGAGTGATTCATCATCACGTTGCAAACAAATAGGTCTTATTTATATGCCCGAATTCAAATATCCCGTCTATCGTCCCAACTTGACTGGAAACGAGAAACGCTATGTGAACGAATGCCTGGACTCAAGCTGGATTAGCTCTAAGGGTGCTTTTGTTGCACGCTTTGAAAAAGAATTTGCAGCATACGTAGGAGCCGCTTCAGCCACGAGCTGTTCCAATGGCACGGTCTCGCTTCATCTTGCACTTCTCGCATTGGGAATTGGTGAGGGCGACGAGATTATCGTTCCTACCTTCACTTACGTCGCATCAGTTAATGCCATCCGCTACGTGGGTGCCACGCCTGTTTTTGTTGATTCAAACCTGTCTGACTGGCAGCTTGATGTTGAACTTGTGAAGCGAGCCCTGACTCCGCGGACAAAGGCCGTAATGGCCGTTCATCTTTACGGTCAGGCTTGTCCGATGCTCGAATTGGCTGAACTTTGCAAAAAGCACGGCTTGTATCTCGTCGAAGACTGCGCGGAAGCCCTGGGTACCCGCATCGGCAAATCTCATGTTGGGATTGTCGGCGATATCGGTAGTTTTTCTTTTTTCGGCAACAAAACTATCACAACAGGCGAGGGCGGGATGTTGGTCTCCAACAGGCCTGAGCTCATTGCGCGCTGTGCACATCTGAAAAGTCAGGCAGTCAGCCCAGAGCGCACCTACTGGCACGACGCGGTTGGCTTCAATTATCGTATGACTAACATCTGTGCTGCGATTGGAACGGCGCAACTCGAAAGAATTAATTCGATTGTAGCAAAGAAGCGTGCTCTGGCATTCAAGTACCGCGATGAACTTGCCGCGCTTTCTCAGGTTATTTTTCACGATGAGCAGCCTGGAACCACACATTCCTTCTGGATGGTAAGCATACGCGTTGCCGATGAAACCACACGCGATGCGCTGAGGCAGCATCTTGCAAAAAACGGTATTGAAACGCGTCCTGGGTTTCCTCCCTCGCATTTTTTTCCCATGCACAGCGCATTTGCTGCGGGGCAGGTGTTTGAGCGGGGCGAGCTCCTCGGTGCGACCACCATGAATCTCCCCAGTTATCCTGATTTGTCATCCTTGGATGTTGAGGAGATCTGCTCCCACATCCGTAATTTCTTCGGAGTGCATTGAGTTGAGTTCTTCGTCAGCAGTGCCCCGCCCTAAACGCGTTCTCGTCGATCTCGATCGCCTGCGCGAGCCGACCTCGGGGCTCGGGCATGTGGCGTTGTATTTTGGTGAGCGGTTGGCTCAGCGCGCACCTTCCATCCGTGATATGAAATTTACTTTTTTGGTTCCGGAAAAAGATGTTGGGCGATTTGGAGATGCGGTTGAATATGTGGCCGAATCAAAGTGGCTCAAGCTCTTTCCTTTCCTGCACCAAAAATACGACTTGTGGTATTGCCCACACCAAGATGTAGCCTACTCGCCTGCGCATGCTGCGCGATTTGTTTTCACCATCAACGATCTCAATTTTTTGAAGGAAAAGAGTCCGGCTCGCTGTCGGGTACGGCTGCGTCGTATCCAGAAATTTATCGATCGCTCGAGTGCAATCACTGCCATATCAGAGAACACAGTCGCTGAAGTGCAGCAAAATCTTCAGGTACGAAGCACACCCTTAAATGTTGTGTATTGCGGCCTGGAGCTCAAAACCTTTACGCCCATTGCGCAACCTGCTTTTGTCCCGCAGCGGCCGTTCTTTCTCACGGTGGGAGTCCACAAGCACACCAAAAACTATCGCGTTTTGGTTGAGCTGATGGAGGAATTGCCTGAATACGATTTGGTCATGCTGGGGAATTGTAAAACTCCAGCAGGCGTTGAGCTTCAGGAACAGCTCTCGAAGAGCTCCGCAGAGAAGCGCGTGCATTTGCTTGGTATCTGCAGCGAGCAAGATAAATACTGGTTCTACAAGAACTGCGCGGCTGTTTTGTTTCCCTCCATATCAGAGGGCATGGGTTACCCGCCGCTCGAGGCCATGCAAGCTCGACGCCCGGTGTTTGTTTTTCGTGAATCTGCTGTTCCGGAAATCTGTGGGCCACATGCGTTGTACTGGAGCTCACAGAACGGCAGCGTGATGGCTAGCGAACTGCGCGCGGGTCTCTCTCATTATGCCAGCCATCCTGAAATGGCCGAGGCAGCATACGCTCACGGTATGACTTTTGGTTGGGACCCGGTGGTGGACAAATACCTTGAGTTATTTCGGCAGCATCTGAAGTAGACGTTCGGGGCTGTGGACGAGTTCTTCCATGGTTTGCACCGCGTGCTCTCTGCGTGACATTTCCTGGCGCGCCACATAGAGGTCAGCCGCAACCATTTCCTTGCACAAATCCTCAACTTTGACTCGCGCTTCCCAACCCAATTCTTGTTTGGCTTTTGTGGGGTTTCCGATCAAGAGATCGACCTCAGAGGGGCGGTAGTAACGTGGGTCGATTTTGATGAGTGTGCGTCCGGTTTTACTGCAACGCCCAATTTCGTTCTCGGCCTTACCCTCAAAAGAGATCTCGATGCCGACATTTTTGAAGGCCATTAAAAGATAGTCACGCACTGAGGTGGTGCGACCTGTTGCAAGAACGAAATCATCTGCAGTGTGGTGGTTCAAGATTTTCCACATGCCCTCAACATATTCGCGCGCGTGACCCCAATCGCGCTTGGCATCGAGATTTCCAAGCCAAACACATTCATCCAGGCCAAGCGAAATACGCGCTGCAGCGCGTGTGATTTTGCGGGTCACAAATGTTTCACCACGCAGCGGACTCTCGTGGTTAAAGAGAATCCCGTTGCACGCAAACATTCCGTATGCCTCGCGGTAATTGACCACGCTCCAAAAGGAATAGATTTTTGCACATGCATAGGGACTGCGAGGGTGGAAGGGGGTGGTTTCTGATTGCGGAATTTCACGCACCTTGCCGTACAGCTCGCTTGTGGAGGCCTGATAAAAACGAGTTTTGTGGGTGAGCCCAAGCGAGCGCACGCACTCAAGTAGGCGCACAGTTCCAAGGCCATCGACCTGGCCGGTGTAATCGGGCTGGTCGAAGCTCACGCGCACATGGCTTTGTGCGGCAAGGTTGTAGATTTCATCGGGCGCAACTTCTTCAACCACTCGCGCGAGTCCTACGGGGTCAGTTAGGTCGCCATAGTGGAGTTTGAGTTGGCTCGAGGGCAGATGTTCGTCGAGATAAAGGGGGTCGATCCGCTGTGTGTTGAAGCTGCTCGAACGGCGTTTGATGCCGTGCACCGCATAACCCTTCTTAAGCAGTAAATGCGCGAGGTATGCGCCGTCTTGACCTGTAATTCCTGTGATTAAGGCCGTTTTTTTGTTTGATGGAGTCATGCGCGGTGTCCCGAATAATTATAGGGCGAGTATTGCCCTCGCACGCTACTCAATCGGGCTCTGTAAAGCAATCGCACTGCGTGCCGTAAATGAGGTCTTATTCCGACACGCATGTGTTTTAGAGGAAGTCAGAGTCTGGCCGGGGATCGCTCGAAATATCGAATTCAACGGCCTGAACCTTGGAACCCGAAGGTTCGTCGAAATCTCTATCCGGATTGGGATCGTTTGCGAGTTCAAACTCTCCTGCCAA
>Ga0194120_10010594_pt1 | contig 11329 bp, 9 predicted proteins | sample TA2MahCa65mmetaG_FD_148642 | JGI IMG/M metagenome (GOLD analysis project Ga0194120, IMG submission 148642) | Freshwater microbial communities from Lake Tanganyika, Tanzania - TA2015019 Mahale Deep Cast 65m | ecosystem: Environmental > Aquatic > Freshwater > Lake | place: Tanzania: Lake... | reverse complement strand
GGCGGGAGGTGAAATCCAGTTGACCGATGCCATCGCCATGCTGTTGCACGAAGAACCGGTGCTGGCTTATGAGTTCTCCGGCAAACGCTACGATTGCGGCTCCAAACTGGGCTATCTGGTGGCTACTGTGGAACAGGGCCTCAAGCATCCTGAACTGAGCCAGGCATTCGCCGACTACCTCAAGGCACTCAAACCGGATTAAGCCTGCACCGGGATAGTACGACGTGTTGTCCCGTCTTGCCATTCGACATCCCGTCGCCACCACCCTGCTGACACTGGCCCTCGTCCTGGCCGGTCTTTTGGGTTATCGGTTGCTGCCGGTCGCACCCATGCCCAGTGTGGACATCCCTACTGTGGTAGTGGAAACCCGTCTGCCCGGGGCCAGTCCTGACACCATGGCAGAAACAGTGGCCTCTCCGCTGGAATCCACCCTGGGCCTGATTGCCGGATTGACCGAAATGACGGCCTACAACAGTCAGGGCATCAGCCGCGTCATCCTGCAGTTCGATCTGGGTCGCAAGAGTAACGATGCTCTGCGGGATGTACAGGCGGCAGTCAATGCCGCACGTACCCACCTGCCCGACAATCTTCCCTTTGCCCCGACTTTCCGCAAGTACAATCCGGCGGATCAGCCCATCATCGAACTGGCCCTGATGTCGGATGTACTCGACAGGGGCCGTTTGTATGATCTGGCCTCTACGGTCATTTCCGGAAAAATCGCCCGGGTGGAGGGTGTCGGTCTGGTGGATGTGGGCGGGAGTTCATTGCCAGCGGTGCGGGTAGAACTCAATCCATCCGCGCTGGCGGCTCATGGCCTCAGCCTGGACGAGGTACGCTCAGCCCTGGTTGCAGCCAACCGGCACGATCCCAAGGGCCTCATTGAAACGGCAGCGCATCGCTGGCAAATCGAAGCCAGTGATCAGGCCCTGTCGGCCCGTGACTACCAACCCTTGATCATCCGCTACCGCGAGGGGGCTGCGTTACGCCTGGCCGATGTGGCCACCGTGAGCGACTCGGTCGAAAATGTCATGAATGCCGGTTTTGCCAACGGACGGCCTGCCGTAGTCTTGCGGGTTTACAAACAACCCGAGGCCAATATCGTGGCCACCGTCGATCGTATCCAGGCCCTGCTGCCGGAACTGCAAGCCTCCCTGCCATCGGCAGCCGACCTGATCGTGCTGATGGAGCGTACCCGCACCATCCGCAACTCGCTCGGGGAAGTCGAACGCAGCCTGGCCATTTCGGTAGGGCTGGTGATGATGGTGGTATTCCTGTTTCTGAGAAACCTCAGGGCGACGCTGATTCCTTCGGTGGCCATCCCGGTGTCCCTGATCGGGAGCCTGGGCGTGATGTATCTCGGCGGCTACTCGCTGGATAACCTGTCGCTCATGGCCCTGGCCGTTGCGACGGGTTTTGTGGTTGATGATGCCATTGTGGTGCTGGAAAACATTACGCGCCGGATCGAAGCCGGCGAGCCGCCGCTCAGGGCGGCCCTGAGAGGCACACGCGAGGTCGTGCCCACGGTCGTATCGATGAGCCTGACCCTGCTGGCGGTCTTCATTCCCATCCTGTTCATGGGCGGACTGGTGGGGCGCATGCTGCGTGAATTTGCGGTGACACTGGGGGCGGCGGTCTGTGTCTCGCTGCTGGTCTCCATTACCCTGACACCCATGCTGGCCGCCCATTTCCTCAAACCCGAACCGGATACCAAAACTTCTGCGGGGTTGCACGGATTACTGGAACACGCCTATCAGGCCTTGCTGAAGGGGTATGACCGTTCCCTGACCTGGGCCTTGTCTCACGGTGCATGGGTTTTGCTGTTACTGCTCATCACGATCATCAGCAATGGCTATCTCTATGTGGCCATCCCCAAGGGATTTTTTCCCATGCAGGACACCGGGCGTCTGGTCGGTGGCCTGCAAACCGATCCCAACATGGCCTTTCCCGTATTGCAGGAAAAACTGCATCAAACGATCGACCTGATCATGAGCGATCCGGATGTGGCTACCGCAGCAGGCTTTCTGGGGGGAGGCGGTGCGGGCATCAATGTGCTACTGAAAGCACGCGGGGAACGATCCGGCAGTTCAGCGCAGGTGCTGGGTCGCTTGCAGGGCCGGTTGGGGCAAATCACCGGTGCCCGGGTCATCCTGTTCCCGGCTCAGGATGTACGCAGTGGCGGTCGACGCTCCGCATCGATGTTTCAGTACACCCTCGAATCGGTCAATCTGGCCGAATTGCGCTACTGGACCCGCCAGATGGCCGATGCCTTGTCCAGGCGTGCAGAGCTGACCGACGTAGACACCGATTTCAAGGAACAGGGCCAGTCGATCGAACTGGAGGTCAACCGCGACTTTGCCGCCCGCCAGGGAATCACGCCAGCCTTGATCGACCAGACCCTGGCCGATGCCTACAGCCAGCGACCGGTGTCCCTGATCCATCACCCGGCCAATCAATACCGGGTGATCATGGGGGTGGAACCGAAAAACTGGAAAACGCCGCAAACCCTGGAACAACTCCGGATACAGGTTCCGCCCGGCCCTGATCGCCCCGAAACCCCATCGATTCCCTTGAGTCAGTTTGCCGACTTCAAACCCGGTTTGATCCCCCTGGAGGTCAATCATCAGGGCGGGGCGGCGGCCGCCACCCTGTCGTTCAATCTCAAACCCGGCGTTGCCCTGTCCGAAGCCACCCGGGTCGTCGAAGACACCCTCACCCGGATTGGGGTACCGGCTTCGATACACGGGAGTTTTCAGGGAACGGCCCGCACCTTCAAGGAATCGCTGGACAGCCAGCCCTGGCTGATCGCCACGGCATTACTCAGTATCTATATCGTACTGGGCATGTTGTACGAAAGTTATCGTCACCCGCTGACCATACTGTCCACGCTACCCTCAGCCGGTATCGGTGCCTTGCTGGCCCTGATGCTGTTTCACACCGAACTGACCCTGATTGCCATGATCGGCGTGATTCTGCTCATCGGTATCGTCAAGAAAAACGCCATCATGATGATCGACATGGCTTTACAGATCGAACGCCTTGAGCGGGTTTCGGCGCGTGAAGCCATCCATTCGGCCTGTCTGATCCGGTTTCGCCCCATCGTGATGACCACCCTGGCCGCCATCATGGGTGCCTTGCCGCTGGCATTCGGTTTCGGGGAAGGGGCGGAATTGCGTCAACCCCTGGGTATTGCAATCGTCGGCGGGTTGCTGGTCAGCCAGATACTGACCCTGTACACCACGCCGGTCATTCATCTGTACCTGGGTTCGCGGCGAACGCGCAGGATTGCCCCGTCGTGAACACAAGGCAGTGGTGTGAACCCGTCCTAAAACCAGTGACGGTTGATGAAGAAATGCGTGGCGATGCTGGCGGCGTAACCGAGTGCAATGACCGGCATCCATTTGAGATGTGAGCCAAAGGTATAAATGCCTTTGGCCTGTCCCAGCAAACCCACCCCGGCAGCCGAGCCGATGGCCAGCAAGCTGCCACCCACCCCGGCTGTCAGGGTGACCAGCAACCATTGCCCCTGGGAAATGGCCGGGTTCATGGTCAGCACGGCATACATGATGGTGCCGTTGTCGATGAAGGCAGAAATGATACCGACCAGTACATTGGCAATGGTCGGATCCAGATCGGTGTAGAGAAAATCAGACGCAAGATCGAGGTAGCCAATAAAACTCAGCCCGCCCACGCTGACCATCACCCCGTAGAAAAACAGCATGGTGTCCCATTCCAGGGCCGAAACCTGCTTGAATACATCGAAGGACTGGTTTTTTTCAGCCCTGTCGGCCAGCACCTTTTCTTCCCCTTCTGTCGCCTCCTCGGCCGTATCACTGGTTTTTTGCAGGTAAAAACTCAGGAACTTGAGATACGTCAATCCCATCAGCATGCCGCCGGCGGGTGGTAAACCCAACAGGTTCTCGAAGGTGATGGCGGTCAGGATCGTCAGGATGAACAGGACGATGATGGCGATGCCGCCCCGCTTGAGCGTCGTTGCATCGGCACTCGCCGACGGTTTGCCCCGGGGGATGAAGAAGTGCATGATGAGGGCCGGCAAGGCAAAGTTGACGATCGAGGGTACGAGCAGGGAGTAGAAGGACAAAAACGGCACCACCCCCTTTTGCCAGACCAGCAGGGTGGTGATGTCGCCAAACGGACTGAACGAACCGCCGGCGTTGGTGGCCACCACGACATTGACACAGGCCAGACCGATGAACCGCCGGTTGTCCCGGCCCACGGCCATGATGACGGTTCCCATCAGCAAGGCCGTCGTCAGGTTGTTGAGTACCGAAGAAAGTACGAATGACAATATACCGGTCAGCCAGTAAATCTGCCGGTAGCTCATGCGTTTTTTCAACAGCCAGATTTTGAGATTGTCGAAGATGCCCCGATCCTCCATGGCATTGAGATAGGTCATGGAGACGGTCAGGAACAGGAATAACTCGGCAAATCCCAGCAAACTGCTGCGAAAGGCCTGTTCGGGCAGGCCGGTGCGGTGTTCACTGACATATTGGCCAGCAATGCACACCCAGATCAGACTGGCCGCCAGTACCATCGGCTTTGATTTTCTGAGGGCAGTGACTTCCTCGATCATGGCCAGGGCATAGGCGGAGAAGAACAGGAAAAGGGCCGCATAGCCGATGGGGTGATGGGTCAGATCAAGGAGGCGGTTCGCTGGATTCAGTTCGTCGGCCGTGAGTCCCGCTGAAAATAACAAAAGGCTTGACAGGATGAGGAGTGATTTCATGGGTAGACTCGAAGCGTCGGAAAATGAGGGGCGGGGTGTGGCAGGTCAGGCACTTCAGGTCGCAGGCTTCAGGCTGACATCACCCGAGCCGTATTCGTGCAAGGTTCCATCTTCGCGCAGCAGGATCAACAAACCCTGATCCGATACGCCCTGCAGGATGCCCCGAACCTGACCATCGCCGTGCAGCAAGGTCACTTCGCGACCGGCCCAGTGGTGCAGTGTTTTCCATTCATCCAGCCAGGCCGTCAATCCCTGCTGCGGGTAAGAGACCAGCAGCGGAATCATTTCGTTCAGGATGGATGCGATCAAGCGGTTGCGGGCGGGCATATTGTGACCCTGGATACGATGGAGGTCGATAGCGGCCTGATCGATCTGTTCGGTCAGTAGCGGGGGCAGGTAACGGTTGATGCCCAGGCCGATGACGACCTGACAGCCGCCGTGGGCCGTGCCGGTGGCTTCGATGAGGATGCCACCCAGCTTTTGATCCCGCCACAAGATGTCATTGGGCCATTTGAGATGGACATCGGCCAGACCGGATGCGACCAGAACCCGGGCTACCGCCACCCCCACGGCCAGACTCAGCCCGCTCAGGTAGGCGTGATCTTCAAAGTGCCACAGCACCGACAGGTAGACGTTGGCTCCGGGCGGGGATACCCAGCGTCGTCCCATCCGGCCTCGTCCGGCACCTTGCGAATCCGCCAGACACACCTGGCCGCAGGAACCCTGGCCACTGCGTGCCTGCTGCATGAGGTAGGTATTGGTGGAATCGAGATGCGGGTAAATGTCCAGCCCGCTGATTCGATCGCGGGTAGCCGGGTGCAGGTGTTGGTTCAGAAGAGCCGGATCCAGCATCTCTACCGGGTGGGGCATCCGGTAACCACGGCCCCGCACGGCCTGAACACGCAGCCCCCGTTTTTCCAGTTCCTGCAAGGCCTTCCAGACCGCAGAACGACTCAAACCCAGGCTTTCGGCCAGTTCCCGGCCCGAATGGAAGGCATTGTCGGACAACAGACCCAGTAACCGCTGGCGGGTGGTTGGGTTCACGGGTGGGTCTGTCTCAGGTGGCGACGCTCGACCTTGAGCAGATGGGCGATCAGGATTTCCCGCTCGAGGTCTGAAATGCCCAGAAAATCGACGGAAACAGCCTGCTGCGATTGATCCGGTGTCGGGGTAGAGTCGGCAGAAACCACCCGGCCATACAGGCGCAGACCGATACGTTCCGGCAGCAGGATCAACCGCAACGCCATGACTTCGCCGGAGGCCCAGGGGTAATCGTCAGCGAAACGGATGCCCGATGCACTCAGACTGACCGTGCGAGGTTGGGTATCTTCCTGCCCGGCATCCTGATCGAGCAAAAAGGTGGAAATGGCTTCGATTTTTTTTTCCAGCCGCTGGAGATATTCTGCCAGCACTGGTTCGAGTTTCTCCACCCGGCGCAAAAGCATGGCGGATTCCTGACTGATCGATGCCAGGCGGGTGGAAAGATCATAGGCATCCATCACCCGTCCCTCCGCCGTATCCTGTATCAGGTCAGCCGGACTGATCCGGGTACAGTTCAGGATTATTTCGTCCGTGAACCGGAAATAACGTCGCCGTTCGGCATCATCCTGCAGGGTCATGTCGCCTCCTTAGCTTGCATCGTCGAGGGCCTTCAAGCGGGCCAGTTTATCGATGATCCTGATTTCGAGCCCGCGGGGAACCGGTTGATAGTAGCAGCGTTCCGGCATCTCTTCCGGAAAATACCGCTCACCCGCCGCATAGGCTTCCGGCTCATCATGGGCATAACGGTAGTCCCGCCCGTGTTCGAGGGTTTTCAGTAACCGGGTGGGCGCATTGCGTAAATGCAGGGGAACCGGCAGGCTGCCATGGCAGGCCACGTCAGCCCGAGCCGTTTGATACGCCTTGTACACGGCATTGCTTTTGGGTGCGACCGCGAGATACAGCACAGCCTGCGCCAGGGCCAGTTCGCCCTCGGGTGAACCCAGTCGTTCCTGGGTCTCCCAGGCATTCAGGGCCAGCTGCAAGGCTTTGGGATCGGCGTTGCCGATATCTTCGCTGGCGATACGCACGATGCGCCGGGCCAGGTAGAGTGGATCACACCCCCCATCCAGCATCCGGCACAGCCAGTAGAGGGCGGCATCGGGGGCACTGCCCCTGACCGATTTGTGCAGGGCGGAAATCTGATCGTGGAACTGTTCGCCCTGCTTGTCGAACCGGCGGGTTCCACCGCCACTCAATACCTCCCGGACGGTGTCGGCGGGAATATGGGTGAGTCCGTCTTCCAGCAGGTCGAGGGTCATTTCCAGCAGGTTCAGCAGTCTGCGGGCATCGCCATCAGCCGCCCTCACATAGTCGAGTGCCAGTGCGTCTTCGATCTGCAAGCCCCGGCGGCCCTCGCCCCGCTCGGTATCGGTGAGGGTCACGTGAACCAGTTTCAGTAGATCGCTTTCCTCCAGCGAACGCAATACGTAAACCCGCGCCCGCGACAACAGGGCACTGTTGAGCTCGAAGGACGGATTTTCCGTAGTCGCGCCGATGAAGCAAACGGTACCGTCCTCGACATGCGGCAGAAAGGCATCCTGCTGCGATTTGTTGAAGCGATGGACTTCATCCACGAACAACAGGGTACGTCGGCCGGATTCGGCCAGTCGACTGCGTGCCCCGGCCATTACCTCCCGGATTTCACGCACCCCGGCCATGACGGCCGACAGGGTAACGAATTCGGCCACGGCATGATGGGCGATCAAGCGGGCCAGGGTGGTTTTGCCGGTTCCCGGAGGCCCCCAGAAGATCATGGCATGTAGCCGTCCAGCGGTAATCGCCCGGTACAACGGTTTTTCGGGTGCCAGAAGATGAGCCTGACCCAGGTATTCGTCCAGGTGACGGGGGCGCATGCGCTCGGCCAGAGGTCTCACGCCCTGTAAACCCGGGGTATCTGCGAACAGTTCATCGTTCTTCAAAAAGGTCCACACCCTTGGGCGGTTTGAATTCGAACAGGTCCGGCGGCAGACGTTGACCGATGACGACCTGACTGAAGTAGATGCGGGTGAGTTGACCGAACTGATCGCTCAGTTCCATGCCGGCCAGGCGGTCTCCGTCCAGGCCGATGGTGACGTAACGAAACCCGCTTTCCTCGGAACGAGGCACCAGCCGGATCCAGTACAGCCCCTCGCTTTCGCCCTGTTGTTCCACGTTGAAGTTGCGTGCCAGTTCGATTTCTCCACTCAACAGCAGGGCCGGGGTGGAGCCAACCGCCTGATTCAGTCGTCTGGCGGTTACCTGTTCCAGATCGACATCGTAAAACCACACCTTGCCGCCGCTGGAGACGATTTGCTGCCGATAAGGCTGAAGGTAATCCCAGCGGAACCTGCCGGGTCGTTGCAGGTAAAACCGGCCAGTGGCTTTTTGCCCGGTCTGCTGATCCTTTTCAGCGATGCGGGTCTGGGTAAATTCGGCTTGCAGTGTCCCGGCCCTTTGCAAAAAATTTTGCAGTCGTTGCAGGGGCGTGGCATCCGCCTCGACCCGGCCCAGGTGAAGACCCAGCAGGAGGATCAGGATAAAACCGCGTATCACACCCCCTCCCGGGCCGGTTTGCAGGCCTCGCTCAGGCAGAGGGCCAGGGCATCGTCCCAGGCCGGTAAACGCAGCCCGAAGCGGGAGGCCAGTTTATCGGTATCCAGCACCGACCAGGCCGGCCGCCGGGCCGGGGTGGGATAGTCCCGGGTCGGGATGGGCTCCAGTCGGGCGCAGGATTCACTCAGCAGACCGTGGTCGATGCCCAGGTCTCTGATGGCGGCAGCAAAACCAAACCAGGTGGTGACACCGGTTGAGGTCAGGTGATACAGGCCGGAGCGGTCTTCAGGCTCGAAACGGCCATCGCGGCGGGAGTCAGCAATCATCAGGCTGGTGGCTTCGGCAATCAGCCGACTCCAGGTCGGGGCACCGCTCTGGTCGTCCACGACCCGCAACACCTCGCGTTCCCGCATCAGTCGCCGCATGGTCAGCAAGAAGTTTTGCCCGCGCAGACCATACACCCAGGCCGTTCGCAGGATGTAGTGGGGCACGCCCACTTCGGCAATGGCCCGCTCGCCTGCGAGTTTGCTCTCGCCATAGACGTTGGTTGGGCCGGTGGCATCGTCCTCGCGGTACGGTTGGCTGCCGGTGCCGGGAAAAACGTAATCGGTCGAGTAATGAATCAGACCGGCACCGACCCCAAGGGCGGCTTCGGCCAGCAGGCCCGGGGCGGTGGCATTGACGGCATGAGCCTGAGCGGTTTCGGTCTCGGCCCGGTCTACTGCGGTGTAGGCGGCAGCATTGACGATGAGGTCGGGTTTCACCTGGCGGACAGCCGCCCGGATGCTGTCGGGCCGGGCCAGATCGAGGCAAAGTGGCGTGTGCCGATCCAGGCAGGTCACGGTACCCAGACAGGCCAGGGTTCGCCGCAATTCATGGGCCACCTGGCCCGCTCGTCCGATCAGCAGGATATTCATGGTTGCCACACCGGCAGTTCGTCTGCGCTGAAATCCCGAAGCCGCCTGCCGACCTGATCCTTGCCGGACAGGCTGGGTTGACTCACCGGCCAGTCAATGCCGATATCCGGGTCATTCCAGGCCAGGCTGTATTCATGGGCGGGTGTATAGAAGTCGGTGCATTTATAGGTGAACAGGGCCGTGTCGCTGACCACACAAAAACCGTGGGCCAAGCCTTCGGGTACATAGAGTTGCCAGTGATTGTCGTCGCTCAGGATGACCCCGTACCACTGACCATACGTGGGTGAGCCGGTGCGGATATCCACGGCGACATCATAAACGGCTCCCTGTAACACCTGCACCAGTTTGCCCTGGGGTATGGGGTTTTGAAAATGCAGACCCCGCAGTATGCCCTGTCGGGAAAACGACACATTGTCCTGCACGAAATCCTGCCTCAGACCGGCCTCTGCGAACCGGTTACGGTTCCAGCTTTCAAGAAAAAATCCACGGGCATCGCCAAATACCCGGGGTTGCAGCAGCAGCACTCCCGCCAGGGAGGTCTCGATGACGTTCATGTAGGTCTTCCCAGTTGCAAGAGTCGATGAAGGTATTGGCCATAGCCGCTTTTGCTGAGACGGGCGGCGTGTCCCTGCAGGGTTTCGCTGTCGATCCAGCCATGACTCCAGGCGATTTCCTCCGGACAGCAGACTTTCAGTCCTTGCCGCTCTTCAATGGTCTGGATGAAATTGGAGGCCTGCATCAGGGCATCGTGGGTGCCGGTATCCAGCCAGGCCACCCCGCGTCCCAGTTTTTCGAGCGTGAGTTGCCCCCGGGCGAGGTAAAGATTATTGATGTCGGTGATTTCGAGTTCGCCCCGGGCCGAGGGCTTGAGGTCAGTCGCCATGTCGATGACCTGGTTGTCGTAGAAATACAGTCCGGTCACGGCGTAATTTGAAGGCGGTTGGGCCGGTTTTTCTTCCAGCCGGGTAACCCGACCCTCTGCATCGAAGGCCGCTACCCCGTAGCGTTCCGGATCCCTGACCCAGTAACCGAACACGGTAGCACCGTCAGTACGCTGTGCCGCCCGACCCAGGTCACCCTGCAGGCCGTGGCCGTAAAAGATATTGTCGCCCAGAATCAGGCAGGAACGATCCGTGCCCAGAAAATCACGACCGATGATGAAGGCTTGTGCCAGCCCTTCCGGTTGGGGTTGGGTGGCGTACTGAATGGACATGCCCCATTGGTGACCATCCTTCAGTAACTGGCTGAACAGGGGGGCATCATGCGGCGTAGTGATGATGAGAATGTCCCGTATACCGGCCAGCATGAGGATGGACAGCGGATAATAGATCATGGGTTTGTCATAGATGGGCAACAGTTGCTTGCTGATGACATGCGTGAGCGGATGCAGACGGGTACCCGACCCGCCCGCAAGAATGAGGCCTTTCAAGCGGGTGTTGGACATGGAATCAAATGCCTGGGTTGATGGACGAAAACGGGCTGTTTTCATTGAAGTCACGGCGGCGGGTTATACACAAATCAGGGGGGCAAATCCATCCCCCCTTGTGCGGGTAGCCACCACCGGCTTTCTGCATGCCGCGTTTCATGATAGCGTTCGATTCTGAAACCCCGGGTGACTGCCGTCATCTGGTCGTCCGCCGGATTCGACCGGATTCAAACGGAATACAGACCGACAGATTATCCACAGAACATGTGGATAACTCTGTGGATGACGGGCGTGAATGCGTCCGGAAAGGGCGTAAATACAGCCCTTTCATTGAATTGCAAAGAAATTGACCAAGAATGAAAAACGGCCTGGAAAGCCGGTCAGATGGCTATTTTCAGGCTTTCGTCAAGCCCTTCCTGCCTGACATTTCACTTGACAAACGAAATATCGGGCTACTGTGCATAATTCAACCCGTATCGTCAACCAACGGAGCAAACATGCCTAGTCATCATCAGCCGGTGTTGCGTACTGACGCTTCCGGAATGCCCCTGGAGTGGATCGGTTATCAGCAAGCTGCCCGATTGTATTACCTGGATCTGGTCGCCTACAGTTGTGGAACTCACCTTTACACGCTGCGGGGAGGGATAAATGCCAAAACCGGTCTTCGCA
>Ga0194120_10010592_pt1 | contig 11329 bp, 10 predicted proteins | sample TA2MahCa65mmetaG_FD_148642 | JGI IMG/M metagenome (GOLD analysis project Ga0194120, IMG submission 148642) | Freshwater microbial communities from Lake Tanganyika, Tanzania - TA2015019 Mahale Deep Cast 65m | ecosystem: Environmental > Aquatic > Freshwater > Lake | place: Tanzania: Lake... | reverse complement strand
GCTTGAGCAGAGAATCTTTTGCAGATTCTTAGAACTGGGCTTCTTCTAGGGCTTTGGCGCAGGAACATCCACGATGTTCTGGTATTGCATCTGGAATTGACGTGAGCAGTCGTTTTGTGTTTTCTACATTTTTGTGCAGTGTTTCAATTACTTCCTTTGCAGTGACTGGCTTTTCTGCCCAGACGTCATAATCAGTAACAGTTGAAATTGATGCATAGCAGATCTGCGCCTCTCGTGCTAGCTGGCATTCTGGAACTAATGTCATGCCGATTATGCCAGCACCAGTTGACTTGTAGAACTTTGATTCTGCTTTTGTGGAAAATCTAGGTCCTTCTATGCAGACATAGGTTACATTTTTGTGAACTGAAATTTTTTGCACATTTGCTGCATTTAGTATGGCGGATTGCAATTCAGGGCAGAATGGGTCTGCAACTGAAATGTGAATTACTTTGCCCTCTTCTGAGAATGTTCCCTTGCGGGATTTTGTAAAATCAATAAACTGGTTTGGCAAAACAAAGTGTCCTGGCGCAATCTCTTCTTTGAGGCTGCCTACTGCGGATGGCGCAATTATTCTAGTTATTCCCATTTGCTTGAATGCCCAAATGTTTGCCCTATAGTTGATTAAGTGTGGTGGTATGGTGTGTTTTTTTCCATGCCTTGGCATGAATGCGACTTTTTTGCCCTTGAATATTCCAACTGTGATGGAGTCAGATGGCTTGCCAAATGGTGTGTCTACTGTGATCTCTTTTGCCTCCTTTAAGAGGCCAGAATCGTAAATTCCAGTACCTCCAAAAATTCCAATGTCTGCTTGTTCCACTAGTATCTCACCAGGGATTCTGTTTTGTATTTTGAAATCTTTTTGATTCCGCCAAGTTCTGTTAGCTCTACCATAAATGCAAAGCCAGTTACTTGGCCGCCCAGCCTCTCGATTAGCTCAGCTGCTGCCTTGGCGGTGCCTCCAGTAGCTAACAAGTCGTCACAAATTACTACTCGCTGATCTTTGTTGATTGCATTTTTTTGAATCTCCATTGTTGCTTTTCCGTATTCAATTGTGTATGATCTTTTGACTGTCGCGCCTGGGAGTTTGCCCTGCTTTCTAATCATTATCATGCCTTTATGGTATCGTAGCGCTAGTGCACATGCAATTGGAAATCCGCGAGATTCGATTCCTGCAAATACGTCTACATCGTTTACATGGTATCTCTTTGCAAATTCGTCTATACAATAAGACATGGCAGATGGATTTTTTAGAATCGGGCTGATGTCTCTAAATAAAATTCCCTTTTTTGGAAAGTCTTGATATTCTGTGATGATATTTTGAAGATTCACAAGTTTGTGGGTTTGGCAGAGTAATAAAAAGGGTTTCCTGATTTATTGCAGATCAAATATGGTCTCTGCTGTTTCTGTTCCGACGGTTGCCTTGATGGTGTATTTGCCCGACTCAATTCCTTGCGGTACAGGCCATAATGTCTGGAAACTACCTTCTTTGGTTGAGCTCATACTCAGGTCCGTTATCTTGTTGTTCTTGGAATCCGATATTGTGATGACTACTGTCTGGGTCTTTCCTCCGCCAATACCTGTGATTGTCATATAGTCGCCTGCCTTGTATGGCGTAGTCTTGTCTGTTTTGATATTGAATGTCTTTGTTGCGGTTCCAGAGACTGTGAATTTAGCGTCTGAGAATTTGGCACCACTTTTTGCTTTTATTATCCAAGGTCCTTGCTTTGCATCGCTTGGTACTCTGAATGTTCCTTCGGAGAACTTGCCTTCCTTATCTGAGAAGATGTCCTTTTTCTTTATTATTTTGCCGTCTGGGTCTGACATTTCTAAACTCAGAATTGCGTTTGGATTAGTCGAGCCCAAAACCAAGATGTTGTCGCCCGGAAGATATTCTGGCTTTGTTGCTTGAATTGAGATGTTTCCGGTGGTTGTTTGAAGGCCAACAGAGAACACAAGACTGGTCTCTGACTGTGAATGTTTGATCACTGCAGTGTATACTCCTGACTTGTACTCACTTAGAACTAAATCGTGGACTTTGCCGCCGTCAAGCCCCAATGAAATGCTTTCGGTAAGCTTGACTTTGTCTCCAGGATCAATAATCAAAATCGATATTGTTGATTTGGCAGGACCGTTGATTGTTAGCTTGGCAGTCTCTGATGACGCATAATTTAGCTTGTCGAATTTGGCAATGATTTGTGGACTTGGGAGCTCGCCTAGGCCGACTCTAATTATCTCTGTTTCATCTCCTTGTGTTAAAAATACTACATAGGTTCCTTTGGTTGATGTAGTTGCGGTTTGATATTCAAAGTTAAATGCTCCAGACTCACCGATCTCTAGCAAATCCGAGAAAATTTCTTTTTCTATTGGATCATTAATTACAACTTGAAGTGTCTGGCTAGGCTTTGCGGTTCCATTGAAGAGGAACTTTTCACCAGGATCGTATTTTGTCTTTGATGAGTCTACTTTGATTATCTTTGTTATTGAGATGCTAATGGATTTTGTAATTGTTTCAATGCCGTCGCTAAATTCCACATTTCTTGTGCCTAGTGGTGCATCTAGCGGTATTACGGTTTCGTGCTGCCAATTACCTTGAGTGTCTACTGAAACTACTGCTTGGTATAGTTTGTTGCCTGCTAGGTCTTTGCCCGTGATGCTAACTGAGCTTCCTGGCTTGCCGGTTCCACTGGCAGACACCTTTTGTCCTGGTTCTGCTATTGCGACATAATTGCCAACTGTGAGTTTCTTGGTGTTTTGCGGAGCTGGAGTTTCTTCTGATTTATCAATTCTTATGCTGATTGTCTTTTTGTTTCCTTGGGAATCTTCAAGCGATAGATCAACTCTATCTGCTTGTATTGTAATTGGAATCTTGGCAGTTCCAACAATACGGCCGCTTTCATCCGTTTGAATATCTTCTAGCCTTTCATTGTTTATTAGGAAGTTGAGAACGGTGTTTTTTGAAAATCCTTCCCCTACGATTCTAATGCTGTCTCCTGTCTTTGGTGATTCTGGAATTATTCTGAATGTTGCACTATCCATGTTTACTGGTTGCGCAGGCTTGTCTGGTTGCTGTGGTGTCTCTGTTGATTTTGCTGCTTGATCTGGTGTGACTTTGCCAATCGACATCTCGTTTCCAGTAGTGTCGGATGTCTTCCAGTTTACACCGGGACTTTCAATTTCTGTTTTGATTCCAAACTTGACGGACTCTCCAGTACCTAGTGGTTCTGTGGATGTAAACACCAAAACTCCTTGCGGATTCTTTACTCCAGTCCAACCCTTTTCTGCCTTGAATGACTTGAAAGCGCCCGCGTCTTTACCGAGCCACAGCTTTACTGTGTAAATTGGAGAAGAGTCGTTGTTTGTAAATTCCAAGAGTGTGGTCTTTTCAAAGGCCGTGCTTTTTGCGCCAGTCTCTGCACCGGCTAGGCCTGCAGCTGAAAATATCAAAACGGAAAAAATCCCTAAAATAGCATAATTCACGTGCAATCTACCTGCTTTCACAAATATTGTTTATTTACTCTTTTTGAGCGTTGGTGATGACTCGTGCGTAAAATACTTTAAGCAGCTATCGAGGCTTGCTTCGCTGGAACTTGGTCAGACCCACATGGGCAGTCATGTTTTGGTGCTGTCTTATTCTCTCTGCAATAAGTCTGAACAATCCTCGGAACTGGTCTTTTGTCTTGTCAGAGAGGAAATCTGCTTCTTTTAGTGCAATTTTCTCACAAATGTACCGAGCAATTTCTTCGATATCAAAGTCGTTCCAACCATCATCTCGATGTTCGTACCATACATCTTTGAGACTTTCGATGATTCCTTTTTTGTTTCGCGCCAGAACTTCTTCTTTTGTGAGGTTTCGGAATCCTTCCTTTCTAAGCTTGATTTCATATGTCTGGTTTACTGCATGCAAATAGTCTTCTGGCAGTATCAAATCTTCGATGGACTCGATTGACTTTCCGCCTTGTTCTAGGTATATGATCTGCATGTCTGTAAACTCGTTTGCCTTGAGTTGTTCTGCTATTTTCTTTGATTCTAGGGTATTATCCAAAATGACAAAGACATTGTGGCCATGGTTTCTATAAAATATGGCAAGTGGAAGTGTAGAGTTTTTGCTGTACGACGCAACCACGTTTAGCGGATTCATTGAAATGTTTGGATCCTCTAGGAACTTGTCAAATGAATTTAGAAACATTGCATCTGACATTGTCTCTACTATTATGACTGGTCGAGAGTTGGTGCCCATCTCTCTGTCCACAATGGATTCGACTAGGCCTCGTGATAGACCATACAAAATTGGAATCAGTGTTGCGTCGTCCGCATTCCAATAATCATAGTGGATTCTGCTGAGGTGCTTTCGTTTGTCTAATTCCACTACAAGCAGGTTTCCTGGCGTGTAGTCAAATATCATGAATGGCGAGTGGGTTGCGTATAACACCTGATTGGAGCCTGCCAAATTCTTGAGAAGGTCAGAGATTCCCATTTGTTGTGCTGGGTGGAGGTTTCTTGCAGGCTCGTCTAGCAGTAAAATTGCTTCTTTTAGCTCTGCTCGTTGTGTTTCTGCTGCAAAGTTCACAATAAATGAAAATGTCCACTTGAATCCCTCTGCTCTTCTGCTTAGAAGTCCGGTGTTTGTTACTGTTCCATCCCTGTGTACATCGGATATCACAACACTCATGATGTTGCCTGGGTTGTATCGCAGATCAACGTGGATTGGGTCACCCTTCCAAGCTGGATTTAGTCTGTCAGTTAATCTTCGGCTTGCTGTGTTTAGTAGTTTGATAAGCTTTGGCGGACTGGATTTGTATTCTTCGAGTTTTTCAGTGTCTAGCTCTGCCAGATAGAACAAGTTTCGAACGGTTTCGGCCTTGTCAAATTCCTCATAACCTACACCTTCTATTTTTTGTGTTTCCTTGATGTATTCTTCGAGATTTATGTTGCCATAGATTTTCTTGTAATCAGAAAAGTAGACAAATCTTGGATGTAAATGTTCTAGAATGAAATTCTCTAGAGCAGTTTTTTCTGTAGCGCCAACAAGCAATTCATCGTAGGTCTTTTCCCGATCTTGGTAGAATCTTGACCATTCCGAGAGAATGTATGGTTCATCAGCTGCAAGCATGTTCAATGAATTGTTAAAGACCGTCATTTCACTGAGGAATGTTTCTCTGTCCTTTGGCGGTTGGCCTTCAAAGAACTTGGTATCAAACTGAATTCTAATATGGTTTGGTATTGTGGAGATAAAGTTTAGGATTTTTTCTGTATAGTTTTCCCAGGAGTTTAGTGCCTTGTCTTTTTCCTCGCTTATTTTTACCGAGCCAAAGTCATACTGGATTTTTGGGACTTGGTTTGTCCTAAAGATTCTCATGCTTGTGATTTCAGGCAAATGTGGGAATCTCTCTTTGATTAGCTTGGTTTCTTGGCCGGTTAGATGAAAATCGCCTTCAGCTAGGACTATTTCTGACTTTAATTCTTCTGTCATTTCATCGCACAAATCCAGCTCGGATACTCGTTCATCTCGGTTTAGCAGAGTCAATGCCTGCAAAATCGTGGTCTTGCCGCTTTCGTTTCTCCCAACAAACGCTGCCAGGTCTCCGACTTTGATCTCACCGGAATCGTGGATGCATCGATATGCACGCACTCGGAACTTTCTTAATCGCATCTAGCGCACATCTGGGGTGGCAACGATTTAACTTATTCGTCATTGTAATACGCACAAAAATTGCTATAGATATAAAAACACAAGATGCCAAGAAAATCTAAATGGCATCAAAAGGCATTGCGATTTTCATAATTCCAATAGTTTTCTCGTTTGTGTATGGGGGAGCAGTCCTTGGGATGGCACTCTCTGGACAAAGAGATGCAGTACAGACTCACTCTGGTGGCTCTATTGATATTTTGGACTTGCAAACACAGTACACCAGTGGAGAAAAAACAAGTGTGCAAATAACCATTGATGATTCTACATATGACTGTGGGGATCTGTACATTACCATCTATGATATCTCTGGAGGACAAAAAAAGGCGGTAAAGCAAGGTGCGTTCTTTGATCAGTGTTACGGAGAATCAGGAACACTGCCAATCAATGACAAGTTTTCAGAAACAATCGATGCAGGACAATACTTGCTTGAGGCTCAACTATTTGACAAAAACGGCGACAAATTTCTTAGCACATCTCAGAGATTTAGCGTACAATAATGCGATGTTATATATTGTAAAACAAGCGTGATTTATCATGGCAAAAAAGGCTGCTGAAAAAGATTCAAAGAAAGACAAGAAAAAAGAAGAAAAGAAAGCCAAACCCGCAAAGGAAGAAAAAAAGACAAAGGCAGCAAAAGAAGACAAGAAAAAAGACAAAAAAGAAAAAGCAAGCAAAAAGGAAACAAAAGAAGAAAAAAAGAAAAAGAAGGAAGAAGAGGAATCGGAAAAAACACTAGAAGAGCAACTAGAAGAAGAACTAACCGATGAGGAAATTGAGAATTTCCAAATCGACAAAGTTGACATGGAAAAGCTCACAAACCGCGTCTGCCTGTTTTTGGCAAATTATGAGGATGGTATTGTCCAAAGCGAATTGTGGAAGAAATTCAAACTTACCAGCCGTGATGGCTCTAGATTGGCATTAAAACTAGAAAGAATGGGAATAATCACACGCGAAAAAATTCTTGAAAATAAGAGATGGACATATGTATTAAAAATCAAAAAGACTCCTGTTAGCACTGAATCTATTGAGAATGCACCATGCTTGGTGTGCCCCGTAGAGCAAAAATGTTCACTTGATGGCGAAGTAAGCCCGCGAACATGTCAGTGGATTGAAGAATGGTCAATCAACGAACTCTCTAAACCAAAGAAAAAGAAAGAACAATGAAGCTGCTAGACGCAAAACGTGATCATTATAGAAAGATGGCAAAAGAGCAGGGGTATAGAAGCCGTGCAACGTACAAACTGCTTGAGCTAAACAATTCATATCGAATAATTGGTCCTGGATTCAATGTTGTGGATTTGGGATGTGCACCTGGTGGATGGCTACAGGCTGCAGTAAAGCTTGCAGGCAACAAAGGCCGTGTAGTTGGAATAGACACATCATACATGGATGAGGTAGATGGTGCTCACTTTATCAAAGGAAGCGTAGAGGACGAATCCGTTGTAGATGAAATCATAGAATATCTTGGAACAAAGGCAAACGCCGTAGTCTGTGATATTTCTCCGCAAATCACTGGCCACTGGTCGATGGATCATGCAAAACAAATCTCTCTGAATTATTCCTGCTCTAAAATAATGGACAGGGTATTGGCACAAAAAGGAAATGCACTCTTCAAGGTTTTTGATGGCGAATATTCCATGGAGTTTCGCGATTATCTCAAAAAGAAATTTGTCAAGGTCCACCTAAAAAAACCAAATGCAAGTAGAAAACCAAGTAGCGAAATGTATTTTGTCTGCCTTGGATACGGCCTAGGCTGAAAAGATCTCTTTGATTTTGTCTATTTTGGAACTAGTCCTAAATCCAGTTGGATTAAACGAGGTGGGGCTAGCAGAAAATCCATTTTGTTGCAGTCTTGATATTATTTGGTCTAGAGGTATTGGTGCTGACTTGAGGCGCTCGGCAATCTCATCTAGGGTGTAATAGCAAGCAGGCATATCTGACTCTAGTAGTGCTTTTTGGATTGCCTTTTGGCATTTTTTGTCCACGTAATCTGGAATGTTTTGAATCATTTGTGCAACAAAGTCTCTGTCAAATAATTTGCCGATCCAAAGTGGGCCTGCCAACTCTATTGTACTAGAGCACAACTCGCAACTAGACAGTGGTTTTGATGTTGCATATCTGTTGCCGCAGTTTTTGCAGTGTATGATGTATCCAATTTGGTCGCGTGTGTCTGGTTTGTTTAGTATCCTAACATAAACTCGGTAATAATGCTGGTTTGTCTCTACAAAGATTGGTGTTGCCTCTACATCCAGTCTTGCTGCTACAGAAATTACCAGGCCCAGGATTAATCTGATTGATATTTCGTTGCTGTATACCGTCTTGACTGGAATTCCGTGGTATTTCTTCTTGCATGCATCCTTGAATAATCCATGCAATACTTGCAGATCTGTTGCAGAAACTGATAACAACCCCTTGTGAACTGTTGCTCTAATTCCACAATCAATGTATTTTGCAGGAGAGCCAAACGGATCAATATCGACAATTGCTCCACGACTGCCTTTTTTTGAAAATGCATTGAAAAACTGACAAATGTCGTTTTTTGATATCTGATAGTTTGTCAGATTGTTCAGATCTGCGGATTTTTTTGATAGTTCCAATGCGCTTGGATTTAGATCATTTACAAAGACCTCGGTATCTGGTATTTCATTTGCAACACGCAGTCCTCGTGCGCCTAGGCCAGAGAGTCCGTCTAAAAATGACTTTTGACCTTCAAAGTTTTTCAGAAAAGTAGAATACACAATGATGGAAAAGTCGCGACTCAGCTTTGCCCTTGGGTTGAAAAACGCAATGTCTCGTGGCGGAACCTTTTGCTCTAAAGCTCCCCTTGGAATTAAGATCTGCGTTTTTCCTTCTGTAATGGTTGTGATTTGGTTGTCTATCTGCATTGATCGCAAGTATTTTTCTCTAAAATGGTTTAATACGTATCTGTTCGAGTCAGACTCGTGCTGGTTTGTGGTGTAGATGAAGCAGGAAGGGGCTCCATGCTTGGTCCTTTGGTTGTTGCCGCAATTGCAATAGAAAAATCAAAAATTTCAGAACTGGAAAAAATAGGAGTCAAGGATTCCAAGAAACTATCGCCCAAGATGCGAGAAACACTATACAAGAAAATAATCAAAATTGTAGACGATTATCAGATATCAAAGGCAACTCCAAAGCAGATTGATCTGGCAGTAAACCAACACAAGCTGAACAACCTGGAATTGATTCACATGGCCAAAGTTATAACAAAACTGCAACCATCAATATCATACGTAGATTCATGTGATGTTAATGCTACACGATTTGGAAAAGAGATTGCCAAAATCACACACAGCAAAATAAAGTCATATCACCATGCAGACTCTAAATTTGTCGTAGTCTCTGCGGCGTCAATTATTGCCAAGGTGACTCGCGATAGGGCAATTGCACGTCTTGCAAAAAAACACCATGTGGGAAGTGGATATCCGTCTGATTCCAAGACCGTGTCATTTGTAAAAAACTGGTTTTTGCAAAATGGCAATCTGCCTGACTATGTTAGAAAGAGCTGGGCTCCAGTAAAATTGATTGCATCTCAGCCCTTGGCGTGATATTTTGCTATAACTAGGCCGTGGTCTTTGTCGTATGGCTCTAGAGTCATGTCTTGTATGATCTCAAAGTTGTTTTGGAGCTTTTTCATCTCGTTTTGAATGACGTTTTTTGGCGACTGGGTAACGTCTATGCTTCTTGTTTTGATTATTAGGAAGAGATATCCACCATCCTTGAGATATGTCTGGCAGTTTGTAATGGCAATCTCTGTTTGATCTGGTTGCGCTATATCCGAATAAACAACATCTACTTTACCGTACACGGAAAAATATTGCTTTGGATGTCTCGCATCTTGCAATATTGGTATGACATTTTTTCTAAAATTTGCAACCCTGTCTAGAAAATCTCGGGCGACCCTACTTGCATGCTCTACTGCAAAGACTAGGCCATTATATCCTACAATATCTGATATGTGGGATACTGTTGTACCAGTAGATGCACCTAGATACAAAACCTTGGTGCCATGGGTGATGGGAAATATATCTAATCCAATATAGAGAGCAGCTGCCAGCTTGCTTCGAAACGGATCCCAAATTCGGTATTCTATTTTGGACTTTTTGTAGAGTTTTTCACCATAAACCGTATTTCCTTCAACATAATTTTCAGTGGCTAGTCTTTTTTGGCCGTCAAGTCTTAGCCAAATAAAATCAGAATCTTCGCTTTCCAAACTTTTTTCGATTGCCGGAATCCCCTCTAAATTCTCTGCGAGGGCCGTCTGATTCTCCCCTGGATCTGAATCCATCGCGTCTAGAGTCTCTGTCTCTGAAGCTTTGACGTGGTTTGTCATCTCTATCTCTGAAACTATCCCGTGGCCTATCATCTCGATTTCTATTCCTAAAACTATCCCGTGGCCTATCGTCCCTGTCTCTGAAGCTTTGACGTGGTTTGTCATCTCTATCTCTGAAACTATCCCGTGGCCTATCATCTCTTCTTCCAAAACCTCTGGAATCTCTGTCCCTTGGTCTTCTATCGTCCCTTCTTCCAAAGTCTCGACGTCCTTCCCTTTGTGGTTGTGGTGGCCGCTCTGTTGGCTCTTTGTATTTTTCACCAATCTCTGTGACTCTAACATTTAGTTTATCCAGTAAGGTTTGGTTTAGGCCTGCGCCATACACATCAACGCGTGCCGCAATTGCTGCCTTTGATGCAATGGCTCTAGCCATTTTACCTCTCTGCCATCTTGGAGCTGCATGCACTATTGGATGCTGGAACAAAATTCCGTGCTTTGGTGGCTGGGTTCCTGTCTTTAGTGCCCGGAAGAGTGCCTTTTCTGCGCCAAGGACTTGGATGGTACTTGCTGGAAGTGTTGCTAATTTTTTGATGCTGCCAGCTTTTGCCAAAATTCTTGCCCCTACTGCAGTACCTAGTATAGCTGCAACGTTTGGAGCAATGGATTTCATCTGAGACTCAATGTGGGATTCAATTGCGTTTCTTGCCTTTGCCATGTCAAGGATTTGTTTTGCTATCGATTGCACTATTGCAAGATTTTCTGGGGAAATATCGCCACCCTTGCTTTTTTGCTGAATCACAGAAAGCATCTGGACTTTGGAATCCGGAAAACCCGCATCTTGGTATACTTGGTCTGATAGCCCAGATCTGTTGCCTGCCATGACGATTTGCGCATATCCATTTATGCTGTCTATGATGTTGTCCAGCTCTGGAAAGTGCAGGCCGTACCATTCCCGCAGTCTTGATGACAATCCGTTAATCATTACATCCATTTCATCTAGTGCATTGATTGCCTGGATTATGTGCAGGTCTGGGCTCTGAGATATTTCGGTAACCCTTGATGCTGACAGTGCTAGTGCAAAGTCTCTAAGCTTTGACATGGCGTCGCCGACATTTTTTGCAAAGCCCGCATCAACTAGGACTTGGGGCTTGTTTGCTTGGATTTCATCTAGTTGTTTTTCATCCATTATCTGAACGTCAAGTGATTCTTTTTTGAGCACCTTGAGCAGTGCGTCATCACTTATGAAAAATCCCGCGTTTAATTCTCTGAGATAATTAATGACGGAATTGTTTTTGAGATTGCCTTTTTTTGCTTCCACAAATTCCGCTGCTGGATTATCAAAGGCAAAT
>Ga0194120_10010590_pt1 | contig 11330 bp, 8 predicted proteins | sample TA2MahCa65mmetaG_FD_148642 | JGI IMG/M metagenome (GOLD analysis project Ga0194120, IMG submission 148642) | Freshwater microbial communities from Lake Tanganyika, Tanzania - TA2015019 Mahale Deep Cast 65m | ecosystem: Environmental > Aquatic > Freshwater > Lake | place: Tanzania: Lake... | reverse complement strand
CGACGTCGGTCTCGACCAGGGCGGCATCGCCGAGACCACGCGCATGACGTCGTGGTCGAAGCCCACCTATGTCGAGGAGGGCGTGGTGCATTTCTGCGTCCCCAACATGCCCTCGGCGGTCGCCCGCACCGCGACCCTCGCCCTCACCGGGGCGACGCTCCCCTATGTCGAACGCTTGGCCGATCTCGGTCTCGCCAAGGCCCTCGCGGCGGATTCCGGTTTCGCCAAATGCCTTTACGTCCTTGACGGTGATGTCGTCCATCGCGGCCTCGCCGAGGACACCGGACGGCCCTGGCGGGCGCCTAGTTTTTCCTGAAAATCCAAAGGGCGGCGGCGGTTCCGGTCGTTGCGTCACCATGTAACCGGACCGGACCCTCGACGGTGACCGCCCAATCCGATCGCGTTTCTCCGTCGTTCAAAATCCCATCGCAATAAAGCACCGAGCCGCGGGGAAGAACGCGGCCCTCGATTTGGCAGATGGTCGCGGTTCCCAGGCTGACGCGGATCTTGCCCGCAACGGATGAGGCGCCTTCGGCACGCAAGGGAAAACCGACGGTGAACGACGCGGCCAGATCCTTGGGTGGCACCACCGGAAACCGCGTGGCCCCGAATCCCGGGCGCAAGGTAAAAGCGCGTGGATCGCGGTAGGCCGGCGTAGCGCCCGATCCAGTGGCGATCGACGCGCAGTTCTCGCCGCTGGTGAAACCGAAGGGATCGACTGCGACGCAGGCCTTCCCAACAGAGCGATCGATCTCACCAGCCCGACGTATCCAATCCGATGCACCGGCCAAGGACATCTCCGGAAGCAACCCCAACGGTCCATAGATCGCCCAACCGCTGCCAATCGCCCAGAAAAGAAAGAGTACACCGGCGGTCCCGGGTCGGCTAAATCGGACAAAAGCCGTGTTGGCGAGCAGATCCGCCACATGCCGCGCCATCGCCGCCACGATCAATACCGTCGCGACATAACAGATAAAAATATGCCGATGGGCGTGAAGGTGGCGAAGTCCGGTGAAATCGGGTCCCCAATTCGCCCGAAAAACCAATGTCGCAAGGGCGATGTTCGCGATCATTGCCAGGACGGAGAGAAGGATCATTGCCCGTACCGTGCCAATTCGGGTGGTCCATGCGACCCATGAAAGCGCGACAAGGGCGATCAATCCAAGACCGACCAAAACAAATACATGGTTACCAAGAAAAATCTGGTTGCTCTTGAAGGCCACGGGCCCAAAGGCAAAACCACCGAGTACGCCGAGGAAATTGATCGGCAAAACTGCTATTTTGTCCAGGAGACTACCGACGGCGCTTGTCGACTCCCACCCGGCCTCGACCGACCTGCCGGAGTTCGCCATGATGATCCAGGCCTGGGCAGCAGCAATCGCTAGAGCCGCGAGAAACAACGGGCGCGTTCTCCCCTTGCCTAGGACCACTCCCAGGAAAGCCAACGGCGCGAGCGAAATCATCAAGGGTTTGCTCATGAAGAAGACCGGCAAGCACCATGCGATGGCCGGCGCGGGTTTGCTTCCGGGGAGTGCCGCCATTGCGGCGAGCGCCATGATTGGCAAGGCCGCATAGTAGGGAAAATTGATGAACGACGCAGTCTCGAAACTACCAGCAGAGACTGCCGTCAAACCGATGACCGCGCGCGCCCAATCCTCGACCAGCAAGGGGCGAAAATAGGGGAGCGCGAAACTCGCGCCCGCAATCGCCTGGACCAGGATTCCCGTTGCCGAAAAATAATAGGGCATATGCGCCGCTCCGATCCCAAGGAAAACCCCCAGCGCGCCGAACAGGCGCGAGACCAGCGGAACGAAGGCAAAATCGAGAGCGAAGAACCGCTCGCGCAAGTCATCGGATCGGGCAATGACAAAATAGTCCCCAGACTCGGCGAACATGCCGCCCATGCTCAGCCAGTCCCATTGCAGGGTAAGACGGACGGCGATATAGGTGAGCGCGGTCGCGGGAAACCAGAGCCAGTCAACCTTGCGAACCGGGCGCTCGGGAATCCCTTGGGCCGAGCCGAACAGCTTTTCCTGCAGTGTGGCGAGGACGGGCATCGGGTAAGGGTCAACCTGGATTTTTGGGATTCGGCGCAAGAAGCATGAGAGGAATGTTAGTGAACGCCGCAGTTTCAGTCCATTCTTCGTGCCCGACCGTTCTGCGTGAACTTTGTCGCCTTTCGGCACGGATCGGCGCTGATCCAACCTTGGTGCAAGGCGGCGGTGGCAACACATCCCTCAAAGAGGAGGGTGTGCTTTGGGTCAAGGCCTCGGGTACTTGGCTCGCTGAAGCGCAAAGCAAGCCGATTTTCGTCGCCCTCGACCTGCAAGGAGTTCGCGCCGCGATCACGGCAGGGGAGGCCGATCCGGTCACCGACCATGTCATTGACAGTACCACCGGCCGGCCCTCGATCGAGACGACTTTGCACGCCCTCATGCCCCACCGCGTGGTCTTGCACGTTCACTCCGTGGCCGCACTTGCCTGGGCCATCCGTAAGGATGGTGAAGCGGCCTTGGCCGCGCCCCTTTCTGGATTGAATTGGGCCTGGGTCGATTACGCGCGCCCCGGTATTTCCCTCACTCGCGCCGTAGTCGGCATGGCCAGCAAGGAGAGCGACGTGATTGTCCTCGGCAATCATGGTTTGGTCGTCGGTGGGCGGGACGAATCGGATGCCGAGAGACGGCTGGCCGAGGTCGAGTGGAGGCTTGCCCGCCCATCACGAATCGCGCTCCGCCCAGAGCCCTTGGAACATGACGGTGAATGGGCGCCCGCCGCGGTCCCGGGCCTCCATGCCGTGGCCTGGGATCCGGGCGCCTATGATCTGGTGACGGGAGGAACCCTCTATCCGGACCATGCCGTTTTTCTCGGTCCAGCGGTTATCGGGGCGGAAGCAAATGAGCCGCTCGATATTGCCGCGCGGCGCCATCAGGATAGATTCGGCGCTCCTGGCGTGATTGCTCTCCGTCGGAACCAAGGCGCATTTGTCCGAGGTGATGTCAGTCGCGGGGCCCTTGAGATGATGCGAGCACTCGCCTTGGTCGCTTCGCGGGCGTTCGTCAACGCCCCGATCCGTTATCTCGATTCCAGGGAGGCCCTCGCCTTGATGAATTGGGATGCCGAAATATACCGGCGCGTGGCGCGAGCCTAGCCGTGCAGATCGTCATCCCCATGTCCGGTTTCGGTGAACGCTTCCGGCGCGCCGGCTACACCGTGCCCAAGCCCATGATCGTGGTCGATGGCAAGCCGATTATCGCCCACGTCCTCGACCTCTTTCCCGGCGAGAAGGACGTCATTTTCGTCTGCAATCGCGATCACTTGGCCGAGCGCGATTTCCGGATGGAAGAGACGTTGATGAAGCTTTGCCCCACCGGACGCATCGCGGCCATTGATCCTCACCGCCTCGGCCCCGTTCATGCCGTGCTCCAAGCCGGCCATTTGCTCGATCCCGACAAGCCGACTGTGGTCAGTTATTGCGATTTCACCTGCTACTGGGACTGGGCTGATTTCAAATCCTTCGTCGCCGAGACGAGATGCGATGGCGCAATTCCGGCCTATCGCGGCTTCCATCCCCATTCCTTGGGCTCAACCTTCTACGCCTATTGTCGGGAGCGCGATGGCTGGCTGATCGATATCCAGGAGAAGAAGCCCTTCACCGACCGACCGATGGAAGAGTTCGCCTCGAGTGGGACCTATTATTTCTCCCGAGGGGAGAAGGCGCTCCGCTATTTCCGCGAGACCATGGACCGCGGCCTCGATGTCGGCGGCGAGTTCTATGTCAGCTTGGTCTACAAGCCGATGCTGGCAGCCGGCGAGCGCGTCGCCATCTACGACCTTCAGCACTTCATGCAATGGGGAACGCCGGACGATCTCACTGAGTATCGGTGCTATTCCGAGACCTTCCGGGCCCTTGCCGCGCCCGGCGGCGAAAAAGCCCATCATGCCGGCGCCGTGCTGGTACCCATGGCTGGATTGGGAGCGCGTTTCGCCCGCGAAGGCTACGATTTACCAAAGCCGCTCATCCCTGTTTCCGGCCGTCCCATGGCCGTGCAAGCGGTCGCGGATCTTCCCGAGGCCGAGCGCCGGGTCTTCGTTCTGCGGCGCGACCTGCCGGGCCTCGATGCCATCCAGGCCGAGTTGCGATCCGCCTTTCCCGAATGCCGCTTCGTGCTGCTCGATGGTGTGACCGACGGTCAAGCCCGCACCTGTCTCCTGGGCCTCGATCAAGTCGATCCCGACAAGCCCCTTACCATCGGCGCCTGCGACAGCGGCGCACTCTATGATGGCGCGCGGTTCAATCGCCTGCTGGCCGATCCGGGAACCGATGTCATCGTCTGGACCATGCGCGGCCATCCCGGAGCGCGGCGCCATCCCCAGATGTATGGCTGGGTGGCGGCCGAAAGAGGGCGCGCGGTGGGCGTTTCGGTCAAGACGCCGCTGGCCGATCCCGGGTGTGATCCGGCGATTGTCGGCGCCTTTACCTTCAAGCGGGCAAGGGATTTCCGCGCCGCCGCCGAGCGAATGATCGCCCGCGAAGCCAAGATCAATGGCGAATACTACGTCGATACCTGTGTCGAGGATGCCATCGCCCTCGGCCTGCGCTGCTGGATCTTCGACATCGACCATTATGTCGGCTGGGGCACACCTGACGATCACCGTAGCTTCGAGTATTGGCAGTCCTGCCTGCACAAATGGCCGAGTCACCCTTACGACCTCGGCCGCGATTCCCGATTGCCGAAGGTTTCTCGCCAGGAACTGTGCGATCGCTATCGTGCCCTGCGCCCGACCCGACCCGCGAAATGAGGCCGCCTCTCTTGTTCGGTGGGGAACCCGCCGGTAAGTTGCTGTGAACCCTACCGGGGCGTCCAAGCGTCGATCATGGAACCGCTGCTTTCCCTCGTCATTCCGGCCTTCAACGAGGCAAAAAACCTGCCCCTGATCGCGGCGCGGGTCCGGGCGGCATTTCACCGCTCCGACATCGAGGTCATCATCGTCGACAATGGTTCGGTCGATGAGAGCCCGCGGGTGCTTGCCGAGTTGCTCGCGGGCGATCCGGTCTTGCGCAGCGTCCGGGTCGAGATCAATCAGGGCTATGGCTTTGGCATTCTGTTCGGTCTCAAGGCAGCGCGGGGTCGCATTCTCGCTTGGACCCACGCGGACATGCAGACCGATCCGGCGGATGTCTTGCGAGGTCTCGAGTTTTTCGAAGGCGTCGCTGATCCCTCCCGGCTTTTCGTCAAGGGACGGCGCTTCGGACGGCCTATCGCCGACGTGGTTTTCACCATGGGCATGGCCGCGTTCGAGACCACCCTCTTGGGTGTGCCGCTCTGGGACATCAACGCCCAGCCGACCATGTTCCACCGGTCTTTCTTCGAGACCTGGCGCGACCCGCCCCACGATTTCGCCCTCGATCTCTACGCCTATCACCGGGCCCGGGTGGCAGGACTCGAGATCCGACGGTATCCCGTGGCGTTCGGAGAACGCGCTCACGGCCATTCGCACTGGAACGTGAATTGGCAGGCGAAGATGAAATTCATCCGCCGTACCGTCGGTTTCAGCCTTAGGCTGAGGCGCGACTTGGGACGAGGGCCATGATCCTGGTATCACATCGGCGCAACACCAGGGCGGAGCTCGCCGCCGTCGATCCCCGTTACGGCATCGAGGTCGATATCCGCAGCTACGGACCGCGCCTGATCATTCATCATGATGCCTTCGCCGAGGGCGAGGATTTCGAGGCGTGGCTCGAGGCCTATCGCCATCGCCTGCTCATCCTCAATGTCAAGGAAGAGGGGCTCGAGGATCGGCTTCTTGCCTTGATGAAGTCCCGTGGAATCGATGATTTCTTTTTTCTTGATCAGTCCTTCCCCTTCCTGGTCAGAACGGCACGGCGGGGTGAGAAGCGCTGCGCGGTTCGGGTCTCGGAGTATGAATCGATCGACACGGCCCTGACCCTCGCTGGTCAGGTTGAGTGGGTTTGGGTCGACTGCTTCACCCGCTTTCCCCTGAGCCGGGATGAGGGGCGGCGCCTCAAGGCGGCGGGATTCCGCCTCTGCCTGGTTTCACCCGAACTTCAGGGCCGCACCGACACTAGCGAAATCCCCGCCATGCGCCGCGTCGTCGCCGATGCGGGCATTGCTCTGGACGCAGTCTGCACCAAGAATCCGGCGGCATGGGCGTGATCGGCGCGAATGTCCTGCGTTCGCCGGCCTTCGTCGGCGGCCTCCTGCTGCGCCTCATGGTCATTGTCCTGGCCGAGCCCTGGACTCAGGCGCAGTGGTTCGTGCCTTTCGTGCGGGGGCAGCTCTTCGCTCTGGATCCCTGGAGCGGTCACGTCGCTGAAGGGGGAAATCCTCTTTCCTTCCCCTATGGCGCTGTGATGTACCTCGCGCATCTCCCTTTCGTCGCTGTGGGCGTGGCGCTCGATGGATTGGCCGGAACCACCGCTTTCGCCCAAATCGGCTTCGCCGCTTCGCTCCTCATCATCGACCTCGCGGCGCTTTCCGTTTTGCTCGCTATGTTCCCCGACGAAGGCAGACGGGTAACGCTGTTCTATTGGCTGTCGCCGGTCATCCTCTACGTCACCTACTGGAACGGCCAGACCGACGTCGTACCCAATCTGCTTCTGCTTTTGTCCCTTAGGGCGTTGCAGCTCGGCCGCCCCGCTTTCGCGGGGGGCGCCATCGGATTGGCCGTGGGTGCCAAGATGAGCGCCCTGATCGCCTTGCCCATTCTCCTGATCTATCTATGGCGCAGCCGGCGTCTCGGGCGCTATTTCGGGTCGTTTCTTCTGGCTGCTGGCGCGACAGTCGTGGCGACGCTCTTGCCTCTGCTGCTGTCGCCCGGCGCGCGGGTGATGGTTTTCGGAAGCCCGGAATTTCGCAAGGCCTATCTCGCCGAGTTGCCCATTGGCACCGATGTCGGCATCTATCTCATGCCCTTGGCTTTTGGCCTCGCCCTCTATGGCGCATGGCGCATCGGGCGCATGAGTTTCGAGCTCCTTTTCGCCTTCATCGGCATCGCATTCCTGATCGTGCTGCTCCTCACCCCGGCCTCGGTCGGCTGGTTCGTTTGGGTCGTGCCGTTCCTGGTCGCCCATCAACTGGTTGGCGGGCGGCAGGCGGCGACGCTCGCCCTCGGCCTCGGTGGTTTATGGATCGCCTATCACCTCGCCTATTCGCCAGGCGCGCGCCTGCGGTTCACCGGCTTGGACCTCACGCCTCCACTGGTCGACGCATTTCCGATGCTCGCCGGACACGCCCGAAGACTAGCCCTCACCGCGATCGTGGCGGCGGGCGCGGTGCTCGGCCTGCGCATGTACCGGGAAGGGGTGCAGCGCAATGATTTCTATCGTCTGAGTCGAAAGCCGCTCGCCATCGGCATCGCCGGCGATTCCGGCGCCGGCAAAGATACGCTGAGCGCCGCTCTGGCCGGTCTGTTCGGGGAAGAACGCGTCGCGGCCCTCTCCGGGGATGACTACCACAACTGGGATCGCCAGGGCCCGATGTGGCAGGCGCTCACCCACCTCAATCCTCGGGCCAACAACCTTCACGACATGACGGCGGACGTTCTGGCGCTCCTCGACGGCAAGGCGATTCGTTGCCGTCACTACGACCACGCCACGGGACGATTCGTCTCCGGCATCACGGTCGAACGAAATGACGTGGTCTTGGTGAGCGGTTTGCACGTTCTTCACATGCCTGCGCTCGAACGCGCCCTCGATGTGCGCGTTTTTCTCGACATGGACGAGGGCCTGCGCCTCTTCCTCAAGACCGAAAGGGACATCAAGGCGCGCGGTCATTCACCGGAGACGGTCGCCAACGCCTTCGCCCGCCGTGCGCCGGATGCCCAGCGCTTCATCCATCCCCAGATCGCCATCGCCGACGTGATCTTTTCGCTCGCGCCGGTCGATCCCGCCGATCTCGTGTCCGGCGCCGACATGGCCCGCGTGCCGCTGCGCCTCGACGTCATCGTTCGTCATGGCGTCTTTTACGAGGAACTCGCGAGACTGCTGATCGGCCTCGCCGGCATGCGGGTGGATGTCGAGCTCTTGCCCGACCGGGGTGGAGCCAAGATGACGATGGTCGGAGAGATCGTCGGCCCCGATCTTGCGTTGATCGCGGCGCGGATGGTGCCCCAGATGGAGGAATTGCTTGCCCTCGTGCCGCGTTGGCAGGACGGCGCCACGGGATTGATGCAACTCGTCACGCTGCTTCAGGCGGCGGAGGCGATGCGGATGCGAGGCTAGAACGATGATGGACGCGCGGCGGCCCGACCGGCTGCGAAATCGACCGACGGCGGTGCTGATCGATCTCGACAACACCCTCTACCCTTACGCCCCCGCCCACGCCGCGGCCATGAGCCAGACCACGGCCAAGGCGGCGCGCCTGCTCGGCATTGAACCACCGGTTTTTTCCGAGGCCGCCGCCGCCGCTCGCGACGAAGTCAAGACGCGAATCGGGACAGTCGCGGCAAGCCATAGTCGGCTTCTCTATTTTCAGCGGGCGATCGAGCGCCTGGGCCTCAAGAGCCAGCCGCTCCTCGCTCTCGATCTCGAACAGACCTATTGGCGGACGTTCCTCGCCGCGAGCCGACTCTTCCCCGAGGCCAAGGCCCTGCTCGACGATATTCGCGCGGCGGGCGTGGCGGTCGCATTGGTGACCGACCTCACCACCCAGATTCAGTTCCGCAAGCTGGTCTATTGGGGTCTCGATCATGCGTTCGACCATGTCGTGACCTCCGAGGAGGCGGGCGCCGACAAGCCGGGGGAGGCGCCGTACCTGCTGGCCAAGGCCAAACTCGGCGCGGCGGCGGAGCGGATCTGGATGGTGGGGGACGATCCGGTCGCCGACATCGAGGGGTCTCGCCGTATTCTCGGCGCTGCTACTGTGCAGAAACGCCATGAGGGGGTGAGAATCGCGGTTGGCGAAGCGGGCCCCGATGCTGTTTTCGATGACTTTGCCGATCTTCGGAGGTTTTTTGCCGAAACCAGCTAGCCCAGAATCAGACGCGCGTCGGGAAGCCCCTTGAGCAAAGCGGCATGACGGGCCGGCGGCGTGACGAAGGCCGCCGTGGAGAGCGCGTCCGCGTCGGTCGCGGACGGCGCGATCGCCGTCACGACCTGGACATGATTGGCGGAGAGGCCGGTGGCTGGGTCGAAGAGATGATGGTGACGCCCGTCCTTGGAAAAGGGCGTGCCGGCGCCGGATGACGTCGCGACCGCGACATCGATTGCCTCGATTTCGCGCCCGAGTTCCGGCACCGCGACGCGCCAGGGCGTGCCGTCCGGGCGCGGGCCGACCGCCTTCGTCTCGCCAAGATGGACAAGAGTCCGCTCGATCCCGCGCCGCTTGAGGAGCTCGGCCACCCGATCGGTGATGTAGCCCTGGGCGATGCCATTGAGGGTGAGGGCCATTCCGGGTCGGGCGAAGGCGATGCGGGAGTCGTCGACCGACACGCCGCGCCAATCGATGAGGTTTCGCGCCTCATCCAGGGCTGCCCCGTCGGGCGCCGTGGTCGCGCCGGTCGCGAAATGACCCGCATTAAGACGCCACAGCGGTTGCACCGTCGGATCGAAGGCGCCATCGCTCTTGCGGCTCCAAGCGAGCGCCGCCCTCAGGCAATCGACCAAATCGAGGCTAGGGCCCGTCAATCGCCCGTCGCGATTGAGGCGGGAAATCTCCGATCCCTCGCGATAGAGGCTGAAAACGGCCTCGAGCCGCTCGATTTCGCCTACCGCCTCGGCGATCAACCGCGTCGCCGCTTCTTGGTCGGTGTGAACGAGGTGAAGCTCCGCTTCCGCGCCAAGGGCGATGCCCTGCCAGCGCCACACCGGCGTCGCCGAGGCACGAGCCGAAAACGCGGCAGCGAGGGGCAGTCCCGCCCCGGCGGCGAAAAGGGCCATGAAGCGGCGACGTGTCGGCGTCATGCCTTGGCCTCCGTTGCGGTCGCGGGCTTGGCCATCAGCTCCTTGAGCTTCGCCGCGCGCGCCTCGCGCTTCTGGCGCCGCTCGACCAGGGGCGGGCAGACGCGATCGTTGTAGTGGAGCATCTGGCAATTGAGGCAGTAGATGCATTCATTGGGATTGATCTTGCCATCGGGGTGGATCGCCTGGACCGGGCATTTCTGGGCGCAGGCTTGGCATTGGCTGCCGCATTGCGGCCGGCGCTTCAGCCACTCGAACATGCGGATGCGGGCCGGAATGGCGATGGCGGCGCCAAGGGGGCAAAGATAGCGGCAGAAAAACCGCTCGACGAAGAGGCCGGCCACCAGGAGCCCTATGGCATAGATCAGGAAGGGCCAGGAGCGCACGAAGCGCATGGCGACCGCGGTCTTGAAAGGCTCGACCTCGGCGGCGGCGATGGCGATCTCGGTGAAATTGAGGGAGAGGGCGAGGATCACCAGGAAGAGGACGTATTTGACCGCCCAGAGCCGCTCATGGATCAGGAAATTGACCTGGAATTGCGGCAAGCGCAGCAGGCGGGCGAGGTAGTGGGTGAGCTCCTGCAACGCCCCGAAGGGGCAGAGCCAGCCGCAAAAGACCCCGCGCCCCCAAAAGAGCAGCGCGAGGGCCACGAAGCTCCATTCGAGGAAGATCACCGGCTCGAGCAGGAAGAAGTCCCAGCGGAAGCCGCTGAGGAGGGCGTGCACGAAGGTGACGACGTTGACCACCGAGAGCTGAGCGATGGCGTACCAGCCCAGCCACACCAGGGTGAAAGCGAGAAAACCGTTGCGCAGCCAGCGGTAAAGTTCCGGCCGGCGCACGATCTGATCCTGGAGAATGAGCACCACCATCATCGCGCTCAAGGCGATGATGGTGATGGTGATCTTGCCCATGTTGGCGAGCCAGGTCGCCTGCCAGAGATCCGGCGAGCTCGTGCTGATGACCTGACGCTGGACCTGAACCTCGGGTTCCATGGTCGGCGGCAGGCGGATGAAGCGCTTGGGCAGAGTGTAGTCGAGCTCAAGGCGCAGGCTGCGCGGACTGCCGTCGAGACCGAGGGCCGGAACGGCGAACTCCAATCGCCAGGGCTTGGTCGCGTCGAAGCCGGCATCCTTCGGCACGCGGAAAAGCCCCATCTCCCGGAAGTTCGGCTGCCCGGCGGGCAGCGCCTCGACCAGGCGATAGTCATCCCGCTGGAAGCGGATGGTCTTTTCGCCCTGGACCAATTGAATGCGATCGAAGGTCCCGCCGCGGACGAAAGCCGTGCCCTTGAAGGAATAGAGCCCGTTGGCGGCGAGCAGCAGCCAGTGATCTCCTGGCGTGGTCGCCGACATCAAGCGGCCAAAATCGCGGTCGGCGAGGATGTTGCGCCCGATGCCGGCCGGCGTCACCA
>Ga0194120_10010588_pt1 | contig 11332 bp, 9 predicted proteins | sample TA2MahCa65mmetaG_FD_148642 | JGI IMG/M metagenome (GOLD analysis project Ga0194120, IMG submission 148642) | Freshwater microbial communities from Lake Tanganyika, Tanzania - TA2015019 Mahale Deep Cast 65m | ecosystem: Environmental > Aquatic > Freshwater > Lake | place: Tanzania: Lake... | reverse complement strand
GGCGGCGCCTGAGGCGCGCGCGCCAGCCCTGGCTGCGCTGCTGGCCCCGGCTGGGCCGCCGGTCCCGGCTGTGGCCCCGGCGCGTATCGGCTGGCCAGCATCTCCCGGGTGGCGATCGGATCGAGCTTGAGGCTGAGCGTGCAGTCCTGGATGCCCCAATTGCCGCGCGCCTCGATCTTGTCGTCCTTGATCTGTCCGATCAGGCGGATGTCGTAGGATGTAGTGCGAAAACCCGAACCGATCAGGCTGAAGCGGCCGGTCTCGTCGATATTGACGTTATAGCTGGTCTTGTGACCGGATTCGGGGTTCTGATAGCTGGTGGCGTACTGCCCGTCCCGGATGTCGTAGCGCAGCTTCGCGTTCCAGTTGGCCGTGCCGTGGACGCGATTGCCGCGACAAGCCATGTCGCCGGCCCAAATGCCGTCGCCGGCACTGGGCCGCGACTGAGATTGAGCCTGCGCGGCGGCGCTGATCGCGGTCGCCAGAATCAGCATGGCGAAAATCGGCTTGGACATGGCGCCCTCCAGCCGTTCGGGGTCCAAAACCCACTATACAACGGCTTGACAGCCGAATCATTCCGTCTAGTTTGCCCGCCTTCCGCAACCCCTTGGAAAGCCTAAGCCATGGTCGCGCTCACCCTGCCCGACGGTTCGGTCCGCTCCTTCCCGGGCGCGGTCACCGGCACCGAATTGGCGGCGGCGATCGGGCCGGGTCTGGCCAAGGCGGCCTTGTTCCTCAAGCTCGATGGCCAGGTGGTCGACCTCGCCACCCGGATCGAGCGTGACGCCAAGGTGGCGATCGTCACCGCGCGCGACGATGCCGTGCTCGAACTGCTGCGCCACGACTGCGCCCATGTCCTGGCCGAGGCGGTCAAGGAACTCTACAACGACGTCCAGGTCACCATCGGCCCCTCGATCGAGGACGGCTTCTATTACGACTTCGCGCGCCGGACGCCGTTCACGCCCGAGGATCTGGTGCGGATCGAGATCCGGATGCACGAGATCGTCGACCGCAACGAGCCGATCCGGCGCGAGGAGTGGGAGCGCGGCCGCGCCATCGAGTTCTTCAAGGCCCAGGGCGAGCACTACAAGGCCGAGATCGTCGCCGCCATTCCCGAGGGCGAGCCGATCGGGGTCTACAGCCAGGGCCGCTTCACCGATCTATGCCGCGGGCCGCATCTGGCTTCGACCGGGCGGCTCGGCCACGCCTTCAAGCTGACCAAGCTGGCCGGCGCCTATTGGCGCGGCGATTCGCGCAACGAGATGCTGCAGCGGGTCTACGGCACTTGCTGGCGCGACGACAAGGAGCTTCAGGCCTATCTGACCCGGATCGAGGAGGCCGAGAAGCGCGACCATCGCCGGCTCGGGCGCGAGCTCGAGCTCTTCCACCAGCAGGAAGAGGCGCCCGGCATGGTGTTCTGGCATCCGCGTGGCTGGACGCTGTGGCGGATGGTCGAGGCCTATATGCGCCGGCGCCTCGAAACCGACGGCTATGTCGAGGTCAAGACGCCGCAACTGGTCGATCGCGCCTTCTGGCAGCAATCCGGCCATTGGGAACATTTCCGCGACAAGATGTTCGTGTCGGAGATCGAGGAGCGGACTTTCGCCCTCAAGCCGATGAACTGCCCGGGCGCGGTGCAGATCTTCAAGCGCGGGGTCAAGAGCTATCGCGATTTGCCGCTGCGCCTGGCCGAGTTCGGCGCCTGCCATCGCTACGAGCCCTCGGGCGCGCTGCACGGGCTGATGCGGGTGCGTGGCTTCGTCCAGGACGACGCGCATCTGTTCTGTGCCGAGGACCAGATCACCGCCGAGTCGATCCGCTTCTGCGACCTGCTGACCTCGATCTATGGCGATTTCGGCTTTGCCGACGTCACCATCAAGTTCGCGGATCGGCCGGCGGTGCGGGCGGGCTCGGATGCGATCTGGGACAAGGCTGAGCAGGCGCTCAAGGACGCCGCCAAGGCGGCCGGGCTGAACACCATCCTCAATCCCGGCGAGGGCGCGTTCTACGGTCCCAAGCTCGAATTCGTGCTGCGCGACGCCATCGGCCGCGACTGGCAATGCGGCACGCTGCAGGTCGATTTCGTGCTGCCGGAAAGGCTCGATGCCGAATACACCGCCGAGGACGGTTCGCGCCGCCGCCCGGTGATGCTGCATCGCGTCATCCTCGGTTCGTTCGAGCGCTTCCTTGCCATCCTGATCGAGGATTGCGCCGGCAAGTTCCCGCTCTGGCTGGCGCCGACCCAGCTGGTGGCGGCCTCGATCGTGTCGGATGCCAACGACTACGCCGCCAAGGTCGTGGCCGAGGCGGCCAAGCTGGGCCTGCGCGCCGAACTGGATGCGCGCAACGACAAGATCAACTTCAAGGTGCGCGAACATTCGCTGCGCAAGATCCCGGCGATCCTGGCGATCGGCAAGCGCGAGGCCGAGCAGGGCACGGTCTCGGTGCGGCGGCTCGGCTCGGAAACAAGCCAGGTCAAGCCGCTGGCGGCGGCCCTGGCCGAACTGGCCGCCGAGGCCCTGCCGCCCGATCAGAGGCGTTGAAAACCCCGGCGCCCGGCGCCATTATTGCCGGCGCAATCCGCGACCACGAAGGAGGCTTGCATCCCTAGACCGTTTTCTCCGGCCCCGCCCACTCGCGAGGGCCCGCGCGTCAATGGCGAGATCCTTGCGCGCGAAGTACGTGTCGTCGGCGCCAATGGCGAGATGATGGGCGTCCTTGGCATCCGCGAGGCGATCTACGCCGCCGACCAGGCCGGGCTCGACCTGGTGGAGATTTCGCCCAATGCCGTGCCGCCGGTGTGCAAGATCCTCGATTACGGCAAGTTCAAGTACGAGGCCCAGAAGAAGGCCAATGCCGCGCGCAAGAAGCAGAAGGTGATCGAGGTCAAGGAAATCAAGATGCGGCCGGGCATCGACACCCACGACTACGACGTCAAGATGCGCGCCATCCGCAAGTTCCTGGGCGAGGGCGACAAGGTCAAGGTGACCTTGCGCTTCCGCGGCCGCGAGATGGTGCACCAGGAACTCGGCGCGCAGCTGCTGGAAAAGGTCCGCAACGAAGTCAACGAGGCGGCCAAGGTCGAGCAGTATCCGCGCCTCGAAGGCCGCCATCTCAGCATGGTGATCGCGCCCCGCTAGACCGCGATCGGTTTGCATGGAATCAAAGACGCTATTCCATGCAAACCGTCAATCGCGGTCCAGATCGGGATACGAGGGCATGATCCGCGATCTGTCTTGAACCACATGGTTCAAGCCAGATCGATCATGCCCTAGGGGCGGTCGTCACTTCGGCTTGAACTTGTCGGCCAGGAACTTGCGATAGAGCTCGTAGAGCCACAGCCCGACGCCGACCGGCAGGCTGAGCCAAAGAATGATTTGGGCCCGCAGATAGCGCGCCGGATCGGCCTGGATCAGCGCCTGGACGAAGTCGTAAATGCCGAAAGCCGCGGCAAAGAACGCCAGCAACTCGATCGCCGTCAGGATCTTGAGATGGGTCGGATTCACGCGCGCCGGGTCCTCGCAAGATGGCCGCGACGGATCAGGGCGTGCGGCGGGCGCGGAAGCTATCACGCCTCGCGCCCGCCTGGGAAGCCGCCTGCGGCGGCGGTTTGCGGTCCCAGCCGCCGCTTGCCAAGCCCGGACCGCCTCGCTATAACCCCTCGCCCGCGCGGCGCCCCTTCGGGCGTCGCCCGGGTTTCATGCCCGTGGAGAGTGGGATGCCCAAGCTCAAGACCAAGTCGAGCGTCAAAAAGCGATTCAAGATCACCGCCTCGGGCAAGGTCAAGCACGGCCAGGCCGGCAAGCGCCACGGCATGATCAAGCGCTCGAACCGCCAGATCCGCCATCAGCGGGGCACCGCGGTGATGTTCAAGGGCGATGGCGACAACATCAAGAAAATGATGCCTTACGGCTAAGGAGCAGGTCATGGCCCGGATCAAGCGCGGCGTCACCGCCACCGCCCGCCACAAGAAAGTCGTCAAGCAGGCCGCGGGCTATCGCGGCCGCGCCCACAAGGCCTTCCGCGTCGCCATCGAGAAGGTCGAGAAGGCGCTGCGCTACGCCTATCGCGACCGCCGCGTGCGCAAGCGCGACTTCCGCGCGCTGTGGATCCAGCGCGTCAACGCCGCCGCGCGCGAGCATGGCCTGACCTATGGTCGGCTGATCGACGGCCTCAAGCGTGCCGGCGTGACGCTGGACCGCAAGGTGCTGGCCGACCTGGCCGCGCGCGAGCCGGCCTCGTTCAAGGCGGTGGTGGAGCAGGCGCGCGCCGCCCTCGCCCGCTAGCGCGGGTTCGGACTTCTCCGCGGGCGCCGTCATGGACCGGGATTCGATCGACCGCCTCGGCGCCGAGCTGGCCGCCGCCGCCGATGCCGCGGCCGACACTGCCGCGCTGGAGGCGGTGCGCGTCGCCGCCTTGGGCAAGAAGGGTCGCGTCACCGAGCTGATGAAAGGCCTCGGCGCGATGGCGCCCGAGGCCCGGCGCGCCGCCGGCCAATCGCTCAACCAGCTTCGCGACCGCATCGAGGCCGCCATCGCCGCCCGCGCCGAGGCCATCCGCCGGCGCGACCGCACCGCCAAGCTGGCCGAGGAAAAGGTCGACGTCACCTTGCCGGTGCGGCCGACGGCCGAAGGCAAGCTGCATCCGGTCAGCCAGGTGATCGACGAAGTCACCGAGATCTTCGCCGCCATGGGCTTCGTCGTCGCCGAGGGCCCCGACATCGAGGACGACTTCCACAATTTCACCGCCCTCAACATCCCGCCCGAGCATCCGGCGCGGCAGATGCACGACACCTTCTATCTCGCCGGCGGCGCCGGCAGCAACGCGCCGCCCTTGCTGCGCACCCATACCTCGCCGGTGCAGGTGCGCACCATGCAGGCGGGCCCGCCGCCCTATCGCATCGTCGTGCCCGGCCGCACCTATCGCCGCGATTCCGACCAGACCCACACGCCCATGTTCCACCAGATCGAGGGCCTGGCGATCGACCGCTCCATCACCATGGGCCATCTCAAGGGCTGTCTCGAGGAATTCGCCCGCGCCTTTTTCGAAAGCGACCAGGTGCGGATGCGCTTTCGCCCCAGCCACTTCCCCTTCACCGAACCCTCGGCCGAGGTCGACATCAACTACACGGTCGAGAACGGCGTGGTGCGGGTCGGCGCCGGCGAGCGCTGGATGGAGATCCTCGGCTGCGGCATGGTCCATCCCAAGGTGCTGGAGATGTGCGGGGTGGATCCCGCGCAGTGGCAGGGCTTCGCCTTCGGCATGGGGCTGGACCGCATCGCCATGCTGAAATACGGCATCCCCGATCTGCGGACGATGTTCGAGGGCGATCTGCGCTGGCTGGCGCATTACGGCTTCTCGCCGCTCGACCTGCCCAGTTTCGGCCAGGGGCTGTCGCGATGAAGTTCACCCGCGCCTGGCTGGCCGATCATCTCGACACCGACGCCGATCCCGGCCGCATCGCCGACACCCTGACCGCGATCGGGCTGGAGGTGGAATCGATCGCCGACCGCGCCAAGGATTTGGCGCGGGTGGTGATCGCGCGGGTGATCGAGGCCAAGCCGCATCCCAACGCCGACAAGCTGCGGGTCTGCCTGGTCGACACCGGCAGCGAGCGGGTGCAGGTGGTGTGCGGCGCGCCCAACGCCCGCAGCGGCATGATCGGCGCCTTCGCCCCGCCCGGGACGCGCATCCCGGGCACCGGGCTCGATCTCAAGAAGGGCACGATCCGCGGCGTCGAGTCGAACGGCATGCTGGTGTCCGAACGCGAGATGGGCATCAGCGACCAGCACGAAGGCATCATCGATCTGCCGGCCGATGCGCCGGTGGGGGCGAACTGGGCGAAGTGGGCCGGGCTGGACGACGCCGTGTTCGAGATCAAGCTGACGCCCAACCGGCCGGACTGCCTCGGCGTGCGCGGCGTCGCCCGCGACTTGGCCGCGGCCGGGCTCGGCCGGCTGAAGCCGCTCGAGATCAAACCGATCGCGGGCGCCTACGACTCGCCGATCGCGGTGCGGCTCGATTTCCCGGCGGGCGAGGGCAAGGCCTGCCCGCTATTCGTCGGCCGCATGATCCGCGGCGTCAGGAACGGCCCCAGCCCGGCCTGGCTGCGCGATCGGCTGACGGCGATCGGCCTGCGGCCGATCTCGACCCTGGTCGACATGACCAACTACGTCACCTTCGATCTCGGCCGGCCGCTGCACGTGTTCGATGCCGACAAGGTCAAGGGCGACATCGTCGCCCGCTTCGGCCGCTCGGGCGAAAGCTTCCTCGCCCTCAACGGCAAGACCTATGCCGTCGAGCCCGACATGACCGCGATCTGCGACGATTCGGGCGCGCTCGGCCTGGGCGGCATCATGGGCGGCCAATCGACCGGTTGCACGGCGGATACCAAGACCGTGTTCGTCGAGGCGGCGCTGTTCGATCCCTTGCGCACCGCCGCCACCGGCCGGCGCCACGGCATCCAGTCCGACGCGCGCTATCGCTTCGAGCGCGGGGTCGACCCTGCTTTCGTCGCCGCCGGCATGGAGTGGGCGACGCGGCTGACCATGCAGCTTTGCGGCGGCGAGCCATCCAACCTCGTCGTCGCCGGGCAGGCGCCGGATTGGACGCGCGCCTACGCGCTCAGGCCCGACCGGGTGGCGACGCTGGGCGGCATCGACCTGCCCGAGGCCGAGCAACGCCGCATCCTGGTGGCGCTGGGCTTCGCGGCCAAGCCGGGCGGGTGGCAGCCGCCCTCCTGGCGGCCCGACATCCTGGGCGAGGCCGATCTGGTCGAGGAAATCGCCCGCATCGCCGGCTTCGAGCGGATTCCGGCGCTGCCGATGCCGCGCGAACTCGACCGCCATCGCCCGGGCGTGTCGCCGGCCCAGCGCCGGGTGCGGATCGTCAAGCGCGCGCTGGCCGAGCGCGGCCTGACCGAGGCCATCACCTATTCCTTCGTTGCGCGCGCGCATGCGCGGGTCTTCGGCGGCGGCGGCGACGACCTGATGCTGCAGAATCCGATGTCGTCCGAACTCGACTGCATGCGGCCCTCGCTGCTGCCGGGGCTGATCGACGCCATGCGGCGCAATGTCGATCGCGGCCTCGGCGACGGCGCGCTGTTCGAGGTCGGCCCGCAATACGCCAGCGCCACCCTGGTCACCGGCCAGACCGTCGCCGCCAGCGGCATTCGGCTGGGCCAGGCGCAACGCGCCGGCTGGACCGGACCGGCGCGGCCGGCCGATGCCTTCGATGCCAAGGCCGATGCGCTGGCGGCGCTGGCCGCGCTTGGCCTGGGCGAAAGCGCGATCGGCATCGAAGCCGGCGCCGCCGCCTGGTATCACCCCGGCCGCTCGGGCACGCTCAAGCTCGGTCCCAAGACCGTGCTCGGCTGGTTCGGAGAACTTCATCCCGAGGTGCTGGAACGCTTCGACCTGGCCGGGCCGCTGGTCGGATTCGAACTGGTGCTGGACGCGCTGCCGCCGGCCAAGGCGCGGCCGGGGCGGGCGCGGCCGGCCTTTGCCCCGCCGCAATATCCGGCGGTCGAGCGCGATTTCGCCTTCGTGGTCGATCGCGCCGTGACCGCCGACCGGCTGGTCAAGGCGGCGCGCCAGGCCGACAAGAAGCTGATCGAACAGGCTGGCGTGTTCGACGTCTATGCCGGCCAGGGCGTGGCCGAGGGCAAGGTCTCGATCGCGCTTCGCGTGCGCCTGCAGCCGACCGAGCGCACGCTGACCGAAGCCGAGATCGAGGCGGTGGCGGCGCGGGTGGTCGAGGCCGTGGCCAAGGCCACCGGCGCGACCTTGCGCACCTGATTCAGGAGCGGCCGAACAGCCGCTCGATATCCGTCAGCTTGAGTTCGATGTAGGTCGGCCGGCCGTGGCCGCATTGGCCGGCGCGCGGGGTCGCTTCCATCTCGCGCAACAGCGCGTTCATCTCGGCATGGCTGAGCACGCGGCCGGCGCGCACCGAGCCGTGGCAGGCCATCGAGGCGCACACCGCCTCCAGCTTTTCGTTCAACGCTTGGGCCTGGTCGAGTTCGGCCAGCTCCTCGGCCAAATCGGCCAGCAGCCCCTTGGCGTCGAGCGTGCCGACCAGGGCCGGGGTCTCGCGCACCACCACCGCGCCCTGGCCGAAGGGCTCGATCAAGAGCCCGAGCCGCGCCAATTCCTCGGCCCGCGCCACCAGCCGCCGCGCCGCTTCCGGTTCCATCTCGACCACTTCGGGAATCAGCAGCACCTGGCGGGCCACGCCCGTGCCGGCAAGCTGGGCGCGGACGCGCTCGAACACCAGCCGCTCATGGGCGGCGTGCTGATCGACGATCACCAGCCCGTCCTTGGTGGCGGCGACGATATAGGTGCCATGCACCTGCGCCGCCGCCGCGCCCAAGGGATGCGCGCCGGGTTCGACCGGCGCCGGCTCGCCGCGGACCTGCGGCGCAAACGGCGCCTGGAACCTGGCGGCTTCTTCATACAGGCCGGGCGCCGCATGGGGCGCATCGGGCTGGCGGAAGGACTGCAGCGCGGCGACCGTTCCGGTGCTGGCGGCGCGGTGGCCGGCGCCTTCCAGCGCGCGCCGGATCGCCGCCACCACCAGCCCCCGCACCAGCGCGCCGTCGCGGAAGCGCACCTCGGCCTTGGCGGGATGGACGTTGACGTCGACCGCCTCGGGCGGCAGGTCGATGAACAGCGCCGCCACCGGCTGGCGGTCGGGCGCCATCACGTCGCGATAGGCGCCCTTGACCGCGCCCAGCAGCAGCCGATCGCGCACCGGCCGGCGGTTGACGAACAGCAATTGGTCGGCGGCGGTGCGGCGATTGAGCGTCGGCAGGCCTATGAAGCCCGACAGCCGCACGCCCTCGCGCTCGGCCTCGACCGGCAGCGAATTGTCGCCGAACTCGCGGCCCATGACCTGGATCAGGCGCTCGCGCGGCCCGGCCGCCTCGGCGCGGAAGGCGATGCGCTGGCCGTCGGACAGGCTGAAGGCGATGGCGGGATGGGCCAGCGCCAGGCGCTTGACCACCTCGACCGCGGCTTCCCATTCGGTGCGTTCGGTCTTGAGGAAATTGAGCCGCGCCGGGGTGGCGTAGAACAGATCGCGCAGTTCGACCCGCGTGCCGAAGCCGCCGGCGGCGGGCGTCACTTGGCCGACCGCGCCGCCCTCGACGGCGATGCGGCGGGCGCTGTCGGCGCCGCGCGGCCGGCTGACGATCGCAAGCCGCCCGACCGCGCCCAGCGAGGGCAGCGCCTCGCCGCGAAAGCCGAGGTGCTGGACCCGCACCAGATCGTCGTCGGGCAGTTTGGAGGTGGCGTGGCGCTCGATCGCCAGCGCAAGTTCCTCGCCGCTCATGCCGCGGCCGTCGTCGGCCACGGCGATCAGGCCGCGCCCGCCTTCGGTGACGGTGACGTCGATGCGCCCCGCGCCGGCGTCGATCGCGTTCTCGACCAGCTCCTTGACCGCCGCCGCCGGGCGCTCGACCACCTCGCCGGCGGCGATGCGGTTGACGGTCTCGGGCGGCAGGCGCCGCAGCCGCCCGCCCGGTTCGCGGATGCGGGCCGGCTCAGCCATCGACCCCGACCGGCTGGCCGACCACCACCGTCAGCAGCTTGGCCGGGTCCAGCAGCCGTTGCGCCACGCGCCGGATGTCGTCGACCGTCACCGCCTCGAACAGCGCGTTGCGGCGCGCCAGGAAATCGATGCCGAGGCGTTCGAGCTGGATCGCCACCAGCGTGCCCGAGATCTTGCTCGAACTGTCCAGTTGCAGCGGGAAATTGCCGGTGACGAAGGTCTTGGCGTCGGCCAGTTCGGCCTCGCTCAGGCCGTCGCGGCGCATGCGCTCCAGCTGTTCGCGCACCACCCCCAGCGCCTCGGCGACGCGGGCGTTCTCGGTGCCGAAGCCGCCGAGATAGACCCCGGCGCGTTCCATCGGCGACAGGTAGGAAAAGACCGAATAGGCCAGGCCGCGCTTCTCGCGCACTTCGCGATAGAGCCGCGAGACGAAACCGCCGCCGCCCAGCACGTAGTTCATCAGATAGGCGGCGTAGTAGTCGGGATCGTCGCGCTTGACGCCGGGCAGGCCGAACATGACCTGGGCCTGGGGCGCCGGGCGCCGCAGCACCTTGATGCCCGCGCCTTGGGGAACGGCGTCGGCGATCGGCGGCAAGGGCGCGGCGGTCGCCGGCAGATCGCCGAAAATCCGATCGAGCTGTCGCGCCAGTTCGTCCTTGCCGATATCGCCGACCACGCCCACCACCAGCCGATCGCGCGCCAGGCGCTGGCCCAGGAAGGCGCGCAGATCGTCGCCGCCGAGCGCCTTGACGCCGGCTTCGGTGCCGCGGCCCTGCCGGGCATAGGGGTGGCCGGGAAAGGCGGTCTCGAACCATGTCCGGCTGGCGGTGCCGCGCAGATCCTCGTCGCGCCGGGCCAGGCCCGACAGCACCTGGCGGCGCAGGCGTTCCAGCGGTTCTGCATCGAGCCGCGGCTTGGTCAACGCCAGCCGCATCAACTCGAAGGCGCGTTCGCGATGCCGGGTCAGGGTACGCAGCCGGCCGGTGAAGTGATCGCGCCCGGCGCCGAAGCCGAGTTCGATCCCCAGCGCCTCGGTCGCGCGCTTGAAGTCCTGCGAGGACAGATCGCCCGCGCCCTCGGACAGCATCGCCGCCAGCAACTCGGCCAGGCCCTCGCGCCCGTCGGGATCGCGGCTCGACCCGGCGTCGCGCAGCGCGAAGTCGAGGGTCAGCATCGGGATCGAGCGCTCCTCGACCAGCCAGGCCTCGATGCCGCCGGGCGAGACCACGCGCTCGATCTTCTGCGCCGCCGCCGGCCAGGCGGTGAGCAACAGCAGCACGGCGGCGAGCAAGCGCCGCATCAGCCGGCCTTGCGCGGCAAGAGGATGCCGGTGACCGCGCGCTCGGGCACCAGCACCGCCCGCGCCGCTTCCAGGATTTCGGCGGCGGCGACGGCGGCGATGCGCTCGGGGAATTGCCTGATGTCGTCCAGCGTCAGCCCCATCGACAGCGCCAGCGCCACCATCCGGCCGGTGCCTTGGGCCGAATCGCGGGCATAGACCGCGGCGGTCTGGAACTGGGTCTTGGCGAGGTCGAGTTCGCCCTGGTTGACGCCTTCGGCCAGAAGCTTGCGGATCTCGGCCAAGGCCGCGGCCTCGACTGCCTCGACCGAATGGCCGGCAGTGGGCTGGGCGTAGACCGAAAAGCGGGTCGCATCGAGCGACAGGCCGGCATAGAAGGCGCCGGCGGCGTCGGCGATCTTGGCCTCGATCACCAGCGCGCGGTAGAGCCGGCTGGTGGCGCCGCCGCCCAGGATCTCGGCCAAGAGCGTCAGCGGCAAGGCG
>Ga0194120_10010586_pt1 | contig 11332 bp, 12 predicted proteins | sample TA2MahCa65mmetaG_FD_148642 | JGI IMG/M metagenome (GOLD analysis project Ga0194120, IMG submission 148642) | Freshwater microbial communities from Lake Tanganyika, Tanzania - TA2015019 Mahale Deep Cast 65m | ecosystem: Environmental > Aquatic > Freshwater > Lake | place: Tanzania: Lake... | reverse complement strand
TATGCAGCTTGGCCCAGAGTTGTTTCAAACCCGGAAACTTGCGGATCGACAGCGCCTCGACGCGGGCGTCTTCGATCACCGAAATCAATGCCATCTGGAAAGGATTGAGCGCCTCGGCAGAAATCGGTTGCCGGGTTTCCACGACATGCGCGGCACAGTGGGCGGCGGTGGCACGATAGAGCTCCAGGCCGCTGACCGCTTCACCGCCTTCCGGGGTGAAATCATCAAACGCATCCGGCACATGGATCAGGTAATCCTCGATGTAAGGCCGGTAGCCCTCGCGCGACTCGAAGTCACCGGAGGTGGGGCGCATGAAGAAATCCCGCGCCCACAGTGCGCGCAGATACATATTGATGCGCCGCTGCACATCCACCAGCAGGGTGCCCTTGCGCTCCTTCTGGAGCATGGCGAGGGATTCCTTGGTTTCCAGGCTGAAGTATTTGATCTGCTCTTCGTAGTTGGTGCGGTGCGCGTGCGCCCCCCACAACGCCCAGCGACGCAGGCCACCCAGAGTCAGGTGCTGGAACAGCACTTCCAGCTTGTCCAGCATGGGCCGCACCCCGCGCGGGGCCTGGGCAATCAGGGTGTTGATGAATTGCAGGTATTTCAGGAACAACTCGGCGTCGCCCAGGCGATTGGCCGCGGTGGGGGCCGTGGCGAGCAGTAGTTCGATGACCGCGCCGGAAGTCTTCGAAGCCAGCATGAGCGAAGCCGTGGCGAGATCGGCCACCACATCCTCACCCACTTCCTTGGCAACTTGCGGGGCTTCACCGATCCAGGTTTCCACCAAGGAATCACCCCGGCCCAGGCCACGAATGGCGGAGATGCCCTTCAGGTAATTGTCCAGACCGCGGGGCGAGAACACCTTGGTGGCCTCGTGCCAGTGGGCATCGAGAGCATGGCGGGAATGCTCGGAGAGGGATTCGAGCAGTTCCGCGTAATCGTCGAGTTGGATGGACATGGCTTAATCCTTTGCCGTCATTCCCGCCGTCATCCTCGGACCAGAACCGGGGAAGGCAGGAATCCAGCATTTTGGTTTGGCCTACAAACTGGATTCCCGCCTTTGCGGGATTGATAAAACCAATCAGAAGAATGTCGAAACAGCCGCATCCAGCGCATCGCGCATATCCGGGTCATCGGTAATCGGACGAACCAGAGCGACGCGGCAGGCGGCGTGGGGGTTCACGCCCTTGGCAATCAACGAGCCTGCGTAAATCAGCATGCGGGTGGAAAGCCCCTCATCCAGACCGTGGCCCTTCAAGTTGCGCGAACGCTCGGCGATGGACACCAGTTTTCCAGCCACGCCCGCATCGACGCCAGATTCATGGGCAACGATCTCAGTCTCGATGTCATGCGCCGGATAGGTGAAGTCAAGGCCGCCGAAACGCTGCTTGGTGGATTGCTTCAAGTCCTTCATCAGGGACTGGTAGCCCGGGTTGTAGCTGATCACAATCTGGAAATCCGGGTGGGCATTGACCAGTTCGCCCTTCTTTTCCAGAGGCAGCACGCGGCGGTTGTCGGTCAGCGGGTGGATCACCACAGTGGTATCCTGGCGGGCCTCGACGACTTCATCCAGATAGCAGATAGCACCATGTCGGGCGGCGATGGCCAGGGGGCCATCCTGCCACTCGGTGCCGGAAGCGGAGAGCAGGAAGCGGCCGACCAGGTCGGAGGCCGTCATGTCTTCGTTACACGCCACGGTGATCAGCGGCTTGCCCAGCTTGTGCGCCATGTATTCCACAAAGCGGGTCTTGCCGCAACCGGTGGGGCCCTTGAGCATCATGGGCATGCGCACGGAGTAGGCGGCCTCGAACAATTCCACCTCGTCGGCGACGGCACGGTAGTAAGGGGCTTGGGTGATGCGGTACTGGTCAACAATGTTGCTCATATCAAACCTCGTGTCGGTATACATGTAGGTCGGCTTTCAAGCCGACAGGAAAAAGCTCACAGTCGCGTCGGCCTGAAGGCCGACCTACACAAACAATAAGCCCCGCCACCTTGCAGCGGCGGGGCCTTCGCAGGTTGCCCCGCCGCGACTTAAACAGTCTTGCCGCGGAAGATCACCATCGCAGCGCCCTGCGACTGGTTGAAGTTGTTGTAACCAATCAGGCGAACGTGGTTATCCGGGTTGGCTTTGTGGCAAGCCTCAGCTTCGGCCAGCACACGCTCAACGTCGGTTTCACCAAACATCGGCAGCTTCCACATGTACCAGTAAGAATCCATCAGGTACTGGGGTTCGATGTGCTCAATCGCCGGGTTCCAGCCTTTTTTCACCAGGTATTCGACCTGCTTCTTGATGTTGTCCGCAGTCATCGCGGGCAGATAAGAGAAGGTCTCGAACTTGCGGCTGGCGGGATCGCTCAAGCGAGAGTTGTAATCCATTACTTCAGACATTTTGTTTTCCTTTCAATTCGTTTGGCCCCCTCCCACTGGGGAGGGAGAAAAGCGCATCACTTGTGGGCGACATCCAGCTTGTCCACGGTGTCGAACTCGAACTTGATCTCTTTCCAGGTTTCCATGGCGATCTTCAGTTCGGGGCTATGCGCAGCGGCAGCGGTGAGGATGTCCTTGCCTTCCTTCTCCAGCTGACGACCCTGGTTGCGGGCTTCCACGCAGGCTTCCAGCGCAACGCGGTTAGCGGCGGCGCCAGCGGCGTTGCCCCAGGGGTGGCCCAGCGTACCGCCACCAAACTGCAGCACGGAGTCGTCACCGAAGATGTTGACCAGAGCGGGCATGTGCCAGACATGGATACCACCGGAGGCCACCGGGATCACGCCCGGCATGGAACCCCAGTCCTGGTCGAAGAACAGGCCACGGCTGCGGTCTTCCTTGATGAACTCGTCACGCATGGTGTCGATCCAGCCCAAGGTCGCGTCGCGGTCGCCTTCCAGTTTGCCCACAACGGTACCAGAGTGCAGGTGGTCACCACCCGACAGACGCAGAACCTTGGTCAGCACTCGGAAGTGGATACCGTGGTGCGGGTTGCGGTCAAGAACGGCGTGCATGGCGCGGTGGATGTGCAAGAGCATGCCGTTGTCGCGACACCAGTTGGCCAGGCCGGTGTTGGCCGTCAGACCGCCGGTCAGGTAGTCGTGCATGATAATCGGCGCGCCGATTTCCTTGGCGAACTCGGCCCGCTTGTACATCTCTTCCGGGGTCGGGGCCGTCACATTCAGGTAGTGGCCCTTGCGCTCGCCAGTCTCGCGCTCGGCCTTCAGGGTGGCTTCGTGGACGAAGGCGAAACGATCGCGCCAACGCATAAAGGGCTGGCTGTTGACATTCTCGTCGTCCTTGGTGAAGTCCAGACCGCCGCGCAGACACTCGTAAACGGCACGGCCGTAGTTCTTGGCAGAAAGACCCAGCTTGGGCTTGATGGTGCAACCCAGCATCGGACGACCATACTTGTTCATCTTGTCGCGCTCAACCTGGATGCCGTTGGGCGGGCCGCCGCAGGTCTTGATGTAAGCGAGCGGGAAGCGTACATCTTCCAGACGCAGGGCGCGCAGGGCCTTGAAGCCGAACACATTACCGACCAAAGAAGTCAGCACATTAACCACGGAGCCTTCTTCGAACAGGTCGATCGGGTAAGCCACGAAGGCATAGAAGCAGGTGTCGTCGCCCGGAACATCCTCAATGGCGTAGGCACGGCCCTTGTAGTAATCAAGGTCGGTCAGCAAGTCGGTCCACACCGTGGTCCAGGTACCGGTTGAAGATTCAGCAGCTACCGCAGCAGCAACCTCTTCACGATCCACGCCCGGCTGCGGGGTGATCTTGAAACAGGCCAGGATGTCGGTATCCAGGGGGGTATAATCCGGGGTCCAGTAGGTCTGGCGATATTCCTTCACGCCAGCGTTGTAAGTTTTGACAGCCATCGCGACTCCTTCGCTCAATGCAGTTAATCGGAATCCCTTGGTCCTTTATCCAGAACCGTTGAGACGGAATGGACTGTAAACAACCGTTACCATAAATAACAGTCAATATTTTCTATATTTTATATAGAGTTTAATCTATCATTCGCAGAACTTATTCGCGCCAAGCCACGCCATGCGTCATCGCAGCACCTTTCGCCAGCTCGAAATCTTCGAGGCCGTCGCCCGACTGGGGAGTTTCACCCGGGCGGCCGAGGCGTTACACCTGACCCAACCCACCTTGTCGATGCAGATCAAGAAGCTCACCGACATCATCGGCGCGCCCCTGTTCGAGCACATCGGCAAAAAACTCTACCTCACCACCGACGGCGAGGAGTTGTTGCTGGCCACTCGGGACATCTTTTCCACGCTAGATCGCTTTACGATGCGCGCAGCGGATCGCCAGGGTCTCAAAAAGGGCCGGCTGGCGATCACCGCCATCAGCACGGCCTCCTATATCACGCCGCGTCTTCTGGGCGAGTTTTCCCGCCAATATCCGGGCGTTGAGGTCTCGCTCAAGATCAGCAACCGCGAACAGGCGCTCGACAGCCTTGCGCACAACCTAGACGACCTTTACATCCTCGGCCAACCCCCGGACGAAGTCGAAGTCATCGCCAAGGCCTTCATGTGCAATCCACTGGTGGTCCTGGCCGCGCCGGATCACCCCCTGGCCGGGGTCCCGAATGTTCCGCTCGCGCGTCTGGCCGAGGAACCGTGGCTACTGCGCGAACCGGGCTCTGGCACCCGCATCGCCGTCGAACGGTTATTTCAGGAGCATGGGGTAACATTGCGGCCCCGCATGGAGCTGGGCAGCAACGAAGCGCTCAAACAAGCCATCTTGGGCGGACTGGGGATTTCGGTCATATCCAACCACGCCTTGGCCCTGAATGCCGCGAATCAGTTTGCCATCCTCCAGGCCGAAGGCTTTCCCATCTGCCGGCAATGGTATGTGGTTTATCCGCGAGGCCGCGAACTCTCCGTTGTCGCCCGCACTTTTTTTGATTTTTTGCTGAACCATGACCGTAGAACCGACGCCTGCCCTACTTTCTGAACTGGCTCAACTGCTGCGCCCGCTGCTGCAATTCACCCATCCAGCCGATACGGTGGTGTCGCAGCATTTCCGCACCAACCCTGAACTTGGTCGTCGCGATCGCGCCTTTCTGGCTGAATCGGCCTACGCCATCCTGCGCCATCTGCGCAGCCTCGAGGCCATTGTCGGTGGCGATACGCCGCGCCGGCCGCGACCCTTGATTGTGGCCTGGCTGGCGCGGCACAGCGGCTTGAACCTGCGGCAATGCGAAGCGCTGTTGAAACCGGATGAAATCGTGGCCTTCAAGGCCGCCAAGGCCGTTCCCAGTGCCACCTTGCCGCCCGCCATCCAACTGGAATTGCCTGACTGGCTGTATGACACGCTCTACGCCCAATACGGTGACGCACTCGCCACGCTCATGCCGGCGATGAACACTCCAGCCCCGCTGGACCTGCGGGTCAATACCCTGCACATGAGCCGTGACAAGGCATTGGCCGAGATGCTGACCTCCGGTTTTTCCGCCACCGCAACGCCGTATTCGCCGCTCGGTATTCGCCTGAGCAACAAACCCCCACTTCAACAATATCCGTTGTTCCAGGTCGGAGCCCTGGAGGTCCAGGATGAAGGCAGTCAACTGCTGACCTTGCTCACGGGCGCCCGCCGGGGCGAGATGGTGTGTGATTTTTGTGCCGGCGCCGGGGGCAAAACGCTGGCCCTGGGCGCGCAGATGCACAACAGTGGTCGCCTGTACGCCTTTGATGTCTCCGAAAAACGCCTGGCCCGCATGAAACCGCGCCTGGCCCGTTCGGGACTCTCCAATGTCCACCCGCAGGTGTTGGCGCACGAAAACGACAGCAAGGTCAAACGCCTGGCCGGCAAGTTCGACCGCGTCTTGGTTGATGCGCCCTGTTCGGGTCTCGGCACCCTGCGCCGCAACCCCGACCTGAAATGGCGGCAGACGACAAACAGCGTCGCGGAACTGAACACCAAGCAGGCCGCCATCCTGAACAGCGCGGCCCGTCTGGTAAAGATGGGCGGGCATTTGGTTTACGCCACTTGCAGCCTGCTGGAGTCCGAAAACCAGGCCATCGTCAGCGACTTCCTCGCCGCGCACCCCGGCTTTGCACTGCAACCCGTCAACGAGGCCTTGGGGCGTCTTGGGGCCCCGCTCGACACCGGGGTCTATCTGACGCTGACCCCGGATCAGCACGGCACGGATGGGTTTTTTGCCGCTATCATGCAACGCACCGCCTGAGACTCGAAGCCTATACATGACGATGCCCGCCCTCCCCAGCCTCAATCTCTCCGCCTATGACCTTGGCATTCAGGTCTCCGTCCTGTTTTTGGTCATACTGGCCAGTCTTTGGCTGGCACGCCTGGCCAAACAACGGCTGGATCAACAAGGCGCAGACCAGCCCTTCCGAAACGCCTTGGTCCTGAGTCGGCGTGATTTTCTGCGCCTGTTCACACCGCCCCTGGCCTTCATCCTTACGCTGGCCAGTCGCCCCCTGATAGCGCCTTGGGCAGACACCACCCTCCTGGCGCTCGCCCAAACCCTGCTGCTGTCTCTCGCCATCGTGCAGTTTGTGTTTTATGTCCTGCGCCGCATCCTGAGGCCCAGCACCCTGCTTTCATCCCTGGAACATGTTGTGGCCTGGCTGGTCTGGGGTATGGTCGCCTTACATCTCACCGGCTATCTACCCAGCCTGATTGCCGCGCTCGACGGCATCGGAGTCACTGTCGGCAAGAACCATATCTCGCTCTACACCACCCTGCTGGGACTCCTGACCCTGTCCCTCACCATGCTTGTCGCCCTGTGGGGTGCGCGCAGCATCGAGACCCGCTTCATTGAGCGCACCGCGCTGCAAACCAACCTCAAGGTGGCCCTGGCCAAGATTTTGCGCACAGCGCTGCTGGTCGTGGCCATCCTCATCGCCCTGCCGGTCATCGGCATAGACATCACCGTCCTGTCCGTATTCGGCGGCGCGCTGGGCGTAGGTCTCGGCCTCGGCCTGCAAAAACTCGCCGCGAACTATGTCTCCGGTTTCACCCTCCTGCTTGACCAGTCCATCCGCATCGGCGACATGGTCACGGTCGGGCCGAACTATGGGGAGATTCGCCAGATTGCCACCCGTTACACGGTTCTCAGGGCCACCGATGGAAGCGAAAGCATCATCCCCAACGACACCCTGATCACCTCCACCGTCATCAATCACACCCTCGCCAACCGCAACAACCGCATCAGCCTCCCCATCCAGGTCGCCTATGACACCGACCTGGACCGTGCACGCACGCTGCTGCTGGCCGCGGCCAGGCAAGACCGCGTGGCGACGCAACCACAGCCACAAGTCCTGATCAAGGGTTTCGGCGAGAGTGGTATCGACCTGGAGCTTGTCTTCTGGATCGGCGATCCGGAAGAAGGACTGGGCCTTCTCAAGTCCAACATCTATTGGGCCGTATGGGAGTCCTTCAAGCGCGAAGGCATCCAGATCCCCTACCCACAACGGGTCGTTACCCTCCAGAACGCGGGTTAATCACCAACCTCGGAAACCACCGACCGCGGGCCACCACGGATAACAAAATAACGGACAACAAAAAAACCGGCCAAGGCCGGTTTTTTTGTTGGGAGTCCTCGCCGAATTACTTCAGCTTGATCTCCTTGTACTCGACATGCTTGCGAGCCACGGGATCGTACTTGCTGATCGCCATCTTCTCGGGCTTGGTCTTCTTGTTCTTGGTCGTGGTGTAAAAGTGACCGGTGCCTGCTGTGGACTCCAGTTTGATCTTTTCGCGTCCGCCTTTAGCCATGATCTACTCCTTAAATCTCGCCGCGGGCACGCAGATCGGCCAGCACAGCATCAATGCCATTCTTGTCAATCAAACGCAACGCAGCATTAGTGACGCGCAGACGCACAAAACGATTTTCGCTCTCAACCCAGAAACGACGCGACTGCAGATTGGGCAGGAAGCGACGCTTGGAACGGTTGTTGGCGTGGGAAACGGTGTTACCCACCATCGGCTTTTTGCCGGTTACCTGACATACACGGGCCATTTTTTGTACCCCGAAGGATTTGGTTTCAGAAAGAGGCGATTTATATCACAGAGAACTGCCGTGCGTCAAAACAAACTCGCATCCGACCCCAACATGCCTCACAACCAGCCGCGTTCCGCAAACGAAGTGGTCTGTTGCCCAGCCACCACGATATGGTCCAGAACCCGCACATCAACAAGGGCGAGCGCCTGCTTGATCGTCTCCGTCAACAGGCGATCAGCCTGCGAGGGCTCTGCCACGCCTGACGGGTGATTATGTGCCAGGATGACGGCAGCGGCGTTGCGCGCCAACGCCTTCTTGACCACCTCGCGCGGATAGACCGATGTCTGGGTCAAGGTCCCGGTAAACAGAACCTCGTCCCCCTGCACGCGATTCTGGGCATCCAGGTAAATGATCTGAAAGACCTCGTGCGGCAAACCGGCCAACTTGAGACGCAGATAATCGCGCACCGCGTTCGGTGAACCCAAGGCCGCCGGTTCGCGCATCTGCTGCCCCAGCGCCCGCGAGGCCATTTCCAGAACGGCCTGTAGTTCGGCGTACTTGGCCGGCCCGAAACCCTTGATGGCGCAAATATCCTCGATGCTGGCCGCAAACAGACGCGTCAAGCGACCGTCAAAATGGAGCAGCAGATCCCGCGCCAAATCGACGGCACTCTTGCCAGCGACCCCCACACGCAAAAAGATGGCCAGCAATTCCGCATCAGAGAGGGCCCCCGCACCGCGCTGCAACAACTTTTCCCGCGGTCGGTCACCCTCCGGCCAGTCTGTAATCGCCATGTTTGCCTCCCATGTACAATAGTCCGCCTCGATCCTGGACACTGTACTCCGATCACGCCCCTTCCAGAACAGGCACGCCCTTTCAAGCACACCCTTTAAAGCACGCCCTTATGGAGCCTCAACGCATCGTCCTCGGTATCACCGGTGGTGTCGCCGCCTACAAGGCGGCTGAACTGGCACGCCTGTTGGTCAAGGCCAACTACGCCGTCGATTGCGTGCTGACTGAGGCCGCCACCCATTTCATCGGCATAGCCACCCTGCAGGCCATCACTGGCCGCCCCGTGTATCAGAGTCTATGGGACGCGCGCGTCGCCAACGGCATGCCGCACATTGAACTGGGACGCAACACGGCGGCCATTTTAATCGCGCCGACCTCGGCCGACTTCATGGCCAAACTGGTCCACGGCCGTGCTGATGACCTCCTCTCCACGCTGTGCCTGGCCCGCGCCTGCCCGCTGCTCATCGCCCCGGCCATGAACCGGCAGATGTGGGAACATCCCGCCACCCAGCGCAACGCCGCACAGCTCAGCGCCGATGGCACCACCGTGCTCGGCCCGGCAACGGGCAAACAGGCCTGCGGCGAGGATGGCCTGGGCCGCATGCTTGAACCCGAAGACCTGTTCGTTGCCCTCACGGCCTTCCTGCAACCCAAGCCACTCGCGGGGCGCCGGGTACTCATCACGGCCGGCCCGACCTTCGAGCCCATTGATCCGGTGCGTGGCATCACCAATACCAGCTCCGGCAAGATGGGCTACGCGATCGCCGCCGCCGCCCACGCCGCCGGCGCCGAGGTCACGCTGGTCTCCGGACCGACGGCCCTGCCCACACCCTGGGGCGTGACCCGGATTGATGCCAGCCGCGCCCTGGACATGCTGGAGGCCGTCGAGCAGCAGGTCGCCGCATGCGATGTTTTCATTGCTGTCGCCGCCATCGCCGACTACCGTCCTGCCACGCCCGCCACCCAAAAGCTCAAGAAAAGCGGGCACGCCATGACGCTGGAACTGGTCGAAAACCCCGACATCCTCGCCCGCGTCGCCAGCCTGCCGAACGCACCGTATTGCGTCGGCTTTGCCGCTGAAACGGACGCCGTCCTGGAGCACGCGGCTGCCAAACGGCAACGCAAAGGCATTCCGCTCATCATCGCCAACCGGGCTCAGGACACGCTCGGCGCCGATACCGCCGCAGTCACCCTGATTGATGCCGCCGGTCAGCATCCGCTCCCCGAGGCACCGAAGACCGAGATTGCCCGGCAAATCATCGCCCACATTGCCCAGCAACTCCGATAAACCCTGAATTCTTAGCCCACCTCAGCGAATCCCATGCATGTCGACCTCAAAATTCTAGATCCCCGCGTTGCAGACCAACTCCCGGCTTACGCCACCCCCGGCAGCGCGGGTCTCGACCTGCGCGCCTGCCTGGACACCGCGATCACCCTTCATCCCGGCGAGACACAGCTCATCCCCACCGGGCTCGCCATTCATCTCGCCGATGCCGGCTATGCGGCCGTCATCCTGCCACGCTCGGGCCTGGGACATAAACACGGCATCGTACTTGGCAACCTGGTCGGTCTGATCGACTCGGACTATCAAGGCCAGCTCATGGTGTCGTTATGGAACCGGGGCCAGACCGCCTTTGTCGTGCAGCCCTTCGAACGCATCGCGCAACTGGTGGTTGTGCCCGTCGTGCAGGCTGAATTCCGCGTCGTTGCGGACTTTGCCGAGAGCGACCGGGGGGCCGGTGGCTTCGGCAGCACCGGAAAACACTAACTCCGCTTTGACTTCGCCATGCGCAGTGGCACCGTAATGATGATCGCCGGCTGGCTGTTGCTAGCCGGCCTGATTGCCTGGGTCGTGCAAGGGCAGCTGAATCCGAATGCGGACCTGCTCATGACGGACGGGGCGGCGACCGAAGTCACCCTCAAGCGGGGCCTGGATGGCCATTATTCCGCACCGGGTTTGATCAACGGCCAGCGCGTCGAGTTTCTCGTCGATACCGGGGCCAGCGTGGTCGCGATTCCGACGCCCATTGCGCAACGGCTTAACCTGCCGTTGGGAAGTGCCAGCGTGGCCCACACGGCGAACGGTACCGTACAGACCTACAACACCCGGCTGGACCAGGTCACGCTGGGCGGTCTCAGCGCACAAAATGTGGCTGGCAGCGTGCTCCCGACGATGACCCACGATGCGGTGTTGCTCGGCATGAGTTTCTTGTCGCGCTTCGATATCCGCATGACCGGCGACGAGATGCATCTGAGCCCGCGCGGCGGGCCGCCCGGGCCGCCATAAAGCGACCTCTTCACAAATCCACAGATCAGCGGCTCAGCGGCGGCGGTGGAAACACCCGGCGCAGCGCTCCCCGCACGCGTCCAGCGCGCGCTGGACGCGCCCTAGTCCGGTTTTAACCCCGGGCCGGTGTTAACACTGCTCCCACGGCAGGCCATCATATCGCCAGCCGTTTTGGGTGGAGCGATGATGGTTTTCGTCCAGTTCGCCCTCAAACCCATAGGTCACATTGTAGATATCGGTCATGCCGTTCTTTTCCAGAAATTCGCCCGCCTCGCGCGAGC
>Ga0194120_10010580_pt1 | contig 11339 bp, 9 predicted proteins | sample TA2MahCa65mmetaG_FD_148642 | JGI IMG/M metagenome (GOLD analysis project Ga0194120, IMG submission 148642) | Freshwater microbial communities from Lake Tanganyika, Tanzania - TA2015019 Mahale Deep Cast 65m | ecosystem: Environmental > Aquatic > Freshwater > Lake | place: Tanzania: Lake... | reverse complement strand
TCTACATTCCATGCGTGACTTATTTGTAAACCGCTCTTTTTAGATGTAATTATTCCTTCCACATAATTAAACCCTTTATCGCGCTTGCTTTCAGCATTAGCATAACAGGTTTGAGCTTTCATCCGCAGAGACTTTTTAGGTGGAGGGTGTACCTCATAAATTTGACCATACTTTTTCAAGATCGGCATCGAATATTTAACCTTTAAAGGATTATCAACTCCTAAACGTCGAAGCTGCTCAATTTCAGCAAAACGCTTGGCCACAACTGAAGGTGCTCGTAGTTTAAGATTCATAGCAAAACAAATTTTCAGTACTTCCAAGTGGTGTGCCCCAAAGGAATTTCATTTAGCTCTGAACGTAAATCCTGCCAATTGGGAAAGTGTTTTTCTACTATATCCTTAAAACGCTGGCTGTGGTTCGGCACTAAAACATGTATCATCTCGTGGACAATTACATACTCAACAAGATCTTTCGGTTTTTTAACTAATTCGGTGTTTAAGCGAATAGTACTGGACTTGTGATTACAACTACCCCACTTCGTTTTCATTTTTTGCAAAAAATACGCGTGGACCCTTAATTTCAAAATCGTCTGCCATTTTTCGATCATTGAACTGACGAAATCATGCAATATTTCCTTCTGCCACTCATAAAACACCTCTTCTCTTTTTGCACGAGTTGAACCTGGCCGAACAAATAGATTTATTCGCTTATGATCAAAAGTAACATGCTGTTTACCTTCCGTAAAGGATACATTAAGTAAGTACCTGCGCCCCCATAAATAATGTGATTCCCTTTTTATATACTCCCGCGGCTTTTCCCTTGATTGCTTTGATAATTTGTCTTGCTGCAACCTTATCCATCCTAATTTTGAAATGGCGTAAGCTCTTGCTACCTCAAGACGTGTATTTAAAGGTGCAGATATAGAAACTCGACCATCAGGTGGATGGACAGACAAATGAACATTTTTGATGTTCTTTCTTGTTAACTCTATTTTAATTTCTCCTAAATGAATAACGTCCTTCATTCGTAACCTTTCATATTTTTTAGCAGTTCGAAAAGTGCCTTGGTGGCTACTCGGTCCCTTTGCATAACTGGAAAAAGTGCATTTAACACCTGCTTCTCTCTTATGTCATCTCCCCGCCAACCAGCAGGGGCCATTTCGCGCATTACCCTATCAATCTCAAGAGATAAATGAATTAATTTTTCTCCATACTCCACCTGTGGCTCCACGGCAAAAAGTTGTGACGCAGCCTGCGAAAGAATGTCCGGAAGATTATTGAAGATGATGATGGCCTCACTCTTGCCTTGCAGTTTACTCGGAACACTTGAAGTGTTTTGCCCTTTAGCCATTTTTTGAACCAATTCCTCAGCTTTTTTCAGAAATTCCTCGTATTGCTTAGCATCCTCTCTTTTTTGTTGTATTAAGTCATCTAAGAGCTTCGACATCTCTTTGTAAAAACGAGGATCTGTCAATTGATCACGAATAATAGCTTGTCTGACGTTATTAATAATTCCTTCTGCGATAGAGTTTCTGGTTAACTTACCTTTGTCGTTAAGCTTCTTTGCAATTGCATCATGAATACCGGTCTGAATAATCATCTCGACCAGTGAATATTTATCAACCTCTCCTAATGGATCGGCTGGATCTGCTTGAATATAGGTATTCATCAAATGCCTCATATCCGCTTCAAATGGCTTAATGTCTAACTCTTCACCGCTGAATTTTTTTATAGCAGAACGTATTTCAGTATAATTTTCAACTTCCTGATTAATAACACGTGAATCATCATCTGAATATCCTGCTTCAGGCAAATAATTGGATATGGCAGAAAAAGCTCTGACAAATGTTACAACGGATTTATAAAAAGATATCCGCAGTGGCTCTGTATCAGCCAACGATTCAGGATTATTAGCATCGCCGCAGAAGTAAGCGATAAATTGCTCCACCTCTCTGGGTAAAGAAACGGGTTCACATAAATATTTTAAAGCCTCTCTTGCGGTGTCTAATCTCTTTTTGCCTTCTACAAGCCAATTTTTTAATTCAACATTATTTTCACCAGTAGTTCCACCCTCGGTATCTAATTCATCAGAGGTATAAACTGCTATTGCCTCTTGCACATTACCAAAAAGTTCTTTGAAATCTACGATATAACCAAAATCTTTGTCGTCACCATCAAGTCTGTTTGTTCTGCATATGGCCTGAAATAAATTATGATCTTTTAGTTCATTATCTAAATAAATATAAGAACAAGAAGGAGCATCAAAGCCTGTCAATAATTTACTTACAACAATAAGTAGCTTACAATTTGCAGGTTCATCCTTGAATCTTCTTTTTATCTCATCCTCATATTGTGCGGTAGTTTGTTCTTTACCTAAAACATTCTGGGTGTATGTATCAAATTTATACCGTTCATCACTATTAGCAGGCTCTCTGGAAATGGCGTTGTGATTTGGTTCATAAGAGGTGACAATGCCACAAAATTGCCCAAAATTTGTTTGATGAAACAAGCGAAAATAATGACAAGCGTCATAAATGGATGCTGCTACAAGAATTGCAGTTCCACGATTATTATTGAGCCTGTTACGTAAGCTGAAGTCCTCAATTATACTCGCTATAATTCGTTGTTTTCGCTCCCCAGCACTCATTAATTTTTCCATGTTCGCCCAAGCCTTACGCACCACCGCTTTCTGAAAATTATTCAGATGCCTTGTTTTGGCCTCAAACCAATTATCGATAGCCGCCTGGGAGGTTAACTGCTGGGGAACATTTCGAGCTTCATATTTCAAATCAAGTACAACACCGTCTTTTACAGCCTCGTGAAATTTATATGTGTGAATATTTTTTCCGAAAATATCTCTCGTAGTCTGCTTATCCTTTTTTAACAGTGGTGTGCCTGTAAACCCGATAAAAATGGCACTTTGCATCCACCTCTTCATTTGCTTATTCATACTACCCCCCTGTGTTCTGTGACATTCATCCACAAAAACATAGAAGCGGCCGCTAACTGGAGGTAACATCCCTTCGAGATCCGTGGTGTCAAATTTGTGAACAAGTGCACACAAAAGACGAGGAGTAGAAGCAGAAATTGCATCAATAAATTTAGCTCTTGACGTAATCCGGGGAGATGGAGCAGTCTCAGGAATAACACCGGCATTCCGCATTACACCCTCAATTTGCTTGTCCAACTCATCCCTATCGGTAATTACTAAGATTCTGGCATCGGGATCATGTTCCATAATCCACTTTGCAAGCAATACCATTAATATGCTCTTTCCACTTCCTTGCGTATGCCATATAACACCCCCCTCCCGAATTCTAACTCTTTCCTGGGCAGCCTTGATACCGGCATACTGATGAGGACGGGGAACCTTTTTTTGCCCGGCATCGAAAATGATGAAATTTCGGATAAGGTCGAGAATGCGCTCCTTACGACACATTTGTTCCAATGGAATATCTAGTAACTCGCCCGAAGTATTTCCGATGGAGCTTTTTGTTTCATCTTTCCATTCGACGAAAAACTGTTCCGGTGTTCCTGTCGTTCCGTATCGAAGGCCCTGTGAATCACTACCTGCAAATACTAACTGCACAGTTGAGAAAAAACGCTCGTTAAAAATAGGTTCCTGATTCGTAATCAATTGACGAATACCATCGGCCACTTCAACTGAACTTCGCTTCAATTCAATTACTCCTATGGCAATACCATTAATGTATAAAACCAGGTCTGGTCTCCTTTCGTGACCACCTTTTAGCGTAACTTCTTCGGCAATACCAAAATCATTCTTATTAGTATTTTCCCAATCAATGATATTAATATCTTCAAAAGGGGCGTTTGCAGAAGTTTTGACCTTTATTGGATAACGAAGTAAATTATACGTTTTAAGATTAGCTTGATAAAGAGTAGTTCCAGTAGTATCTGATGCAGCCTCCAACTGAAACAAAGCTGCTGAAATCTGAGCATCAGTATAACCACGATTCTTCAGATTATTTTTTAGCAGATCCGTTTCAATATTCTTATTGGATTTGCTGCTCCATTCACCTAAATAATCGTATCCTAAACTATCAGGAACTGCGTTATCTGTGAAAAGCTTTAATACCCTGTTTTGGGTTTTTCTTTCCGGCCTCATGATTTAAACAATTTGAAACTAACCTGATATCTATAAAATTCAATATTAGTTGTTACCGCTAAAGCACGTCTAATACGAGTATCTTCCTCTAAAGCAATTATTACACCTCGGACAATTTGGTTTTCTTCTGCTAATTCTTCCAAAACGAAGCCCATGTAGCGCTGAATTTGGCAACTACATTATCACTAGCCCTGCCCTTTTTTAGCTCAACAACTAAAAGTTCCTTTTTGTCTTTACTTATTGCAAGGATATCAATAGGCCCTGTATCACTTGGATATTGTTGACCTACCAACTCGCCATCCTCCTCGTAGATATCATACTTTTTACCGAGTTCTGTTTGATTCCAATTCTGAACTAAAAATTCTTCCAAGTGCTTTTCCATAGCAAATTCCGAGGGGTCTTCTATGGTAGTGTCAGTAGAAACAATTGCAGGAGGCTTATGACCCGCTAGCAAGGTTTCAATTTCCTCTGCATACTTCGTGATTGTACAATATGTGGCAATGGCTCCAGTTGAGTTTTGCAGAGCCTCACTCATTGATGATCGTTCAATGGCAGTAGTATACCATTTCACATTGCGCGTATGTGGTAAATGTGTACCAGGCTTATATATATAATTACTTGTTACCTCACCTACCAAATAACTACCCTGACCATTAGGACAAAGCACAATATCACCTGTTTTAATCCCTTTAGCTAAAACCCAAATGGTTGCACAAGCCAAGCCAGCAGTTACTTTCTTTTTATCCGGGTGGTGTTTAAGGTAGATTGGGATAATCTCCTTATTGAAACTTCTCCAATCATCTGTGAGACGATTAGTAAAATTCTCGTTTCCTAAAAAGCCTACACCGATGAAATTACCTTTGAGACATTCATCAGCATATATACTTTTTTGACCTAGCATAATTCTGTAATAGTTTTTCATACCAGTCTTATTTTACCGGTTAACAATGCTTGCATCATGCCTTGTTTTTGGTTTTTTAGTTTTTGTAGTTTATCAGAATATTTTGAAATTAAATTATCCAGGTTGTCGATAACTTCTGCAATTTCCTTCTGGTAATTTATATCTAAAGGATATGTTACCTCAAAATTAAAAAGAGGTTCTCTAACAATTTGGGGTTGACCAGATCCTGTTATTGTCTTTGAAAAATCTTGTTTCGATAACAGGTAGTAAAAGAATGACTTATTAATTGAGGAGTTTGAGTCAACATTCATCACCATGGCATTTCCGGTTATCCATGATTTCTCTCTAGATTTGTTTACAGTCCCACAAGTTGAACCTCTACAAGTTATCATAACCTGCCAGGTTTCGTGATTATAGGCATTATAAAATCCAACTATACCATTTGCGCCATATACAATGTATCCATCATCAGTAAACTGATTTTGTGAAATTGTTTTTGGTTGATAAATTTCACAAACCTCCCCCAACTTCTTCGTAACCCACCCCTCCTTTGGCCTCAACAATTCCTGCATTACCCCTTGTTTGATGGCTTTCTTTTTCTCAATCAATTTTTCGGTTTGTGCAATCAGCTCATCCATGTCGGACAAGGCAATGGCGATGGCGGTTTGTTCTGAGAGATTTAGAGGGAAAGAAATTTTTAATTTTTTTAAAGCCTCTTGATTGATATTAGTATTTGCACTAACCGTACTACTAGCAATGAGATTATTTCGAAATCGTTCTGAATAAAAACAATGTTTTTTAAATTCAGTATTAAGAAAATCATTTCCCCTAAACCTAATAATAAATCCGCTAAATACTACATCTAATAGATCGTGTTCAATTACACATGTTAGACCGACACCAGATGGCTTAACTGAAGAGCGAATAAATAAAACATCTCCCTTTTTGAGATTATATAGTTTTCTTTCAGCTTCATTGGAATTAATTAAATTTAAGCTCTCGTTTTCTCTAATGCTCGTTTTACCAAAAACATCCATAAGATTTACAAAAGGAAAACCAAAACCAAAGTCTTCATTACTTTTGTTTATACCGTTTTTAAATTTACCGATTTCGCCTAACTCTTTAACTTCCCAATCTGTAGGAATTAAACCTAGTTCAGTTTGCTTGTAAGCCTTTTTTAATTCCATGAGAATCCCATTTTTTTAAGGTGAGCATTCACTTTATCTTCAAGGGATTTCACCTCTTTGTCAAGTTTAGGCAAGGGCGTATCATAGCGTTCAATCAATTCCTTCACTCGTCCTGTCAATTGCTGGCTAATCCTGTCCATTTCAGTTTTGACCGTAACTTCAATTGCCGGCAGCCACTTATAATCCAATACCATGGATTTTACTTCCGACTCTATTAAATCAGGATATTTAGCTAATGCAAGTGCATCCAATTCCTCATCTAGTTTTTTAATTTCAGATTTTAGTACACTTTGCGTTTCAAGCATATCAATGTAACTAACCACTATATTCAAATCAGTTAATCGTTCCGGAAGAGGATCAGTCCCTAATTGTAATTTGTATTCGGCTTCTTTAGTAGCTATCAAATCATTCGCAGCCTTGCTTTTATCTTTTAAAGATTTATCGGTGTCAATATACTCTTGTAGAATTTTGTTTTCTACTTTGTCAATTGAATTTGCTAGCCTGTCTTTTACGGCTTTGAGTGTCAATTTCCCTTTAGTATTTCTTAAAGCGGATAGATAGTTATTTCCATTTAATGTTTTCAATTTGGCATCAAGTTCTGTCTCTTCTTGCTTCAATGCACTGTATTGACCTGCACCTTTTTTATCATCTTCATTCCACAGTGTTATAATTGCCGTGTTTAATGCTTCTTCAGCATCGCCTTTAGTTGAAACATCCTTCAAAATACCATCTTCACCGCTATTTTCTTCAATGAGCGATTCCAACTTTCCGGTTATTTCATCCATTTCGACATGTTTCGCCAGCAAGGCATCCTGTTCCGATTTGAAGTATCTGTTTACAATAAATTCTTTAGGCAACAAATCACATGTCCAGCCTTTATCTTTTTTCTCACCTTTATTTTTACCACTCTTCACTTCTTCAATCACTCTTCGCGTTTCGGCCTTCCAACCATCAGCAGCAATCAAATAAGCATCGTCCTGCATCGTATCATTATAGTAGTTCATCAAATGCTGATACACATCATAAGCATCAATGAGTTTAGCCTTTTTAAAAGCATTAAGTAGGCTTCCAGACAATTCTCCAATCAATGCTTTAGGATGACCATCTTTTCCAAAAGCATTCAATTGCGGAACTATCGTCTTCTTCCAGGCTTCATATATACCTGTGTTAGCCTTTTGCAGGGATAAAAACTCTGCATCCTGATGTATGGCGGGCTTAATTTCTGAAGAAGCGAGTTTTGCTTCCAAATAGCCTTTCCTAGCGTCTTTAAAAAGCGTATTTCTTAAATTTGGTAAGACCTCCCAGTAGGCACCCATATTGTCAATATCCCTAACCGGAATGCCGCCATTCAAATGTCCATCTATATCCTGAATATCTTCCTGCTCTGTCGAATCGATGTAGCGAGGTATATTCAAATTAAAATCATTCTTTGGATCAGCAATTTCATCGAAAGGAACCATTCTAGAAAACTTGTTAACGGGCTCTTGCTTCATGAATGCATCCACGATCTTATGTATATCTTGTTCTCTCAAACGGTTTTTGTTACTGTCTTTCATAAAACCTTTCGAGGCATCCACCATGAAAATACCCTTGCGCGCCTGGGCATTTTCTTTATCTAATACCAGAATACAAGCCGGTATGCCTGTTCCGTAAAACAAGTTAGCCGGCAAGCCGATTACCCCTTTCAAAATACCTGAGTTGATTAAATTTCTTCTTATTCCAGCTTCCGCATTTCCCCTGAACAAAACACCATGCGGCAGAATACAAGCTGCCTTGCCAGTGCTTTTCAAAGAGCGAATGATGTGCAATAGGTAAGCATAATCACCTTGCTTTGCAGGTGGTTCGCCCCATTCAAATCTTCTGTATAAATCTGATGAAGGTGTAATACCTGTACTCCAAGTTTTATCGGAGAAAGGTGGATTGGCTACCACATAATCGTAAGTACGAAGATTGGTGCCATCTAGGAATTTTGGATTTGCCAATGTATTTCCCGCCATGATGTTGGCGGTTGGGAAATCATGGAGAATCATATTCATCCTCGCCAAACCGGATGTCGTCACATCCATTTCCTGACCTTCCAGTGTGATTCGTTTTCCGGCTTCAGTGGCTACTTTGAGAAGCAATGAGCCAGATCCGCAAGTGGGATCATAGGCTGTGGTTGCCGCCACAGAATTTTGTGCATTGATGCCAATCACTTTTGCGAGTATTCTACTTACTTCGGCAGGAGTGTAAAATTGCCCCTTGCTCTTGCCACTTTCCTGAGCAAAGTGTTGCATAAGATACTCATAGGCATCACCTAAAATATCATCGTGGTCAGCACGGTTTTTTGAAAAGTCAAGCGTAGAACTGTTAAAGATATTGATCAGATTCGTGAGCCTATCCACCATGGCTTTTCCTTCGCCCAGTTTATTGGGATCATTGAAATCAGGGAAATCGCTTCTTGACAAGCGAGAGTTGGCATCAATGAGCGGTTGAATAATCTGTGTGTTGATTTTGTCTCCAATATCATCCTTGCCTCTTAATTCAAGCATATCCTTAAAGCTGGAGCCCTTAGTAATGGTGACGGGTGGTGCAAAATCATCCGTGTCAGCATATTTGTCTGAGACATACTTGATGAACAACATGAACAGTACATAGTCCTTGTACTGACTGGCATCCATGCCACCTCTTAGCTCATCACAACTTGCCCAGATAGAGCTGTACAACTCGGATTTTTTAATCGCCATTCTATAATATTTTACTTTGATTTATTTAAGATCTCTTGCTCTGCTGCTTTAAGAGCTTTTATTGCAACAGATTCGTCTTTAGCAACATCATAAATTTTGTCGGCTAACCAAACGGTTAACAATTCCTCTTCGGTTACATCAAATAATCGCGACAACCGTCTCAAATAAGATCTGCTAACCGGCTTTTCATCACTTTCCATTTTGGAGATGTATGCTGTATCTACATCGAGTTTAGCTGCCACCTCTCGTTGCAACAAACCTTTCGATTCACGAAGCTCCTTTAACTTTCCACCGATCATGGTTAACTGTTAGACTTGTCCTGAATAGGTCAAATCTAAAAAATCGTTATGGGAACCCGAATAAAAAAGGGAGATACTTGTCAAGACTTTCCCAACAGAAGAAATTAGGGTAAAGCCTTAAGCCTAGTAAAATGTGTATGACAGATCTCTAGTGTATCAGTGGGAATATCTGCAACATATTTGCCTTACTTACGGCTAAAAGTGGATAAGAGAACCACAGCCAGACCAACAACACTGCTGAGGTTGTGCCGCATTTCAATTCCTTCAATGCTTGATGCCTGTATTCGCCCAATCAAGGTGTTGGTATCAGGCTTCGGAAGTTTATGGGTGAAGTTGGCATTTCTGAATATGGCATAAGGAAAATTGTGACTCTGCCTCACCTTGGGCTTTGAAATTGGCCGATCTGTTACTAGCGGTCTTTGTCTCACTCCGCCAGTTTGAGCCATTATGTATCCCTCTAAGAAACACCGGTATAGATGGCTTTCCTCTACACCATGGAATTTACACAGACTATTGATTTTTAATATAATATCAGAAGAAAGCTTGGATCCAAATAAATAACTGCGTTGTTGAGCACCCCCGTTGGCGTTAGCAGTTTCAAATCGAAATATACCACGCTGCTTTGGAATTGGTAGGTTGCAGGATATGGCCCAAAGAATGATCCTGCGAAATAAAGCACTGCGCGAAACCCCATGTTTAGCGCAGTGATCTCTGACAGCTAGCTCCAGCTTCTCAGATATTCTTGTAACTCCCGTGTTCTTTTTCATAATCTTTATGTATATTTGAAGCAATTTACGAACATTTATGATTCCAGAAAAAATTTCAGCATCCTCTCTTAAGGGGTCCTCACTCCAGGCCATTGAACGAAGAGGGGGTTTGCTTGAGAAAAGATACAAACTCAAGGATAGCCCCGTAAAGTCCACCAACTTCCACTACTGGAAACAGAAGGGATTCCTTCATACGATTGATAATAATAAAAAAGCTAGCCTTAATCTTGTTGAATGCATTTGGATAGAGATACTCATTACACTCAAAAACTTTGGGTGTTCGGCAAAAACAATGGAAATGGCTTTCAAAGCGCTATTTCTGGACGCATACTCAGAAAACTTAGCTAAGAAATTCAACGAGGAGCATCTCATGTACTATAAAGACCTAAAAAAAACAAGGCCTCTTACAGCAGAAGAGGAGACAATCTTTGGAATACGCGTTCAAGTTTCAACTGATCCTCTATTGGCTGATTTTTTAAGTAGAGAGATTTCCTACTTGTATAACATGATAACCGAGACACTGGAAAAAAACGCCGATGCAGGAATTATCATCACAGAAGATGGAAAATGCAATCGGTACTTTATTTACCCAAACACTGCGGCAGAAGAAAGTTTGTACGATAATAATACGCCACACATCAAAGTACCAGTATCATATTACCTAAAGAAGTTTATTGAAGATGATACTAGAGCAGAGCCCTTAAACAAAACAGGTGTGTTAACCGACAATGAGCTCACCGTAGTGAAAGAGATGCGTAACAATAATATCAGAAGCATTAAAGTCCATTTTAGGCATGATGATCATAATATAGAAAAAATAGAAGTGGAGGAAAAGGGGCTATTGAGTAAAGCAAAATCAGAAGAGATAATGGGAATAATGGGAATGAAGAATTACAATAAAATAGAATTGAACACAAGGGACGGGAATCAACTTTCATTTACCCGCACCACAAAAAAATACTTTTAATGACCCGTTTGAGACGGCTCAGTTTAGCCATTGGGTTTCCTCCACTTGAAGTGGCGAGGCCCCAACTGAGGCAAAATGAAACCCTGTATCGAGAATGATGAAATCAAAACACTTTATCAACATGTAAAACTAACAGAGGAAGAAATCTACCAGTATGAAATCTTTAAGCACCTGCTTCCGGATGAACTGGAGGAGCTCAAAGGAACCGTTTTCAACTTATCGCTTCTGCTTTTAAAATTAGATGCATATGAGCCAACTTGATTACTTCAAAAAATTCATCGCTAGCGATGAAACGCAAGTTTACGTTAACCGCGCTGTGTGGTCATATACCCGTGTAAGCTCTAAGGAACAATTTGAGCAAAATTCC
>Ga0194120_10010579_pt1 | contig 11340 bp, 6 predicted proteins | sample TA2MahCa65mmetaG_FD_148642 | JGI IMG/M metagenome (GOLD analysis project Ga0194120, IMG submission 148642) | Freshwater microbial communities from Lake Tanganyika, Tanzania - TA2015019 Mahale Deep Cast 65m | ecosystem: Environmental > Aquatic > Freshwater > Lake | place: Tanzania: Lake... | reverse complement strand
AGCCTGCGACGGCGATCACGCCGAGCACCAGCCCGCCACCCGCGACCCACCCCCACGGAACCCCGATCATCCCCTCCAGCCGCTCGGTGAGCGAGCCGTCGGGGCCGCGTTCCCACGGGCGCGCGGGGCGGATGGAGACGGTGGCGACGCGGGCGGCCTCCTCGCGACGCCAGGCCCCGTGCTTGTTCTCGCGGAGGCGGCCGTCGCTGGCGCGCGCGAGGTCGGACTCGGTCGCCACCAGCTCGCCACTGACGTCGACCGAGGCGGCCATGTAGGACGGCTCGTCGGGAAAGTTTCCCATCTCCACGCGGAGTGTCCCCGACTCGGCCGGCAGGTCGGCCGCGCCCCTCACGTGGAACTCCACGAAGTCGCCCTCGGCGGTGCGCGCGGGCGTGTCGACCGGCAGGGGCGAGAGGGGAAGGTCGGCGCCGTCCCAGCGCGCCCGCAGGCCGGTGCGCAGCTCCTCGGCGCGTCGCTCGGCATAGTCGGCGCCCCCGCCCTCGGCCTTGGCGTCGGCGTACACGCGAATGGCAGCGATCTCCACGAAGTAGTCCACGACCACGTTGCCGGGGGTGAGCGTCACCTCGACTCGCTGTCCCGGGGTGCGGTTGCCCGGCTCCGCTGCGCCGCGCGGGCCACCCATGACCGGGTGGGCAAGGGCGGGGGCGGCGAGGAGGAGAAGGGTCACGGGCTTCTCGTCGCCCGGCGCGGCGCGGGCGGCAACTCGATAGAACGCGCGGCGATGGCGCGCACCCCGATGATGCCTGGCGGTTTCGGTTCCCAGTGGACGCCGCTGGTGCGCAACGTGATCCTCACGTTGTTCGCCATCTACGTGGTGGAGCTGATCGCCGGGGTGCAGCGGGTGATGCCGCTCTTCGGGCTCATGCCCGTGGGAGGGGGCCTCTTGCCCTGGCAGCCGCTCAGCTTCAGCTTCGTGGGGGGCGACCCTCGCTCGATGTTGTGGCAGTTCGTGGGCGTTTTTTTCTTCTTGCAGCCCGTCGTCGATGCCATGGGGCAGCGTCGGATGTGGTTGTGTACGCTATTCACCTGGGGCTTCGCCCTGGTGGTGAAGATCGTCGCCGAGCTGGTGGGCTTCCTTGCCCCGGCGCTGGCCATCGACTTCGGCTGGTGGGTCACCGCGCTGGTCACGTGGTTCGGTCTCACCCACCGGGGCGCCGAGGTGCGGCTGATGTTCGTGCTGCCGATCAAGGCCGAGATGCTGGCCTGGCTCGGTGGCCTGCTCGCGCTGCTGTACGTGCTGTTTAGTCGCGACACGGCGTCGCTTCACATGCTCGCGGCCTTCGTGGGCGCGTGGGTCGCGTTGCACCTCGACCCCGGCGCCTGGCGGCGCATGAAGCTGCGCTGGAAGAAGCGGAAGATCGAGCGTGAACTCGGCAAGTTCGAGGTCATCGAGGGCGGCCGCGCCGAGCGCCCGCGGCGGAGCGACCCGAAGGACTGGGTGAACTAGGGGCGGAAGTGGCCGGGCAGCGCGCCGGGACGTCAGAACGTGCCACCGACCGCCATGCCCCCGGGCACGCGCACGAGCGTGACCTCGGGCGCGGGCGTCTCGGCGGCGCCGGCACGCCTCACCGCGCCGCGGTCGAGCGCCACCGCGAGGTAGCCCACGCCGAGCAGGCCCGCGGGAATTCCGACCGCCACCCACGTCGCCTCGGCCGGCGGCGACGGGTCCAGGCTGGGCCACACGGTGTTGAGCACGATCACGCTGCCGACGGCGGCGACGGGCGCGGCCATGGCGAGCACGGGCATCGCTAGCCCTGGGCTTTCCTCGAGCGCCGATCGCGCCCGGAGGCCACCGGCGGCGCCCACGTAGGGACCGGCGAGGAGGGCGAGCCCGCCGCCGAGCGAGAGCACCATCCCCGGCAGCAGGAACTCGCCGCAACAGGAACCGCCGTTGCCGGCCATGGCGTTGCGGACACCGATCAGCGCCAGGGGCACCCCAGCTGCGAAGGCCACCGTGCCACCCGCTCCCATCCACAGGCTCGTGCCCATCAGGCGGTCCGCGCCCTCGAGACTCCGCGCGTGCTCCTCGGCGGGGTCGAGCGCCCACGCGGGACGCGGCGCGGGCGGGGGCGTCGAGGCATCGGCAGCAAGCGGCTCAGCAGGGGCGCTCGGGTCGCTCCCCTGCTCGGCCAGCGCGAGCGGGACGAGGGCCAGCAGGTGCATTTCCCCCTCTATCCCCAGTCGCCCTCTCGCGCGGCGCGTGGCCGCTGCCCACCTTCTACGTCGCACCCACGCCGAGCAGGCCCACCGCGAGCCACGATCAGCCCAACGCGATCACCATCCGGATCGCGGGCGACGTTCGCCGCCCGGGCGCTCCTAGCGCGCGTCCCGCGCCAGCCGCATGCCCAGGGTCTTGAGCGTGCCGTCGGGCGGCGTCCGGCCGCGGTAGGCCGGTCGCGCGTAGGGCAGGCCACTGTGCCAGCCCCCCCCGCGGCGCACGCGCTCGTCGCCGGCCTCCGGGCCCGCGTAGTCGTCCTCCGGCGCGGCGGGGTAGTCGCCGCCACGGTCCCAGACCCACTCGTACACGTTGCCGAGCTGGTCGACCACGCCGTGGGGCGTTGGCGCGTAGGACCCGGGCGGGGTGAGCGTCCACGCGCCGTCGTCGCAGGCGAAGGGGTAGTTGGTGCCGGTGTTGGCGGTGGCCGTCACGTCGGCCACGTTCGCGTAGGTGCAGACCTCGTCGGCATCGGCGGTGACGCCGTATTGGTCGTCGGTGCCGGCCCGCGCGACGAACTCCCATTCCCCCTCGGTGGGCAGGCGCCAGCCGGGACTGTCGCGATCCCAGGTCACCTCGTCACCGTCGACGACGTAGGCGGGATCTAGACCGTCGCGAGTGGAGAGGGCGTTGGCCAGGTTCACCGCGTCGTACCAGGTCAGGCACACGACGGGCAGCCCGGGGTCCACGCCGCCCTCGTCGCACCGCTCCCCGTAGCTGTCGACGCCGTCGGCGGCCGGGTTGTGGCCGAGCAGCTCCTCGGCGAGGGCCTGGGTCACCTCGTCGCGGCCAATGAGGAAGGGGCGGGTGAGGGTGCGGGCGTGCTGTTGCTCGTCGGACTGCCGGTACTCCTCGTCCTCGGGGCTGCCCATGGTGAAGGTGCCGCCCTCGAAGCGCACCGTCGGGTGCGCGTCGGGCGCCGGGCCCGTGTCGGCGCCGGTCTCCTCGTGCACGTCTTCCGGTGCCGTGTCTCCGGCCGCTGTGTCGGCCCCGGACTCCTCGGGCGCCTCCTCGGGTGCAGTGTCACCGGCCGCGGTGTCGACGCCGGTGCTGCCGTTGGATGGCGCCGACGAGTCTGCGCACGCCAGCGCCGGGACGAGGAACATGGCCCATAATACCACGCGCGCGGCGGCGGCCCCGCGCGCCTGCCGGTCGCCACTACGCCCCCCGGGCGAGGCGAGCTGGAGCACGCCGGGAGGCAGGTTAGCCGACGCCGATGTGGTTCTCCGCCGCCCTTGCCGTGGCCATGGCTGCCGCGCCCCCGCCGATCGTCAACGGCACCCCGACCGATGACTACCCGGAGGTGGTGCTGCTCCGGCACACCACCGCCGATGGCAGCGTGGCCTTCGTCTGCACCGGCACGCTCGTCACCCCCGCGGCGGTGCTCACGGCCGCGCACTGCCTGGACGAGGTCGAGGGCTACGACCTCACCCAGGTCCGCGTCTTCTCCGGATCCGTGTGGACCGCCACTGCGCCCGAGCGCCAGGCGAGCCGCTGGGAGATGCATCCCGACTACAGCGTGAGCGACGACGGCCTGCAGATCGAGGCCGACCTGGGACTCGTGTGGCTCGACGACCCCTACACCCTCGACGGCTACCCCATCAACGCCGACCCGATCACCGCCGACGACGTGGGGACCGCGTTCCGCTACGTGGGCTGGGGGTCGAGCTCGGACATCGCCAACGACCAGGGCTACGCGAAGCGGGTGGTCGACATCCCCCTGGTCGACCTCGAGGGCGAGTTCATTCTCGCCAACGACGGCGACAACGGCGGCGCCACCTGTGGCGGCGACAGCGGCGGACCCGCGTTCGAGCTGGACGAGGGCCGGGCCGTGGCGATCGCGGCCGTGCACTCGTTTGGCCGCGACGACGACGCCACCATCTGTGCCGGGAGCACCTCGGGCGACACTCGCGCCGATCTCTACCTGGACTGGATCGTCGAGGCGACCGGCGCAGCCACTGATGCGGCCGTGGCGGAGGAGGCAGGACCGAGTGGCGACGGCGGGGGCAAGCGCGACGACGCCGAGCCCGACGATACCGCCACCTGCGGGCTTCCCGGTGGTGGGCGCGGCGCGGGACTGATGCTGCTCGCCGCGCTCACCGGCCTTCGGCGCCGGCGCTGAACGCCCGGCGGCGCCTCGCCCCGAGTAGCGCCGCGGCCACGACGCCGGCCGTCGCCACGCCGGCGCCGCTGCTACAGCCGCAGGCGTTGACGTCGTCGATGGCCTTGGGGTCGTCGACGGGCTCCGGGTCGGGGCGCCAGTCCTCGTCGCTGGCGGTGTCGGTGTCGTCGGGACCCGGGCCGGTGTCGGTGTCGCCCGTGTCGCCGCTGTCTCCGGTGTCGCCGGAGTCGCCGGTCACGCAGTCCTCGTCGGTCCGGCCGTCGCAGTCCTCGTCGCCCCTGCCGCAGTCGTCCAGCGCCACGTGGGGGCCCACGCTCGGGTCGGCGTCGTCGCAGTCGCCGCCGCCCTGGGCCTCGGCGCGGTCGCCGTCCTTGTCCTGGTCGAAGTCGTCGGCGCCGTCGCAGTTGCCATCGACGCCGTCGTAGTACACCTCGGTGGCGGCGGTGTTGACCGCGGCATCGGTGTCGTCGCAGTCGCTGCCGCCGGCGACCAGACCGTCCTCGCCGTCGCCGTCGCAGTCGGCACAGGTGGTGGCCTCGGCGCCGTCGCAGTCGTTGTCCACGCCGTCGTCGGCCACCTCGGCGGCGCCGGGGTTGACGCTGTCGCTGCTGTCGTCGCAGTCGGTGCCGCCGTAGTCGGCCGCGGTGTAGCCGTCGGCGTCGCAGTCGTAGTCGTCGCCCGCGTCGCAGTCGGTGTCGAGGCCGTCGTAACAGGCGTCGATGGCGCCCGGGTAGACGGTGCCGTCGGCGTCGTCGCAGTCAGTCCCGCCGTACCAGTCCACGTCGAAGCCGTCGCCGTCGATGTCGTACTCGCTGCCCCCGTCGCAGTCGTGGTCGATGCCGTCGTAGGGGAAGTCCTCCGCGAGCGGCGAGATGGTGGCGTCGGCGTCGTCGCAGTCGGTGCCGCCGTAGGCGCTGCTGTCCACGCCGTCGAAGTCGCAGTCGTTGTCGCTCCAGCCGTCGCAGTCGCTGTCCAGCCCGTCGTAGCATGTATCGGTCGCGACTGGACTGATGCTTGCATCGTCGTCGTCGCAGTCGAGGCCGCCGTCGGCGATGGAGTCGTAGCCGTCGCCGTCGTTGTCGAACTCGGGGCCGCCGTCGCAGTTGCTGTCGATGCCGTCGCCGAAGGTGTCGCTCGCGGCGGGGTTGATGGCCGGGTCGCTGTCGTCGCAGTCGGTGCCGCCGTGGTCGCTGCTGTCGTAGCCGTCCTGGTCGCAGTCGTAGTCGCTCGCCCCGTCGCAGTCGGTGTCTTGTCCGTCGTAACAAGCCTCGCCGCTCGCCCCCGGGTAGACGAACACGCTGGTGTCGTCGCAGTCGGCGCCGCCGGCGGCCTCGCCGTCGTAGCCGTCGCCGTCGGCGTCGCTGTCGCTGGTGGCGTCGTCGCAGTCGTTGTCCACGCCGTCGTAGGGCACCTCGTCGGCGCCGGGGCCCACCAGGGGGTCGGTGTCGTCGCAGTCGTCGAAGCTACCGTTGCCGCCGTCGCTGCCGTCGCCGTCGGCATCGAAGTCGGAGTCGCCGGCGCAGTCCTGGTCGATGCCGTCGTAATAGGTCTCCGTGGCGCTGCTGTTGACGGTCGCGTCGGTGTCGTCGCAGTCGGTGCCGCCGTAGCTGTCGCTGTCATCGCCGTCGCCGTCCTGGTCGTAGTCGGACGCGCCGTCGCAGTCGCTGTCGACCCCGTCGTACCAGGTTTCCTCGGCCCCGGGGCCGATGTCGCTGCTGGTGTCGTCGCAGTCGGCGCCGCCGCCGCTGCCGGCATCGGCACCGTCGCCGTCCTGGTCGTAGTCGGAGCTGCCGTCGCAGTCGCTGTCGACCCCGTCGTACCAGGTTTCCTCGGCGCCGGGCACGGCGCTGGCGTCGCCGTCGTCGCAGTCGCCTTCCGACTCGGTGAGGCCGTCGCCATCGGCGTCGTCGAGGCCGAGCGCGGCGAAGATCACGTCGTCGGCGCCGAACTCGTCGCCGCTGACGGTGACCACCAGCTCGTCGATGCCGTAGTCGAAGCCGAGGCCCACGAAGGCCTGTCCCCCGCCCGGCGAGACGGTGGCGGTGTATTGCAGCGTGCCATCCACGTAGCCGAGCGCAGTGAGCGTGCCGTCGACGTCGAGGGCGGTGAAGGCCACGCCCGGCTGGAGCTCGGTGAAGCTCACGCCGAAGCTCGTGGAGGCGCCGAGCGCGCGGGTGCCCACGGCGGCGGTGCCGTCGACATCGGCGGCGCCCGAGCCGCTGCCGTCGAAGGTGGCGCCTAGGCTCGTGTACTGCGTGCCGACGCTCTCGCCCTCGGTGATGGTCTCGAAGTCGATGGTCTCCGGGTCGACGGCGAGGGCGGCCAGCCATGCGGTGCGGTTGCCGTAGGTGGTCACGTTGCCGGCGTCGATCACGCCGTCGCAGTCGTCGTCGACCCCGTTGCCGAGCAGCTCGGTGGCGCCGAGGTACACGCTGGCGTCGCCGTCGTCGCAGTCGCCGTCGGCGTCGGCCTGGCCGTCCTGGTCGCGGTCGGTGTCGGCGGCGTTGACCAGCGCCAGCTCGTCGATCCCGAAGCTGTCGCCCCCGTCGGCGGCGATCTCGAGGATCGACACCTCGCCGGCGAAGGTGAGGCTGCGGTACACGCCGCCGGGGCGGTCGTCGGCGCTGATGTCGAGCGCCACGGCGTCGACCACGGTGTCGCCGTTGGCGTCGAGCGCGGTGAGGAGGAAGCTGTCTGACGGGTCGAGCAACTGCAGTGACAGGGCGTCGACGGGCTCGTCGAACTCCAGGAGCAGCGAGGCCCCCGACACGCAGGCGGCGATCGCGTCGACCGCCTCGACGCCGAAGCAGGCGTCGTCGGCCTCGGCACCGGTGAAGGTGACGCCGCCGAGGTAGGCGATGGTGCTGCCGAGGGCGCTCGTCTCGAAGTCGAGGGTGGTGGACACGTTGCCGCCGAGGTCGGCGACGTCCCAGTCGAAGTGGTCGGCCTCCCGGCGCACCTTCACCGCGCTGTCGATGTAGCCGTCGCAATCGCCGTCGATGCTGTCGCCGAGGGTCTCGGCACCGCCGGGGTAGGCGAGGCCGTCGTCGTCATCGCAGTCGTTGCCGCCGAGGTCGGCGGAGACGAAGCCGTCGCCGTCGTCGTCTTCGAAGTCGGGACCGTAGCTCCACGTGGAGACGGCACCCTCGCCGGTGTAGGTGCCCGCCGCGCTCGGCGAGCCGGCCAGGAGCGAGCTGCGGTCGCCGTCGTTCGCGAGGGCGAGGGCGCTGCCGAGGGCGCCGGAGGAGACCGTGCCGAAGAGCTGGTGGTCGGCGCTGGACGCGTCGATGTCGCCCGCGGGCATGGAGACGAAGGCGTAGGCGGCGCCGCCGGCCGCCGCCGAGGTGTTGTCGTTCTCGGCCCCGGCCACGAGGTCGTCGATGCCGTCGCCGTCGAGATCGCCGGTGGCGAGCGCGCCCCCGAGCTTCCCCGCCGCCGTCACCCCGGTGACGGTGAAGTCGGCCCCCGCCAGCGTGGGACAGCCCAGTCCCACGTCGGCATAGCCAAGTACCCGGCCGCCGTTGGTGTAGGTGAGGTCGTAGCTCGGCGCGCCCACGACGAGGTCGACGAGGCCGCTGCCGTCGAGGTCGGCGAGCGCCACGGCGGTGCCGAGCGCCGCCCCGGCCTGGTTCATCTCGAGGCTGCACGCGGCGACGCTGCTCACGGTGCTGCTGCCCGCGTAGCTGCCGCCGGCCACGAGGTACACCGCGCCGGCGTTGCTGCCGCCGCCGTCGTCGTTGATGGCGCCGATCACCAGCTCGGCGGCGCCGTCGAGGTCGGCGTCCGCCATCGCGAGCGCGGAGCCGAGGCGGTCGCCGGCCGAGTCGCCGAGCAGGCGGGCGTCGGCGTCGCTGGCGGCGAAGCTGCCGGCCAGTCCCGAGCCGCCGAGCAGGAGCAATACCTCGCCGGCATCGACGCCGCTAGTGTCGGCGGTGGGCGCGGCGGCGAGCAGGTCGTCGTAGCCGTCGCCGTCGAGGTCGCCGAGCGCGAGGGTGGAGCCGAGGGCGCCCCGGCCGGTGGGGGGCCCCGCCAGCTCGAGGAAGGCGCTGCTGGTGGCCACCGTGCCGCTGAAGGCCTCGACGGCGAAGACGTAGGTGGCGCCGGCGTCGCTCTGCGTGCCGGCGACGCCGGGGGCGCCGAGGGCGAGGTCGCTGGTGCCGTCGCCGTCGAGGTCGCCGTCGGCCATGGCGCTGCCGAGCTCGTCGCCCGTGGTGTCGCCCTCGAAGCTCGCCTCGGCGTCGAGCAGGCTCGTCGCGGCGGTGGGCCGGTAGACGGCGTACACCTCGCCGGCGGCGAGGTCGGGGGCGCCCACGAGCATGTCGTCGATGCCGTCGCCATCGAGGTCGGCGGCGTGGATGCTGCTGGCGGCGTAGGCGAAGGCGGTGTCGCTGTAGAGGGTGGGGACCTGGCTGCTGTAGACCGTGGCACGCGCCGGGCGAGCCGACTCGTCGCCGAACCAGGCGGTGGATCCGCTGCCAAACGCGGTGGTACACGACCAGTCGAGCCCGGCGGAGCCCGAGGACACGCCGACGATCGCGTTGGCGCCGCCGTCGACGGCGGGATGCCCGAAGTCGACGTCGTCGAGCGCGACCACCACCTCGTCGCGACCCTCGAGCAGCCACACCTGGACGCTCGCGGAGCCGCCGTAGGTGGCGTGCGCGCCTTCCCAGCTCACGACGAAGCTGCGGTAGGGGTAGGTGCCGAGCGTGTCGTAGGTGACGCTGGCGCCGTCGAGGTCGTCGGCGAAGGCGGCGATGCCAGTCCAGGCGGTGCTGCCGCCGGGGCAGTCGGTGACGGGCGCGGCCTGGGCGCCCGCGAAGAAGAGCGCGCCGTTGTCGCTCACCGTCAGCGCCTCGTAGCTGGTGCCGTAGAAGCTGAAGGCGAAGGGCAGGTCGAGGGCAACGAGCTCGTCGTCGGCAAGCGAGAGGGCGGTGCCGCCGCTAGTGTCGATCCACTGGTGGGTGGGGCCGTTCGACTCGGCGCTGTCGGTGTAGACGTAGCCGCCCGCGTCGGGACCGCCGGTTGCCGCGTAGGCCAGGGAGACGAGGCCGAGGAGGGCCAGGATGCGCATCCGGCCATTGTAGCGCGCGGCAGGGCGTGAGAGGCTGCCGCCGCATGTTGCGACTGCTCGAGGCGTGGGACGGTCTCCGCGAGAAGGCGGCGTGGCGCATCGGCGGCGTGGCGGCCGGTGTGCTGATCGCGACCGCGATCGTCATTGGTCCCACGCCGGGGGGACTGAGCGAGGCCGGCAAGCGCGCGGGCGCCGTCGCGCTGGTGATGGCGCTGTGGTGGCTCGGCGGCGTGTTGCCCGCCACGGTGGTGGCATTGTTGCCCCTGGTGGCCTTTCCGCTGCTCGGGGTGATGAGCACCGCCGAGGTGGCGCCCGGCTACGCCGACCCGCTGCTGTTCCTCATGCTCGGGGGCTTCGTCCTCGGGCACGCCATGGAGGAGGTGGGGCTCCACCGTCGCCTCGTGGCGCTGTTGTTGCGCCCGGCCTGGGTCCGCGCGCGTCCCGACCGGGTGGTGCTGGCGCTGATGATCGCCACCGCGCTGGTGTCGGGCTTCGTGTCGAACACCGGGACGATGGTGATGATGCTGCCGCTGGCGGTGGCGCTCGCCGCCCGGGTGTCGAACAGCGAGCGGGTGCGCTCGGCCTTCACGCTGTCGCTGGCCTACGCTTGCAGTATCGGTGGTGTCGCGACACTCGTGGGGACGGCCCCGAACGCGGTGTTTGCCGGGCTCGCGGCGAAGGCCGGTCACCCGGTGAGTTTCGTGCAGTGGATGGCGGTGGGCGTGCCCTTCGTGGTGATGGCCCTGCCGGTGGCGTGGTGGGTGGTCAACCGGTTCACCTTGCGACTGCCCGGGGCGCCCGACGCGCCGATCGTGGCCCCCGCCTGGCCCGAGTGGCAGCGGGGCGAGCGGGCGGTGCTGGGGGTGATCGTCACCTGTTTCGCGCTCTGGATCAGCCGTTCCGACGTGGACCTCGGGTTCACGAAGATTCCCGGGTGGGGGTCGCTCTTGCCGCGGAAGGTCGACGATGGCTTCGTGGCGATGGCGGCGGCGCTGGTGCTGTTCCTCGTCCCCGGGCGGAGCGACGAGGGGGCCTTCCTGCTGTCGTGGAAGAAGACGGCGCGGGCCCTGCCCTGGTCGGTGCTGACCCTGCTCGGTGGCGGCTTCGCGATGGCGAGCGGTATCCAGAGCTCGGGGCTCACCGACTGGGTAGCGGGGGCGACATCGTCACTGGGTGCGCTCGGCGACGTGCCGCGGACGCTGTTGATCAGCGTGTCGGTGGCGTTCTTGTCGGCGTTCACGTCGAACACGGCGACGACCCAGGTGGTGCTGCCGCTGCTCGCAGCCGGGGCGGCGGCGACCGGGGCGAATCCGCTCGCGTGGATGATCCCGGCCACGATCGCGGCGTCGTGCGACTTCACGCTGGCGGTGGGTACCCCCCCGAACGCCATCGCCGCCGAGGCGGGCGGGGTTCGCGCAGCGGACATGGCGTTTGCGGGGATTATGCTGAATTTTGCTTGCGCTGGAATCGCGACGGCGGTGGTGCTCGGTGCCGGAGGTTAAGGGTTAAGAGTTAGCTCTTGGCACGTCAACAGCCAAGTCATAGAGGGTGTTGACAGGTCGGGGTCGGGTGACTTTCGAGTGTACTTCACTCCCGATGTCGACATCGACATCGACATCGACATCGACATCGACATCGACATCGACATCGACAGCGAGATCGACAGCGACGACCTCGATGACGACCTCGATGACGACCTCGATGACGACCTCGATGGCGACCTCGATGACGGCCTCGATGACGACCTCGATGACGACCTCGATGACGACGACCAGGGCGACCGGTCTCGGCTCGCTGGGATGGTCTTCTCGGTCGCCTCCTGCGTGCCGCCCGGGGCTGCGCGCGCCGCCCCTCGCTGGGCGGTCGCCGTAGGCGACGCAAGAGAGGCGTGCGCCCCCGCGGGGCGCCGGG
>Ga0194120_10010569_pt1 | contig 11346 bp, 11 predicted proteins | sample TA2MahCa65mmetaG_FD_148642 | JGI IMG/M metagenome (GOLD analysis project Ga0194120, IMG submission 148642) | Freshwater microbial communities from Lake Tanganyika, Tanzania - TA2015019 Mahale Deep Cast 65m | ecosystem: Environmental > Aquatic > Freshwater > Lake | place: Tanzania: Lake... | reverse complement strand
CCGGCTGAGGCAAGGAATTCATCCATGAAAAAGACAGATTACACCACGCACGAGAAGAACATGAACAAAAAGTAAAAAGTCGTTATCGATGATTTAGGGAATTATTTAACGAAATACTTGTCAAATATGTGAGCAGTGTTCTTTCTTAGTGATTCGAATTCTTTTCTAAAATTTTTCCCCTTTTCAGTAATGTGAAGATCATCGCCAAGTAGGCCATAGTTTTGCATTTTTTTCATCAATCGCTTCATTCTTTCATATTCCAGGTTTGCAGAATTCTGGATTTTCGTGTTTGATTTTGCTCCATGTTGAATTATGGCATCTATGATATCTGAATAGATTGCAATTTCGGGTCGTCTCATCTTTAACTTGATTTCATAATATCTAAGATCATGCATCATAACAAGATACGGTTTTATGATATAATTCGGTTCCTAACCTAGGTTAATCGAGTTTTTAACTAGAACTAACTTGGCACAACTATGACAATACGCCGAGTTACAATAGTTCTAGATGGAAAAAATGAAACCAAGCTACGCAAATTACAGGCAGAACAAATTCTAAAAACAAATGAGCATAGGAGTTTTTCAGAGATAATCAACTGCGTACTTGCCGAAGGCCTAAAACATTCTCCTAAATGTGACTAGAAAATTTTTAAAAATTTAGTCTTTTTTGTCGTCGTCTGATTCTTCTTTTGCCTTGTCTCTAACGCTTTTCATAACGCAGAATTTGCGTAGAGTATTCATGATTCCCATGAAATCATTCTTCAGCATTAGCATCATAAGCGTTTAGATGTAATCAAATACACTGGGGTATTGAAAATCGTCATACAAAATAATAACATGGCCTAATTTACACGCCTCATGCCATTCATATTCTGTCCCAAGTGCGGCATACATCTGGAAATTCGAGATATCATAGACAATACAGGTGTCGACAGAAAGGAATTGTATTGCACAAAATGCGATTTTAAGAAATTGTACGGAAGCTAGCTACCAAACATCGTCTACTTCGTCTAGTTCCTTGTAGTCAATTGGCTGGTCCTTGCGGATTATCTTTAGTCTGGAGATGTCCCTATCAAAGAGCAAATCCGCAGTCCAGTCAAGCAAAATTCTGAGCCTTTTGTTCAGCTTGGGAATTTTTCTAAGGTATACAGTCCTCCAAATGCACCAGGCCAAAAATCCATGTATGTTCAGCCCAGAAAGCGATGCAATCGCAGTTCTTTTTCCAATGATTGCCATTTGCCCCTTGGATACAAAGTCAATTTTCTTCTTTGGCTTTCCATGCATTTCTGCAAAAATATTGTACGCCGTAGTCTTTGCTTGGCCTTCCGCGTTTTGTGCAGTTGGTGGATAAGGTTTGCTTGTGGTAGGATCAATTGCCAAGCTGCAATCTCCAATCACATACACTCCTGGAAAGTTCGGCACCTCTAGATTTTCATTTACAATAATTTTGCCACGATCTGTTTTAAACATGGAATTTTTGATAGTGTCAACTGGTGTCACACCTGCAGTCCAGATCAGTGTTTTAGTTTCTATTGCATCCATTGTTGGCTCTTTTACCGGAGTCTTGGTCGGATCCACTGCATCTTTGATTATTACCTCAGAGCCGTCAAATGTCACGACCTGAGTGTTTAGCTTGATTTCAATTCCTCTTTGGATTAGCTTGTCTTTTGTAAATGACGCTAGTTTTTCAGAAAATCCTGGCAGCACAATTGGCAACGCCTCTAAAACAATAACCTTGATGTCAGATTCGGTAACATTTGGATAGAATTTTTTTGCATCAAGCAAAAAGTCATGTATCTCCCCCGCAGTTTCGATTCCTGCAAATCCAGCGCCAACTACAACAAATGTCAAAAGTGATTGTTTTAGGATTGGGTCCTTTTCATTGTCGGCCTGCTCTAGCATGTCTATGATTCTGTTTCGAAGAACTACGGCATCGTTTAGCGTCTTCATTGTATATGCGTGATTTTCTACAGTTTGGTTGCCAAAGAAATTAGTCTGGCTTCCTAGTGCCACTATCAGATAATCATATTCAAGTGAGGTTCCTCTTTTTTCGTTGGTGCCATAAAGCGTTACGCGTTTTCCGTATGGGTCTATGTTTTTCACTTTTCCCTCGTAGAATGTCGCCTTTTTGCAAATGGTCCTGATTGGTATGATGATGTGCCTTGTCTCTATCATTCCCGAGGCCACCTGTGGAAGCATTGGGGTAAAGAGTAGAAAGTTGTCCTCCGAGACCAAAACGAGTTCGACTTCGGAGTCGTGCTTGAAATAGGATTCAAGCTTGGTCGTGCACTCGATTCCCGCAAATCCCCCACCCAGTACAAGAACCCTTTTCTTTGCCATCCCTTTTTTGCAAAAATTAACCGATATAACGGTTAGTTAACTAAATTTAAGGCAGCTTTTGTAAATTTTATCGTCTCAAAAAAGGCAGGGAAAAAAAGTGCACAGAAAGGCGCTCTTGGCCATTTTAATATAAAAAAAAGAAATTAGTTTTGAGTTTTCCAGATAGATGACCATGTATTGGCTACTGTTTGGTTCAAATCCGTATAGACGTTAACGTTGTCATTGATTGTCTTGATTTGCTGTCTTGAGGCATCAAATGCGGTTTGGATGAGTTTTGTTTGGATGTTGCGCACCTTGATAACCTGATCTGTGATGCTATCTATGGTAGAAGTTGTCGTCTGTGGGGATTGAACGTTTATGCCCAATTTCGTTGCATATTGTTGCTGTATTGCAATAGCAGCGTGGACAAAGTTGTTCCAAGTTGTTAGGTATTCTTGCTCGAAACTCGTGAACGCTTGCAGATAGTGTGGGATTGTTTTTTCCACATCGCCTCGAATTTTATCAAAATTTCTGGCACATACCGCAAACAAGTCTTCTGTTGATTCGTTTTGTTTGTTCATCGTGGTTTCACTTTTTTGAATGGCGCGACTAGCGTCGGTTTGATTCCTTTGGTAATCATTACCATTCATTGGTTATGGTTGGAATCGCATATACTTAAAGGTTATGGTTTTTAAAACCAATATTTACCATTAAAAACCAATCTTTATAAAAAAGCCGCACGGACAGAAAACGTGAAAATCGCTACTGTTAATCCCGCGACAGAGGCTAGACACGGAATTGGATTGACAGTATGACCCTCAACGTAGCTGTAATAATAAAGTTGGAGCCGGATTTTTCAGAAGGCAGCGTTAGTTACAATCCAGACGGCACCCTTAATCGAGCCGAGACAAAAAACACTTTGGGCCCGCACAGCGCCGTTGCCTGCACGGCTGCATTTTATGCAAAGGTCATGTACGATACCAAAGTTTCCATTGCAACGATGGGCCCCCCAATAGCTGATACATCACTTCAGATGGCCCAAAGAATTTCGGATGCTGAAGAACTTCATCTTTATAGCGATAGGATTTTTGCCGGTGCAGATACCTTGGCGACTGCAGAGGTCCTCAAAACAGGGATTCAAAAGATGCATGGAAAGATGGATATTGTTTTTTCAGGCCACAGGGCATCAGACGGAGAGACCGGCCAGACGGGGCCGCAGACAGCATGGAAGCTCGGCTATACTTTTTTTGGAAACGTAGTTGATTATGAGGTAAATGTAGAAAACAGGACAATTTGGATAAAGAGACTGGTTAGCCTGCAAGGCTTCAACCAGGTTGTAGAAGAGGTTGAGGCTCCATTGCCGGTCTTTATTGCCATAGATCCATCGTACAAACCAACTTTCAAAACCGTTTCGCAGAGGCTTGCCTATGAAAAATATCAGAAAGAGGCAAAAATTCGCTCAGACAACTACAAGCAATATCTCAAGGTGTTAAATGTCCAGCAGCTTGAAGTCGATCCCGCACTTGTCGGCTTGCCAGGCTCCCCAACAATTGTGTACAAAGTCGAAAGAATACCAAAAGGAAAGGCTAACAGGCAGGCCCAGGTTATAGATGGCTCAAACCCAGAGCACATCAGAATGGCAGTCGCAAAAATGAAGGAGGCGCTAGCCGCCATGGTGATAAAATGACAGAGGGGGACTATTTCCACGTATATGTGGTAATGGAGCTAGAAGACGCAAGGCTGGTCCCAGTAAGCCTGGAAATGCTCAGCGAAGCAAGAAGGCTGATTGATAATCTGAATAAAAAACATGGCAGCGACGAAAAGGTTGTCGCCGTACTTCTCGGCCATGACGTGAAAAGACTAACTCAGACCCTGATTGAACATGGGGCAGATTTCGTAGTTTATGTGGATCATCCGGAGCTAAAAGAGGTGCGAAACACCATCTATACCAAGGTAGTCAGCCAGATTGCCCTGGATAGGGAAATTGCGGCCAAGGTATCGGCAAAATATGCAGAGCAGTTCAAAAAACCGCGGTTCATGTTTTTTGGCGCTGATGCAATAGGAAGGCACTTGTCATCAACTGCTCTAGTTGAACTGGATTCCGGACTTGCCTCTGACATCAATAAACTTGAGATAAGCGACATTAACCTAACCCACCAAAACAAGACAGGCGGAAAACAAGAACTATATGAGAAAACCCTCGAGATGTACCGACCTGACTTTTCAGGCTTTTTGTGGACTACGATTCTCTGTCTTGACAACAAAAATCCTGCAATCAAAAGGGATTATCATCCGCAAGCATGCAGTATTATTCCCGGAGTCTTTGAGCCGCTAAAGCCTGACTCGACAAGAAAAGGCCAAGTCGTTGAATTCGTTCCAAGGATTGACGAGCAGGATCTCAAAGTAAGAATCCTGAGCCGCAAGGCAATCAAAAGCGATGTTGATTTTGAGAGCCGCAAGGCAGTTGTAAGTTTTGGAAGGGGCATCAGGGATTTTCCTGAGCAAAACATCAAGCTTGTAGAGGGTCTGGCAAAACAACTCGGGGCCGAAATCGGGGTTTCATTGCCGATATCAAAAAAACCGTTCTCCGTAAGCGAGAGTCTTGCTTCGACTTATATGAACTCCGAAAGGGTGATTGGAACCAGCGGCAAGAAGGTAAGCCCCATGCTGTATGTGGCAGTCGGAATCAGCGGCGCAATGCAACACGTGGCAGGAATGAAAGAGGCGGAGTTCATCGTAGCAATAAACCCAGATGAAAGTTCCCCAATAAAAGACGAATCCGACTTGTTCATCAAAGGAAGAATGGAAGATGTTGTTCCAAAGCTAATCGAGGAGCTAAAAAAACAATCATCTCTGGTGGAGGCATAAGTGACGAATTTTGGAAAAATATGACGTAGCAATAATTGGCGGCGGCTCTGCAGGACTTGCTGCCCTAAAACGGCTATCGGATCTTGGAAAGCAAGCTGTGCTTTTGGAGTCAGGCAGCAAGATAGGCTCAAAAAACGTTTCCGGTGGAATTCTTTATTCAAAAAAGCCAAAGAACGGCGTTGTCCACAATGTTGAAGATGTGTACGGCGATGTCTTTCTAAGAGAAGCGCCGTTTGAAAGAAAAATAACAAAATACATGCTGCATTCAACATCAAAAGACAAGGTCTTTTCAATGGATCTTACTGCCGCGCACGAGTACGAATCCAACTTCGGGTACTCGGTTTTGTTGGGCAAGCTGAACTCGTGGTTTGCAGAACATGCGACCGAAAGCGCCCAAAAGTATGGCGGGGGAATAGTCCCAGGGGTCCACGTCACATCGATAGAATGGAACGAGCAAAACAATTCCACAACCATCAAGACAAGCGAGCTGGAAGAATTCCAGGTAAAAGCAATCATTGCTGCAGACGGCATCAATTCCGAAGTGGCGCAAATAACCAGTGCAAGATCAAAGTTCACTCCCAAACAGTCCTATCAGGGGGTCAAAGTCGTAGTGAAGCTGCCAGAAGAAATAATCAACGAGAGATTCAACATTTCGTCAAATGAGGGAGTTGCCCATCTTTTTGCAGGCGATGTCACCCTAAACCACATTGGCGGCGGCTTTGTTTACACTAATTTGGACACGCTGTCAGTCGGAGCAGTATATCATTTTGACTCGCTCCTGGAAAATCCGGTGGAGCCTTCCACCCTGATCAACGCAATACTTGGAAACCCGATGGTAAGCGAATTTATCAAAGACGAAATTCCATCAAGAGGAAAAATAGACAAAAGCCTGCCTCCGGAAGAGCAAATCAGGATACGCTTTGCCATAACAAAACTGATCAAAACATGGTTTGAGCTGCGAGAAGCGTATCTGTCAAACAGCGGACGGGAGGAGCTCATCAGCAGTGGCAAGTACAAGTCGGCGGCAGAAATTAAGGAAAGGCTTTCTTTTGTGCGCGACCAGCTAACTGACAAGTACGGCGTAAGTTTTGTAGCAGATTATGTCGAGGCCGAATATGCCACCAAGCTAATCCCCGATGGAAAACGCTGCAGAATGAAAAAACCATACCACAAAAACGTCCTCTTTGTTGGCGATGCCGCAGGTAGGGGCATTTTCGTCGGTCCGAGAATTGAGGGGCTCAACGTAGGCATTGACGATGCAGTAAGGGCAGCCGATGCAGTAGCACAGGCGCTGGAAAAAAACAACACCAGCCCAAATTATCTTGGCGAATATTATTCCACGTCAGTAGAACAAAGCCCGTATACAAGGGACATGGAGAAAATAGACAAAAATTACCTGAAGATCTTTCTTGATGCGGCAAAGGACGTTCCAAAGGACATCATCAGCGCACGGTACGGAGTGGTGATAAAGCTAATGTCAAGCGGTACATTACGGAGTGTTGCAGTAAAGCTTGCAAACGTTTTGGGCTACGAAAAACTTCTCCCCCTGGTTGAATCCGAGGAAACCTATGTCAAGGTTCCAATTGAGCTAGCACAGAGGTTGGGGCAAAAAGTTTCAAAATCCTACGAGCCGACAATTCCTTCGCTGTCAGACAGAATTGCAAAGCTGCAGTTTAACGACGACGGCAATCCGCACATCAAGGTCCTGAATCCCACAAGCGAGTTTATGAAAAAACTCGTTACTCTGTGTCCAACAAAATGCTATAGCTCAGAAAACGGTCAAGTGGTGCTCCAGCACGAGGGATGCATCGAATGCGGCACCTGTTCGTTTGAAACGGCCTGGAACCATCCACGCGGAGAAAAAGGAATAGTATTCAGATACGGCTAGTTTTCTACGATAATTTTGTCTTGTTTTTTCTCGCTGGTGTTGAGTTTTTTTAATTCGTCAAATGCTTTTCGCATCCTTGCGTGAAATTCATCAGTTATTGGGTTCATCAGCGGAAACGCGAGGTAAAAGTTTTCGGCCTCTTTGATGTATCGGCTTGCCTTTTCATGGTATGGCATTTTAGCTATAAAGTTCATGTTGTTGAGTCTGTCGGCGAGTTTGATTACCTTGACATCATACTCTGCTTTTGAAAGCGAGCTGCAATAGTCCCTAAATCTTTCTTCCTGTTTTTCCTCGTCGGTGTCGCCGGAGTAGTTTGAAAGCGGCTGTAACTTCAGAGTCGTCGCTACATTGTACACATAATGGCCAAACCTATGTTGAAAATATGCATCAAAGCCGTATGCCTTTGCCGCATATGGATCTAGGATCTTTTCATTGTCCTCCATTACATCGTGTAGGATGCTTGAGACTATCTGAAGCGTTGTCAGCGACTTGTTTGCCGACAAATAGTGCCTAATGACGTCTATTGCCACAGGCCAGATGTGCGTCTCAAGAAACGGCGATGTCCCGTCCTCTCTTTTTAGGCCATAGTGCGCTTCTTCGGCCGTACTGATGGCATTCTCAATAAAGCTGTCAACTTTGAGTTTGGCCTCTTTTTCAATAACATCGGTGAGATCCTGCTTTGTTGCAAACAGTTTTTTCACATTATGAATATACACTTCCTTGCACAAAAACCTGATCTTTCAGCGTGACTTATTTTGAAACGAACATTTCAATTTGACATGGATAAAGTAAAATATCGCAAAAACACGCACAAAAATCACATGAAAAAGGAATATGTCGTAGTACGAATTGACGCCTCATCAGACGGCGCACCATATGTAATAGTATCACTACAAGCAACCAAGGATTTCAAGGAAAGTCAAGGATTTCCCCAGTCTCCTTATGGCGGCGGCCCTGGAGTAATGGGCTTTACAAACATGGACGACATGATGAAATCGCTAAACAAGATGCTTGGCGGCGGAGGACTTGGCATGCCAGGAAACATGACTAGCATGAAGCTGGACATGAGAGAATACAAGGAACTATCACTGTCTGTTGGCGATAAGGTATACTTGGAGATCTCCAAGGCCGAGACTTCTGGAATCTAGTTATCTAGAGATTTCCGCTCGTAAAACTTCGTATGCTTTTGATGCGTCTTCTTCTCGTAACACCAGTATGATATTGTCTTGCGAGAAAAACGCGTTTTGCAGCTCTACGCCATTGTTGTGGAGGATTTCAGCCACATAAGACACAACATCGGACCTGTTTTGGTCCTGTGGGATGCGAATTTCTATTTTGGCCAGGCCCGTGCTGAAAAAATTCTTGGCAGATGGGAACGATTCGAACATTCTCCTAATGTCTGCCAAATCTTCAGTCAGAACCCGAAATGTAGAGTCAGCCATTCTGAAAAATTCGTAATCGGAATCATATTGCTCGAACTTGTCCAATAATGATGCTGCCTCTTTTTTGTCCATGTCACTGGTTGAAAATTTAATGTCCAAAATTCCATCTGTTAATGAGAGTCTGGCATTTTTGAGAACAGACTCTGTCTTGATCTCTTCTTTTTCCAAAAACGAATCCGCATATCGCTTGATTGCAACCACTATAGTATTGAGATTAACAGAATTACCAAGATGTCGCTCCACGTCGGGCTGAATCTTGACGGCAAGTGCTGTGTAATTTATCACGTCCATTTTCATGCAATCATAAATGGAACGATTCCGAGTGATGATTTCACGCACGGCTTCTGGAACAGAAAGGTTACTTGTTCGCATAGTATAATTATGTAATGTCATATATAAGAGCCTTGTGTCATAGCTCATACAAAACTACCAAATATTTATATAATGTCATAACTATTACATAACCATAGGTGTTATGACAAATGTTCTTTGATGACGAATTTGACAGAATCTTCAAGAGAATGTCAAGATCCTTCATGGATTTTGACGATGTCTTTGAGAATGTCAAATCCCAAGACGGCAAGACATACGGACCATTCTATTACGGTTATTCCATGACCGTTGGCCCAGATGGCAAGCCGCAAATACAGGAATACGGAAATGTCAAACCTGGTTTGCTTCCAACTGCAGAAACCAGAGAGCCACTCATCGACACTATTGTAGATGAAAAAGAAGGACTGCTCAAGCTAGTCGCAGAAATGCCTGGCGTTGAGAAAAAAGACATCAAGGTAGTAGTCGAAGGAAACGTTGTAAATGTAGACGCAGAACATGGTGACAAAAAGTACCATGGCAGAGTCCCAATCAAAAGAAAAGTTGATGCAGATTCTGTAAAGGCTGCATACACAAACGGAATTCTGGAAGTACAGTTCAAGCTAAAAAGCGAGGACAAACCAAAAGGCAAGACCGTGGAGGTAAACTAATCCTCCTTTTTTTATGGTGATATGATGAGCGAAATTACATTAAAAATTGAAGAGACATCCCAGCGCCATGTCGGAAAGGGCCTAGGTGTTATAGATCCAAAAATTGTCAAGGAAAACAAGTGGCAAACGGGACAAATAATAGAAATTACTGCGAATAAAAAATCTCACGTCAAGGTTTGGCCAGGCCCATCCGAAGACTATGGTTCTGGTATAATACGAATTGACGGCCTGACAAGACACAACATTGGCGCAGGAATTGGAGAAAAGGCCACACTAAAAATTGTAGACTCGGCAGAAGCCACACAAATTACACTATCCCCAATTGAGAAAATCTCTGTTGAAGGACTCCAGGAATACATGTCCACATTGTATGAAGGCCATGTCTTTACAACTGGAGACACCATTATAGTGAACACGTCTTTGGGAGGAAAAACCCAACTAATTGTTACAGCCACGACCCCCCAAAAACCTGTAATTGTTACCCCAAAGACCGTGTTCAAATTAGGCTCAATGACAAAGGCAGTGGATAATTCCATTCCAAGGATTACCTATGACGATCTAGGCGGACTCAAAAAAGAGGTCCAAAAGATCCGCGAAATGGTGGAATTGCCAATGCGTCACCCAGAATTATTCGAAAAACTTGGCATAGAGGCGCCTAAAGGCGTGCTCTTGTACGGTCCGCCAGGAACAGGAAAAACCCTTCTTGCCAAGGCAGTTGCAGGCGAGACAAACTCGCACTTTACATCGATTTCCGGCCCTGAAATTATGGGTAAATACTATGGCGAATCCGAGGAACGACTTAGAGAGATATTCAAACAAGCAGAAGAAAACACTCCAAGCATTGTATTCATAGACGAAATTGATTCCATTGCTCCAAAACGAGACGAAGTAACTGGTGAAGTGGAAAAAAGAATCGTATCCCAGCTTCTAACCTTAATGGATGGAATGAAAGCCCGAGGCAAAGTAATAGTGATTGCTGCGACAAACAGGCCAGATTCCATTGATCCAGCACTGAGAAGACCGGGTAGATTTGATAGAGAAATCGAAATTGGAATTCCAGATGAGGAAGGACGACTAGAGATTTTACAAATCCACACTAGAGGAATGCCAGTAGATGAAAAAATTGATCTAAAACAGTTTGCCCGAGTGAGTCATGGATTTGTAGGTGCAGATCTAGAATCACTAGCCAAAGAGGCTGCAATGCGTTCTCTGCGAAGAATTCTTCCAGACATTGACCTACAACAGGAAAAGATCTCTGCAGAGATTTTGCAGAAAATCAAAATCAGCGAAGACGATTTCAAGGAAGCACTAAAGGAAGTAAGGCCATCTGCACTGCGCGAAGTCCTAGTACAGATTCCAAATGTAACCTGGGACGATGTAGGAGGATTAGATTCACTCAAAGAAGAACTAAAGGAAGCAGTGGAATGGCCACTAAAGCACAAGGAGGCATTCGAATATGTCGACGTTGCCACACCAAAGGGAATTCTCTTGCACGGCCCACCAGGAACAGGAAAAACCCTGATCGCAAAGGCGCTGGCAAAAATGACAGAATCCAACTTTATCTCAGTCAAAGGACCCGAGCTACTATCAAAATGGGTAGGAGAATCCGAAAAAGGAGTCAGGGAGATTTTCCGAAAAGCAAGGCAGGCAGCCCCATGCATCATTTTCTTTGATGAGATAGATGCTCTGGTTCCTAGACGAAGCGGTGGCGATTCTTCGCATGTATCAGAAAATGTTGTATCTCAAATCCTAACTGAAATCGACGGCCTAGAGGAGCTAAACAATGTTCTAATCATTGGTGCCACAAACAGGCTCGATATTGTAGATGAGGCACTGCTTCGACCAGG
>Ga0194120_10010561_pt1 | contig 11354 bp, 11 predicted proteins | sample TA2MahCa65mmetaG_FD_148642 | JGI IMG/M metagenome (GOLD analysis project Ga0194120, IMG submission 148642) | Freshwater microbial communities from Lake Tanganyika, Tanzania - TA2015019 Mahale Deep Cast 65m | ecosystem: Environmental > Aquatic > Freshwater > Lake | place: Tanzania: Lake... | reverse complement strand
GTGTTGCAGCGGGTCTCGCAGAGCCTCATGCTGCGCTCGATCGCGCTCGTCGCGAACTCCATCGCCCTCTTCTTCGAGGTACTCGCGCGCGCGCTCTACATGCTCTGGAAGGACGGCGTCCTCTTCCGGCTCGAAACCCTCTCCAGCGGTGGGCGCTTCTTGTTCGGGCGCGGCGGGCTACTGCGCGGCCACGCGCGCGGCTATTTCAGCTGGTTCCGGCGCGACTTCCATCCCAGCCATACCGACGATCTGCCGCTGATCGAAGCCTGGCGCGCGCACGGCTGATCATTCCTGAGGCGGGCCTCCGAGCGCTTCCGCGAGGCGCTCGCGGATGCAATCTCCCTGCCGGCGCTCCGGATCAGCGCGAACACGGTCGCGCGCCACGTGGAGGCGATCTTCGCGTGGGGCAAGCAGCTCTACTCCGACTTCTTCGGGCTGAGCGTCGTGCTCGCCCTCTGGATGCTGAGCGATGCCCAGGCGCGCGGCGAGTGGGTCGCAGCCAGCGGCGGGTACGGAACGCGGTTCTCGCGCGGCTCGGGCTACGAACGCGGGCGGCGGCCTGCACGCCAAAGATCGAGAGGCGTGAAGGCGGCGATGTGGTCGAAACCCCGGTCCGTGGAGAGCAGGGTCAGCCCTCTCTGGATACAAAGCTGGGCGAGCAGGGCGTCGATCGTGCTGATCTGCACGCCGCGCCTCCTGCCCTCGTTGCGGAGCCCGGCCGCCTCGACGTGATCCCGTCGATCCGGCGTCACGAACGGGAGCACCGCGAATCGAGCGAGAATGGCGTCCGCTGCCCGGGGGCCGCGAAACCCCTGGAGGAGCTCTTGAAGGACCAGGCCGGTCGTGAAGATCGGCTGTGCTTCCCCGAGAGCATGCGCGAGCCGAGCGACCTCGGGTGCACTCGCCGGCGCGTCTCGCCGAAGCGCGAGGGACCAAACGCTCGTATCGACGAAGAGATTCAACGCCGCGAGCGGGCACGCTTGTAATCGAAGCTCGGATCCCAATCGAGAGAACCGAAGAGGTCTCGGATCCTCGCCTGCTGCCGCCGAGCGATGAACTCCTCGAGCGCTCGCGTGACCGCCGCCTTCTTCGTCTTCTCTCCGCTGACGGCGAGCGCTCGCTCGATGAGGGGGATGTCCCGGAGAATGCTGATTTGAAGAGGTAGGAGCGGCGGCTCCTCCAACCGTCCTGTAGAAGGACGGAGTCTGGCAAGACAAAAAAGGAGAGAGCCGCCGTGAAGAAGACTCGCACAGAACCAACCCGGTTGGAAGTCGCCGCCGCGGCTGCGACGCCGACCATCCAGATCCCGCTTCCCCTGGGAATCGCGCTGGACGCGGTCGAGGAGGGATTCTTCTCGCTCTGCATCGCCACGGGCCGGCGTGTGCTCGCCGAGATGATGGAGCTCGATCGCACGGCGCTGTGCGGTCCGAAGTGGACGGCCGATCCTGAGCGTGAGGCACACCGCGCCGGGAGCGCCCCGAGCGAGGTGACTCTGGGTGGCCGACGCGTCGCGCTGCGCCGGCCGCGGGTGCGCTCGGTCGATGGTCGGGAGGTCGAGCTGCCGAGCTTCGCCTACGCCGCCGAGCGCGATCCGCTCGATCGCCGCACCCTGGACGCGATCGGCGTGGGCGTGTCGACGCGCGACTACGCCCGCAGCCTCGAGGAGCTGCCCGCCGGGGAGACGCAACGCGCGGTCTCCAAGAGTGCGGTCTCGCGGCGCTTCGTTGCGCTCTCCAAGCGCCAGCTCGGCGAGTGGCTCTCGCGGCCCGTGGGCGAGCTCGGCATCCGCATCGTGCTCGTCGACGGGATCGTGCTCGGCGAGCACACCGTCCTGCTGGCGCTCGGGATCGACAGCGCGGGGGAGAAGCACGTCCTGGCCCTGCGCGAGGGCACGACCGAGAACGCGGCGGTAGCGCGGGCGCTCCTTTCGGACCTCATCGAGCGCGGCCTCGACGCAAGCGAGGGGCTGATCTTCGGGATCGACGGGGGCAAGGGCCTGCGCAAGGCAATCCGCGAGGTCTTCGGGGCCTTGGCCGTCGTGCAGCGCTGTCAGGTCCACAAGGAGCGCAACGTCCTCGATCACCTTCCCGAAGCGAAGCGGGCGAGTGTGCGCCGAGCGATGCGCGACGCCTACGGACTCGTGGACGCCAAGAAGGCCGAGCGGGCGCTCGAGAACCTCGCACGAGCACTCGAGCACGAGCATCCTGGAGCGGCCGCATCGCTGCGCGAGGGGCTCGCCGAGACGCTGACGCTGCAGCGGCTCGGGGTCACCGGGTGGCTGTATCGCACGCTTCGCTCGACGAACCCGATCGAGAACCTCAACGGCCTCGTCGGCGACTACGTCGGGAACGTGAAGCGCTGGCGCAGCGGGAACATGGTCGTGCGCTGGGTCGGGGCTGGAATTCGCGAAGCGAGCCGATCCTTCCGAAAGCTGCGTGGGTACCAAGAGATTCCCCGCCTCTTGGCTGCGCTGAAAACCCTCGTCAAGCAAGGAGAACTGGACACGGAGAAGAAGGTCGCATAGGGATCATCAACCGAGCCGCCGCTCTCGCCGAATCAACAGCGACCGGGACATCCCCTCTTCGCCGTCTTCGCGACGAAGCCGCCCGACGAGTCCTGCTTGATCGACTGCGATTTTGCCGGGATCCTGTAGTCCACGGCGAGCACTGCAGCAGGAGCGAGTGTCAGGGAACCGATGACCGATGCGAGTACGAGAGAACGGAGCTTCATCGCGAGACCTCCGTCTGCGTTGGGGGATACCGACGGCCGCATGCGACTCGGTTCGATGTAGGTTCTCTTCGAGGGTTGCGTCAAGCCGGTAAGTCTACGGGTTTCCGAGGTCTTCGATCGTCTCGCGTGCTGAGATTCGGTGCGTCGAGACTTGACATGGCGCCCCCCCGGCCTGTTTCTGCTCCGGTGCCGCACGGGCGAAGCGAGCTCGCGAGGGAAGCGGCTCGAGGAGGTCGAGAAATGAGCGTGAAACGGGAGTTGGATCCGGCATGGGCAGCGGCGTGGGCAGCCGCTCTGGTCGTCGCTTCGGCGTGCTCTCCGTCCGAGGAGCCCGCTTCGGCGCCGCCCGCGCAGCCGCCGGCGGCAGCCGTACCTGCGGCTTCCGCCGTACCGGAGCCTCCGCCCGAGCTCTACGTCGAGGCCGAGGCCCTGCCCGACGAAGGGCCCCCGCCGCTCGAGGTCAAGTTCACCGTCCTCGTCGAGGACAACCAGGGGAAGTTCGAGTGCGAGTGGAACTTCGGCGACAACACGCCGATGGTGAAGACCCTCGAGCCGACGCACGTGTTCCAGGACGAGGGCGACTACGAGGTGATCGTCACCTGCCGCGACGAGAAGGGTGTCTCCGGCGAAGGCGACATCGACGTGTTCGTCGAGACCGAGGACTGAGCGCACATGGAGGCGAAGGGCATCCAGACGCCGCCGGCGTACGCCGAGCGCATTCGACGCGAGCTTCGCAACTGCCTCGTCGAGACGAGCCTCCCGCGCGGCGAGAAGTTCACCGGCAAGGTCCGTGATCGCTACGACCTCGGCGACGAGCTCGTCCTGATCACGACGGATCGGCAGAGCGCCTTCGATCGCGTTCTCGCGGCGATCCCCTTCAAGGGCCAGGTGCTGAACCTCGCGAGCAAGTGGTGGTTCGATCAGACCGCGCACATCGTGCCGAACCACGTGCTCTCCGTCCCCGATCCGAACGCGATCGTCGCGAAGAAGTGCGACGTGTTCCCGATCGAGTTCGTCGTCCGCGGCTACATCACCGGCACGACCAGCACCGCCCTCTGGACGGTCTACCAGAAGGGCGAGCGACGCTACTGCGGGAACGACCTTCCCGAGGGCTTGAAGAAGAACCAGAAGCTCGAGCGCGTCCTCCTCACGCCGACGACGAAGGAGACGGAGCACGATCGCCCGATCGGCCCCGACGAGATCGTCTCGGAAGGATGGATGACCGCCGCCGACTGGGACCGCTGCAGCCGGACCGCCCTCGACCTCTTCGCGTTCGGCCAGGCGAAGGCGGCCGAGCACGGGCTGATCCTCGTCGACACGAAGTACGAGATGGGCCGCGACCAGAGCGGGCAGATCGTCCTGATCGACGAGATCCACACGCCGGACTCGAGCCGCTACTGGATCGCGGGCTCGTACGCCGAGCGCTTCGCGCGCGGCGAAGAACCGGAGAACGTCGACAAGGAGTTCCTCCGCCTCTGGTTCCGCGACAACTGCGATCCCTACGAGGACGCCGAGCTGCCGCCGGCACCCGAGGAGCTGGTGGTCGAGCTCTCGCGCCGCTACATCTTCCTGTACGAGAAGATCACCGGTCAGCCCTTCGCGTTCCCCGAGGAGGGTCGACCCGTCGCCGAGCGCCTGCGCGCCAACCTCGAGAGAGTTCTATGAAAGTCGTCTTGTTGATGGGCTCCGAAGCGGACGCTCCGTTCGCGAAGAAGATCACCGATCGTCTCGACGAGCTCGGCGTTCCCTGGGAGCAGCACGCCTGCTCCGCGCACAAGGAGCCGCGCCGCGTCCTCGAGATCCTCGACGCGTTCGCGAACGCGAAGGGGATCGTCTACGTGACGCTCGCCGGCCGCTCGAACGCGCTCTCCGGCTTCGTCGCCGCGAACTCGACGCACCCGACGATCGCGTGCCCGCCGTTCGCCGACAAGGTCGACATGCTCGTCAACATCCACTCGACCCTGCAGATGCCGAGCAAGACTCCGGTGCTCACGGTCCTCGATCCCGGCAACTGCGCCGAAGCCGTCAAGCGTATCTTCGACATCGCGCGTTAGCGTTGGCCCGATGAAGGTCGGGATCATCGGCGGTACCGGCGAAGCCGGGCGCGGTGTCGCGCTCCGGCTGGCCATCGCCGGCCACGAGATCCTGATCGGGTCGCGCGACGGGAAGCGCGCCGCGGACGCGGCGGCCTCGGTCGGGAACGGCGTCGCGAGCGGCGAGAACGGAATTGCCGCGGGCTTCGGCGAGATCGTGATCCTCGCGGTCCCGTGGGAAGCGGCGACCGACTCCGTCGCCGAAGCGAAGGACGCGCTGGCGGGACGCATCCTGATCTCGATGGGCAGCGCTCTCCTCTTCGCCGGCGGTTGGCCGCAGCCGCTCCTTCCCGCTTCCGGCTCGCTCGCGCTCGGCATCCAGGCCCATCTGCCGAGCACGCGCGTCGTCGCGGCGCTGCACCACGTCCCGGCGAAGACGCTCCTCGACGCGAGCGCGGCGCTCGACTTCGACGTGCTGACTTGCGGCGCCGATCGCGCGGCGGTGAAGCAGGTGATGGATCTCGTCGCGGCCGTGCCCGGTCTGCGTCCGATCGACGCGGGGCCGCTCGAGTACTCGGTCGTGCTCGAGACGCTGACGCCGCTCCTCCTCGGATTGAACCGGCGCTACCGCACGCGCACCGGCCTTCGCATCCAGGGAGTGGTCACCGCGCCTGCAGCTTCTCCTGGACCTGCTCTAGGGTGAGACCGCGCGTCTCCGGCGCGTAGCGCATCACGAGGACGGCACCGAGCACCGGGCCGATCGCGACCACTGCCATCGCCGCCGGCATGCCTCCGAGCGGCGCGATCAGGAGCCCGATCACCATCGGAATCGCGACCTCGGTCACGCGCCCGAGGAAGTTCGTCGTCCAGCCGTAGCCGGTCGCGCGGATCTCCGTCGGGAAGAGCTCGGACGCGTAGACGTGCGTCGCCGTCATCGCGGAGGCGAAGCAGAAGACCGTCAGGATCATCCAGACGTACTGCCCGGCGAGGCTCGTGTCCTGGAACAGCATGCAGATCGAGACCGCCGCCGCGACGTAGAAGCCCGCGCAGGTGAGCTTCCGTCCGACCGCGTCGATCAGCCAGCCCGCGACGAAGTGGCCCGCGACCCCGCCCGCATAGCCCCAGAAGACGATGTCGCCGACCTGATGCGGCGTGAGGCGGATCGTCTCGCGCGCGAAGATCACCCAGTAGACCGTCGACGGTCCCGTGACGACGTACACGCAGTTCCAGAGGAGCGTCACGACGGCCGTCTGCCGCCGATACGCTGGGCTCCACGGTGTGAGCGCGTTCCCCACCTGCTCGCGAAGGCCCCCTCCTCCCGGCGCCGCCTGGCGTGACGCTTCCCGCGCCGCCTCGAAGCGCCGCGTCTCGCGCATCCCGAGGCGCAGGAGCAGGATCAAGACGAGCGGGAAGGCGCCGACGAGATACAGCGAGCGCCAGCCGGCCGCGTCGACGTCGAGCCCGAAAGCACCCTGGATCGCGGCGACCCACGCGCTCACCGACGCGTGCACGGCGTTGCTCTCCCCCTCCGCGAGAAGGAAATGGGGCTGCACCTTCGCCATCAGCATCACACCGACGGTGGCGAGGCTCGTCAGGATCGCGATCGCGCGCCCGCGCAGCCGCGCCGGGTACTCTTCGCCGATCATCACGACGGCGAGCGCGTACTCGGCCGTCAGGAAGAGCCGCGCGAAGAACTGGCAGAGGACGAACTGCGTCGTCGACGTCGTGAACGCCGTCAGGCCGTTGAAGACGGTGAACCCGATCACGGTCACCATCATCAGCGTGCGCCGGCCGAGCCGGTCCGCCGAAATCAGGAACAGGAACGAGGCCATCACGCCGAGGCGCGTCGCGCCGGCGACGAAGCCCCAGTCGTCGAGGCCGATGCCGAAGGTCTCGCGCACCTCCGGTGCCGCGAAGCCGAGCATCGCGGCGTCGAAACCGTCGAACAGAGTCGCCGTGGAGAGGAGAGCGAAGAGGAAGACGAGGTACGGGTTGACGCGCTCGGCCTCGAGGGCGGCGTCGGCGGTCGTCCGCGAAGGGATGCTCATTCTCGATCCGCGAAGAGCGGCGGATCAGGACGGCCGGGCGTACGCGCGACGCGGCTGCACGACCTCGTCGAGGATCGTGGCCAGAGTCTGCGCCTGCCGCCGCCGGTCGAAGCCTTCGATGTACGCTTCGTCCGGATCGACGCGGATCCCGCCGTCGTGGAACTGGTCGACGAGCGCCTCCAGATGCGCGGTGATCGCGCCGTGGTCGTCGGGAGGCGCGTGCAGACCGAGGCGGGCGCGCTCGAGGATGCGCGTGGTGACGCCCGCTTCGATCAGGGCCAGGACCGGTTTGCGCAGGTACAGGTACTCGTAGAGCTTGGAGGAGATCTTGATGCCCCGGCTTCGCTGCCGCTCGGCGGCGGCGATCAAGCCGGCGTCGCTCTCGGACAGCATCTGCAGGCAGATCGGATGCTGCACGGGCTCGTGGAAGAGAACGACGTCCTCGAGGCCATGCAACGCGAGGAAAGCGTCGCACTCCGGACGACGCCGCGTACCGACGAAGTGAAGCTGCAGCACCCGGGCGCGCGGGCTCCTCGAGACGAGCTCATGGATCGCGCGGAACAGCGGCAGCAGGTCGAACTGCGATTCGACCTGACCCGCGAGCATCACGTGCAGGCGATCGCGCGAGAAGAAGCGTCGCTCCGGTGTCAGCCGCACGAAGTCGTCCACGTCGAAGCCGTTCGTGATGCAAGTGATCTTGTGCGCCGTGTCGGGGTACTTCCGACAGAGCGTCTCGCGCGCGCCTTCGGTCGCGACGAGAACGCGGTCCGCGGAGCGGCAGACGGCGCCTTCCCAGCGCTCCTCGCGGCGGCGCCGCGCGTCGTTGTGCTCGTACCAGCGCCGGCGGTGCATGCCCTCCGTCCAGGGGTCGCGCAGGTCCGCGATCCACGGCAGATCGAGCCAGCGCTTCAAGCCGAGCGCGGCGAGCTGGACCGAGTGCGGCGGTGACGTCGAGTAGATCGCCGACGGCCGGTGGCGCTTCGCGATCCACAGGCTTCGCACGAACGCCGCGGGCACCCACGGGATCTGCGGGTCGGGCACGAACCAGTAGCGCCACGCGTGATCCCGGAGCCGCGCCGGGAGATCGCTGCTCGAGCCGTTCGTGAGAGTCGCGCGCGGCGACTCGATCGCCCGGCTGCCGCGCCAGAGATCGCGCGCCCACCCGAGTCGTGTCTCGAGTCCTTCGAGCTCGACCGTCGGGGTGCGGAAGACGAGGACGTCGTCCGGGATCTGGAGGCTCAAGGTCGGATCGAGATGGGGGCTATAGGGGTTGCTGACCGTGTGGACGATCGGCCGCCAGCCGTAGCGCCCGAGATACTTGACGAACTTCGTCGTGCGATGCGACCCGACGCGCGCCTGCGGCGGGAAGCGGTACGCGAGGATCAAGAGGCTCGGCAGGCTGCTGCCGGCTTCTTCGAACGCAAGCTCGGCGCCCGGATGCGCGAGTTCGAGAGGGGCCGGAGCTTCGAGGGAGGCGGACCTGGCTCGCATCGTGGTCCCCCCTTCTGCCACGGCGGTCGGCGGCTGTCACTGCCGAGGCTGGAGAATCTGCACCGGAAAAATCCACGATGGACCGCAATGGACGGCGCTCGGTGCATCGGATAAACGGTCCGCGCCCGGAAGCTCGCCAGCGACGAAGAGGTGCCACCATGAGCGAGGACCGCGTCCGCCTCTCCCACGAGGGGCCGATCGCCATCATCACCAACGACAATCCGGCGAAGCACAACGCCTTCGACGACGCGATGGACCTCCGGCTCTTCGAGATCCTCGCCGAGATCCGGAACGACCCGAGAACCCGGGCAGTGATCTGGCGGGCCGAAGGAAAGTCTTTCTCGTCCGGCCGGGACGTCTCGCAGATCGGGCGCCTGCAGCTCGAGATGAGCCACCACCAGCTCATGACGCGCGGGCACCGCGGCATCCAGCAGATCTTCGACCTCGACGTGCCGATCTTCGTCGCGCACCAGGGCTGGTCGATCGGCGGGACGTTCCAGCGCGCCCTGCTGTGCGACGTGCGCATCGCCGCCGAGGGCGCCCGCTTCATGCTCCCCGAGCTCGGACACGGCGTGATCGCGGATACCGGAGGCGTCGCGGTGCTGTTCCAGATGTGCGGGCACGGCGTCGTCAGCGACATGGTGCTGACCGGGCGACCGCTCTCGGCGGAGGAGGCGCTCCGCTACGGCGTCGTCTCGCGCGTCGTCCCCGCGGATCAGCTCGACGCGACGGTGCTCGAGATGGCGCAGAAGGTGGCGGCGATCGCGCCGATCTCGGTCAAGCTCGCACGCCGCGTGATCCGGAACCTGCACGAGCCCGCGATCCGCACCTCGATGCACGACGAGCTCCTGATGCAGACGGTCATCAACAAGTCGGAGGACTTCGGCGAGCTGAAGAAGGCGCGCGAGGAATCGCGCGAGGCGAGCTTCCCGGGCGTCTGGGTCGCTCCGCCGCGGCCGCGGGATCCGCGTGAGAGGAGCTGAGCGATGGCGAAGGGGATTCCCGAGCCGCCGCCGATCGGCGAGACCGCTCTCCGGCCCGGCACGTTCGACGGACAGGTCGTCCTCGTCACCGGGGCCGGCACCGGTCTCGGCAAGGCGATCGCTTCCGAGTTCGCACGGCTCGGCGCCGCGATCGCGATCCTCAGCCGGAAGGCCGAGCATCTCGAAGCGGGGCAAGCCGCGATCGAGGCGCTCGGCGCGCGCGTCTTCACGACCGCGTGCGACATCCGCGAGCCGGACCAGATCCGCGCCGCGTTCGACGCGGTGACGGAAGCGCTCGGCCTGCCGAACGTGCTCGTCAACAACGCCGCGGCGAACTTCCCGGTGCCGGCGGAGGACATGAGCCCGAACGCCTGGCGGACGGTCGTCGACATCACGCTGAACGGAACGTTCTTCTGCGCGCGCGAGCTCGCGCGCCGTCACCTCGAGGCCGGCACGCCGGCCTCGATCATCAACGTCGGCGCCTCGTACGCGTGGACGGGCGGCCCGGGCTTCGCGCACTCCGCGGCCGCGAAGGCCGGCGTCAAGAACATGGTCGAGACGCTCGCCGTCGAATGGGGCCCCTACGGGATCCAGGTGAACGGGCTCGTTCCCGGGCTCTTCCCGCACGAGGACATGACGGCCGACATCCGCTCGAACCTCGACCGCACGCACGACAAGGATCCCTGCCAGCCGGCGCTGCGCGTCGGCCGCCCGCGCGAGCTCGGCTGGGCGGCGACGTTCCTCGCCTCGCCCTACGGGCGCTTCATCTCCGGCCACACGCTCGTCGTCGACGGCGCGAACTGGCAGCGCCGCTCGATGACGAACCCGACCGTGGTGCCGATCCGCGAGCAGATGGGCAAAGGGCCGTTCGAAGCGAAGTGAGCCGGGCCTCGGTAACCGCCGATGTCGACGTCCGGCGAGAGCGCGTCCAGGAAGCGGGCGGTCTCGGCTCCCGGAAGCAGCCGAAGCAGCCGATACATCTGGCGCCGTTCGCCTTCGTCGGTCACGTCGGGGGTGAAGAACTCCCACACGACGTCGCCGGCCGGTGTGACCTCGAAGGCCCGGCCCTTCGTGGATTCGGTGATCAAGGTGTTGCCGTTCGGGAGTCGCTGGGCGGCGCCCCGCAGCTTCGAGAAGAAGCCGTCGGCACGGTACTGCCAGACGATCCGCTTGCTCGCCGGATCGATCTCCACGACACGAGACCAGCGGCGCCTTCGGCCGTTGTCGAAGACGAGGATGTGGCCGTTCTCGAGGATGGTCGCATGATGCGGAGCATCGAGCTCTCCCGGTCCCCACTCCCAGACGACACGCTTCTCTTCGAGATCGACGATGGCGACGAGATCGAGCTCGCGGATGCAGAGAAGGACGTCGCCGGCCTTGCCGCCGGACAGAGGCTGCTTCAGGACCTGGATCGAGTTCGGATGGAACACGTCGCTCGCGCGCACGTACCCGCGCGACTCGAAGGAGCCGGTCTGCTTCTTCGCCCGAAGCATGCGGGAGAGACGGCGCCCATCGACCCGGTCCGCGAAGACTTCCGAGAAGACGAGTCGATCACGGGGACGTCCAACCTCGTCGAGCGCGGTGATCGCGTGGTCGAGGATCGGCCAGAGGTCCGGTCCACGCCTCAAGGACCCGGCTCGCGCGGTGAGGGTGTAGAGCTCTTCGTCGGGGCCCTGCGCGACGTCGTGATGGTGATCGGCGTCGCTGGCCCAGCGGACCTTGCCACGGAGGTCGAACACGGAAACGTCCGGACGGCTCACCGCGATCAACGCATCCGGGCCGAACGGCTCGACGTGGCATCCACCACCGACGCCGTCGTGCTCGAGACGCACGTTCTTCCGGATCTCACCTTCGTTGGTGAAGAGCCGAACCTCGCCGGACCACGAAGAGCAGTAGACGTTCATTCCGGGCTGTACGCGGGCGGTGTCGTGCACCTTCACGCCGCTCTCGCGGGAGCTCGGCTCCGCCTTCTCGAGGTACCCGAGAGCTTCGAGCTCCTCGACTCGGATCTCCGACAGCGACCGTCCTTGCGCGGCCGCCTCCTCGATCGTCAGGAGCGCAGCGATCAG
>Ga0194120_10010556_pt1 | contig 11357 bp, 11 predicted proteins | sample TA2MahCa65mmetaG_FD_148642 | JGI IMG/M metagenome (GOLD analysis project Ga0194120, IMG submission 148642) | Freshwater microbial communities from Lake Tanganyika, Tanzania - TA2015019 Mahale Deep Cast 65m | ecosystem: Environmental > Aquatic > Freshwater > Lake | place: Tanzania: Lake... | reverse complement strand
GTTGTTGACACGCGCCGCCGGCGCCGCGCCGTTGTTGGGGCGCAGCAGGTCACGCACCAGCTGCACGTAGTTGCGCGAGATCGCCGAGAAACGGCTCGTGGGGATTTGGTTGTTCGCGAACGGGGTTCTGATGAAGCCCGCCCCGGAAGGATTCGGACGCGTCGTCGAAGGATCGTAAATGGTCAGCGCCCGGCCGCTGCCATCCACCCAGTTGCGGAAGTCGCCGTTGAACATCTCCGGCGTCGGAATCGAGAATCGCCCGCTGCCCGCCCCCACCCGGTTGCGGAACCACTCGCCGCTCAAGAAGAAGAAGGTTCGGTTGCGTCCGTCATAGAGCTTCGGGATCACCAGTGGTCCGCCTACGCTGCCGCCGAAGTCGTGCTGCTTGTACTTGGCCTTCGCATCTTCAAAGAACCGCCGGGAATCCAGCGCGTCATTGCGCAGGAACTCGTACAGCGTGCCGTGAAACTCGTTGCTGCCGGACTTCGAAGAGAACGTGATCATGCCGCCCTGCCCGCGCCCGAACTCCGCCTTGAATCCGTTCGTCTCCACCGAAAACTCGGTGAGCGCATCCACGGACGGGGTGTTCACGTTCGTCCACTGCACCGAATTGAACCGCCCGGTCAGAATCGAGACACCGTCCAGCGTCGCGCCAAACGCCCCGCCCTGCCCGCCGCCTACGTTGAAGCTGTCATCGCCCGGCTGGTTGGCTTCCGGAGTGATCAGAGCCAGATCAAAAGCCCCGCGCATGGCGCCGCCAACCACCAGCGGCAACTCGTCCACCATCTTGTTCGAGACGGCGGTGGTGACCTTCGCGGTGGAGGTTTGCAGCAGTTCCAGTGTCGCCGCCACCTGCACCGATTCGGAAACCGCGCCTAGCTCCAGCTGCGCGTTAATCGATACGGTTGCGCCCGCGTTCACGATAATGCCGGAACGCACGGCAGCCTTGAAGCCTTCCTTCTCCACGCGAATCGAATACGTGCCCACTTGCAGCGACGGCACGGTATAGTCGCCTGTGCTCGTTGTTTGGGTAGTGAAGGCGACGTTGGTGGCGCTGTGTGTGGCCACGACCTTGGCGGCCGGGACCGCGGCGCCCGAGGAATCCGTTACAGTACCGGTGATCACACCGCGATCGGTCTGCGCCATCAAGCAAGCCGTCGCCAAAGCGATTAGCATTCCGCTTCTCAAGCTGTGCATTTCCTAACCTCCCGTTGATCTCTGAACTCAAACCCCTGTTTCGGCCCGTCGTTGGCAATACCATTCAGCGAACCCGGCTGACATATTATCACAACTTGGTTTGCGGCCAAACCGTGATAATCTGTCTGCTTATGCGGCGCCTTCTTTTCGTCATGCTGTTCGTTTCTCTGGCCGGGAGCGCTCTCTACTTAAACGGCCAGCCCAACTCCGTCCGCAAGATCACAGACGGTGTCTGGTTCCGCGAAGGCGACCTACTAGACGTCGCCACCGTGCTGCCCCCACACATGAGTGGAGCAGGAGCAGGCGAAGCCGCGCGGCAGCCTGAAGCTATCATCAGGCTGAATAAACTTCCCAGAAGACGCGCTTGAATTTCTCCATGTCCTCGGCCGAGCCGATGGAGACGCGCAGGAAACCGTCCATGGGCGGGAATGGCCGGCCGACAGCGACGCCCTTGGCAAGCAGCCCGCCGGCGAAGGTGCGTACGTCGCGCTTGATGTCGATCATCATGAAGTTGGCGTGAGGATCGATATACGGCACGTTTTTCGACTTCAGAAAATCGCAGACCCCGGCGCGGATGCGGTTGTACTTCGCCTTGCGCTCGGCCAGCAGCGCCGGTGCGTTTTCCAGTGCCGCCAGCACCGCGTGCACAGTGACGATCGAGATCACGTTGTTGCGGAACGGCGTCATCTTTTCGATCAGGTCCGGCCGCGCGCAGACGTAGCCGGCGCGCAGGCCGGCCATGCCGTAGATCTTCGAGAATGTGCGCGAGACAACCACGCCGCGGCCTTCCTTCACCCGCCGGACGGCGCTTTCCAGATTCGGCGATTCGGAGAAATGGTAATAGGCTTCATCGATCAAGGCCACGGTGTTGCGCGGCAGGTTATCGATCAGCCAGTTGACGTCGGGCTTCGACGTCACCGTCGATGTCGGATTGTTCGGATTGCAGAAATAGATGAGCCCGCCGCCGGCCTTGTCGGCTTCGGCCACCATCTTCTTGACATCGGCGGCATAGGCCGAGGTCAGCCCGACACGGATCACTTGCCGGTTGGCGGCTTCAGCCACCGCCATCGGCGACTCATAGGTCGGGTTGGCGGCGATCAGCGGCCGGCCCGGTCCGGTAAAGGCGTGAATCGCGCATTGCAGCACCTCGCTCGAGCCGGCGCCGACCAGAATCTGCGAGGCATCCAATCCCTCGCTGGCGGCGAGCGTCGAGTAGAAGGGCCGGAACTGCTGATAGTGATAGCGGCCGGCCATCGGAAGCACCTTCATCATCGCCTCGAGCGACGCCTTGGGCGGCCCGTCGGGATTCTCATTGGCGTTGAGCCAGATGGTGCCCGGCGGAATCGGTCCGGTCACGGCGGCGCGCTGCGCGAGGGCGGCTTCGGTCAAAACGGTCGCGCCCAGAGCGGCGAGTTGACGGCGAGTAAGCATCGATGGCCTCCTAGCAGGCCATGGTACTACGTTTTCACTGACTCAGCGTGAAGTGAATCTCGATGGAGAGCGCGACATCCACCGGATCGCCGTTCCGCGTCGCCGGGCGGTAGCGCCACTGCCGGACGGCATCAAGCGCCGCCGGCGACAGCAGCGGATGGCCGCCTGCCCACGCTGGTGGCACGCGTGTCGCCGATCACCGAGGTCCCGGCCGGCAGCGGCGCATCCTCGATCCACTGCATAATGCGGTCCGGGATTGGCGTGGGGGCGACGAAGGGGCGCGGCGTCACACCGGGAGGGGCGGAAAAGTTCCAGCCAAGGAACGGATCAGATTTCGAGGATCTCTTTCTCCTTGGTCTTGGCGGCCTGCTCGAGCTTTTGCATTTCCGAGCCGGTGATTTTCTGGATCTCGTCGTGGGCGCGGCGGTCTTCGTCCTCGCTGATCTCTTTGTTCTTGAGCAGCTTCTTGACGGCGTCGTTGGCGTCGCGGCGGATGTTGCGGACAGCGACGCGGTGCTCTTCGGTGATGTGGTGAAGATGCTTGACGAGCTCTTTGCGGCGCTCTTCGGTAAGCGGCGGAATGGGGATGCGGATGAGCTTGCCGTCATTCATCGGGTTGAGGCCGAGCTCGGAGGCGCGGATGGACTTCTCGATGGCTCCGATTTGGGAGACGTCCCAGGGCTGGGCGGTGATCATCGAAGGCTCGGGAACGTGCAGCGTGGCGAGCTGGTTGAGCGGCGTGGGCGTGCCGTAGTAATCGACGCGAATGTTATCGAGGATGGAAATTGAGGCGCGGCCGGTGCGGATGGCGGCCATGGCGTGTTGCAGGTCGGCGAGAACCTTGCCCATTCGAGTTCTTGCGTTGGCTTCGATTTCTTTGACAGTGCTCATGAATTGGTGTCCCTAGCGAATGATGGTGCCGATGGGTTCGCCCATCGCCATACGCATTATATTGCCATGCGTGTTGAGATGGAAAACCTGGATCGGCATGCGATTGTCGCGGCACATGGCGACGGCGGAAGCGTCCATGACGGCGAGGTTCTTGGAGAGCACTTCCAGATAAGAGACCTCGTCGTAGCGGACAGCATCCGGGTGCTTGAGCGGATCCTTGTCGTAGACACCGTCGACGCGGGTGGCCTTGGCGACGACCTGCGCCTTGATCTCGAGAGCGCGGAGGGTGGCAGCGGTGTCGGTCGAGAAATAGGGGTTGGATGTGCCGGCGGCGAAGATGACGATGCGGCCTTTGTCGAGGTGGCGCAGCGCGCGGCGGCGGATATAGGGTTCGGCCACCTGGTGCATCTGGATGGCGGTCATGACGCGCGTGGGAGCGCCCTGCTGTTCGAGAGCGTCCTGCAGCGCGATGGCGTTGATCACGGTGGCGAGCATGCCCATGTGATCGGCGGCGACGCGATCCATGTCGCGGGCGGCGGAAGAGACGCCGCGGAAGATGTTGCCGCCACCGACGACCAAGCCGATCTGGGGGCCGGCGCGGGCGACCTCGGCGACTTCGGCGGCGAGCGAGTGAATGCGGGAGCCGTCGATGCCAAAACCGGCCGAGCCCGCCAGCACCTCGCCGCTCAACTTGAGAAGGATGCGCTCGTATTTGGGCATCGGCGGTTGGTCGTCCTTTAAGAGGAAGGAGCGGCGTCGCCGACCTTGAAGCGGGAGAAGCGCGAGATGATGATGTTCTCCTGCATCTTGGCGTTGAGAGCCTTGAGGAGCTGCTCGATGGTGACAGTGTTGTCCTTGATGAAGGGCTGCTCCATCAGGCAGACCTCTTCGTAGAACTTGGCGAGGCGGCCTTCGACGATCTTGTCGAGGACCTTTTCGGGTTTGCCTTCGGCCTTGGCGCGGTCGCGGGCGATTTCCTTTTCCTTTTCGAGGACGTCGTTGGGAACATTTTCGCGGCGGAGGTAGCGCGGGTCGGCCGCGGCGACGTGCATGGCGATGTCCTTGACGAGCTCGGTGAAATCGGGCGTACGGGCGACGAAGTCGGTTTCGCAGTTGATCTCGACGAGGACGCCGAGCTGAGAGCCAGGATGGATGTAGGCTCCGATTTGGCCTTGATGGGCGGCGCGGGTGGTGCGCTTGGCGGCGGAGGACATTCCCTTCTTGCGAAGGACAACTTCGGCTTCGGCGACGTCGCCTTGGGCCTCTTCGAGGGCCTTTTTGCAGTCCATCATTCCGGCTCCGGTTTTGTCGCGGAGCTGCTTAACGAGAGCGGCAGTAATTTCGGGCATGTGAATCTTCTTCCGGTGATGAGGCGGGGCTTAATCGGCCTCGGCTTCGAGCAGCGTGCGCTTGGGGACCATGGCGGCGAGGTCATCCTCGGAGAGGGATTCCGACATGAGCTTTTCGGCGTACTGGGGTTCGAAGTACTGGCTGTACTCGGTGGATTCCTCGACCGGAGTTTCCTCGGTGACGACGGAGGCGGCGGCAAAGTCGTGCTCGGAAGCAAGGGCGCGGCCTTCGATGACGGCCTCAGAGACTTTGTTGGTGAAGAGGCGGATGGCGCGGAGGGCGTCGTCGTTGCCAGGGATGACCCAGTCGACCATGTCGGGGTCGCAGTTGGTGTCGACGACGGCGACGACGGGGATGCCGAGCTTGCGCGCTTCCTTGACGGCGATGGCTTCCTTATTGGAGTCGATGACGAAGACGACGTCGGGAAGGTTGCCCATTTCCTTGATGCCGGCGAGATTCTGGGTGAGGTGTTTGCGCTCGCGCTCGAGGCGGCCGATTTCTTTCTTGGCGCGGCCTTCGTGGCCTTCGGCGACCATGGCCTCGAGATCCTTGAGGCGGCGGATGGAGCGCTGCACGGTGGAGAAATTGGTGAGCAGGCCGCCGAGCCAGCGCTGATTGACATAGAACATGGCGCAGCGGGTAGCCTCTTCGGCAACGGCTTCCTGGGCCTGGCGCTTAGTGCCGACAAACAGGACGGTCTTGCCTTGGGAGGCCTGTTCGGCAACGAAGCGCATGGCGTCCTTGAAGAGCTTGAGAGTTTTCTGGAGATCGACGATGTAGATCCCGTTACGTTCGCCAAAGATGTATTCCTTCATCTTTGGATTCCAGCGCTTGGTCTGGTGCCCGAAGTGAACGCCGGCTTCGAGCAATTCCTTCATGGAAATCGACGGCAAATTGCCTCCTGTTTAGTGTTCGGAAGTTGACGACGGTTGCGCGCCTCAAGAACCGGCGGTCCAAAGCGAGATTTGCCGGCGGCGCAGAAGGCCGGCCGCACAAGGCGGCGGGCCGGGAAAACGGATTAGCGCTTGGAGAACTGGAACCTCTTGCGGGCGCCCTTCTGCCCATACTTCTTTCTTTCATGGGCGCGCGGATCGCGGGTGAGCATGCCGAGCTGCTTGAGCTTGCCGCGGAGCTCGACGTTGAAGTTGCAGAGAGCGCGTGCGATCCCGAGACGGATGGCACCGGCCTGGCCGGTATAGCCGCCGCCGGTGGTGTTCACCAAGACATCAAACTTGTCCGCCGTTTCGGTGGCCAGCAAGGGCTGGCGCACGAGAGCGCGAGAGGCTTCGGCGGTGAAATAGGTATCGATGGAGCGGCCGTTGATTTTGAACTCGCCGCTGCCGGGCCGGAGAATGACACGGGCGACGGAAGTTTTGCGGCGCCCCGTTCCCAGATGCTGAATTAACGCTGGCACTCGGTAGAAATCCTTTCCTTCAATTCCTTCAATTAGCTGATGGGCTGCGGCTTCTGGGCCTGGTGAGGATGCTTGGGCCCGGCGTAGACGTTGAGCTTGCGGTACATCTGCTTGCCGAGCTTGGTCTTGGGGAGCATGCCGGCGATGGCGAGCTCGACCATTTTGACGGGACGGGTGGCGCGCATTTTCGCGGCGCCGATTTCCTTGAGGCCGCCAGGATAGCCGGAATGGTGGCGGTAGACTTTGTCGCGCTCCTTCTGCCCGGTGAGGCGGACCTTGTCGGCATTGATGATGACGACATGATCGCCGGTGTCGAGGAAGGGCGTATAGGTGGGCTTGTGCTTGCCCATCAAGAGCATGGCCGCCTTGGAGGCGATGCGGCCGAGAACGAGGCCGTCGGCATCAATGACGTGCCAAGTGCGCACAATCTGAGTGCCGGACGGGAAATGGGTACTCATAGACAGACGATCTCCCTGCAATACTTACAATATTTTAGGGTAGCCGAAGGAGTGGCGGGTGTCAAATGGATGAGTGGGAAGTCGGCGCTTTGGCGGGCGCTGGGGCTGACGACGACAATGAGGCTGCCGGGGACGCGGAGGGCCTCGTGGAGGACCTTGGCCGCGGTGACGGTGGAATTGCCCCACTGGCGCGCGCAATTCAGCAGCACACGCTTGGCGGTGCTCGGGAGCAACGCCTCCTGCTTGTCATCCGGGGAAAGCTTCAGCCTTCTGGCGAAACTGACCAGGTCGGTAAGCTGCTGGGTATCCTTCAGCGGTTCATGTTTGCGCGGCCGCTCATTCAATCGTTCGATGTCCGCCCGTTCGCTCCACCACATGCTCCCATTGTCGAGCCCGCCGGCTGATTAGCCCCGAAAACAGACACGTTTCCCGTCGCGATGCGTTGAGCCAACCTACTTACGCCAAAGCTTTTAGAAAAAATTCGCTAGCCGGCGGCAAATTTCGTGACTCGCCGCGGTGGAGGCTTGCTGATTGCCGTGACCCTTCGTCGAGAGGAGTCGCGACGCCGCAAACACGAGTGTTGGCGCCACGTGACTCCAGTGGTTGTGGCGGCGTTGGGTTCGTTTCGACGACTTTTGATTCGGGGGGTGGGGAGCATTTCGGGCTGTGCGTGGGCGCCGTGCTTGAGCGAGTTGCGTGAGGAGCGTGATTTGCCCTCGGAGAATTTGGGGCCGCGGGATTTGGCTCCGTTTGCGCGGGCGGCTTCCCTTTGCTTTTCGGTGGATATTCGTTTGCGATCCATGCGGTAGGATCCTTTTCTGGAGAGGGTTGCTCTCAGGGTGAGGGTGGCATGGGGGGTGGGGAGGGAGGAGGATTGGTTTTTGGAGGTGGTTGAAAAGAGGGGAGATTGAGGTGGGGGGAGTTGGTGACCGCCGATCAACTCTGGCGAGGCTGAAGCCTCGCGCGGGCTGACAAAGAAAATGAGAGAGGGTGGGGAGGGAGGAGGCACTGAGGAGGCGATGGGGAGGTATCGGAGGCGGTTGCCTCATATTCATGAGACCGGGCAAACGATGTTTGTGACGTTTAGGCTGGCGGGGTGTTTGCCGGAGAGTAGGGTGTTCGGGAAAGAGGTGATGGGTTCGGGGAGGTCGTTTGTGTGCATGGACCGGCTGCTGGATGATTGGGACGGCGGGCCGGTGTATTTGAAGATCGGCGAGGTGGCGGGGGTTGTGGAGGATGGGATTCTTAGGGGAGCTGAGGCGGACTATCATTTGCATGCGTGGGTGATTATGCCGAATCATGTGCATCTGTTGATGACCACTCGGGAGGAACTGACGGGGGCGTTGAGAAGGCTGAAAGGGAGAACGGCGAGAGGGGCAAACCGCGTGCTGGGGATGAGGGGGGCTTTTTGGCAGGCAGAGAGCTATGACCGGGTGGTGAGGAGCAGGGAGGAGTTCGGGAAGGTGGAGAGTTATATTTTGAGGAATCCGGTGAGGGCAGGGCTGGCGGGGAGTGTGGAGGAGTACCGGTGGAGTAGCGCGTGGCGAGGCTGAAGCCTCGCGCGGGCTGAAGGCCCGCCCCACAAAGCGAGGCATGCACTAAGGGGAAACTGGGAAGGTTGGCTAAGGTTTTCTACTGATGGGACTTGGTTGGCGGAAGTGCTAACAGTGGTTTGATGGGACGGGCATGGGCCGTGGTGGCGATCCTCGCCTTGGCGATGGCGCCTTCCGTGCGCCTGCTGGTGCGCTGCATCGACCTTCCGAACTTCGGGTTCTTTCACGACGACGCGCTCTATTACGTTTCGGCGAAGGCGTTGGCTGAAGGCGATGAATACCGAGTGGCGAGCCTTCCCGATCAGCCCTACCAGACCAAGTACACGCCGCTGTTTCCGTTGATCCTGTCGGTGGCCTGGAAACTGGCTCCGCAGTTTCCGGAAAACCTTTCCGTGGCCGCGGTGCTGGCGTACTTGCCGTTGCCGCTTCTGGTGGGGCTTTTCTTTGTTTATCTGTTGCAGATGGGGACGCGGCTGCGGCTGGCGGTGGCCCTAACGGCTGGTTTCGCGGTCAATCCATGGGTGGGTTACCTAGCCAACTCCTTGCTGGCGGAGGTATGGCTGGCACTGTTCACGCTGGGGGCGGTGGTGGCGGCCGAAAGAGCCAGCCGTGATCCAGGGCGCCGGCCTTGGATGGCGGTGGTGGCGGGAGCGGCTGCGAGCCTGGCATTTCTTACGCGCACGGCCGGGTTGTTCCTGCTGGTTAGCGTTCCGTTGGTGTTTCTGTTGAAGAGGCGTGGGCGGGCGGCAGGGCTGTTCCTGGCGACGATGTTGCCGGTGGTGGCGTGGTGGACATGGTGGAGTTGGGCGCATCGCAGCGCGGGGCAGGATTGGGTTTCGCTGTATTACCTGGATTACGGCCGTTACTATCTGAAGAGCGTCACGCTGGCGGATTTGCCGGTGCTCTTCCATCAGAACATCGACTACTTTATCCGCTCGATTGCGGACCTTTTGATTTATGAGATGGGCGAAACCTACATCGGCATGTTTCTGGCAAGGCCGATCGGCATTGCGGCGCTGATCGGGGCGTGGCGCGCGGCGCGGCGAAGCGGGCAATGGCACTTCCCGGCTTTCGCGGCGGTTCAGGCCGGAGTGCTGATGGTATGGAACTTTCCGGCGAATCCGAGGTTTCTGGTGGTGCTGATGCCATTGCTTTTCCATGGGCTGTGGACGGAGTTGGAGCAGCTGGGGGGAGTTGTCGCCAAGGCGGCCCGGGCTGAGCGGCGCGGCCAGCGTGTGGCGGCAGTAGTAATGGGCACGGTGTTGGCAGGTGTGTGCGGCGGCGTGCTGTATCGAACGCTGGAGGGCTGGCGGAGGCTAGATTTCAACGCCGAGCATCACCGGGCGATCCGCTCGGCTTCCCTGCCGGTCTATGGATGGATCGCGGCGAACCTGCCGCAAGGGGCGCGGATCCACGCCGACCGCGACCCGGTGTTGTACCTATACACGGGAGCGGTTGGCTGTTCGGTTGTGATTCCGCCGACGGTGTTCTACCGGGGGAAACGGGAGGAAATGGTGAGGTGGTTCGATGAGTTTGCGGAATTCGTGAGGCGGCAGGGGCTGGACCATGTGCTGTTGACGCCGAACGATTTCGAGCGGTACTCCGAGGATGGTTTGCACCGGGCGAGGGTGAGGAGGGAGTTGGGGAAGGGGGGATACGAGAAGATATGGGAGCGAGGAGGGTACGCGGTGTATCGAGTGGAGGGGGAGAAGCAGGGGGAGCGGTTATATTAAATATTTCAGGATTCCGGCTTGCACAGAGGCTAATTTCATGTAATGCTGAGGCTTACTGGGAGGATGGCAGTCTGGATTGCGAATCGCTGGACCGGCTGGTGGATCATTTACTGGAGCAGGGGGCGCCGCCGACGGCGCCGAAGATTGGAGCGTTGAGGAAGGCGACGGGGGCGCGGGGGGTGATCCGTACGGCGCGCGGGTGAAATGGAACTGCGGCTGTTTCCGCTGCGGTTTTTCATGGAGGCGCGGGAGCGGATCGCGTTTCCGGAGGGGCGTCCGGAGAATGTGCTGCGCGGGGCGTTCGGGATGGAGTTCCGACGGATTGCGTGCGTGCCGGAGTGCGAGGGGGTTTCGACATGCGAGCAGCGGGAGCGGTGCGCGTATGCGCGGATGTTTGAGCCGGGGGCGGTGTTCGGCGAGCCGAGCGGGTTCGCGAACTGGCCGCGTCCGTTTGTGTTCCGTGCGCGGGGGCTGGATGGGCGCGTGGTGCGTGCGGGGGAGGGGTTCGAATTTGATGTGCATTTGTTCGAGATGAAGAGTCCGGCGGCGGCGTATCTGGCGCTGGCGTTCGCGCGGATGGGGCGGGCGGCGGTGCGGGAGGTGAGGATGGTGAGGGAGAGCGGGGAGGCGGGGGAGGTGTTAGGGGATGGATCGGCGCCCATGGTGTTGGGGTTGGAAGGGGCCGCGCGGGTGGAGCGGGTGGTGGTGCGGTTTGTGACGCCGACGGAGCTGAAGAGCGGGCAGAGGGTAGTGGAGCGGCCGGAGTTCGGGGTGCTGGCGGGGAGGATTCGGGACCGTGTGAGCAAGCTGCGGGAGTTGTATGATGCGGGGGCGTTGGAGATGGATTTCCAGGGGTTCGGGGAGAGGGCGGCTGGGGTGAGGTTGGAGAGGTGGGAGGCGCGGCGGGTGGAGGCTGTGAGGAGGAGCGGGCGGACGGGGCAGGTGCATTCGCTGGGGGGGTTCGTGGGGGAGGCGGAGTATGTGGGGGAGTTGGGGGAGTTTGTGCCGTGGCTGAAGGCGGCGCGGTGGACGGGAGTGGGGAGGCAGACGGTGTGGGGCAAGGGTGAGTTGGAGGTGATGAAGGTACAGTGAGTCGCATGAACAAAAACGTGACGCCGGAGAAGATTTTAGAGACAGGGTTGGCATTTTGGCCGCGGTCGGGGGCGGATTGCCAGGGGTGGATGAAAGAGGCGGGATTCCGGGAGACGGAGGATGTCCCAACCGTAGTTGAAGGTTGGTGAAGGGCGGGTACTTCATCTTACGCTACTTTCTCCTTCGAAACTTGGTTGTGAGGCTGACGGCCCAGGATGGTCGCCAGCGCCCAGATATC
>Ga0194120_10010552_pt1 | contig 11362 bp, 9 predicted proteins | sample TA2MahCa65mmetaG_FD_148642 | JGI IMG/M metagenome (GOLD analysis project Ga0194120, IMG submission 148642) | Freshwater microbial communities from Lake Tanganyika, Tanzania - TA2015019 Mahale Deep Cast 65m | ecosystem: Environmental > Aquatic > Freshwater > Lake | place: Tanzania: Lake... | reverse complement strand
GAAGAAGCAGACACAGACCTGTCCCGCGCCGCGCAACCGTGCGGAAAGGGCGGCACCAGTGGCGATGCCGATGCCTCCGCCGACGATGCCGTTGGCGCCGAGGATCCCCGCATCCACATCGGCGATTTGCATGGATCTGCCCTTCCCCTTGCAATAGCCCGTGGCCTTGCCCAGAAGTTCAGACATCATCAGCGCGAGGCGACCGCCCTTCGCGATGCAGTGGCCGTGTCCGCGATGGGTTGCGGTGATGTAGTCGTCCGGTCGCAGCGCGGAGCAGGCGCCGACCGCGCAAGCCTCCATCCCGATATAGGTGTGCGTGGAGCCGCGAATGAATCCGGCCTAGAACAGCTCGATGACCTTCGCCTCGAAGTGGCGGATTCGCCACATGCGGCGCAACATCTGCTCGGCATCAATGCGTGTCAGATCGGGAACCGCCGTGGCAAGCACGCTCAGCTCCCCTCACCACCACCCGAGGGTTCTTCACCCTGCCGAAACTGGTCGCGAAGCTCGTTTAGCCGCCGCAACCGTTCGGGACTCTCACTGTCCTCGGCGACGCGGAAGCGAAGGCGGCGGGTCTCCTCGCCGTTCCGGATATCGAGGAGGCGGTCGAATACTTTGGTGAGCAACTCCCGACCGACGCGTACCCCAGACGGATCGAGATGTCCGCGTCGAATGTGGAAGTCGATCGACCAGAACTCCTCCTCGCTGAGCACGATCGGCAGCTCTCCGGGCGCCTGAGGATCGTCGCGACGGGCGTCAAACTCGCGTATCAGGGCGAACACCTTGAGGAGCAGACCGCGGCCAATTGGCTTCCCCTCGTCCATCCACGTGTGACGCACCATGTCGTCAATGGCCCACGCCTCGAGTTCGGTGAGGTGGATCGACCGGGCGTTACTCAGAGGGATCCTCCGCGTCGGATCCGCCGCATTATATACAATCAGCTTCCCTTCTCTGACGGGAGCATCAATTCGAGGTCTGATGGGATCGGTCATCAAGAAGCGCCGTAAGGCGATGAACAAGCACAAGCACCGCAAGCGCCTGAAGAAGGAGCGCTGGCAGCGACGCCACGGCTAAAGCCGCGGGAGCTGTTCTGGACGGCCGGAGAGAGAGTTCAGGCCTGACATGCCGTACTGTCCCAGATGCCGGTGCGAGTACAACGTCGGGGTCGTGGAGTGCATCGACTGCCACGTTCCGCTGGTGGCGTTTCGGCCGTGGCGGCGCGGCCTGTTCGACATCGACTTCGACGAACTCCTCGTCCCAGCCGGGGCGCTGTTCACGCTCATCTCCGCGGCCGGTCTCTACGGCATCAGCACCCTGGCACAGCAGGGGCAGATCGCCGAGCCACTTGGCCCTCTGATCGCCTCACAGCCACCCTGTCTGACTGGCTTCTATATTGTGAGTGCGATCCTAAGCGCGCTGATCCTCGTCATCACCCTCCTGCGCTGGCTCGTCTTCAGACGGTGAACTGACCAGCGCGCTGGATGCGGACACCGTCCAGATCGATCGACCCGTCCTGGCGCAAATCGCAGACCATGTCCCAGTGAAGCGCCGAGTCGTTCGCCCCGCCGGTCTCGGGATAGGAGCGACCCAACGCGACATGGATCGTGCCGCCGATCTTCTCGTCGAACAGCGTGCTGCGCGTGTGCCGGGTGATGCCGTAGTTCATGCCAATGCCGAGTTCCCCAACGATTCGCGCCCCTGGGTCCGTGTCGAGCATCGCGATGAGGAACTCCTCCCCGCGTTCCGCCGACGCGTCGGTAACCCGACCGTCGACGAACGTCAGGCGCACGCCCTCGGCGATCCGTCCGTTCAGCACAGCGGGATAGCCGAAGGTGATGTGGCCGCGCACCTCGTTCTCGCGCGGGCCGGTGAAGATCTCTCCCCCGGGCATGTTGTGGGCGCCTGAGTCCGCGATCCAGGTTCGCCCACTGACACCCAGAGTCAGGTCGGTGCCCGGCGCCTGGATCCGCACCTGGCTGCCACGTTCGAGGATCGCCTTCAGCCGATCGAGTTCGCCGCGCATGGCGGGCCAGTCCGCGGACACCGCCGCGAAGGAGAAGGTCTCGAACTCCTCGGTCGACATGCCAGCCTCCTGAGCGAGTGCCGCGGTCGGCAACTCGCAGACAACCCATCTCTTCTGCAGGGCGACATCGAGAAAGTGGCGGCGAGCCTTCTGGGCGACGACCGATCTTGCCGGGTCGACGCCGGCGAGAAGGCGCAGGTTGGCAGGAGCACGCAGGCTGATGTAGGCATCGACCTGACGGACCGCCTCGATCAGGATCGGGTTGGACCAACCAATCTGCTCCTCGGACCCAAGGTCGAGAAGAATGCGCGCGGATTCCTCAAAGGTGGCCCAGAGAACCGGGAGCGCGCCCGCGTGGACCGACTCGCGGTAGACCGCCAGGGCCAACGGTCGAGATTCCTCCGGACCGACAATGAGAACCCTGTCGCCGGACTTGAGGGCAACCGAGTGGTGTACGAGCGTCCGCGCTAGAGCCTCGATCCTCGGGTCCTGCATTCAGGTCTCTCTCCAATCGCGCATGATCTGATGGTCCCTGGCGAAAGCGAGATCGGGTAGGGCTTCGAAAGTGAAGAATTGCACGTCGTTCGCGTCGTCGCCGGGCCGAAGATCCCCCCTCACGCGCACGTCGTAGGCAAGCAGCACTACGGCATCCCCCGACCGTGCGTACACACCGATGAGCCGACTGACCTCCGCCTCCAGCCCCGTCTCCTCGGCGACCTCGCGGATCAGCGCCTCCTCCGGCGTTTCTCCCCGATCGACGAAACCGGCTGGGAAACTCCACAGACCGCTACCGGGCTCGTTGGCCCGCCGACAGAGCAGCACATGCTCGCCGTCTCCCGCCAGTGCCGCCACAACAAGTCGTGGGTCCGCATAGGGCGTCCACCCGCAGATATCGCACGATGGACGAGATCCCCCCGGACGATCGATTCTGAGCGCGATGCCACAGGAGATGCAGAAACGCGCGTCCAGTGCCCAGCTCCTGTCAGCGGTCCGCGTCTGGAGGTCGCGTGTCCTCGGTGATGGTCGCCGCGCGTTCCAGGTAGTGGCCCGCCGGATTGCGCTCTCGCGGCACCCATTCGACGATGCCACGGTTGGACGCGAGCGCCTGGCGCACATTCTGAACGAGGGGGATCAGTCGAGCTTCCTTCACCCTCCAGTTGCCGTTGATCTGCTGCACGCACAGTTGGCTATCAGAGCGAATCACGACGGGTCCCATCGCCTGAACGGCGGCATACTGGAGCGCCGCCTGGATGGCCCAATACTCCGCCTCGTTGTTGGTGAGGGACCCGATCTCTCGCTCTACGACGATCGCACCAGTCTGATCGTCATATACGGCCATTCGTGCCGCCTGGGCAGCCGATCCGTTGTTCCGGGAACCGCCGTCGGTGTAGAGAACTCTCATCGGATACTCTTGGTGTCCATGTTAGTTGCCGACATGCATCTCGACCTCGCGATGAACGCGCTGACCCTCGATCGCGATCTCACGCGGAGCGTGCAGCACATGCGCCTCCTGGAGGCGGGTATGCCCGAAAAGGGGCGCGCCGCCTCAACAGTCGCCTTTCCGGACATGCGCCGGGGATCGGTTGGCCTCTGCTCGGCCACTCTCTTCTCTCGCGTCGGACACGTCGGTAGCGCCGCGGGGGGTGTGCGGACGCAAGAAATCGCTCACGCGGCCGCGTCCGGCCAGATGGCGCTCTATCGGCTTTGGGAGCGACGGGGCATCGTGACAATCATCGAGACGCGGCACGAACTCGGCGCTTCCATCGAGGCCTGGGAGGCATGGGAGGCGCGCCCGGAGTCGGCCCAGCCGCCAATCGGATTGGTCGTGGCGATCGAAGGTGCCGATCCCATCATCGAGCCGGAAGCGGTGTCAGACTGGTTCGCGACGGGCGTGCGGATAGCGAGCCTGGCACACTACGGCTTCAGCGAGTACGCGCACGGGACCGGCCAACCGGGAGGCTTACGCGGTCGGGGTGCGGCGCTGCTGCGGGCAATGGCCGCCAGCGGTGTGATTCTCGATCTCAGTCACGCGGCCGACGAGACATTCGAGCGCTCACTTGACATCTTCGAGGGCCCGGTCCTGGCAAGCCATTCGAACTGCCGTGCGCTTGTGCCGGGCGATCGGCAGTTGACCGACGACATGATCCGCGCGATCGCCGCGCGGGGCGGCGTCATCGGCGTCGCGATGGATGCGTGGATGCTACAGCCCGGATGGGTCCGCGGTCGGACAACCAACGAGAGCGTCTCGCTCGAAACCTATGCCGACCACATCGACCATATTTGTCAGGTCACCGCCTCCGGTGCCCACGCCGGTATCGGCACCGATCTCGACGGCGGTTACGGCACCGAGCAGTGTCCGCGCGATCTCGACACGATCGCGGATCTTCAGATAGTCGTTGAGATTCTCATCCGACGCGGGTACACGGCACAGGACGTCCGCCGGATCGCATGGCGGAACTGGGTTGACCTGCTCGGGCGAGCTCTCCCGGCCGGGGCGCGCTGAAGCTTGCCTCGCCAGGCGACCCTCACCGTGCCCCCCGCAAACCGCCCCAGGAAACGCCCTCACGCAGAGTAGCGATCAAATCAGAACGGTGGTGGGCCATCCATCGGAGGTTCGACCTGGAACACAGTCAACGTCAGACCGATCTGCACATAGAAGCCGATCAGACCGACCATTTCGACGAGGCCCGCCTCACCAAAGCCGGCGATCGCGGCGCCATAATCGCGCTCGTCGAGCGTGTGATCGCGCAGGATCGCGCGCACCGTGTGCACGATAAGTCGTTCGCGCTCGGTCAGTGACGCGACGTCTCCGAGCGTGCGGATTGCCTCGATTGCGTCGGTCCTGGCGCCTTCCCTCTCGGCGACGGCCCGGTGAGCGACCCACTCGAACCGTGAGCCGACGTACCGCGCGACGGTGAGGATGGCGAGTTCGCGTTCGACCGGGATGAGGCCTCCCTGAAACCGGAGGTATGTACCCACATCGGCCACTCGCTCGGCCAGCGGCGGGACGCGCATGAGAACCTGAAAGGGGCCACCGACCGCCCCGCGCGAACGGACAATGCTGTCCCATGCGGAGTGTCCCTCGGAGGAAAGGTCGTCGCGCGAGATCTGGGGAAGGCGGGCCACAGGTCGTTACCTCCGAACCGGGGTACCCCCAACCGGATTCGAACCGGTGATCTCCACCTTGAAAGGGTGGCGTCCTGGGCCTCTAGACGATGGGGGCGCGCGCAGAAGATAGACGAAGAGGGCCTCCGGCAACGGCCTATTGTCCCGGGGGCTTGCGCCCCGAGTATCGTCAGCGCTGACGCCTTTCACGACCGTGTTCGGGATGGAAACGGGTGGGTCGACGCCGCTTGAGTCACCGGAAACCCTCTTCGTCTGAAGAGTGCGAGTCGCGTGAGAGTGAAAGTCGACTGAGCGGAGAACGCGATGGGCGTTATGCGCCCTCGGCCATTAGTACCGCGTGGCTGCAATCGTTACCGATCTTCCACCCACGGCCTATCAAGGTTGTGGTCTACAACCGGCCTTACTCACTTGCGTGATGGGAGGCCTCATCTTGGGGCCGGCTTCGCGCTTAGATGCTGTCAGCGCTTCTCCGTTCCGGACGTCAGCTACAGGGCTGTGCCCCTGGCGGGACAACCCTCACACCGGCGGTCCGTCCGCTCCGGTCCTCTCGTACTGGGAGCGGCTCCCCTCAAGCCTCCTGCGCCCACGATGGATAGAGACCGAACTGTCTCACGACGTTCTGAACCCAGCTCGCGTACCGCTTTAATGGGCGAACAGCCCAACCCTTGGGACCGACTCCAGCCCCAGGATGCGACGAGCCGACATCGAGGTGCCAAACCCTGCCGTCGATGTGAACTCTTGGGCAGGATAAGCCTGTTATCCCCGGGGTAACTTTTATCCGTTAAGCCACGGCCCTTCCACACGGTGCCGTAGGATCACTTTGCCCGGCTTTCGCCCCAGATCGGGTTGTTGCCCTCTCTGTCAGGCTCCCTTATGCCAATGCACTCTATCGGCCGATTTCCATCCGGCCCGAGGGAACCTTTGGGCGCCTCCGTTACTCTTTGGGAGGCGACCGCCCCAGTCAAACTGCCCACCAGGCACTGTCCGCGCGCTTGCGCGCCGTTAGATCCAGAGAACACGCAGAGCGGTATTTCACCGTTGCCTCCGCGGCCCCCGAGAGGACCGCATCACAGGCTCCCGCCTATCCTACGCAACGCATCCCCCGGACCAATGCCAAGCTGCAGTAAAGCTCCACGGGGTCTTTTTGTCCTATCGCGGGTCGGCCGCATCTTCACGGCCACTTCAATTTCGCCGGGCCCTCCGTCGAGACAGCGCCCAGATCGTTACACCATTCGTGCGGGTCGGAACTTACCCGACAAGGAATTTCGCTACCTTAGGACCGTTATAGTTACGGCCGCCGTTCACCGGGGCTTCGGCTCGGGCCTCATCAGCCCTCCCCTTAACCTTCCGGCACTGGGCAGGTGTCAGCCCCTATACAGCGCCTTACGGCTTAGCAGGGACCTGTGTTTTTGGTAAACAGTCGCCTGGGCCTGCTCTCTGCGCCCACGCTCAGCTCGAGGATGCGAGATCCTCTTACCTACCCGTGGTCCCCCTTCTCCCGAAGTTACGGGGGCATTTTGCCGAGTTCCTTGACGAAGGATCACCCGTTCGCCTTAGTGCACTACGCACTCGCCCACCTGCGTCGGTCTGCGGTACGGACGATCTGAAATCTCCCTACGCGGCTTTTCTTGGCATCCCGAGCTCCACCGCTACAGTGCTGGTTGCCCAACACCGCTCCGTCGCGCCTCAGCATCAGCCGGTCATTTACCTCCGGCCCGCCCACACGCTTAGACACCGTTCCATAAAACCGGTGCACGGCCTACCCCTATGCTCCCCCGCTTCAGTCAAGCAATCTCAGATCGGTACGGGAATATCAACCCGTTGCCCATCGCCTACGGCTCTTACGCCCTCGGCTTAGGCCCGACTAACCCGACGCGGACGTACCTCGCGTCGGAAACCTTGGGCTTTCGGCGGTGAGGCTTCTCACCTCACTTATCGCTACTCATACCGGCATCCGCACTCCCCGTACCTCCACACGCGTTTCCACGCATGCTTCACCGGCCTGGGGGACGCTCCCCTACCACTGGCGTGCAAATCACGCCAATCCGCAGCTTCGGTAACGGGCTTGAGCCCCGGTGAATTGTCGGCGCACGTACACTCGACCAGTGAGCTGTTACGCACTCTTTCAAGGGTGGCTGCTTCTAAGCCAACCTCCTGGCTGTCTGCGCACACGCACTTCCTTTAACACTTAGCCCGTATTTTGGGACCTTAGCTGACGGTCTCGGTTGTTTCCGTCTCGACGATGAAGCTTAGCCCCCATCGTCTCACTCCGCGTCTTGCGTACACCCATTCGTCGTTTGCCGAAGTTCGGTAGCCTCGACGGCCCCTAGCCTCAACAGAGCGCTACCTGATGCACACGTATGACGCAGGCTGCACCTCAATGCATTTCGGGGAGAACCAGCTATCTCCAAGTTCGTTTGGCATTTCACCTCTACCCACAGCTCTTCCAACCGCTTTGCAACGCGGGACGGTTCGGGCTTCCACGGGGTTGTCCCCCCGCCTCACCCTGGCCATGGGTAGCTCACCTGGTTTCGGGTCGACCGAATGCGACTCCGTCTCGTGACGAGACACGCCCCATTCAGACTCGCTTGCGCTCCGGCTCCGGGATTCCTCTCCCTTAACCTCGCCACATCCGGTCACTCGCCGGTTCATTCTTCAATAGGCACGCCGTCAGGACGAACCTTGCGGCTCCTCCCTCCGACCGACTGCACGCTCTCGGTTTCAGACTCTCTTTCACTCCCCTCGCCGGGGTTCTTTTCACCGTTCCCTCACGGTACTACTTCCCTATCGGTTGCCAGAGGTACTCGCGCCTTGGAGGGTGGTCCCCCCGGCTTCCCGCCCCGTTCCTCGTGCAGGGCGGTACTTACGAGATCGCGTCACGATGCCTCGCCACCTTTCGGGTACGGGACTCTCACCCACTATGGTGCGGCTTCCCATCCGCTTCCCCTAGATGGCACGCGTTCGCGAGGCCCTGCGCGGGGCCTCCACTCGATCCGTACAACCCCGCGTGAACATAGGGCGCACACCCACTCAGTCCACGCGGTTTAGGCTGCGACCGCTTTCGCTCGCCACTACTCACGGCCTCGCGCTTGCTTCTCTCTCCTCACGCTACTGAGATGTTTCAGTTCGCGTGCTTACCCCCACCAGTGGTGGTGACGCGCCTTCCGGCGCGCCGGGTTGCCCCATTCGGACATCCACGGATCACCGTTCGTTAGGCAACTCCCCGTGGTTCTCGCGGCCTTACGCACGTCCTTCTTCGGCCTCTGGCACCTCGGGCATCCCCCGAGAGCGTTCTCTAGCGCAGAACGCGTCCACCGCGCCCTCCGCTCAATCGACTTTCCGCGACATTCGCAACGTCTTCTGCTGTTAAACGCGTGCCGGACAGGACCCAAACAAAAATGCGACCCGCCGGAGCGGGTCGCACTGCGTGCGCAACGATCCGCTCGCTCAGTCGGGACCTGTCTCCACAGCCCCAATCATACTGCTCCGCACCCACCTGCTGTCAACCGCGGGAGAGTGCCGAGAAGCCTGTAGACCTTGGAAAGCGTTCGGCATCGGGGAGGGCTCGCGCCCCCACCAACGCCAGGTGACCGATCGACCTGGAAGTCCCGAAGTGGCCCGTGCACCTTCCAGTGCACCCACTCCGCGGCTCTCCCTAGAAAGGAGGTGATCCAGCCGCACCTTCCGGTACGGCTACCTTGTTACGACTTCATCCCAATCACCAGCTCCACCCTCGGCAGATGCCTCTCAGCTACCCGACTTCAGGCGTCTCCAGCTTTCGTGATGTGACGGGCGGTGTGTACAAGGCCCGAGAACGTATTCACCGCGGTGTGCTGACCCGCGGTTACTAGCAACTCCGCCTTCACGGGGGCGAGTTGCAGCCCCCGATCTGTACTGTGGTCGGCTTTACAGAGATTCGCTCCACTTCTCAGCTTCGCCCTCGCCCGCTGTACCGACCATTGTAGCGTGTGTGTCGCCCAGGACGTAAGGGTCGTGCTGACTTGACGTCATCCCCACCTTCCTCCGGTTTGATACCAGCTGTCGGTCTAATAACTTAATTAGACCCGAGGGTTGCGCTCGTTGCGGGACTTAACCCAACACCTCACGGCACGAGCTGACGACAGCCATGCAACACCTGTCTCCCTCCCCCTCTCGAGGCACACAATCTCTTGCGCTGAACAGGAGATGTCAAGCCCTGGTAAGGTTCTTCGCGTTCCATCGAATTAAACCACACGCTCCGCTGCTTGTGCGGGCCCCCGTCAATTCCTTTGAGTTTTAGCCTTGCGGCCGTACTCCCCAGGCGGGGCACTTCCTGCGTTTGCGCCGGCACGGAAGGGGTCGATACCCCCCACACCTAGTGCCCACCGTTTACAGCGTGGACTACCCGGGTCTCTAATCCGGTTCGCTCCCCACGCTCTCGCGCCTCAGCGTCAGCTATGGCCCAGGACGCCGTCTCCACCACCGGCCTTCCGCCTGATATCTACGCATTTCACCACTACACCAGGCATTCCACGTCCCTCATCCACGCTCCAGTCCTACCGTCCCGAACGCTCACCCAGGCTAAGCCCAGACCTTTCACGCCCGACTGATAAAACCACCTACGCGCCCTTTACGCCCAGTAAATCCGGACAACGCTCGCACCCTCCGTATTACCGCGGCTGCTGGCACGGAGTTAGCCGGTGCTTCTTCCCAGGGTACCGTCCTCCCTCGTCCCCCAGAAAAGAGGTTTACAACCCTAAGGCCGTCTTCCCTCACGCGGCGTCGCTGCGTCAGGCTTTCGCCCATTGCGCAAGATCCCTAACTGCTGCCGCCCGTAGGCGTCGGGGCCGTCTCCCAGTCCCCGTCTGGCCGTACATCCTCTCAGACCAGCCACCCGTCACCGGCTCGGTAGGCCGTTACCCCACCGACTACCTGATGGGCCGCAACCCCCTCCTCAAGCAACCCCGAAAGGCTTTTCTTCATACACCCCTATGCGTATGACTCCATGCGGGTTTACCGAACGTTTCCATCCGCTATCCCCCACTCAAGGATAGGTCAGTTACGTGCTACTCAGCCGTCCGCCACTAACCCCAAGGTCTCCCCCAAGGCCCGTCCGACTTGCATGTTTAACGCACGCCGCCAGCGTTGGTCCTGAGCCAGGATCAAACTCGCCATCTAGTCAACCCGCCTGTCTCTAGCTTCCTATCCACTAGACCCAGACAGATCCCTAACCTGACTAAGCCCAACCACCCCAACTCTTCCCAAGGCTATATTGGCTTCTCGACACTCTTCCGCTGTTAACGAAGCGCTCCAGACGGACCACGGCCCGTTCGAGGCACAGAAACGAACTGTAGGCCCGTTGGTCCGCGCCTGTCAAGCACCTTCCTTGGCCCACGCGGGCCGACCCGGACGGGCCTCTTACGACCACCTCACTTGACATACCATTGCGCCTAGATACCATAACGTCGGCCGCTCGGGTCCACTGCTAGGTGCCGTGCAGGTCACATGCGGTCGCTCGTAGATCGACCGGGGGGATTGAGGCAGGATTGTCCGCCGCACAGGTCGCTCGGCCTCGCCGCCTCGAAACGGGCTCCCTGCGGCCAATCGACCAGGCGGCGCCGGCGGAAGTCGGGCGCGTCGGCACACGTGCCTTCCTCGTCCTTGCGGCTATTCCGTTTCTGCCCATTCTCGGGAGTTGGGCCTGGTTGGCGCTGGTCGAGCCCGATTTGGGGGTCCGCCTCGCACTCGTGCCGGCTCTCGCCTGTGCGGCGACGGTCGGGCTCTTCGCGTTGGCGGTCAAGGAGGTACGCCGGTCGGTCATCGCGCAGGCGCGCGAGCTCGGTCGTACTCTCCGAAAGTGCGAGTTGGGCGATCCCGTGGTGGTTCCCTCCTTCGCGGATGGCGACTTTGAACGCCTCGCTCAGATGAGTCTGGCCATCTGTCGCCGTATGAACGACTCCGAGGCGCGCTCGCTCGAGACGAGTGTGCGCGTGACGAGCCTGTCGAATCGCCACGAGCAGGTCGTCGAGCACCTCACCAACGAGAACGTCCGGCTCCGTTCGACGAGCGACACCGTCCACCAGTTCTCGACGATCTTGAGCCGCGAGATGGGTGACGCCCAGATCTGCAACGAACTGATCTTCAACATCGCCGACCACGTCCAGTTCAAGCGGGCGATTGTCTTCTTGCTCGATGAGTCGAGCCGAAAACTGGGCGCCGTTGCGGTTCGAGATG
>Ga0194120_10010550_pt1 | contig 11365 bp, 6 predicted proteins | sample TA2MahCa65mmetaG_FD_148642 | JGI IMG/M metagenome (GOLD analysis project Ga0194120, IMG submission 148642) | Freshwater microbial communities from Lake Tanganyika, Tanzania - TA2015019 Mahale Deep Cast 65m | ecosystem: Environmental > Aquatic > Freshwater > Lake | place: Tanzania: Lake... | reverse complement strand
GGGAGCGCCTTGCGGCGGGAACTTCATCAACAGCAGCGCCGGATCGGCGATGTTCACGTAGAGCGTGATGCCAGGGAACGGGATGTTCACCAGCTCGGCGCCGCTCCCCGCGATCGCGATGAACCCGAGCGAACCGCCGACCGCGCCCGTCGCGCCGCAGGTGACGAGTTCGCCGGTGCGGAAGGGCCCGCTGGCGCCGAGGATGGGCGTCAAACCGCCGGTACCGGCGACGCCGGCGCCGCTCTGCACGAGGCTGCCCGCCGTCGGACCGTGCAGCCTTGCATTGAAGAAGGTTTGCGCCCCGTTCGCCGCGTCGTCATCGCCGTCGCCGTCGAGGTCTCCGACCCACAAGATCGACATGCGCTGATCCGCCCCCGGTGTGAAGGTGCCGCCCCCATTGCCGAGCAGCATGCGCGCGACGGCTGACGTGCCTTCGGTGAAGAGGAGATCCGCGTCCCCGTCGAGGTCGTAGTCGCGCGCGAAGACCGACACCGGATTGACCGAGACGCTCGCAAGCGGTGTCGTGATCACCGTGAAGATGCCGGGCTGCGTCGAGAAATCATTGCGGATCCACTGCACGCTGGGCGTCGACCCGAACGCGATGTCCAGATCGAGGTCGCCGTCGATGTCGACCGTCGAGACGCGCATGTGCTGGTAGCTCGATGAGCTGAGGACCGGCCCGTTGAACCAGTAGGGCGGCGCGAACTGGCCCTGGCCGGCATTCCAGCGATAGCCCAGGCGCGACGGCTCGGCGATCACCAAGTCCTGCCGCCCATCGGCATCGAAATCCGCCAGTGCCTTGACGGTCTGCGGGAACGTGCTGCCCTGCGCGAAGTGACCGGTTCCATCATTCATCCACACCAGCGTGAAACTCGATCCCGAGGACAGCCCCGCCGCGAACTCGGTCGTCTCGAGCATGTCGAGATCGCCGTCGAGGTCGAGGTCGACGGGGCGCGTCAGGTACGGAATGCCAGGTTCGAAATCCGGTCCGCTGGGCACGGCATTGTCGCCCCAGGTGTACGCGCCTCCGCCCGTATTCCAAACCAATTCGTGCCTGGTCTGACCCGGTGCGTAGTAGTACGAAACCACGAAATCGACGTCCCCGTCGCCGTCCCAGTCACCAGGGCGCGAAGTCGACACGAACAGCATCGGCGGCACGTTCAGCACCTGCATCGCCTGCCAATCGAGCTTGCCCGCGCCGTTGTTGCGTCTGGAGTACTCGATGTCGGGATTCGCATCGAGATCGCCGTCCCGGTCCAGGTCGCACTGGACGAGCTGCCCGATCCACGAACCGGCGCCGATGGGCTGCGTGTTCGAAACGGCGACCGGCGGCGCCTGGACGCCGCCGCGGCTGAAGTAGATGCAACGGCCGCCCACGAGATCGACGTCGCCGTCACCGTCGAGGTCGCTGACACCGGCGATGTGCTGTGCTCCGATGCTCGGGATCTGGAACGCGTCAGCGAACTTGCCGGTCCCGTCATTCTTGGCGATCTCGAAGTTGCTGAGCACGTTGTTGAGGGGCGGATAGGGCCCGCCGCCGCCGCCACAGCAGACCCCGTCCAGATCGCCATCGGCGTCGACGTCGGCGAGGTCGGTCGCCGGTCCGCCAACGCGCAGCGGACCAGCGACGAAGTTCCCGATGCCCTGCTGCGCGATGACTTGGTACTTGCCCATCCAGGTCGAGCCGCCGAACGCGACCACGTCGCTGTCGCCATCGCCGTCGATGTCGCCGCTGGCGACCATCGTCCCGCTGCCCGCCGGGTAGAGCAGCGGCACGAGCATTCCGTACTGCACGACTCCCGTGCGCCCTACGGGCAGAACCTCGATCGAATGATCTCTGACGGCCACGAGGTCGAGCGGCGCCATGCCATTGACCTCAGCCGGGAGGAGGCCGGTGTGACCACCACTGAGCGGCAACGCTTGATCCACCGGGTGCAGCGAGTTCCACGCCGCGCTCGAGCTCAGGTAGACCAATAGGAGGTCCTGCCCCGGAATCGCGGTCGTGGCAAGCGCACAAACATCCGCGCGCGAGTCGCCGTCGAGGTCCTGCAGCAAGAGGTCGACCAGCGCGCCCCCGCCTGGAATGACGAGCTCGGCGACTTCAGTTGCGACCGGAGCCGCGGGACCGTTCACCTGGAACAGATAGATCGCATTCCCGATGCCGACGGCGAAGTCGGCGCGACCGTCGCCGCTGAAATCGCCGACGGCGAGCGGCTGCCCGTTCGCAACTCCCGAGCGAGTGACGACGGTGCTCCAGACGCTGGTCAGCTTGCCTGCGCCGTCGTTCTGATAGATGCGCAGGTAGGTGTTGTCGTAGTCGTCCCACACGGACATGCCGACCGCATCCATCCGGCCGTCGCCGTCGATGTCGAGCAGGCGGTCGAAGGGCGGGTTGCTGACCATGAACTGGGTCAGCACGACGTTGGGCGCGTCGAAGATCGCCGCGCTCTGCTGTGCGAGCGCGAGCGGGGCGAAGGCGAGGGAAGCGAGCAAGCACGGACCGGCGTTGCGAAGCACGAGGGCCTCCTTGTTGGGATCCTGGATGCACGGGCCGCGCAAACGACCCGGCGCCTGAATCCTAGCGCTCGGTCGCTCCGATGGGGGCGGATTGGCCGATTCCCGCAACCGGGCTGCCGAAATTCAGCCGGCCAACTGCTGCAACGCGTGCAGGCGCGAGTACGTGCCGCCGCGGCGCAACAGCTCCTCGTGTGTGCCGAGCTCGACGATGCGGCCGCCCTCGACGACCGCGATCCTGTCGGCGCGCGCGATCGTGGACAGCCGGTGCGCGATCACGATCACCGTGCGCTGCTCCATCAGCCGCTCGAGGGCGAGCTGCACGACGCGTTCGGATTCCGAATCGAGACTGCTGGTCGCCTCGTCGAGCAGCAACAGCGGCGCGCGCTTGAGGAAGGCCCGCGCGATCGTGATGCGTTGACGCTGCCCGCCCGAGAGCCGGGAGCCCATGTCCGCGACGTCGGTGTCGTAGCCCTTGGGCAGCTCCGCGATGAACTCGTGGATGCCGGCCGCGCGCGCGGCCTCCTCGAGCTCTTGCTGCGTCGCGCCCGGCTTGCCGTAGCGGATGTTCTCGCCGATCGTCGTGTGGAACAGGAACGGCGTCTGGTCGACACGCGCCCACAGCTGGGTCCAATCCCCCACCGCGACCTCGCGCAGATCGATGCCGTCGACGCGCACGGCGCCAGCTGTCGGATCGACGAAGCGACAGACGAGGTCGAGCAACGTGCTCTTGCCCGAGCCAGACGGCCCGACGATCGCGAGCGTCTCGCCGGGGCGCACGTCGAGCTGGATCTCGTGCAAGGCGGCAGCATCCGACTCTGGGTACGTGAAGGACACGCTATCGAAACGGATGCCGGTGCCGAGCGCGGCGAGTCGGACCGGCTGCGCGGCCTCGACCACGTCCGGCTTCTCGGACAGGAGCTGTTGCAGCCGCTCGGAGGCGCCGACGGACTCCTGAACGCGCGTCAGGGCCTTGGTGAAGGACTTGAGGTGATTGGCCGTCTGTCCGATCGACCCGACGAAGATGAACATGTCGGTGGCGTTGTCGAACAGGCCCATCTTGAGTGTCGCGAAGCCGACGGCGAGCAGGAGCACGGCCATTCCGATCAGCCCGAACGCGGTCGTGAACGCGTGCGTCATCGAGATCGCGCGCACCATGCGCATCGAGTTGCGCAGGTAGCTCTGATTGAGCTCGCGATAGCCGGCCAGCTCGCGCTCCTCGGCACGGAAAGCCTTGACCGCGCGCATCCCCTGGAACATCTGTGTCAACGCCTGCACGCTGTGACCGAGCGCATCGAGGCTCTTGTTCGACCGCTTGCGCACCTTGGTCGCGAACTTCGAGAGCGGCCAAGCGAGCAGAGGCAGCAGGATCAGCACCGCGAGCGTCATCTTCGGCGCCGTATACGCGGCCACCGCGAGGTACGCGCAGGCCGAGATCGGCTCCTGGACGAGCTCCTTGAGCGCGATGTTCACGGACTGCAGCGTGATCTGCACGTCCGCGCTGATCCGCGACAAGAGGTCGCCGAGTCGGCGCTTGCCGTGGTAGCGCATCGACAGGCTCATCAAGTGCCGCGCGACGCGCTCGCGCAGATCGATCACCATCTGGAAGCCGGTCAACCGCGCAACCCACGAGAACGCGTATTCGGCGACGCCGCCGACGATCCCGAGCAGCACGAGCGCCAGGCAGACTGCGAGGATGACGACGAAGCGGCCGCGCTCGGGATCGTCCGCGGCGAAGTGGTCGCGCACGGAAACGAAGAAGGCGTGCAAGGCCTCGGGTGACTGCAGCTTCACCCCGTTCACCTCGGCCGCCTGTCCGGGGAACAGCCCCAGCTCGATCAAGGGAGCGATCATCGGCAGCACCGCCGCCTGGACCGAACCTACGACGGCGCCGAGCAGTGCAACCAAGATGAGCTGCGGCACACGCGGCTTCGCGTGCGGCTCGAGCAGCTTCCAGGTGGTGGCGAGGTTCGACTTCACGCGGTTCGCTCGGCTTCACGCCGGCTAGTCGGATGGTACGGAATGCGCGTGGCGAATTGGCGAGCCGCCGCGAAAACGGCACGCGCCCGCCGGGACGGAGGGTCCCGGCGGGCGCGCGAGCGTTTGGGGGCGGCGCAGGGCGCCGATCGCTACTGCAAACCCTCGACCTTGGCGTTCTCGAGCAGGTCCTGGGCCCAAGCGTTGACGCGCATCGACACGTAGTCCTGGACGACCAGATCGCGCTGCGTCGGTTCCGCCAGAGAGAACTCCTTCGTGGGCTGCGTGCGGGAAACCACGCGCGTGATGTAGTAGCCGTAGGGTCCCTTGAAGGGGCCGTCGATGCCCTCGCCCTGATCGAAGAACACGTAGTCGACGATCCCGGCCCCCTCGACGAACATCGAGAAATCGCTCTCGTCGATCCGCTGCAACATCTCGTTGCGATTGACGAGTCCGATCCGACCCTTGTTGCGCAAGTTGTTGTTCAGGTTCGGCTGCCCGACCGGAATCGGCGGGTCCCAGAACTCCGAGTAGGACTCCAGCACCTCGTCCCAGTTCTCTCCGTTCTTCTCGGCCAGCAGCTTGCTCGCCTCGAGCGCGCGATTCTTGGCGTACTCCCAGCCGTCAGGGCGCCACTTCCCGGTCGACATGTCCATCGCCGAACAAAGGATCATCTGGACGTTGCAACGCGCGAGTCCGAGCAGCTTGTTGGCGCGGGTCAGGTGCTTGGTCAGATTCTCGTCGTTGATCTCGGGTTGGATCATCCGCTTGTAGGACTCCAACACGCGGAAATAGGTCATGTAGGCGTCCATCGACGGGAAGCGCTTGAACCCGGTGGCGATCACCTCGAGCTTGAAGGGCGACTGGTCGTACGGCGCCTTGTGCTCCTGGAAGACCTTTGTGAACTCCTCGTCGGACAGCCACATCTTCTGGCGCTGCAATTCCTGCTTGCAGGCCTCGATCTTCGCCAGCCACAGACGCGTTTGGCGCACGCGCTCGTCGGTGAGATTCGTGGTGATCAAGTCGAAGAGCTCGTCGGTCTTGACGTCCTTGGAATTGACCTGCAGCACGACGTCGTCGGGCAGTCCGTTCGAGGCGAACTTGATCACCGACTTGTCGAACAGGGACTGCATGACCATCTTGCGCATGATCATCTTGAACATCTGCTCGCCCTTGAGGTCGGGGGCGGGGGCGGGGGCGCTCTCGGGCGTGGCGCCCGCGGCGGCCTCCTTGGCCTTGCGGTCCTTCTCATCCTGCGATTCGCGCAATTTCGCGATGAAGTCGTCACCGGCGCTCTCCGTGATGGCGTCGGTCGTGGTCGTCGGCCACTGGCGCGGATCGTCAGGCAGGAACACCTTGTCGAAGCGCAGGGTCTGAGCGACCTGCCCTTCGAGCATGCGCTTGGTCATGCCGTTGCGTTCGATCACCGACATCGCATCGAAGGTCGGATACTGGTCGCGGATCTGCTGCAGAGCCTGCGTGAGCAACGCCTCCTGCTCCTCGGCCGTGATCTCGAACTTCGCGCGGTCCTCGCCGGCCGCGACGCGCCGGTCGATCTCTTCCAAGATGATCAGGTCGAGCTTCTTGGTCTCGATCGCCTGCGCACCGGCGGCGTAGACCATCTCGCGCTTGATCACCGACAGCGGGATTTCCTTGCCGTTGACCTTCAGCGGGCCGCCGAGGTCCTGGGCGCTCGCCGGGGCGACGAAGGCTGCAAGGCCGGACAGGGCGAGGGTTGCGGCGATGAGAGTGCGGATCGACATGACTGTTGGGTGAGAGCGGGTACGACGGCGCGCGCGGAGTCGCCGCCCAAATGGGGCCGAAGATGATAGCGGAGCGAGCGCCGACGCAGAGGCGGCGTGCGAGACAATACTCGTACGGACCGGCGATCGGGCTGCTGGAGCCGGGCCTGTCCTCGGCACGAGTCCATCCCTGGGAGCCTATCGCAACCTGATTGAGCGTAGATGGTTACGGACGCAGCCAAGGCCATGTCACGCGCCTGTCACGGGGAGGGTACGGCGCCGCGTTATCCTCGCTCTGCCGCGGCCCCCGCCGCGCATCCCTCCGCGCATGAACTACGCGCCCCGCACGATCGGCTTTCAATGCGATCTCCTGCACCCTGCGGTGCGGGTCGAGCCCGGTCCCTTGCAGCGGCTGCACGCGCGTTGGAGCGAGACGCGGCAGGCGTGCTACGCCAACTTCCAGGTCGCCCCGGAAGGCGTGATCCTGTCGAACCCGGTGCCGGCCGGCGGCGCGGTCTCGCACCTTGCCGTCCTGCACGATCGGCTGCAGTTTCGCGAGGACCTGACCGGGCTTTCGCTCGAGGAGTTCTCGGAGCGGGTGGCCGGCCTCGTGGACGCCTGCGTCGAAGCGCGCGGCCTGCGGCAGTTCCTCGCGCTGCAAGTCGCGGTGCGCACGCTGATCAATCTGCGGCATCATTCCGACAGCCGCGCCTTCCTGCGCCAGGCGATGTTTCGCTTCCGCGAGGAGCTCGACGCGTTCGGACGCGAGCCGCAACTGCTCGGCTTGCGCCTGGCCTTCCCCGGCACCGAGCGCGATCCCAGCCTGCACGTGCTGCGAATCGAGTCCTTCCACGCCGACCCGCGCTCTCTCTTCCTCGAGGACCAGGCCACGTTCCCGCCCGCGGCGATCGCGTCGGCCGGCGCGGGCGCGCGCAGCGCGCTCTCGGCGACCTATCGCTTCACGACCGAGCGCGCGGTGCGTTTCGTCGCGAGCTTCGACGCGCGCCAGAAGGCATGAGGGCGCGCCCGCGGTGGCTGCCGGCGGTGGTCGCGGTCGCAGCCCTCGCGAGCTGCGGAGAACCCGCTCCAACGCCGATCGTGGAATCCCGGCCGGCGCCCGAGCAGGCCTTGCGCCCCGGCACGGTGCTGGTGCTCGGCGGCGTCGAGCTCGGTGCAGCCGAGGTGGACCGCGTCGCGGCCTGGATCGCGAAGCTGTACCCGCAAAGCGCCGACGCGCACAACCGCCGACGCGCGCTGACCAGCTCGCTCCTGCCGCAGGTCGCGCTCGCGCGCGCGCATGCAACGGCGCGCGAGCATGCGCTGGAAAGCGCACGCGGCGCGCGGGCCGAGCTCGCCGCCGGCCGCGTGCCTGCCGGCATCGAGGTTCGCGCGGTCTCCGGCACCTGGGGCGTGCTCGGCCTCGAGATCTTCGGCCCGGCGCACGAGCTCGCGCCCGGCGCGTGGTCGGAACCGCTCGACGGGCTCGGCCGCGTGCTGCTGCTGCGCGTGCTCGAGTCGGACGGGAACCCGCTGCCGAACGCGCTCGTGCTGCGCGTCGAGATCGTCGAGTTCCCGTTCGTGCCGGCGGATTCGACGCAGGAGTCGATCGACCGCGACATCGACACGCAGCGCCTGCTGATCGTCGATCCGGCCTGGGAGCAATACGTGCCGCTGGCCTGGCAACACCGTCTGCGCGCGACGCGGCTCGGCGGCTCGTGAAACGCTACTTGCGGAACATGAAGTAGACCGCGCCGCACAGGCACAGGCCGGCCCACAGGAAATTCAGGCTCAGCGGCTGCTTCATGTACAGCAGCGAGAACGGCACGAACACCGCGAGCGTGATCACCTCCTGCAGCACCTTCAACTGACCGAGCTCGAGCTGCTGGTAGCCGATGCGATTGGCGGGCACCTGCAACAGGTATTCGAACAGCGCGATGCCCCAACTGACGAGGGCGGCGACGTGCCAGGGCTTGGCGGACAGCTCGCGCAGGTGGGCGTACCACGCGAAGGTCATGAACACGTTCGAGCAGGTCAGCAGCAGGATCGTCTTGAGCAGGGGCGACACGCGGAGACTCCTTGTGGCGCCGAACTCTACTGCGGTCGCTACTGGAACGTCGCGCGCACCGCGCTCGACAGGTTGAGACCGGTCGGCGCGCCGCCGAAGCTGAACGCGCCGAGCGCGCCCAGGTACGTTCCCCACTGCAGGTGGAACTGCAGCCCGACCAGCGACGGGCTTGGCGTGAGCGCGAGCGCATAGTCCTTCTCGCCCAGCGCGGTCGTATTGCCCGGCGTGAGCAGGAACCCGGAGAACGGATCGGCGTACAGCGTGCAACCGCCCTCGCTGTACCCGAGCGGATTCAGCGACAGGAACAGGAATGTCGGCACTCCCCCGATCGCGCCGCGCAGCGACAGCGCGATCGAGTTCGCGTTCGACACCGCGCAGCCGACGCGCGCGGTGCCCGAGATCAGACCGCAACCGCCGCCAAGCTGCGTCTCCGAGCCGTTCTCGGTCTCGAAGAGCTGGCCGTAGATGTCGCCCATGCTGGTTGCGGGCGTGACTCCTTCGAACACCACGAGCGCGTTGTCGCTTCCGGATCCGCCGGCGTAGCGCGCCGCGATCGCCGGAACCTCGAAGTCGCGCTGGCTGTCGGACAGCACCGTCGGCGGGCCGCAAGGCTCGATCGTGACGCGATTCAGCGCGGAGATCGCCACGTCGTTGGCCCTCTTCCAAGCGGCCAGATAGGTCTCGCCTGTAAAGCCGACCGAGACGTTCAGCTCCGAAGCGGATTCTGAATCGCTGATCAGCCGCACAGGCTCGAGCACGGCTCCGCCGCCGATCGAGAGCTTGCGCCCGCGGATCAGGTAGGTGGGAAACAAGCCGGCCTTCTGTGCATGCCAATCCACGAGAAACTCGTTCCCGTCGCCGTCCACCGACGGTCGGTACGAGTAGGACGAATCCTCCGAGAGGAGCAACGTGCTCGAAAGGCCCATGAGGTTGATGTCGAACGCCCGCGCACGGACGATGCCATCGGCCGACGTTTCGAATCCGGTCTCGAAGGCAACCACGTAGCGGTTCAGTGTCCCGCCCGAGCGCGAGATCGCCACGTGCCGGATGGTCTGAAATTCGCTGAACACCGTGTAAGCGACCACCGGCGCGCCGAGGGTCAGCGCTCCGGCGGCGGAGACCGTGAGCGTGCGCACCTCCACTCGATTCAGCGAGGTGGAGAACGGCAGGAACTCGTAAGCGAGCACCACTCGGCTGTCTCCCGCGATGCTCTGGCTCGCGATGGCCGGGTGCTCGAGCCTGTCGCCGGTCAGCTCGAGCACGGGTCCGAGCGCGCCGCTGGAGGCGGCCACGGTTCGAAACTCCAGGCCGTCCTTGTGCAGACCGGGCAGGACCTCGACGAAGTTCTCGTGGCCGACGACGAACATGTTCTGCGCATTGCAGTTGGCGACGGTCGGCCCGTTTTCGGGATCCGCCTTTCCGTTCGTCGTGATCAACATCGGAGCGCCGACCAGCCCGCCGAGGCCGTCGATGCGCTGCCCGAGGATGTAGGCGCTGGAGGCCGAGTAGATGCGCGTCCAGGCCACCAGATACATGGCGTTGGAGAGGTCGTACGCGGCCGCCGGCGAGTGATCGTCCAGCGCGTTCCCCAGATCGGCCGCGACCGTGAAGACCGTGCCGATCAGCGGATCGACGAGCAGCGGGAACGCAGCCGCATCGACGAATTCCGCCGGCACGCGGTACTCGAGCAGCCCGTCGCGGAACGCGAGCGAGCCGGCGATCGATGCGCCGCGCGCGTCGATCGCGGTCACGCCGCCCACGTGCACGCCGCCCAGGCCGGGCTCGCTCCACTCGATGCCGGTCGCTGCGTCGACGAACGCGAGCGGCCAGTTGGTCGCGATGCGCTGCGCGACGACCAGATCACCGGCACCGACCGGCCGGGACGCGATCGCGAAGCTCTGCTCGAGACCGCCGGAGTGCGCTTCGTAGAGCGCCTGCACGCCGCCGCCGTGCTCGAGCACGGCGCGCGCGCCGTCCAGCCGCGCCACGGCCGCGCCCAGCGCGAGCGCGGGTCCCTGCTCGCGACCGATCGAAAGCGGCTGCGCGCTCCAGGTCTCGGTCCGCGCCGCCGCGCGGCCGAGCGCCGGCGTGTAGACGATGCCGCCTGTTCCGAGCTCGGCGTGATAGCGCGGTCCCACCGCCCACAGGCGACCCTCGGACTCGCTGAGGCCGCTGGCGCCAGTGCCGGAGGGCAACAGATCGGCTGCCTGCTGCGCCGCGGGGCGCGGCAGGGAGAGGGGTAGGAAAAGGGCGAACGCGAGGAGGCTGGGGTGCTTCATGGGAGTCGGCCCGCAAGGGCCATCCCCATGTCAACCGGGTCGCGAACCGGCCGTTACGCGCATCGCCTCAGCGCCGAGTCTGTTCTTGCAGGTAGGTCTTCATCAGCTCGCCTACCGCCGCGTTGCAACCCTCGGCCGCCTTCTTGCCGCCCTGGTTGGTCGCGACCAGGAACGCGAAGCCTCGCTCGGGCGCCAGCCAAGTCACGCAGTACCACATCGTGTTGCTGCCGTTGTGGTTGAGCGCCGTGCCGCCGGCCCAGGCACGCTTGGCGGTCGCCCACCCCAGCGCGTAGTCGCCGCCTTCCGGCGGCGTGTGCAGGCGCACGAACGCTTCGGCCGGGAGCAGTTCGTCACCGGAGGCGGATTTCCAACCGTCCCGCTCGCCCGACAAGTGCAGCGCCACGAACTTCGCCCAGTCGTCGATCCGCATGTGGAGGGTGCCGGCCGGCGCCATGCCGAGCGGATTGTCACCCGCCGGGCCCGGCTCGATCGGCAGGCCCATCTCGAGGTGGCCGCGCGGTTGCGACAACTGCGACGCGGTTCCAGGCGCACCGCTGCCCGCGGACGCGATGCCCAGCGGTTGGAACAGCTCGCGCTGGATCAGCTCCTCGAAATCGAGCCCCGCGACGTGCTCGGCCATGTGCCCGGCGAGCACGTAGCCGACGTTCGAATACTCGAACTTCCCGCGGCGCTCGGCGGGCAGCGGCTCCGCCGTCACGGAGGCGAGCTGTCGCACGCGCTGCTGCCGAGGCGTGCCCTTGCGATCGGGCTTGACGTTCGCGGGAGCA
>Ga0194120_10010547_pt1 | contig 11367 bp, 6 predicted proteins | sample TA2MahCa65mmetaG_FD_148642 | JGI IMG/M metagenome (GOLD analysis project Ga0194120, IMG submission 148642) | Freshwater microbial communities from Lake Tanganyika, Tanzania - TA2015019 Mahale Deep Cast 65m | ecosystem: Environmental > Aquatic > Freshwater > Lake | place: Tanzania: Lake... | reverse complement strand
GGCAAGCTCGACATTTTCCACCGCTCGGCGCGGCATTCGCCGACCCCCAGCCCCGCTCACTTGGCCGGCTGGGGCTATGGGCTTGCCGAAAACCGTCAGTCGGGTGAAGATAGGCTCACAATCGCTGACCATCTGGCGAATGTGGGACCAAATTACGGCTTTTGTCGGATACAATCACTTTCGCCTGATTGCAGAGTCGCTCGGCAAATTCGGGATTGCGCCGCGCCGGGGAGCGGCTCTTCTCGACTGGCAATGCGGCGATGGCCGGGTGACGCGCCATTTTCTTGATAATTGGCCTGGCGCTGACATTTGGGGCATAGATTCGGACGCAGAGGCGATCGCCTTTTGCAGGCGACGTTTTGGCGCCGGCGCATTCGTCCATGGCTCGTTTACGCCTTCGACCCCTCTCGCCACCGAATATTTCGACGCCGTTTACAGCGTGAAATCCCTGCCTTTCATGCGCATGGAGGAGCTACGGCCATGGATGGAAGAGCTGGCTCGGCTCCTGAAGCCAGGCGGCCTTGCCCTCTTGGCCTTTTCAGGTGAATGCGCCGCCGCCTATCTGTCCAGATATTTGAACGGCGATTGGTGGGGCCGATGGCGCAGCCAAGGCTATAATGATGAATTGTGCGACCCGGAGCTGAAGGCGAGGCTCGGCGTTCCCGAATACGCGCCGAACGTGTTCCGATCGGCGGAAAACGTCAAGATCGAGTCTTCGCAATTCTTCGACACGCTGGCGATCGAACCGGCGCTTTTTGGCTATCTGGACGTTGCGGTCCTGCGCCGGCGCTGACGGCGGTCGCGCGCGCGTCTTGCCGACAGGCGCCGGCCTGGCGCTTACTGTCGGGGTGATTCGTCTTCTCCATACCGCCGATTGGCATCTCGGCGCGACGCTGCAGGGCTGGTCGCGCGAGGCGGAGTATCGCGCCGCGCTGGCGCAGCTCGTCGCCATCGCCAAGCAGCGGGCGGTCGATGCGATCATCGTCGCGGGCGACGTTTTCGACGGTCTCAACCCTTCCGCCGACGCCCAGCGGCTGCTCTACGACACATTGCGCGACTTGCGCGCCGCCTGTCCGCATGCGCGCATCGCGCTCGTCGCCGGCAATCATGATCCGGCGGCGCGGCTCGAAGCGCCGCGCGCCCTGTTCGAGATGGCCGATGTCGTTTCCATCGGGGCGTTCGCGCGCCGCGACGGCGCCTTCGACGCGCGCGCGCATCTCTCGCCGATCCGCGACGCCAACGGCCGCGTCGGCGCCTATGTGCTGGCGCTGCCCTATCCGCGCGCGGCGGATTTGCCGGTCGGCTGCGAAGGCGCGGTCGGGGCCGTGCGCGAGGCGTATCGCGAAGCCGTCGAGAGCGCACGGCGCGAGATCGGGAGCGCGCCGCTCGTCGTCACCGGCCATCTACACCTCGACAAGGGGCTCGAATCAGAAGGCGCCGAAAGACGCATTCTCGTCGGCGGCGAACATGCGGTTCCGCCGGACGTGTTTTCCGCGGATATCGCCTATGTCGCGCTCGGCCATCTGCATCGGGAGCAGTCGGTCGGTCGCGACACGATCCGCTATTCCGGATCGCTCATTCCGATGTCGAAGACCGAAATCGACTATGCGCATGGCGTCAGCATCGTCGACATTGACGATTCCGGCGCCGTCGCGATCGAACATGCGCCCTTCACCCGCGTCGTGCGACATTTGCGGGCGCCCGCGAAGGGCGCGCTGTCGATCGCCGAACTCGAGCCTGCGCTTCAAGCGCTCGATCTCGACGATTCGGCGCCGATGGAGCGCTGGCCTTTCGTCCATCTCGCCATCAAGGTCGAGGGTCCGGCGGTGGGCCTGAAGTCCGAACTCGACGCCATTTGCGAAAAATTTCCGCTTCGCGTCGTGTCGATGACCGTCGAGCGGCCGCAAGCGCAAGCGCCAACGGCGGTGCCGCTGCGCCTTGCCGAGCGCAGCCCGGCCGATTTGTTTCGCGAAGCCTTTGAGCAAACCCACGGCGTCGCGCCGACAAACGATCATCTCGACTGTTTCGAGCGTCTTTTGCAGGAGGCGTGACGTTGCGCATTCTGGCGATCAGAGGGGCCAATCTTGCCAGTCTCGCCGACGCCTTCGTCATCGACTTCGACAGCGAGCCGCTGCGCTCGGCGGGGCTCTTCGCCATCACCGGGGAAACCGGCTCGGGCAAATCGACGATTCTCGATGCGATCTGTCTCGCGCTCTACGACAGATATCCGCGCGTCGCGGCGGCCGGCGCGAGCGAAGGCGCGCCGGACCCTTCCGGAGAGACGCTGGGCGCCGGCGACCCGCGGGCGATTCTTCGCCGGGGCGCCGGCCGCGGCTTCGCCGAAGTGGATTTCATCGGCAGGGACGGGCTGCGCTATCGGGCGCGCTGCGAACTGCAGCGCGCGCGCGGCAGAGCGTCGGGCGCCTTGCAGAAGCGCGGGCGGTCGCTCTGGCGCATCGACGACGCCGGCGCGATCGTCGCGGCGATCGAAAGCGGGATCGAACCCGTCAACGCCCGTATCGTCGAACTGACCGATCTCACCTTCGATCAATTTCGCCGAACCGCGCTTCTGGCGCAGGGCGAATTCGACGCCTTTCTGCGCGCCGACGCCAAGGAGCGTGCCGAACTGCTGGAAAAAATCACCGGCGCCGAAATTTACGGCCTCTTGTCGAAGCGCGCCTATGAGCGCGCGCGCGACGCGCAGCAGGCGGCGACTCTTGTCGAACGCAGGCGCGCCGAAATCGGCGTGATGTCCGACGACGAGCGCGCCGCGATCGACGCGGAACTCGCCGCGATCGATGGCGAGCGCGCCGAAGTCTCCAAAATACGCGCCCAAACGCTGGCGGCGCTCGGCAGGCTCGCCGCCCTGGAGCAGGCGCAGACGAAGCTCGCGCAGGCGATGGCGGCGCACGCCGAAGCTTTGCGTGCGTTTGAGGGCCTGTCGCAGGAGCGCCAGACGCTTGCGTTACTGGCGAAGGTCGAACCGCTGCGCGCGCCGTGCGCGGACATGCGCCGCGCCGAAGACACAAAAGAACAGGCGACGCGCGCAGCGATGGAAGCCAAGGCGCAAGCGAACGCGGCGCAAGCGACGCTCGCCGCTCATGACGCGCAGGCGCGATCCGCCGCAGCGGCTTGCGCCGCGGCGGAGGAGGACATCGCCCGATTTGCGCCGATTTGGAATGAGGCTGCGGCGCTCGATTCGCGTATCGCCAATTTGACGAGCGAGGAAAGGAAGGCGGGCAGCGTTGCCGAGGACGCCGCTTCGCGTGCGGCGCAGAAACGCGTCGAACACACCGCTGCGGTCGAGCGGCTCACTGAAATTCAGCAGGAGAAGGAGACGGCGGACGCCGAACTCGCGCGCCTCGCGCCGGCGCGCGCGCTCAGCGAGCGCTGGCGGGAAATCGACGAGTGGCTGACGAAGCGAGGCGAGCTTCTGGAGGCCAAGCGCTCATGCGGTCGCGCGCTGGCGGCGGCTGTCGCCGATCTCGCACGCGGCGAAGCGACGCTCGCCGATTTCGACGCTCGCGATGCGCAGGATCGAGCTGAGAGCGAGAGACTGGCGACGCAGATCGACGCGCGCGATCGCGCCCTTCTTGCGCTCGATGAGCCGGCGTCCGTCGCGCGGGCCGACGCGCTGTCGAGCGCGGCCGAGCGTCTTGAAGCTTTGCGCAGGTCGGCGCGCGCCTATGACGAAGCCGATGCAGCTTCGGCGTCGGCGCATCGGGAGATTGCGCGCAGCGCGGACGACGAAGCCGCGCTTCGGCGGAAGTTGGACGAATTGCGCGAGAGCCGCGGGCAACATGTCGCGCGGAGCGCCGACGCCGAGCGCCTGGGCGAACTTGCGGACGCCGCGGCGGATCCCCATGCGCTACGACTGCGGGCCGCGCTGAGCGACGATGCGCCATGCCCGGTCTGCGGCGCGCGCGACCATCCCTTCGCCAGGGCGCATGACGCGGCGAACGCATTGCTCGAAGAGCTGCGCGCACGGCGCCATGAATCGCGGCGCGCGCTTGAAGGACTGGACGAGGAAATTGTCGCAGTGAGCGCGCGCGCCGCCGAGGCCCAGGCGCTTCATCAGGACGCGTCGCGTCGCGCAGCGGAAGCGGAAGCGGCGCGTGCGCGCGCGAAAGCCGAACATGCGTCGGCGCTCGACGACGAAGGAGCGCCAATGATCGTCCTCGAATTCGCGCCGCCGGCGTCGATCGCGGCGGCCGCGCCACGGCTGGACGAATTGGCGAAAGAAATTGCAGCGGCGCGCGCCGCCGTTGCGCAAAAGCTCGTCGCCGCGCGTCGGCTGCGTGAGGAGCGCGATCGTCTGCGCGCCCAGCGCGAGACGATGCGTCAGGCGCTCGACGCGCGCCGGGAGGAGCGCGCCGGGCTCGCCGAGACGCTGCAATCGGCGCGCGAGACGCGCGCCGGCGCGGAAGCGGAACGCGCCGGACTGGTCGAGCGTCTGGAGTCGATCGATCGAACGCTCGCGCCTTATCTGCAGCTTTGCGACCTCTCGGCGGCCGACATCGACCGCGACGCCGGATCGGCGCGCCGGGCGCTCGAATTCGCCGGCGAGCGATACCGGCGGGCGTCGGCGGGTTCGGAAGAACTCGCCGCGACCTTCGCCGCGATCAGTTTGAAGGCGGAGCGCCTTGCCGCCGAGGCGGACGCCGTCTGCGCCCGCGAGGCCGACGCCAAGGCTGATTACGCGGCGCGCGCCGACAGTCTTGCCGCGGCGCAGGGCGAACGCGCGCGCCTGCTCGACGGCGAAGCGACGGCCGTGCATCGCGCGCGATTCGAAGATCGCTTCCGGGCGGCGGTCGAAGCGCGCGACGGCGCCCGCGAAGCGCTCGCCGCCGCCCGGCAGGCGAGCAGCGCCTGCGAGGCGCGTTGCGCGCATTTGTTGGGCGCGGCGCAAGACGCGACGATGAAGGCCGAGCAGGCGGGGGCGGCCTATGCGGCGGCGCTCGAAGCGGCGGACTTCGACGAGGCCTCGGTCTCGCCGCTCCTGTCAATGTCGCGCGACGAGCAGGCGAAGCTGGCGCATGTCGTCAGTTCCGCCGAAGCTGAGCGCGCCGCCGCCGAGGCCGCGGTCGCGGCTCGACAGATCGATGTCGACGAAGCACGCGCCGCCGCGCCAGCCGAGACGTCGCGCGAAGCGCTCGCCGCCGAGGAAAAGGGCTACGCCAGCCGTCTCGATGAATTGTCGGCGCGGCTCGGCGCGTTGGGCCAACGTCGCTTGCAGGACGATGAGGCGCGGGAACGCTCGGCCGCGCTCGGCGAGGAGCTCGAACAGGCTTGCGCGAAGGCGAGGCTCTGGAGCGAAATCAGCGAAGCGATCGGGTCGGCGAGCGGCGACAGGTTCCGCCGTTTCGCCCAGGCAGCGACGCTGGAGCATCTCGTCGCCCTCGCCAATCAGCGCCTGAAGCTGCTGGCGCCGCGTTACGCGCTGGAGCGCTCGGGCGACGCCGGGTCACTCGGACTCCAGATCGTCGATCGCGATCTTGGCGACGAGCGCCGCTCGACGCGTTCGCTTTCGGGCGGGGAGCGCTTCCTGGCCTCGCTCGCCTTGGCTTTGGCGCTGGCGGGGCTCGAAGGGCGCAATTCCTTTGTCGACACGCTGTTCATCGACGAAGGCTTCGGCGCGCTGGACTCGTCGACCCTCGATGTCGCCATCGACGCGCTGGAGACGCTGCAGGGGCAGGGCAGGCGGGTGGGGGTGATCAGCCACGTCGATTCCCTGCAGCAGCGGATCGCAACGAAAATCTGCGTTGAGCGACGCGGCGGCGGCGTGAGCGTGGTCCGACTTCGCGCGCCCCGTGACGCCTGACCCCGACGCCGTTGGCAAAACCTGAAAGAAGCAGCCGACCGATTCCTATCGCGTGGAAGAGTTGCGTCGAAATCGCGCCAATTCCGTGGCGAGCCCTCCAGAAAAGAGCTTGGCTGTGGCGGCAAAGCCACAAAAAACAATGATCAGCAGCAAAAACTGTGGCAATGGCGCCACAGGCTCCGTCGCATGCTGCGTCACACATCGACTACGGCTAAGTTTGTCACCGCTCTGTCATTCAGCGTCGGCTTCACTGTCGCCCGAAAGTTAACCGGGGGACAGAATTATGAAACTTGGAGTTGGACAACGCGCGCTCGCCATCGCCGCGTTCGGCTTTTTAGCCACAGCCTTCGCCGCTCCGGCCGCGGCTGACACCGCGTCCGAAATCCGCGCGCTCAAGGCGCGGCTGTCGAAGCTCGAAGCCGATGAGGCTCGGGCGAAGCGCGAGGCCAAGGCTGCTGCGCAACACGCAGTGGCGGGCGCCCATGCGGCGGCCGCCGGATCGCCGCCGGCGCCTCAGCATTGGTACGAAAGGCTCAGCCTGCGCGGCTATACGCAGATGCGGTATAACGACATTCTTAACGGCGGGCCCTTCTACAACGACATCAGCACGGTCGGCGACAAATCGGTCGGACCGCGCCAGAACTTCTTCATTCGCCGCGCCCGCATGATCCTGAGCGGCGACGTTTCGGACCACCTCTACCTCTATTTCCAAAACGACTTTGCGAGTTCGCCGTCGGGCACGTTCTCGAACTCGGCGACCTTCAACGCGCCTACCAGTTTGGCTGGCCAGGCGGTCTATTACTACTATAATCCGGTATTCCCCTATCCGGGCTATAATCAGGTCGGCAACTACAGCTCGGCGCCCGGCAATTTCGGCCAGATCCGCGACCTATACGCCGATATTTACTTCGACAAGGATAAGGAGTTCCGTGTCCGCGCGGGCCAGTCGAAAATTCCCTTCGCCTTCGAAAACTTGCAGTCGTCGCAAAACCGTCTGGCGCTCGACCGCGCCGACGCGGTCAACAGCTGCTGCAAGGACGAACGCGATCTCGGCCTGTTCTTCTACTACACGCCGAAACATCTGCGGCCCGTTTTCAGGGATCTGGTCAAGAACAATCTGAAAGGGTCGGGCGACTACGGCATGGTCGGCTTCGGCGTCTACAATGGCCAAGGCGCCAACCGCATTGAGCTCAACAAGGGCACGCATCTCGTCGCGCGCTTCACTTACCCTTATGTCTTCGAGAACGGCCAGGTCGTCGAAGCCAGCGTCGCGGGATACACGGGGCGCTTCGTTCCCTACACGACAGGCATCCGGCCGTCGCTTGGCGGGGGCACGAATTGGGCGGGCTTCGTTCCGCTCAACATTCCCTACTCGGCCATCGGCGCGGGCTTTACGCCCTATGTCGCCGGGTCGGGATGGAACAATCTCGGCAATTACCAACTCTCCCAATATGGCGCCGTCAACGGCTGGGGGCCCTTCGCCGCCAATGGCGGCAACGGCGTCCGTGACTCGCGCGTCGTCGTCAACGCCGTAATCTATCCGCAGCCCTTCGGCCTGCGCGCCGAATGGAACTGGGGCGTCGGCCCGCAGCTCAATGCGACGCAGACGGCGATCGAAGCCAAGCGGTTGACCGGCGGCTATGTGGAAGCCAGCTATAAGTATGAGGACAAGGAGTTCGGGACGGGCGTCTATTTCCCCTTCGTCAAGTGGCAGTATTACAACGGAGGCTCGAAGTTCGACAACAACGCCCCGATGATGCGCATCTACGAATTGGAGGCTGGCGTCGAATATCAGCCCCTGCCGGAACTTGAATTCACGGTCAACTATTCGAAGATGGACCGCACGAACACCCAGGCTGCGCCTTACCGCCAGTTCCAGGCCAATCTGGTGCGGATGCAGTTGCAGTGGAACTACTGATCCTTCGTCGAAGGATCGCTGGCATGGAACGCCCCCGGCGCCGACGGGGGCGTTTCCTGCGTTGGAGGTTGGCTTGCTTCGTCGAAAAAGAGAGACCATGTCCACAAAAGCCGCCTTCCCTGCCTTTTGGCCAATACCGCGGGGCGCAAGTCCGATGACGCGCGCTCTGGCGTTCATTCTTTGCATAAGCGCATGCGCCATGAACGTTGCCCGCGCCGGCGAATATGAAGACGCCGCCGCAGCGATGCGGCGAAACGACTTCGCCGCAGCCTTCAAGCAGCTCAAACCGCTTGCCGAGAAGGGCGACGCGCGGGCGCAGGCCGATCTCGGCGCGATGTATTTCGCCGGGAAAGGGGTCGCCGCGAATCCCAAGGAAGCGTTGAAATGGCTTCGCCTCGCTGCAGATCACGGGAATGCCCCCGCCCAATTCAATCTCGGCACCATGTATCTTGAAGGACAAGTCGTCATGAGAGATTACAAGGAGTCGATGAAGTGGAATTTGCTCGCCGCGGACCAGGGTCTCGCCGCCGCGCAGGTGAACATCGCTTCAATGTATTATGACGGCGTTGGGGTCGCGCAGGATTACAAGGAAGCAGCGAAGTGGCTGCGGCTGGCGGCTGAGCAGGGCGACGCCGACGCGCAACTGAATCTCGGCAACATGTATGTCGCCGGGCAGGGCGTCGAGCGGGACTTGCTGCGCGGCTATATGTGGACGCAGCTCGCGACGGAAACCTTGTCGATGGGCGACAACGAGAAGAAGTCGCTGCGCGAGATGTCCGCCAAGAGCTTGTCTGCGGAAGAACTCGCCAAGGCGCAGACCATGGTCGCGCGGTGCAAGGAATCGAAGTTCAAGGAATGTGACTGAGCCACTCGGTAACCGCTCCGACTGACGCACTTTCCCCAGGTACATTATTCGATTTTTTTTAGTCGTCCGCTGCAAGCTCGCAGGCTTTGATCCTACGAGCGGCTGATCGACGAGGATTGTTTCAGCCCCGTTCAGCCAAGTCCGCCACCACGCCCTTTCAGCGATAAGCTTTGCGCCCGTTCTGGCGGCGGTGGACAGCGGGCAGGATCCACGGCCGGCAGGTGAGAAGCCTGCGACTGTTTCGGTCGCTTCGAAAAACCTCTCGATCATTCGCGCCGCCGCCATGTAGGGGCGGGCGCTCGTTGTCCATCGCCGGGCCACGACGCGACGACGCGCCAGCTTAACCCGAGCGGATATTCGCAGGTCTATGTTGCTGTGGTATTTCTTAGCGGGTCGGATTTGTTTCCAGACTATGTATACTTCGTATAAATCGGAAATAATATTTATGTACTATTTCTAAACTAGTACATTTTTGCGAGTGTGAGGCGACTGACATAAAACGTTAACGTACGCTAGCTCATGATATACAAGCAGTATGCCATCATGGATAATTGATCTAAATATATAATGATTTGATATGTGGTTGGTACTATATATAGTGGATTGAATAGTGTTGTACGATAGCAACATGTGTCAAGATACGAGGTAGTATGTGATTTAGAACTATGCTGATACTTAGTTTGTCACGGATATGTCATCCAACGAAGGCCATAAAACACGCGCGGCTTTCCAAACAAACCAAGCGCGAGGCTGGGACATGGCTACTACTCGGATCAATCATTCACTCGCTCTAGCGACGATGGGAACATTGCTCGCGACGACCGGCGCGGGGGCGACCGACAGCGCCACTGAGGCGCGGCTGCGCATGCTGGAAGCGGAGATCGCCAGACTTCGGCCTCTCGAAGCGGAGGTCGCCAAGCTTCGTCACGAGGCGCATGGGGCGAAAACGCAGGCGAAAATCGCGACGAATGTCGCAAACGCCGCTGTGGCGTCCAAAGGGCCGCCTGGCCCGCCGCCGCCGCCCCCGGTCTTTGTCAGTTTGAAGAGCGGCCTCCTCGTCGAGACCGAGGACAAGTCCTTCGCCTTCAAAATCGGCGGACGCCTCTTTGTCGATGGGGGCGGAACCGTTGGCTCTCCCGGCAACGGCTGGCAGGGCAATGTTGGCTTTGGCCAGGCGCGACTTGAGGTCGAAGGCCGGTTCAAGCCTTGGTTCTATAAGCTGCAGTTCGACTTCGCGAATTCCACAACGCAGCTTTGGAATACAAATCTGCCTAACGCGAACACGGTCACAGGGCTTGCGTTCTGGTCAAGAAACTACGTCACCGATCGCAATTTCCTTTGGGGTGGATGGCGTGACGCCTACCTCGGCCTGCAAGATCCGCGCTTGTCTCATCCGCTGCTCGCCGAGCCGGTCTATTTCAAGATCGGCAGCCAGTATGAGTCCTTCAGCCTGGAGGCGTTGGCGTCTTCGAAATATCGCGACACGATTGAACGGCCGCTTGCGGTCGACGCCATCGCGCCCTTCCGTCACATTGGCGTGGCGGCTGGCATGATCGGTAAAGACAATTGGACGGCTCACCTCGGTCTTTACTCGCTGAGCTTCCAGGACCTCAATGCGCGTCCGGTCAATACGTCATCGGGAAATGCGGGCGCTTTAGCGCCTGCCTACAATGGCATCGGCGTGAAAAACGCCAACTGGTATCAACCCTGGGGCGGCGGCGCCTATTGGGAAGTCACCGGCCGCGTAACCTGGGCGCCCATCCTGGATGAGCATCGACTTGTGCATCTGGGCGTCGCCGGAAGCTACCATCAGCCGAATAACGCGACAGCCTACAGCGACGATCGTAACTCGGCTCCAGGGAATCGTCTCGGGTCGGAAGCCAATGTCTTAGGCACGAACTTCCTGGGAACGACCGATCTTTCGTGTGGTCGTTTCCCTCAACCTGTCGTCTTCGCGACTGCTGCAGGGAACCTCAACCAGTACAACGCCGCTGGCAACTGCATCAAGGATATCGAGAAGGTCGATCTCGAGGCCGCAATGTCGTACGAGAACTTCTTTGTCCAGGGCGAGTGGCTACTCGCGAACTATAACCGTAACACGTCTGGCGCTCAGCAGTTCGCCCTGGCGCAACTGAGTCAGTTGGGCGCCGCTTCGCCCACCCAAGGGCTGTTTTTGTCCCCTGGCAATTCCAATTACGTGGCCAGCGGCGGATATGTGCAGAGCGAGTGGTGGATCACGGGAGAAGAGAAAGCTCAATCGTACGATCTGAAAGACAAGAACGGCGTGACGTTTGGCCAGCTGAAGATCAAGGATCCCTTCTCCAAGGGCGGCTGGGGCGCTTGGGGTCTGGTCGGACGTTGGAGCGTTCTTAATTTGAACAATGGGCCGTACCAGGGCTCCACTCTCTATAACAACCTGCTGATCGCCAATAACGCGTTCGGATTGTTCGCTCCTCTCCCGGGAACGCCCGCACAGATCGCCAATGCGACTCTGTTGCAAAACGTCATCGCAAATTCGGGCATCTATGGCGGCTACCAACAAAACGTGACAGCCGGCATCAATTGGTACCCGGATAGCGGCATCGCCTTCCAGTTTAACGCGACCCACGTCATGTCTCTGAAATCGCCGTTGAACTGGAAGGGGATGTCCCGCTTGATGTTGAAAAGCGGAAATCGGCGTTGCTGGCCTGAATGCTATGCGGCTTTCGCGGTTTGAGCAAGATGCTCGTTCGATGGGACGGCGTTCGCCATGCGCTTTGCGAG